>Ga0136560_1000733_pt1 | contig 16537 bp, 12 predicted proteins | sample AntRauMeHopE1497_FD_104925 | JGI IMG/M metagenome (GOLD analysis project Ga0136560, IMG submission 104925) | Saline lake microbial communities from Rauer Islands, Antarctica - Metagenome Hop E1 #497 | ecosystem: Environmental > Aquatic > Non-marine Saline and Alkaline > Saline | place... | reverse complement strand
CCGCCGTTTCCCAGTCACCACTGCGAAGGACTGCTCCGAGGGCGCGGCCCACACGCCCCGGGTGGCGGCGCTGCCGGTCGGGGGGTTGGCGGCCGCTGCCTCCGCGGGCGACGGCGGAAGGGCAAGCCCCGGGGGCGCCGTCCCGCCCTCCTCCCCCGCTCCTGCCGCGGCTGGGGACAGCGTGGGGAAGCCGACGTCGGGGGCCGACGACGCCCGCTCCAGCGGCAAGTCCATGCCCGCGGCGCGCATCGCCGAGGCGTAGGGAGACTCCCCGGGCGCCCGCGCGTCGCGCCGCCGCTCCCGCTCCGCTGCCTCCCGCCGCTGTCTCCTCGCCCCCACCCGTCGCCGTACGTCCCATGCGGCCCAAGCGAGGTCTGGGGAGCGCGTGGCCACCGCCGCCGCCGCGCCCCTCCCCCTCGGGAGCAGGGCGTCGGGCCCCGGGTCCACCAGCCAGAAGGGAGCCAGCGGGGCGAGGTGACGGCACGCGGGCACCTCCGCCCTTGCCGCGTCGGTGACGGCGCACCGCTCCGCCTCGGCCACCGGACACCAGAGCACTCCGTCGTCGGCAAGGAGGGGCCGGCCGGAGTCGTGGCGGGCGCCGTCCCGGGGCGGGGCGGGCCGGTCGGGGGCGGCGGGCATGACGACGGCGGCGGCGGCGATGGCAGGTCCCGCCGCTGGGAGCGGCTCGTCGGGTCTGAACTCCGGTGCGTCGGCAGTCATGCCGCCCCCCGCCCCCACCGCCGCCGCCGCCGCCGCCGCCACCGTCCCGCCGGCCGCTCCCGGCGTCGCCCGGACCACGCTGCGGGCCAGGAGCGCGGCGGCCGACGGCGCGAGGAAGGCATCCTCCCCAGACGCGGCCACCACCACCACCTCGGCATCACCCCTCGCCACCGCCCTCGCCACGTCATCGGGTGTGACGGCCTCCGTCTCCGCGCGCCACCGGTCCAGCTCGCGGGCCGCCGTCGTCGCCGACGCAGCCTCCCCGTCCCTCGACCACCAGCTATCCTCCGGCGGCCGCGCCGCCCCGGTGGGCCCCGAGGACCCCGCGGCCGCGGCCTGCAGGGCTGCAGCGACGCCCCCGCGCCCCCGGGGAGCGCGCGGCACCTCCGGCGCCCCCGCCTCCACCCTCGAGCGCTGCGACGCCACGTGCGCCCGCGCCGCCTCGGCCGGCCCCGTCCACTCCTCCGCCGCCTTGGCCTCGGCGGCGAGACGCACCGCCGCGGCCCCCGCAGCCGCGACCGCAGCCTCCTCGTCCGCCCGCCTCCTCGCCTCGGCGGCAGCCCGCGCCGCCTCGCTCACCCCGAAAAGCCGCTCACGCGTTGAGATGCCGCTCCCGCCCCACACCGGCGGGCCGCCGCCCTCGCCGGAAGCGGCAGCAGCAGCAGCGGAAGGCCGCGCCGCCCCGCCACGCCCTTCCCTCCCCGATGACGTGGCAGCCGCGAGCACGGCCCCCACAGCCTCGCGTCGCTCCGCGTGCTCCGCCGCCGCCTCCACCGCCGCCTCCGCCGCCACGGCCTCCCGGCGCCGGAGCTCCGCGGCCGCGAAGCGCGAAGTGGCGACGCTGACACGGGAGAACGCCGCTGCTGGCTCCATGACGCACGGCGCCCTTCCGAGCAGCGCGTTGATGCGTGTCGACGGCCCGCGGTCTGCCGCGCCCCCGGCCTGACGGTCGGCGTCTGCGGCGATTGCGGCCGCCGCGGTGGCCCCCGAGAGCAGGGGCACAACGACACCGCCGCCTGCGGCGCGAAGGGCGACCCGGAACGGGACCCAGGGCAGCGGCCCGGCGCCGGTCGCGTCGTAAGACTCAAAGGCGCCAGCCGACCCCGCGTTGACGTGCGTGGCGAACCTGCAGGCGGCCGAACCGGGCTCGGGGAGGTCCGGACGCTTGTCACGCCGGCCGCGCGAGCCGGCAGGCGCGGACCCGAGGGCAAGCCACGCCGCAGCCGCCCTCTCGAGCTGCTGCCGCGACACACTTCCCGAAATCGCTGTGCGCAGCACCTTGCTTCGGCTGGCCGAGCCGGGGGACGCCCTGTGCCGCGGCCCGGACACCGCCTCGTGGATCGACCGGCGGGACTGCGCCCGCGGGACTCGAGGGTCCGCCGGCGCGGCCGCCAGCGGCAGGGATGCCCCCACAGTCGGCGTGCTGCTCCCGGCAGGGTCGCGGCTCAGCGCCTCCAGGCGGTGCACGAACTGGTCCGCGGAATGCGCCAGTCCGTACGTCAGACCGCCCAGGGGCGTCCTACACCCCTGCGTGGGGCACTTGACAGCCAGCTGGTCCACCACCGACATGGATTCGGTGGGCTTCGGGACCCTGTCGCACGTACCGAGCGCGTAGCGGACCAGGCTGACAAACTCGTACACCTGGTGCTCGCGAGTAAGGACAGCGTTCTGCGGTGCCTCCAGCTCAATGGGGCAGTGGATGCTGGAGACGTCGTCACAGATCATCAGCTCCATCCACAGCGCCCGCCGGGACGGCCGTGCGCTCGGATCAGCGAGAAGCCCGCCGGCCTCGGCGCCTCCTCGCGGCCAGAGCACGAACCGGTTCCTGCGCAAGGGTAAGCCGACGCCTAGACAATATTCAGCTGCAAGGATGCCTTTCTGGCGCGCCGGGGCAGCGGGCCTTGCGCAGGAAGCTCACGCGGCGCGGGCTTGGGCCGAGACGGTGGCCGGCCTCCGCGGCCGGCCCCGGTTGCGCACGCGCCCGCCACGGGCCGACATCCCTGAGCGAGTGGCGGTGCCACGGGGTGCGTGTGGGTTGTGCGCGCGGCTGCGGAGGCGCGAGTGGCGGCCGCGCGTGCAGAGGCGGCAGTCCGGGGCATCGCGGCGCACTCAGGCCATCGAGCGAGCCATCGCCTCGGCCGTGTCCGCGTCAATGTCCGCCACGCCCATGCCGGCCGGTCCACGGGCGCCGCGGTCGGCCACCCTGCGCACCTCGGCCTCGCGCTGCGCCTTTGCGGCCGCGTGCCCGATGAAGTCCGCGCTCAGCACGAGGCTCGCCTCGCGCTCCGCCACGGCCTCGGACAGCGCCACCGCGGCGCCCACGAGCGACTCGATCCGCTCCACGAGCCTGGCCGGGTCGGCGGTGACGTCATCGTCGAGGAAACGGACGATCCCTCTCTCCTGGTCGACTCGCGCGCGGAGCATTCCCGCGCGCACCAGCTCGAAGACCTCCTCCTCCGCGGCGGCGGCGTCGGGGAGGCCGACCTTGGCGGCCTGCGCAGTTGGGGGGAGGCGGGACGGCGTGGCGGGCGGCGAGCAGTCGTCCGCGACGACGTGCGTTCGGGGCGCGCGCTCACCAGCTCGCCCAGTGGCACGGTGACGAAGGTGCCCGTGAGGGCGATGATGCGGTGGCGGCGCTGCGCCTGCGGCAGCTGCCTCGCGAGGCCGGCGAGGCCGTCGGCGACGAGCTCCGTCTCGGCCGCGACGATGGCGGCGGGCAGGGCTGCGGGGGACGGGCAGAGAGGGGGTGGTGCTTGTGTCGCGGATGGTTACGGGCGGGCCTGGCGACGGCGGCGGCAGCTTAGGCGGCGAGGCGGCGGCTCACTGTCCGTGTCCGCGGAGGCAAAGGCGGTGGCGATGCGGTCGTAGGCAGCGGACGCCCTGGCCGCGCCGGTGAGGGCGCCCTGCTCCACCGCGCGCGGCGGCTGCGGGGCCTTGCCTCGCGAGATGAGGCCGCAGAGGAGGCGGCGCTTGTACGCGGCGATGGACACGCTGGACAGGGCCGAGGACGGCACGACGAGGGTCGCCGCGAAGGCGTCCACGGCGCTGCCCCACCGCTTCAGGGCGGCGTAGGAACAGCCGGCGTAGAAGAAGAACGCGAGGATGGACTCCACCGACAGCCCGGCCTCCTTCGGCTGGACCTCAACGATGTCGAGATCTGCCAGCGCGCACACGTCCTTGTACATCTTGTTGTGGCACGCGAGCATGGCGTAGGCACCATGCGCAGGGGTGAGGCAGCGAGGGTGGGGGGCGGTCTGCAGGGCGGCCCTGCGCAGCGGCCGGAGCATCGCACGGCTGCAGTCACGGTCCATAGCGAACCTTGCCACGGCATCAACGATGATTCCGACTGCGATGGCAGGGCCGGGGCGCGCAGGGACGCCAGGGCATGGGTGGAGAACGCGAGGCTCGGCGGGAGGGCAGCGCGCCCGGGTGCCTGCTCACCGAGCGACGGCATGGCTCGGAGCTGGAACGACGGCGCCATGCTCAGCACGTCAGACGCCTTGGCAAGGAAAAAATCCTTCGCGGCGGGCCTGGTGCATTCCGGCACGGAGTGTGCGCTGCGAACACACAAGGGGAACGTCGCACAGCGTGGCAGGGCACGACACTGGCATCGTTGGAGACATGCATATCTTTGACGGGGTAGCTTGTACGGTCAGCCAGCGGCGGAGCCGCCCCGCTCAACGATGGGCACAGGTGCTAGCACGGGGCGCATCCATTCGCTCACAGAACGAGGATGAAGGCCACGGCGTGCTCGGGCAGGTCAGAGCCGTCGCCCAGACGAGGCAGGAGTCGGTAGCCAACCTTCGACATGGTATCAGCCGTGGACTTGTGCTCCATAGACGGCCCGAGCTTGGGCAGAACGTCTTGCTCATCGGTCGAGGTGATGCGGCCCATGATCCCGCCAAACCACGCCTCTTCCGCGGCGCTGAGAGGAGGGATCTTCACACCATCGCCAAAGCCCGGATGTGCCATCGCCGCCGCCGAGCAGCGAGCGGGGATGTGCGGGGCATGGATTGCTGTGTTTTCTGGGCCGGATTTCCCGCTCTGCTCCACCGTGTACGCAGCGAGCCACATACGGGACGCATGGCTGTGGGGGGGCACCACTGGGATGTGCACCTTCGATCGAGGGGTGTCGCTTCGGTTGTGACCTCGCCGGGCTGCGGGCGGGGGGTGGTCGCCTGCCGCCCCCTGACTCCGGGTGACGCAGTGCTACGCTGCACCCCGGCAGCCTGGACCCTGACCACGCGTGAACGGTCTAGTAGGTGTGCCACGTGTGCTGCCCGGGCTACCAGCTCGTGCGGGGCGTGCAAAGTTGTCAGGTACTGCGGCCGTGCGTGCCAGCGCGCTGACTGGACAGCCCACAAGCGTGACTGCGCGAGATCGGCTGCTACCACCGCATCCGAGACAGGTGAGCTTGCGTGTGCTTGAGCCAGCTGGCGCAAGCGCAGCAGCAAGCCTCTGGGGCGGCCGCCCTCCATCGCGCTGCCGGCCACCACCCTCGCAGCTTGGCTCCTCGGGAAGCTGCAGCACTTGCACGCTTGCTGCTTGGTGGGTGCGTCCAGGGGCGACGGCGTCTACGTGCACGGGTGGGGCGACGTCGCGGAGCTCGCGGCGGCTGATGCTCCCTCCGCCGCCGACCTGGCGGACGCCGAGAGCTCGGGGCGGGCGTGGCAGGGCCGCGCGGAGGATGCCATCCCCGCCGCGGTGGCGGCGCGCATCGCCTCGGCTCTGCCGCGGAACGACTTTGCCGTGTCCGGCCGGCTCCTGCAGCCGGTGGGGCGCGCGGTGGCGCCGCTGGCAGCCCTGCTCAACCACAGCTGCTGCGGCAACTGCGCCGTCGTCACCGAGCCGCCCGTGCCCGGCTCGCCGCCCGTGCTCGCGGTGCGGGCGATCCTGCCGGCGGCGCGCGGCGAAGCCCTCACCCATGCGTACGTGCCGCCCGACACGCCCCTGGCCGATCGCCGCGATATCCTCGCGCGGCGGTACGGCTTCGAGTGCCTGTGCGCGCTTTGCAGGACGGAGGCGGGCGACCCCGGGGCCGCGGCGGAGCTCAAAGCCATGGGCTGGCCGACCGCAGAGCCGGGCGAAGTCGGCTCGAGCGAGTGGCCAGGTATCGCCGCCGCCGCCGCCGCCGTTGTCGCGGCCGCCGCGGACCAGGTCAACCACGCCGGGCCCGCCGCGGCGCTCTGCGCGGTGTCAGTGGCGGCCGCCGTGACCCGCTGCTGCCCCGCGCTGGGCGGCGAGGCGGCGGCCGCCGTCGCGGCGTGTGCCGCCGCGGAGCGATGCGGGGGCGCGGCGTCCCTCGGCGTGACCGTGGCGCGCAAGGGGGTCATCGAGGCGCTGCTGCTCGAGGGGCGGCTGGAGGGGGCCGCGGTGGGGGCGGCGGTGCTCGCTGCGCGGGAGCTGTGCGTGCTGCCCGCTGCGCACCCGTCGTGCGGGATCCGCCTGGCCGTGATGGAGGAGCTCTGCCGGGCGGTCGACGAGGGAAGCGACCCGCTGGGGTCAGCGCGGGCGGCGGCGGGCGAGGACTGAGTGCCGCGGGCGGGGAGCGCGTGACCGTGAGAGGGACACAGGCGGGCCGACGGTTCGCCGCCCGCCCGGGGCGGGCAGGGCAGCGCCAGGCCGCTGAAAGCACAGGCACACAGACACACTGTTTCGGACACGGCCCGGGGCGGCAGGCCTCAGCCCCAGCGGCCGCCGCCGGCCTTTGCCGACGCCGACGCCGACGCCGCGCCAGTGTCGTCGCCGCGGGACTTGAGCTCCTGCGCCTTTCGCAGGTAGATGATCTCCAGGTCCCTGCGGGCCTCGCACTTGGGGAAGGTCCTGAGGTCGTAGTAGTGCGGCGCGAGCTCCACGAGCCAGTCGCCGTCGACGATGGTGCACGTGCGGACAAAGTTTTTCGACGTCTGGACGAACTCGTGGAAGAGGACCCACTGGGGCTTGGTGGAGAGGCAGGTGGAGGGGTGGAGCTGGACCACCTGGTTGTCCTTCACGGTGAGGTAGTGGCCGGAGAGCGTGCGGTCGAGGTGGGCGACCTGCATGAAGAAGCCGGCGGTGATGGCCTTGCGGATGGAAACGTAGTAGGAGCGGGAGCCGGCGGGCGGGGAGACGAGGGGGAGGCCGATGCGGGAGACGATGCGCTCGAGCTGGGAGCGGATGGACTTGGCCTGCTTCATCGCACGGCTGTCCACGAAGTTCTCCCAGCACCAGTCGTTGCTGAAGCCGCTCTCGGCGAAGCCCTGGAAGGCGTGGAGCAGGGCCAGGTGGTCCCCCTCGGCGTGGGAGAACTGGGACTTGGCCTCCTTGGCCTCCGCCTCCTGCCCCTTGGGCCGCATGAACGGCGTGGGGGCGGAGAGCATGGCGGCGATGGTGAGCACCTCGTTGCTGCAGCCCAGCTCCGCCGAGGAGAGGACCATGCGCGCGAGCTGCGGTTCCAGGGGGAGCTTGCTCATGCGCCTGCCCGTCTCGGTGAGGGAGCCGTCGTCGTCGAGCGCGCCGAGGAAGTTGAGCAGCTCGAGGGCGCGCATCATGGTCTCGGGCGCGGGCGGGTCCATGAAGTCAAAGTGCACCAGGTCGTCGATCCCCAGCTGCTTGAGGGTGAGCACCACGGTCGAGAGGTTGGACCGCAGGATCTCGGGGTACGTCTGCTCGATCAGCTCCTCGTGGAAGGCCTTCTCCGTGTAGAGCCGGAAGCACTTCCCCGGCCGGGTGCGGCCCGCGCGGCCGGAGCGCTGGTTGGCCGAGGCCTTGGAGATGGGGGAGACGAGGAGGGACTCGACCCGGACGCGGGGGTTGTAGACCTTCTGCTTGCTGAAGCCCGGGTCCACGACGTACACGATGCCGTCGATGGTGAGCGAGGTCTCGGCGATGTTGGTGGAGACCACGACCTTGCGCCCGGGCTGGCCGCCGGGCACGCTGGGGGGCGGCGCCGGGTCGAAGATCCGTCGCTGCTGGCGCGGGGGCAGGCTGCTGTACAGCGGGCGCGGGTCGAGCGTGCCCAGCTCCTTGGCCATGCCCTGCGCCTCGTGCTTGAGGCGGTAGCACGCCTCCTCGATCTCAGCCTCGCCCGTGAGGAAGAGCAGGATGTCCCCGGGGGGCTCGGTCTGGTGGATCTGCACGATGGTGCGCAGCGCCGCCTCGAGGTAGTCGCGCTCCGGCTGCGAGGCGAAGAAGGTCTCCACCGGGAAGGTGCGCCCGGGGACCTTGAGCAGGGGGGCGCCGTCGAAGTAGTCCTGGAACTTGCCGGCGTCGAGGGTGGCCGACATCACCACGACCTTGAGGTCGGGGCGGCGGCCCAGGACCTCCTTGAGGAGGCCCATGAGGACGTCGGTGGAGAGCGTGCGCTCGTGGGCCTCGTCGAGGACGATGACCGCGTACTTGTCCATCGTCGGGTCCGCCATCGCCTCCCGAAGCAGCATGCCGTCCGTCATGAACTTGAGCACCGTCGCCTCGCTCGTCACGTCCTCGAAGCGGATCGTGTACCCGACCTCGGCCCCCAGCTTCACGTCCATCTCGTCCGCAACGCGCTGCGCGATGGACATGGCGGCCACTCGCCGCGGCTGCGTGCAGCCCACCAGCCGCCCACCCGCTTCGGTGCCAAACCCGGCGTGGACCAGGAATTGCGGGATCTGCGGAAACGGCAGGCGCAGAGGTGGGAGTCGGGCCGCGGAGGAGGCGCGCCGAGGGCGCACCACACCCCGGCGGCGACGCGCGGAAGGCCTCCGCTCCGCAAGGAGCCGCAGAGCACGCCGAGGACTGCCCCACCGACTCGGCCGCGCTGCCGTGCCGCCCAAAGCTGGCAAACTCGCGAGCAAGTGCTCACCTGCGTCGTCTTGCCCGAACCCGTCTCTCCCTCGACGATCACGACCTGGTTCTTGCGGAGCTTACCCTCCAGGTTGTCCAGGAACCGCGACACGGGCAGCTTCATGCGCTGCTCGAACAGCTCGTAGTACTTGGCCGAGAAGGGAGTGCCGTTCACGGGGTTCACTGACGGGGGCGTGCGCTTGGCACCTGGGTCCGCCTCCGCATCATCGTCGGTGTGTGGCCTCTTGCGAGACGGCGCGGCTGCCGCCATTGGGCCACTGAGTGGGCGGCAAACCGGCCCGCCTCGCCGTCCGTGCAGAGCCGCACCGACGGACCCTCGCTTCCCGCACCCTGCCGCCCGGCCCACCCCCCGGCCCGGCCGGAGCGCACGCAAGGCATTGCCGGACGGACGGCAGTGATGGGTGCCCGGGTTGCGGTCGCGCAGCGTCACACACGCTCGCTTGCCTCGAGCACAACGTCAACGGCAGCGGAAACGTCGTCCACAACCTTCCATGCCGGGTCGTGCGGGTCGTTGTCGCCGGTCGAGAACACGCCCGTTCGCACCAGCACAGAGCGCCAGGGTCCGCCGGCCTGGTTGGCGCCGCGAATGTCGGCGGCGGGGTTGTCGCCGACCATGAAAATGCGACCAAACGGCTCCTGCGCGGCCGCAGCCGAGGTTGCGGGGTACCCCTGGGCGTGGGGCTCGGATCCTGGCTCCTTGCGGAGCTCCGACAGGTGCTCCCGTCTTCTCGAAAGCTCAAACTTGGCAAAATCAAACGTCACTGACGTAGGCTTCCCGACAAGCTGCGCCCGCAACGGGGTCCCGACCACGGTACGGAACACGTGCGACATGACCTCGAGGAACGCCCCGCTGGCAAGCCTCGGCGCTGCGTGCGTGCCGGCGAATACCACGTCGGGGTTTGCGTGGAAGAAGGGGATCGCCTGCCCCGCGCCCGTGCCGTGGGGCGTGCCCCCGCGGAGGCAGTCCAGCGTGATCTGAACGTCGGGGGCCCACTCAACCGGGTCGTGAAAGACAAACGCGGCGGCCACGGGCCGCTCCTCCAGCGACACCTCGAGCGGCCTGTGCTCCCAGTCGATGAAGGGATAGCGGGACGGGTCGTCCTCCGCGAGCTCGCGGATGGACACCACGTCCTCGAAGCCGTACGACCGAGCCACCCCAATCACATCGCGGCATCCCAGCACGAGGACGCGCTGCTTTCCAAACTCCGGCACGAGGCTCCTGAAGGGGGTGTGGCAGCAGATCATCTGGCTCGCTTCCACCGGGTGATCGATCAGCTTCGAAAGTTCGGCGGCCTTTGCGGCCTCGAGCACGCCGCCGCCGTTGGTGGCGCAGATCCAGGGAATGCCCGCGTCGTCAAGACGGCGCAGGCTGGCCGCCGCGCCCGCCAGCGCCTTCTTTCCACGGATCAGGACGCCATCGATGTCGAACACTGCACCGACACGGCGGAGCGCCATGGCTGGTCGCGAGGGTGTGTGCTGCGCGCAAGCGCGCAGAGCGAGGCACGCAGCCGTGCACGGCGGCCATCGCAACTTCTGCCGGCCTGGCACACACAGCGTCACGCACAATGCAGGGGGAGGGGGGTCGGCACGGGCCATGGTACCGGGCGGGTCACGTGCGCAGGTGGGGCTGCGTCAGCTCGATGTGCATCTTTGTGGGCGGGTCCACGAGGCCGTCGCGGACCTGGTAGCTGGACCTGGAGCGCATCTCGGACTCGACGTCCTCGTCGTCCGCGGCCGCCTCGTACTCGAAGTGCTGGATCAGGTGGTCGGCCTTGGTGACGAGCTTGAAGCTCTTGACCCCGAGGCGCTTGACCACCACGCGCTTGCCGACGGCCGCGTACTTCTCCGACACCGTCGCGAGGGCGTGCATGCCGCTGTAGTCGCCGATGGTGGCGTCGTCGAACCGGAACTCCACCAGGGGGGGGTCGGCTCGCATCACCTCGGGGCTGAATCGCTTCACGAAGTCCATCGCCGAGGCGAAGAAGAGAGAGCCGGTCACGACGTAGACGCGCTTCACGCGCACGGGCGAGCCGGGCGCCGCAGGGGCCTCCTCGTCCCCGCTGCCTCCGTCGGCGACGGCGTCGTCGGCCGCCGCGGAAGCCGCGTCGGCGTCGAGCACACCCTCGGCGGCCGCCCCCCGCCCCGCCGCCGCGTCGACGGCCACGGCGACGCCCACCTCGTGCTTGACGAGCGGCTTGGTCGACGGAGTCCCGTCCCCGACGGACGAACCCTCGCTGCCCTCCGCCGCCGTCGTCGCCGCCGCCGCCGATGACGTCGCCTCCTCCTCCAGGATGGCAGAGACCCTCGCTGCCCGCGGCGCCTTCACCCCCGCGGCGGCCTCCTCCCCGTCCACCGCCGCCTTGGCATCCCCCTGGTCCGCTCCCGGCCCGCCCCTATCCGCCGCGGCAGCGGCGGCGTCGCCCGTGGCGGAGTCTCCCTCCTTGACCTCTGCGGCCGGCGCGGGCGCCTCGCCCCCGTCCGCGGGCTCGTCCCCGTCGCCGAGGAGCCGCTCGTCCCCCTTCTCGAGGGGCACGAGCTGGGAGAAGACGGTGACCTCCTGCGCCTGCTGCCAGCTGAAGTCCACGGCCGACACGCCGATGCCGACGAGCACGGCGGTGAAGAGGTCCGCGAAGATGGTCACCAGGGTCACGGCGAGCATGACGATGACGTCCATGCGGCGGACCTTGCGGTGCAGGCCGATGTAGTTGCGGGCGGTGCGGGGGAGGGCGGCGGCGAGGACCATGCCAGGCATGCTCCACTCGAACGTGGCCCAGCACACCACGGCCATGACGGACACCAGGGCCGACGTGGGGATGATGGCGACCACGTCCGAGGCGACGAGGATGATGAGGAGGAGCACCACGGCAGCCACGAGGCCTGAGAGCCGGTAGCGGCCGTTCGCGCCGTTGCTGCACGCGATCACGGTGGCTGCGAGAGGGGAACGGGGTGGAAGGGGGGGTGAGGTGGGGGTGGAAGCGGCGGGTAGCACGTTGCGCCCGGGCAATGCCGGCGAGTCGCAACGAGGCGCAACTCACGGCCGATGGTCGCGCCTCCGCCCATGGTCCCGAGGAGGCCGCAGAGGAGGTTTCCGATGCCAAGGGCGAGGAGCTGCTGGTCGGGCGCCGGGTTCGTCGTCTCGGTCATGTCGTTCGCCACCTCCATGGTCATGACGGCCTCGACCATGCCCGCGGCGGCGGCCACGAAGGCGGGCTGGAGGACGACGCCCACGACCTCGAGGGTCAGCGGGGGCACGACGTCGGAGTACTGCGGGTCGTTCCAGAAGAAGGGGGGGAATCCGCCGCCAACCTTGCCGAGGTCGGCCACCACGGGCGTGCGGTGGCCGGCGGCGGCGCGGACGATGCCGAACTCGAGGGCCATGGCGAAGAAGATGCCGATGAGGGGCGGGGGGAGGGCCTTGCCGACGACGGGGACGTATGGCCAGGCGACCATGGCGAGGAGGCTGAAGACGATGATGAAGACCTGCCAGCCGATGGTGGTGGCGTCGTTGAAGGTGGTGGTGCGGGGCACGTAGAAGGCGGGGATTTGCCCCATGGCCATGATGACGGCGAGGCCGCAGACGAAGCCGATCATGACGGGCCGGGTGACGAGGCGGACGAGCTTGGCGAGGGAGAAGAATGAGGCAACGAACTGGAAGATGGAGATGCCAACGACGATGTAGAATAGGTAGCCCACGCCCAGCGAGGCCACGTAGGGCGCGAGGACGGCGGCGCGGACGCCCGTGGCGCCGTTGATCATGCCCGGCCGGCTGCCGATGAGGCTCATCGTGAAGCCGATGATCCACCCCGCGTGCAGCCCCAGCAGCGGGCCGACGCCCGCGATGAAGGCAAACGCGATCGAGTCGCTGACTTGCGCAAACGCCACCGTGATGCCCGCCAGGGTCTCGCGCAGCAGCTGCTTCCAGTCATCGCGGTACACCTGGGGGTTGTACGGCATTATGTGGTGGCCCGCGGTCGCCCAGCGGATGCCGCAGCACGACGTGCCCCCCATCGCGTAGTTGATCGGGGCCGGCTTGCCTCCGGTGGCGGCGGCGCCCCCAGTGTTCTGCGCTGCCGTGTCGTTCCGCGCCTGGGCCGCACCGTACGGAGCCGGCTCCGCCCCCACTCCGATCACAGATGCATCCGCACCTTCTGCGCCGTCAGGCCTCGCCATGGGCTTGGCTGAGGCACCTGCGACCGTGAGCTCGATGGCCGCTGCACTTTGGCCTTCACCACGCTCCATCGGACCGCCGAGACCCGAACTGAGCAAGGCTGGATGTTCGTAGTCGGTCTTGCAACAAAAGAAACAGGGCGCTGCGTCCTCTGAGGCGGGCCTGAGCGAGTGGCGGCAGCGCCGGCGGTTCGTTCCGGCGCTCTGTTCGCCGCTCTGCAAGCGACTCCACTTGCCCACTGACCTGGTGCGCACGCCAGCACACAGGCAGAGAAGACGTGCGATTCGACGCACAACAGCAGCCACATAAGGATGCGTGCGACTTTCCGCGCTGCGGACATGGCGGCGCGCAGGGCGGGCGCGGTGACAAGAGCCCCGGTGCCCCCGCTTGCGAGGGCGGCGGCCCCCTCCGGAGCCTTTCCGGCGGCGGGCTTGCGCGGTGGCGGTGTGCGCGTGTGGTCCGTCCGGAGGGCCTCGGCCGAGGCGCCCAAGCGTGAGCCGCGGTCGCTTCCGCCTGACCACCAGCTGATGTCATCGTGCCCGTGCCATCTCATCTCGAGCCCCGCGTGACCGCGCGCGTCCGCAGGCGACCCGGGCCCTAAGCTGGACATGGCACTCGTGCGGGCGCTGGCTCGGGAGCAGGGGCGGAGCCCGGACGAGGTCGCCAGGTCCATGCTCGCCGCGGGCGGCGCGGTGGGCAAGGCCGGGGCCGGGGGCGCGAACAGCAAGAACATGGACATCGTGATGTACGTGATGGCGACGACCATCTTTATGCTCGGGATGTCCTACGCGGCGGTGCCGCTGTACCAGGCCTTCTGCCAGGCCACGGGCTACGGCGGCACGGTGCAGGTGAGCACCGAGGAGAAGTTCAAGTCCATGCGGCCGGTGGCGGGCGCCAAGCCGGTGACGGTGCGGTTCGAGGCGACGACGAGCGACAACATGCCGTGGGAGTTCCGGCCGCAGCAGCGGTCGGTGCGGGTCGTGCCCGGGGAGACGGCGCTCGCGTTCTACACGGCGTACAACCCCACGGACAGGCCCATCACCGGCGTGAGCACGTACAACGTGACGCCCATGCGCGTGGGGGTGCACTTCAACAAGATCCAGTGCTTCTGCTTCGAGGAGCAGCGCCTGCGGCCGCGGGAGGAGATCGACATGCCGCTCTTCTTCTACCTGGACCCGGACTTCTGCGACGACTCGTCCATGGAGGGGGTGCGCGAGGTGACGCTGTCGTACACGTTCTTCCGCACGGGGGACCTCGAGGCGGAGGACGCCGCCGACGTGGCGGCGCAGGAGGGGAAGGAGGCCGCGGAGGGGGCGGAGGGGGCGAGGCGAAAGGGCGTGGCTCGCACGCACGGGCCAGGGGACGTCAAGGGGTGGACGGAGGAGACGGCCGCCAAGCTGGGCGTGCCGCTGCCGGCCGAGCGGGTGTGAGAGGGCGGGTGGGACGCGCCGCGGAGGCCTGCAGAGCCCGGGCGGGGGTAGCGGCGGGGCAAAGAATAGGAATGGCTTCGGCCTGCTGCTTCGGTGGCGCTCAGCCACCTATCGAATCACTGCTTTGCACACCATGCACACACGCACGCCGGACGCTCGCTCGCTCGTAGGGCCCGGGGACAACACATGGGCTCCGCCGGCTCAGAGGCCGCTGGCCTTGACGGTGATGGCGCCGTGGCTGTCGGCGCCCGAGGCTGCGTTGCTCGAGGTGTTGTGCCTCGACCCCGTGCCGATTGCGGCGAGGAGGCCCCCCTCGAGGAGCGCGAGGTCCGTGGCCTCGAATCCGGCGGCGCTGACGCGGAGGGGAATCTCCAGGATGTGCCTGGCGACGCCGGGCTCGATGTTGACGAGGCGGAGGGAGCCGCCTTGCCTCTCGAGCAGCTTCGCCGCAACGATGTACTCGGCCTCGGAGCCCTCCCGGCCGGGGCTGAGGAGGGAGGCCGCGCGCTTGGCGAGGCGGCCGAGGTCGTCCGCGGTGGCGAGGGCGGCGAACTCCTCCGTGTTCATGCGCTGCCCGATGTCCGAGATGACGATACGGGCCGAGGGGACGGCGGTGGCGGAGGAGGTGGCGGCCGCCTCGGTGACCTCGATCTCCACCTTGGAGCCCCGGGGCGCGGAGAGGACGGCGTTGGTGCACACAAGGTTGAGGATGTACTCCAGCTGGCCCGGGTCTGCCTCCACCGCGGTGGGGGCGCGGTCCGACACGCTGGTGATGACCTCGATGCCGCGGCGGAGGCGGGCGGGCTGCACGCCCTTGATGCAGTCGGCGATGACGCGCTCAAGGCTGACGGCGGTGGGCTTGGAGCGCACCACGCCGGCCTGCAGGGCGACAAAGAAGACGGCGTCCATGATGGCCTTCTTGATCTGGCTCACGGACGAGAAGAGCGTGGCGATGATCGAGTCGGCGTCGAGGTGGGAGCCGACCACCGAGCCGGACACGGAGTAGCGCCGGGAGCCGTGCGCCGAAGCGGCGGGCGACTCGGTGGTGGGGAGCATGTGGCTCGACGACGGGGGCGTCGCTGCGCCGCGCTGCCTCGTCACCCCCGCCTCGGGGTCGACGCCGCCCATCGGGCCCTTGGCCGCGCCCATGGGGGACCGTGCGGTGAGCTCGGACGCCGCCTTGAGGTGCGTCACCAGCGCCTCGACGTCTCCGATCGCCGCCCTCGCGGCGTCTGTGGGGTGCCTGATGGTCCGCACGATGGTGTTGAGGAAGACGAGCTCCTCGGCCGCGCGGCGCATCTGCTGCTTGATGAATCCCTCGGACGAGATGAAGGAGCCATTCGTGAGGACGACCGTGAGGAGAACCTTCGCGGTGACGTCAAACACGGCGTACGCGTACTCCTGGGACAGGAGCGTGATGGCCTTCTCGGCGTGGAGGATGTACACGACGGGGTAGGCCGCCGCGAGAACCACTGCAAAAATGCCGATGAACAGCACGCGCCCGCGGCTCTCGCCGTCGCGCGCCCGGTGGTAAGAGGCAACAAGAAGCCGGCCGTATCCCTGCGAGGACGCGTGTGAGGGGTGGGTCAGGGGCGGAGAACAAGGGTTGGAACACTGCTGGCCGCCCCACCAGAAACCGCTGGTGCCGGCGCCGACCAGCGCGGCTCACCAGGACCCAGGCCACCGATATGAGGCAAGCAACCACCATCATGAACACGCGGGGAGCAAACGGCAGCAGGAGCGCGACCGCGCCCGTCAGGATGGTGAGGAAGTCGTAGACGATGACGCGCATCGTGACCCCCACGGGCGCGTCGACCATGATGGCGCTGAGCAGCACGAGCAAGGGGGTAGTGCAAGACCACTCGACGTAGCGAATGGGCAGCATGATCAGGCCGCTCGATGCGATGAGCCGAGGGCCGGTCAGCCGCGCGGCGCGAAGCGCGTATCTGCGAACCGTACACGAGAAGACCAAAGCTGCTCGGCGCGCATCGCAAAGCGTTGCGGCAACCGACAGAACGGAAACGAAGGCGCGAGGCGCCAGCCAGTCATCATCTCACGACGCGAGCCCCATGAGGCTGAGGGCGAGGGTGATCGGCGCAGACTTCTTCTGGATCGTCAGGGTTGACGACGGGAAGATGACGTTCAAGAAAGAGATGAGGGCCATGACACCGAACACTGCCGTCGGTGCCTGGTAGTCCCACCCAACGGGGAGCGGTGGGCTGCCGGCCGCGGTGTTCGCGGCGAGGATTACGGCACCGATCGTGAACACCACCGTCAGCCCCGCGATGACTCTCGTCACGTGCGACGACGAGATCTTGGCCCGCCGCTCCATGGACCCGTCCCGCTGCGAGGGGAGGCGCGACAAACCATGACTTCGCGAAGGCGTTAGACAAGT
>Ga0136560_1000731_pt1 | contig 16558 bp, 5 predicted proteins | sample AntRauMeHopE1497_FD_104925 | JGI IMG/M metagenome (GOLD analysis project Ga0136560, IMG submission 104925) | Saline lake microbial communities from Rauer Islands, Antarctica - Metagenome Hop E1 #497 | ecosystem: Environmental > Aquatic > Non-marine Saline and Alkaline > Saline | place... | reverse complement strand
GGCATGGGGGAGGGGGGTGGGTGCCGGGGGGGGGGAAAGGGGGGCCCAAGGGGGGGGGGGCCGGGGGGGGAAGGGGGGGGGGGGGGGGGGGGCGGGGGGGCCGGGGAAGTCCGCTGCAGCTCCCGGCCAGGAGTGGCCCACGCCGCATTCCCCGCTGAGCCCCCCTCCACCTCCGCGCGCTCCGGGGCCGCCTCCCGCAGCGCCGCCGTGAAACCGCCGCCGAGCAGCACAGTGTCCCCGCCCGCCGCCCGCGCGGGCCCGGCCCGCGCCCCCAGCCGCAGCACGGCGTCCTGCAGCAGCGCCTGCCTGACCTCCAGCAGCAGCCGGCCGTGGGCCCGGGGCTCCTCCCAGTCGTAGTATGACGTCATCGGGGACATGCCCGACGGCACCGCGGCAGCCGCACCAGCCCAGCGCCAGCGCGCGACCCAGCCCCCAGCCAGCAGCGGCAGGGTGGGGGTCACTGCGGCGTCCTCCTCCTCGCCCGTCAGCGCGCGCAGCTGCCGCCGGGCCATCGCGGGGCGGTGGCTGAGCGGAAGGTCGGCGAGCGACAGCGGGCGCGCGGCCTCGGGCGCCGCAGTGAGCGGGTACCCGAGGCGCACGGAGCCCGCCGCCGCCCCCTCCATCACGGCCACGACGATGCCCGCGGCGGCGGCGAGCCAGAGGAGGCGGGCCCGCTGCTCCGCCAGGGTGGCCCTCCGCAGGGTCCTGGCGGCGGCGCTCGGGGGCTTGACGTGCGGCGCAGCGGACGCATCGGCGAGCGCCGTCTCGGCATCGCCGTCGCCGCCGCCGCGGCCGCGCTTCGGCCGCGGCCTCAGCCCGCGGCCGGCCAGGCGCTTCTTCGCGCCGCCCGGGCCCGCCGTGGCGTCGTCGCCGGCGTGGGTCGGGGCGGCCGCGGTCGACGGCTCAGCGCCCGTGTCCATCTCAGCGTAGACGAGCAGCCCGCCGACAGCGCAGACCACGGCGCCCCACCGAAGGGCCTCCAGGAGCTCCGCCGCCAGACCCGTCGCGCCGAGGCCCGCGGCCGAGGCCACGGCCCACTCGTAGCCGTGCGCCGACGGGTTTTCGACCAGCCCGTCCGCGCCCAGCGCCACGCCTCCGAGCCCCGTGTCGCCACGGATCGCGGCCTGCTGCACAGCGCGCGCTCCCAGCCCGGGCCAGGCCCACGGCCAGCGCTCCACGAGAACGAGGGACGCAAGCGGACGAAGTCCGAGCGCGTGAGCCTCGACCTCGGTCCAGACGAGGAAGGACACGAAGGAGATCTTGCAGCTCGAGTCCATCGACGGCAGGCGGTGCAGGTTCCCCAGGAGCACGGCGCGGCTGAGCCAGAGGGCGGGAGCGAAGACGGGCCGGAACGCGTACAGGCCGGCCAGCCAGCAAACCAGGCTGAGCGCGAGCAGCTCAAAGCTCAGCAGCACGTGCGCGCCGCACTGTACGAAGCTGGGAAGCTCCGAGACAGCATACCAAAGCCTGCGGGGGAAAGGGGCGAGGAGGGGGAGTTGGCGGAGCGACTCGTTGGGCATGATGGCGAACACTTGCGGCCGTCCCCCCCGACCCCAAGGCAGACCTTGCGCCCCGGTACGTCGGCCCAGTCGCATGCATGCCCTTCTCGAGCCATGCACGAGCGAATCCCGACCCCACAGACGCGCGCTCTTTCGAGGCCCGTGCCGAAAGGAGTTCTCGTGACACCGCCATTCGTTGGCCAGCACCGTTCAGGCGCCCAGGCGACCCCACCGCGCCGTAAGGCCTGCCCAGAGGGAGCGTGCGGCACATTTTATTCCCACGCAAGCGTGGCGCGGGGCCCGCGCGGCGGAAGCCCCCGTGCCAAGCGCCAGGGCGAGGGGCAATCGCGAGCAGCCCGCTGCGTCCAGGACTCTCACCGAAACGCGGCATAGGCGATAGACAGCACGTGCCAGAGCAGCAGCATGACAGACGATGCTGACGACTCGCCCGGGCCACTCGAGGCGGACCAGAGCGTCGTCACCAAGCCAAGGGCAGCGGCGCCGAGACCGACGCGAAGGGCAAACACCCACGCGCGCTCCAGGGCCTGAGACAGGGCCGCGGGGTCGCCGCCCACGGCCGCCCCCAGGAAGAGCGGCCCGAGCCGCTGCTGGCCGCGGGATTTCGCCGGCATGGCGAGAGTGGGTCGAAGCGGTGATTCTCCAAGAATGGTGTTCCCTGGCTTTGCCGGGCCGACAACGAGCCAGGTCACTCGGCGTCTGGCCGCCTCCGGCACCTCGCACGGCCTTCCGGCGCCAACCAGAGCCTAGCATTTGTGCGGGAGCCGCGGCGCACTGTGCAGGCCATGTTCGCGCAGGGCGGCCTGGTTTCCGCTTCGGCCCTCCTCGCGAGGGCCGTGCCCTCGCCGCTTGACCAGCACGCCGGCCTGTCATTCATGGCGGCCGACCTGGTGCACGCGGGCGGTTTCGACCGCTTCGCCAACCGTGTGGAGCAGTCGTGCGCCTGGGCCAAGCAGCGGGCCGACCGGGCGGCGGTGCTGCGCAGCAAGGGCGGAACTCGCCGCGCCCGGGTGGAGGCAAGGACCGCTCTGAGCCTCGACCCCATGTGCCCGCTCGCGCTGGTCACCCTCGCAAAGTCAGACGAGACCCACGTGGCGGCCGAGGCTGCCCAGGAGGCCGAGGCCAAGAGGGCAGCGGGTGGCAAGGCCGCTGCTGCGGCCGCTGGCGCCCCAGACGGGAGAGCCCTGGCCCAGAGCAGGATCTGGCTGGCATTTGCCGTGATGGAGGCGGAGGAGGCGCTGACGGCGGCCGTGGCGGCGGCGGCTGCGCTCGCTGCCGCGTCGAACACTTGCGGCGAGCACGGCGTGGCCGAGTGGGCGGTGCGCGCGTCGGCGGCTCTGGGGGCCGCGGGCTCCCACCGCCCCATGACACGGGTGCTGTGGCGGCACCGGTCGGCGCTGGCGTCCCGCCTGGGCGTCCTCGCGGCCCCGCCGAGTCCCGCCGCGGGGCGCTGGGCCGCGCAGCAGCTCTCCCCGCAGCAGGCCGCCGACGTCCTGACGACGCAGGTGGGCCACCGGCACGCGCGGGCAGCCTGGGCGGACGACCTCCGGCCGGCCGACCGCCACGCCGCGCCGCTCCCCGCCGTCGCCGTCGTGCCCACGGCCTGCATGGCTGCGGCGGCGGAGCGCGCGGCGGGGGTGCTCCGCTTGTGGGCGTCAGAGGTCCGGGCGGTGCGGGACGCCGTGTCGGCGGGGTCGGCGCCGGGAGCTGAGCGTCGCCGCGAGGCCCCCGCTGCCGACCCCGTCGTGCTCGATGTCCAGGGCTGGCGCGGCGGGGAGATCGTCCTCCTGTCGCGCAGCGGCGACGACGGGCCCTACGCGGCGGTGCCTCCGAGCATCCAGGCTGGCATGGCCCTGGCCGGCGCCTCCGGGCGGCAGCCGATGTGGGCACCCCCACCGGCGCCACAGACGCGGGGAGACGGCCGGTGGGACGTGTCTCGGACAGGCCTTCCTCCCGGGCCCACCGGGGCGGCGGATGTGGTTGCCTGGGCGTCGAGGGGAGGGACGGAACGCAGGGCTGGGGCCGCTGCCGGCACTGCCGCAACGGTCCCCGGGGTCTCGGCGGCCGCTCCACATCTCCGCATGGCGCGAGATGGGCCGGTCGGGCCGGCCGGGGCGGGGCCTGGACCCCGGCCCCGGGCGGCGGCTGCGACGGCCGCAAGCGCCGGCGGCGAGCGGCGTCAGGCGGACCGGCACCCCGGCGCGGCACCTGACCGTCCGCCCCATGATGTACGAGGGCACGTCCCGGCTTTCAGCCTTGGCGTGCACGGCCACACCCGCCGTGAAAAACGTCCGGGAATGGCTGCGCCCGACGGGCCGCCGGCCAAGCGGCCCGGGCTCGAGCATGCGTGAGCGGCCCGCACCACGAACAGCAAGACGGTCGAATTTTGTCCATTTTTCACACGCAGCGGGCCGCGGGGTTCGGGGCAGCCAAGCATCGCTGACTGCCAGATGTCGGGCGGTGACAACGACAACAACGCCCAGCCACACCAACATTGTCGCTGCCCCAGCCCTCCACACTCAGCGCCGCGGCAACCCCCCGAGCGAACGCGCCCAAAATTGGCGTGTACGCACCGGCGCTCGTTCTCGTGCGCGGCGCACGAGCGGGAAAGCTCGTCAGGAGGCGCACTGTGGCGTGCGGCGCGGCCGGCTTGCAGCGATGAGCCTCGTCGCTCCCGCAGCGCGCGCTGACAACTCTCCCGCCCTTCCGCACCCGGACCTCGAGGATCAGCTGATCGACATTGCCGAGAGCAAGGACGGAGGCTCCCGGGCGTCTGAGGGCAGGAGCTCGGTGGCGTCGCCGCGGCAACGCTTCCGGTCGGCGGCGCCCCGCTCGCCGTTGGGCGGCGGCGGCGCGGCCCAACCGGTCCGGTCGCCGCGTAGCGGTCACAACTCGGTCGAGCACCTGCCGCACGCGCGCGTTTTGGTGGTGCCGGGGACGGAAGGCACGTCGACGCTGTCTGACCATCGCGACGTGCCTCGTGCTGCAGGCGGCCTTGCCTGGCAAAGCCCTTCCGAGGGGCGCGCAGATGATGGCACGATGCCGCAGCGCGGTGCTTGGGGGACCATGACGACCGGCGGCTCGCTCGTTGAGGTCAGCACCGGAGACCCAGCGGCCGGCGGGCCGTCCAGTCCCGTGCTGCCGGGGCGCGGCGGGGACGGTGCCGCCACCGAGGACGGGTGGGCGAGCCCGAGGCCGATGTGGTCCCCTGGCGGGCCTTCGGCGCCCCGGGGGTCGGCGGGCGGACAGTCGCCGCGGTCCGAGGTGACGTGGCTGCGCGGCGGCGCCGGGGAGGACGGCTCCAAGGCTGCGGCGGCGCAGGGCCTCCGCTCGCACCGCGACGCGGTGGAGGGCCACGTGGAGCGTCTGCAGGCTCTGCAGCGGAGCATCGAGACGGCGTCGAGGGGCGGCGGCCGGCGGCAGGTGCGGGTCACCACTGCGCCGTCGGTGCCAAGCGCGCTCGAAGGTGGTGCCGCGCAGCCGGAGGGGCGTGGGGCGGCGCCGCCGGTGCGCAGGCGACGCCCCCGGGCCTCCGCAGCGGCCGCGACGTCGGACGACCGCGGGCGCGTCGGCGGCGGCCTGGCCGCCCCCTCGCCCCAGGAGCGCGAGGCGTCGGTTGACGAGGCGCTGGGCGTGCTCCGCCGGGAGCTGACGGCGTCGCCGCGGCCGGGGGAGCGGCCGCGGACGCGCGAGGCTCGCGAGGCGATCGCCGCCCGCGTGGACACGCTGACGCACGCGATGCTGCGGCTCCTGCACGCGGCACCGGCGGTGGGGGGGGGCGTCGGCACGGCGGCGGACGACGCGGCGGGGCTGGAAGGCCTGCGTCAAGAGCTCTCCGGGCTGCTCACGAGGCCGGCCGTCGATGACGTGGCACGCTCCCGGGGCCGGGAGAGGGGCAGAGGGCGCTCCCCCGGTGCGGGCACGGACCGGTCGCCCGGCATCGCGGGGAGTCCGGGAGGGCGCAGGCGCCAGGCGCGCCCCGGCGGGGACGGCGCCGCGTCGGGATCGCAGGCCGGCCCGCCCCGTCCGGCGGTGGCGCCGCCGCAGAGCTGGGACGAGGCTTACGGGATGCAGGGCCATGCCGGCCCGTCCCCGCGCGGCGGGGGCGGCAGCGCCATGACTGACGGGTACGACGACGACGAGTTTGAGCCGGGAGGGGGCGGCTGGGCGGAGCAGCCACTGCAGCTGCCGGCCGTGGCGGAGGCGTCCCGGCAGGGCACGTCGCCGCGGCGCGGGGCAGGGTGGGCGCCCCCCGACCGCCACACCGCCACGCGGGTGGAGCCGGAGCGGCAGGAGCGGACGAGGGGGAGCGCCGCGGCGTCGCTCCTCACCGGCCACCCGTCGTCGCCGTCGCCCCTCCGCGCCGGCGGGTCGCAAGAGGACGGGCCGCCCGGGCAGAGCCCGCCGGCCGCGGTCCGTGAGCGGGGTCGGTCGTCGACGTCGGTGGGCGACAAGGCGTCACGGCGCCGCGGGCGGAGCAAGAGCAGCAAGGCGGCGTCGCGGTCCAAGTCCAAGCTCAAGGCGCGGAGCAACCGTGCGGCGCACCTGCGGGCGCTGGTGGCGGCGCAGGCGGCGGGGGACGTGGCGGCGATGGAACGGCACAGGCGGGCGCTGGACAGCGCGGCGGAGACCCCAGGGCGGCGCGGGGTGGGGGGCATGACGCCCCGCGACGCGGAGGTGTCCAAGGCTCTCAAGGACCAGGCACGGCGGAGGAAGCGGGGGAGGAAGGCGGCATCGAGGCGGAAACGGATGCAGGCAGAGCTGTCGGGGCTGGCGAGGGGGAGGCGGGCGCAGAGAGAGGAGGCGGCGCGGCTGCAGGCGGAGGAGGAGGAGAAGACACGACGCCGCCGCGACGAGCTGGCGGGCCGCGCGAGGGAGCGGCGGGAGCGAAAGCTGGAGGAGGCTCGGGCCATCGCCAGGGGGGAGGCCGGGCCGGGAATGGGCAGGGGGCGGGGCGGCGCGTCGCCGGGGAGGCGGCCGCCGCTGCACGACGCCACGCCGCCGCACCGCGCCGCCCCCAGGGCGGCCCCGCCCTCTGACCCGGCGCCCGTCTTCTCATCGCCCCGCACGGCAGCCTTTGCCGAGCGGGCCGCGTCCGCCGGGGCGACGGGCCGCTCCGCCCGTCTCGTCGACGCCTCGGCACCCCGCCGTGTGATGGAACCGCAGGCGTGGGCGGAGGCGTCGCCACACCCGCCCACGGGGGCCGTTGGCCCCAGGGGCCGTATGCGGCGGAACCCGCCTCGGACGGGGCATGACGGCGCGGGACCGACCGACGGCGGGGGCTTCGAGAGCCTGCCCGGGGGGCCGGTCCGGGAGCGGGAGCCCCGCCACGAGCGGCCAGTGCGGGCTCACGTGCAGTACGCGGATGACGTCACGGGGCTGGACCTCCGCGGGGAGGGGTCTCCCGGCTCGGCCAGCAGCGGCCTGAGCGAGGCCTCGCGGGCGGAGCGGCAGCGGCAGCGGCGGTGGCAGCGGTCGCACGGCGAGGGTCCGGGCGGCGGGCTCCTGCACGCGTCAAGCCGGTCGTCCATGCAGTCATCGGCGGCGTCGGCCGCCGCGCTGTCGGCGGCAGCGATGCTGCACCCCGGCCCGGGGGAGGTCGTGGTGCTGCACGGGGGCACCGCGTCGGGGATGCCGTCCGGGGACTCCGCGTGGGTGACGTCACACTCCGAGGTGGTGCGGCCGGAGGAGCTGGGGCGGCGGCGGGAGCGGGTGGAGCGGCAGCGGCAGGCGGCGGCGCAGCGGGCTGTGCTGGAGAGCGCTCTGCGCCAGGCGACGGCGGTGGAGGCGAGGGCGGCGGAGGTGGAGGACAGGGTGAGGGAGGGGGTGGAGGCCGTGGACAGGGGGGTGAGCTCCGCGAAGGCCTTCCGTGCAGCGTGGCCGGAGCGGCCGGCAGGGCCGGGCGGCGCTCCCCCGTCCGAGCCAGGGTCGGAAAGGAGCCAGCGCGGCGCCCGGAGGCTTCGCCCGGCCGAGGAGACCGCTCCAGCCGGTGCGGTGCGCGGCGATGAGACGGGAGGCGCCGGGGCTCGGCGCGCGACTCGGGACGATCGGGGGCGGCGAGACGACGACGACGGGTCTGACGCGCCGCACCATCGCGATGCGGCGTCACCGGCCCGCCGCAGCCGTGGGGCGGAGCGCGCGGGCCCTGATGGCACGGAGCGTCAGTCCGCGGACGTGCGGGGCGGCGAGTCGCAGCCGCGGCGTCGCCGCCCGAGCTCGGGCAGCCGGGGGCGAAAGGGGCGGCGGCGACGGTCGCGCTCCCAGTCGCCGACCGATGAGCCCGGGCAGGCGGGGCGGGGACGCTCGGGCCGCGGGGACCGGCGCCGCTCGGCCAGTCCCGGGCGACCGCGGAGCCGCGAGAGCGAGGCACCGACCGTGACGTCCCGTCTAGCAGCATCGTCGGCGTCACCGGGGGGGCAGTCGCGGCTGCAGATGAGCGGCACCAAGACGCTGTCGTCGTCGCGGCTGATGAGCGGTGCCGACCTGAAGGCCTCCGCGTCGCTCCGCCCCCTCGCCGGCTCGGTGTCCCGCCTCACGGGGGTGCAAGAGCGGGACGAGGGCAGCCCCGGCGCGGGCAGCAGCGGCCGCCGAGAGCGGCGCTCTCTGGCGGATGCCATCTCAGAGGTCTCCGACGAGGACGACGCGTCACGGAGCCGGAGCCGCGGTCGGAGCCGGAGCCGGTCCCGGGGCCGGGAACGCAGCCGGAGCCCTGGACGGAGCCGCAGCCGCAGCGGATACCGCGACCGCCGGCAGAGCCGTGGGCGGAGCCGGGGCTCGGCGCGTCGGTCGGCGTCTCGCAGCTCCGAGGGCTCGAGGTCCCGATGGTCCAGGGAGGACGACGACGGGGGCAGCAGGCGGCGGGGTGGCGGCCGGAGGCGTGAATCGGGGTTCCGTCCGAGCCGGGGCCGGAGTCGCGGGCCGTCGGAGGACGCGGCGCCGGCAGCAGGTCGCGGCCGTGTCGAGTCCACCGGCACTGGCAGCCCGGTGAGCACCGCTCGGTCGTCAAACCTTGAGCTGGGTGTCGGAGGAGGGCAGAGCCGGCGCGCGCGGGCGGCCCTCGGCGGGGAGCCGGCGTCCGGGGCGACGACGAGCGAGGAGGCGCCGCAAGGGAGCGGGTCGGGCAGCCCCGGCGCCGGGGCGGCCGAGGACGTTCCCGTGGAGTCCTTCTTGTCCTACGCGCCGGTGTCGGAGGTCGGGTCGGAGAAGGCGCCCGAGCGGCCGGCTCCGGCCGGGCGGGGCCTTCCCGGCCGCGGGCTGCCCCGCAAGCCGTACCAGGAGTCTGGCGCGTCCGAGGCGGGCGGCACGGCGTACAGCAACCAGTCGGAGGTGCAGCTGGACGACCTGGCCACGGTGGCGGGCGAAGCCGACGGATGAGGCGGACGGGTGCGCGTATGGCAGGCTTGTGAGCGGTGCCGAGAGCGACGCGCGGTGAGCGCGGCGCTTGGACGAACGCAGCAGCGATTGCGAGACTCGGTTAAAGGCAGTGTCACTCGCGCACTCGGCGCGCGGCATCACCCTCAGCGCGCCGTGCCGTACCGCGGGACCGAGGCCCAGCCAGACGACGAGCCGCCGCCAGCGGGCGAGTCGTCGTCGTCGTCGTCGTCGGTGCGCGGGCCCCCGAGGGAGAGGCTGCTCATCGTCGCGGCAACGTCGCCGCCCTGCTCCGCGAGCGCCGCGATGGTGCAGCGGAGGCCCGCCGCCTCCTCCCGCAGCCGTGACAGCTCCCCGGTCCGCTCCCGCAGCTCTGCCGCCTGTCGGTTCATGGCGGCCCGTTGGTCGGAGATGATGCGGCCGGCGGAGCGGACGGCCTCGCGCAGGCGTGCCGCCTCGGCGGTGCACTTGGCGGCCTCGGCCTTGGACCGCAGGTGCGCTGCAAGCGCTGCTCGGGCGATGAGCTGGGCGCCTGACCGCGCCTTGGCCTCTGCTTCGAGCCGGTGCCCGAGCGGCGTGCCCGGTGCGCACGGCAGGAACCGCGGCACGCCGGCCCTGGCAGCCCCCGGCCCCGCCGCGCCCTGGGCCGAGCGCACCCGCAGCCTCGCGTCGCCGCCCATGTCCACGTCGTCGTCCACGTCCTCCCATCCGCGCTTTCTTGAGCGCTGGGTGCCGGCCTCGGCCGCTGGTGAGGCAAAACCCGCTGGGGCTGCGGCCACAGGCGGTGAAAGGCCGGCAGCGACGGCCGCCCGAGCCGAGGAAGCCGCGATGACCTCCTCAGCGCCGGGCATCATCGCCCCGCTGGTCGGCGTGGCCGATGCCAGGGCATCCAGCAGCACGGAGCGGGCCTGGGACTCGTCAAGGCTCCCGAACCCAAGGTCGTCGTCGTCATCGTCTAGGAGTTCCATTTCGCCGGTGAAGGCTGGCAGCGCGGCCGGGCCGGGCCCGGGTGAGGCGGGCGTCTTTGGTGCGCTGGGGGCCGGTGACGGCACCACTGCGCGCCCAGAGCCCGAGGGGGCAGGGGAAGGCGAGGCGGCAGCGAATCCCATGGCTACCGCCGGCGCCGCGTCCGACGGGTGCCTGCGACGCAAGGCCCGGCGGTTCCGCCCCGGCGACGGCCCTGGCCCCGCCTCACTTGGCCGTGCTGGGTCCGAGGCCCTGCCGGCCGCCGATGGGGCAGGAACGCCAACCATTGAGGCCGCACCAGGGCCGGCGTTCTCCTGCCCTGAGCTCCAGGCAGCCCACCCAGTCGGGATCCGGGACGTTTCGGCCTCATGCCCGGCGACCGCGAACGCCGTGCCGGAGCGCTTGCGAGCCGAGGGCTCGTCACATGCCGACCGCTTGCGGCTCCGAACTTGCTCCCTTTCCGCCGCTCCCGCCAGGTCCCGGATGAGGGCCTCCATGGAGGGCCTGATGATTTGTGAGCTGGTACCTCTGGGGGGTTCAGCTCGTCCAAGGGTTGGTCGGGAACAGCGAAGAACAAGTGCGCCATTCGCGGGGGCAATATTCATTCTTGCGAGCAACATGTTTGCAGAGCCGTTTGGGGGCGGCAACGACCTCGCGCGCCACAGGATCCGGACGACCTCGGAGCCCAGGGTGCTGAGAAGACCGGCAGGACAGCTCTCTGAACCGGCCCGGTTGAGAAATGGACGAAGAGGCGTCGTGCATCGACGCGGTCCGCCACGCCCAGCGCACTGTCCCCAGCATCCGGCACTCCGACGGCAAGTTCCCGGCGGACAGCCGGTCCCTCGCGCTGCTGAGCGGCGACCAGACCGACGGCGTCGAGCGCGTGGCCTGGGACCGGCCGGATGCGGTGGCGCGACGCAGCGGGGAGGACGAGAGCACGGTCGTGCTCGCGTCCTTTGGCGAGAGCTCCATGGTCCAGGGCCTCCTGGGGGACCGTTACTTCCTGTCCGCACTCGGCGCGGTGGCCCGTGCGGCCTCGGCGCCGGGGTCTGAGGAGGGCTCGTCTCGCATCGACAGCCTGCTGACCACGCCCGACGACGACATCGAGTCGACCGGCGTGGTCGCCGGGCAGTTTTACTCGTGCGTGAGCACCTCGACGCGCAGGCCGGGCACGCCGGGCCGGTCCCGGTCGCGCGGCGGCAGCTCCGGCGGAGGCGGCGCTGGCCCCTCGGCGGCCGGCGACGGGCCGGAGTGGTGCGTGGCCGTGACGGACAGCCGCCTGCCTCACGTGGCCAAGCCCGGGACGGAGGGCGAGGGGGAGGAGGAGGTCCTGCCGCTGTACGGCTGCTCGGGGTCGGGAGCGGACGGGCTCTCGGAGAGCTGGGTGGGCCTGGTGGAGAAGGCTTACGCGGCGTTCTGGTCCGGGCGGAGGTGGCAGGCGCCCCGGCCGTCGTCGCGGGGGCGCGGGGCGTCCCGTGACGCGCGCCCGGCGGCGTCGGGCCAGGCCGCCGAGGCCGAGGCCGAGGCCGCCGTGGGGTATCGCGCGGTGCACCGAGGCGGGAGCCTCGCCGCCGCGCTGGTGGACCTGACGGGCGGCACGGTGGAGACGGCTCTGCTCCGGTCGCCCCGCGTCGCGGCCACGCTGCGGTCCGACGTCGCCGGCGGCCTCTGGTCGGTGCTGGTGGATCACACGTCACGGGGGCACGTGGTGGTGGCCACGGCGGGCGGGCCGGACGGCCTGCCGGCGGTGGACGGGGAGGACGGGGAGGCGCGGTGGGACTCGGAGCAGGGCATCGCGGTCGACGGCTCGTCGGGCCTGCTGACGCTGCACCCGTACCCGGTGCTGTGGGCGGGGGAGCCGCGCAAGGGACTGCGCATCGTCAAGCTGGCCAACCCCTGGACCCGGCAGGAGGAGTTCCTGGGGGCTGGATGGTCGGGCGACTGGGCGGCGGAGTCGGAGCTGTGGGCAGAGCACCCGGACGTCGAGGCGTCGCTCGCGTCGCTCGCCGCCGACGGCGACACGGCGGCCCAGGTGCGCCGCTCCGCGACGTCGGAGTTCTGGATGGCGTGGGAGGACGTCGCCACCCACTTCGCGTCGGTGGCGCTCTGCCGGCTGCCGGACGTCGGCGCCGCGCCGAGGGCGCACCTGGGGCCTGGCGCGCGGAACGGCATGCCGCGGGGCTTCGGGGTGGGGCGGGGCCGCGGCGCGGCGCTGCCAGCCGGCAGCGCCGGCACGTCGGCCCTGGCCGCGCAGGAGGTGGCGGCGAGCATCGCGCTCGCCGCGCTCGACGCCGGGGCCGAGGACGCGGCGGCGACGGCGGCGGCCATCTCGGTGTCGTCGCGCCTCGGCCTCGTGGGCCCGCCCACCGCCCGGCCGTCGCAGCTGTGGGCATCGCAGCGCCGTATGGCCAAGGCGGCGGGCGGCGCCGTCTCGCCCTCGGAGCTCGAGCCGGCGCCGCCCGCGGCCCCCGTCGCCGGGATGCGGTCGGGCGCCGCCCGCGGCTCGGGGGACGGCGGCGACGAGGTGCTCGCCATCACCGGGGCGCTCCAGGGCAGGGTCCCGCGCGCCGCCGACGCCGCCGAGGCCGTGGCCTCCCACCCCGGCGCCGCCCCCTGCCTCTCCCTCACGCGCCGCGTCCCCCTCCCCCAGGCCGCCGCCGTCTCCACGCGGCCGCTGTCCACCGCCCCGTCCGCCGCCGTCGCCGTGGCGGCCGCGGGCGCCGGCCTGCCCGTCACGGGATCCACCCTGTCGGCCGACGCCGCGTCGCGCCTCGCCACCGAGTGGTCGGCCGACGTCGCCGGGGGCGGCAAGTGCCCCGTCCCGGCCCAGTGGATGCGGCCGGACGGTGACCCGCGATTCTTCGCGGCGCCGCAGTTCCGGATCCTCGGCCCGGCCGGCCCGGCGCCCGGGCAGGCCGTGCCCGCCCCCACTGACGTCCTCCTCTCGGTGACCCAGCTGGACCCTCGGCAGCGGCGCCGCATCCTGCCCCGCAAGACCGAGGACGAGGACGGCGGCGGGGGCGACGACCCGGCCCCCGCGGCCGTGGACGGCGCGGGCGGGGCCGCCACCCCCGGCGCCGCGGCCCTCGACGGCCGCCCCGGCTCGAGCCTCGAGGCCCGGGACGGCATCCCCACCGGCGTCGCCGCGGCCGTGAGGGCGTGCGTGCCGGTCGAGTTTGCGGTGGTGCGGCGCTCCCGCGGGCAGGGGGGCCGGCTGTGGGAGCTGAGCGAGGCGGAGATCGTCGCCTCGTCGTCGGCCTCCCCGCTCGCGCCGCCGTCCGACGTGGCGACGGGCCTCCCCACGCAGCGTGAGGCGGTCCTGCCGTCCCTCCGGCTCGAGAGCGACTCGTCGTACGTTCTCGTCGCCACCCTCGCGCCCCCGCCCAGGCTCCCGGTCGGGCTCGGGCACGGCCCGGGGGCGGGCGACGCCGGGGCGGCGGGCGACGCGGCCGCGCGGCAGATCGGGACGCCGGCGGGCGGCGGCGCCGAGGGGGATGCGGCCGCCGTGGGCGCGTCTGGCGCCGCGTCGGGCGCCGCGTCGCTCTTCAGCGAGCTGGACGACGGGGAGTCGCTCCCCTTCTCGCTTCGTGTCTTCGCCCCCGTGGGCCGTGACGTCAGGGCGGTGGCTCTGCCGCAGCCGGCGGTGGCGACGGTCCGGGGGCGATGGTCGGCCGCGGCGGCGACGGCGTGCGGCGCGCCGCTGCTGCCGGCGGGCGGGCCTAACGGGGAGTGGGGGCTGGGGCCTCAGGTGCTGCTCCGGGTGGACGTCGACGCCGCCAAGCGGGCGGACCGGCTCGAGGCGACGATGCGGTCGAGGGATGCGAGAGCGACGCGCAGGAGGGGCCGGGGGGCGGCGGAGGACGGGGCCGAGGCGTCGGCGGCGTCAACGCCGTCGGCAGCGGTCGGCGGTGCGCCGGCGTCGCTCGCCCACCTGGCCCGGCCCGGAGCCCACGTGACGGTGAAGCTTGTGCTGCGGCGGACGGACCGGGGGGCAGGGCGCGACGACGAAGGCGGGGTGATGAACCGCGTGGGCATGGTGGTGACGCGGGCGCTGAGAGCGACGCCGGGGGGGGCGTCGGCGGCGCCCGGCGGGGAGGACGCCATGTCGCGGACCGTGGCGCTGGGCGCGTCGCGGCCGGGTCACGCGGGGGCGACGATGCGCTCGACGGGGCGCCCCGGGGCGACCGGCTCTCTCGGCGACACGTCATCGGCGGCGGCGGACGACGGCGCCGCGACGGACGCCGTGCTCGGCCACGACACGGCTGCCCCCGACTCGTTCCGCCGGCGCAAGGCCGTGGCCGCGTCCGAGTGGGTGTGGTCCACCGACTGGCGCAGCCACGCCGTCGCCACGGCCACCCTCCGCGTGCCCGCCGGATGGGTCAGCGGCGGCCGGGCCCTGTGCCTCCACCCGCTCCTGCGCGTCCCGGGCGCCGAGGGATCCTGGCAGCTGGAGGCCCACGCGTCCGTCCCGCTGGCGCTGGACCCGCTGCAGGAGCCGGGGAACGCGAGGCTGTCGTCGAGGTGGGAGGGTCGGCTGGCCGCCGGGTGCCGGCTGCACGCGGAGTGGCTGCGGAATCCCGCTTTCTTGCTCCGCCCCGCGGACGGGGACGAGCTCCGCGACGGCGTGTCGTACCGCCTGGCGCTGGAGCGGCCCGAGGGCCCGTGGCGACGCGCGGTGAAGAAGGACGGCGTGGGCACGATGCTCGGGATGTACGTCCTCGCCGTCCCCCTCGACTGCCCGGACCTGGCCAGGATCAGGGTCCGCCAGCCCCGCGGCGCCGCCGGGTCGGGCGCGGGGGAGGAGGAGAGCGCCGACGGGGCGGAGGGCGTGCTGCTGGCGGAGACCACCTTCCTGCCCATGGAGCGGGTGGCCTTGCCGCTCCACGTCGACTGGCGCACCCTCGGCGGCGCGGCCAACCTCGTGGTGGTGTGCTGCACATTTGGCCCGGGGCACGAGGGGCCCTTCCGCCTCGAGGTGGCAAGGGACGACGGGCCGGCCGCCGACCTGACGCCCTTCGTCGCCACCGAGGTCGCGGGGCACGACGCGGGCTCCCCGCCCCCCGAGGCCTGAGGCGGAGCCGGTGTGCGTGTGCGTGTGCGTGTGTGAGCGGCGCTGACTGGCGCCGGGGCGGGTGACCAGGCCGCGAGCAACTCGGCCGTCTCCGCCGCGGGGCAACTGCGGGCCACGCGATCGGCACCGGCCACACTGCCCGGCTCCGTGCCGCTCACTCGGCGGGCGCGCCGATGGCGTAGGTGTTGAAGCGCACGGTGTCGCCGGGGATGCCGAGGACGGGGTCGACGGGGCGCGAGCAGCCGACGAAGGAGTGGAGCACGGGGCCAGAGGGCAGGGCGTCGGCGCTGTGGGCGCTGGCCTCCGCGCCGATGGCCAGGCCGTCCACCTCGGGGCGGAGGCAGAGGAGGAGCGGTGCGGTGAGCGTGCGGCCGGCCAGCACCCGGAGACCCTCCCCGCCGTAGGACACCAGCGGCGAGACCTCCACCGCGCCCGCGCCCTCCACCATCACGCCCGCGGCGGCGAGCCAGCGGCGGCCCTCGGCGGAGACCATGTCCCTGGCCGAGTCGGGGGAGTCCCCCTTGCCCTGCGCGGGTGCGTTCTTCACGGGGCTGAACTCGTCCTCCCGCCTCACCTCGAGCAGAGCCATGGCCTTGGCCTCCTCGAAGACGTCAAAGATGAAGCTCTCCAGCTTGACGCCGTTGATCTCCGTGAGCGAGGACTTGGGGACGGTGGCGCCGGTGGCCGGGTCCGCGAAGGGGATGGCCTTGCGAGCCACGTGGAACACGTCAGAGAGCCGGTCCGGGTGCGCGGGACCCCGGAGGAAGTCGAGGGTGTACGCGTGGACGCAGATGTTGCCGGCCCGGAAGCGGAGGGGGGCGTCGTCGGCGTCGCCGAGGCGCTCCTCCTTGAGGGAGTCGGCCATGTCCGAGTACTCCACAACCGCGAAGCGGCCGCCCTTGCGGCACAGCACGCCCACCTTCTCCCCCGGGCTGGACTTGGGGACGACCTTGGAGCCCATCTCCGCGCCCGAGGACAGGCAGAGCCCGACGAAGACTGGGTCGGCGACCTTGGAGACGAGGTTGTCGACGGCGTAGGCGTGCAGGAGGCGGACGCCGCGTCGCTCCATGTCCGCCACGCAGCCGCTGCGGTGCAGCGCGCGGTAGATGCCGCCGTTGCCGTCGGGCGCCATGGCCACTGAAGTGGCGCTCTCCAGGAGGAGCTTGCCGTCGCCGCTGAGGCAGGGCAGCTGCCCCTGCTGGAACAGCGTCACGTCCTCCCGGGGCAGCCCGAAGAAGCTGGCCTCCTCGAAGCAGCGCACCGTCGCCTCGTGCGTCTGCGGGCTCGTCATCACGTACCAAGGCACGCGCACCGACGTCGCCTCCACCCCGGCCTCCACCGCAGCCAGCGAGCGCAGCCGCTGGATGCGCTCCGCCTGCAGGCGCGCGAGCACCTTGCCCGAGGGCAGGCCCGCGTCGTAGGCCGCCTTGGGCAGCGACGACCCCAGGCGCGTGCCCTGTCCCCCCGCCAGGACCACGACGGCGACCTTGCCGGCCGCCATCGCCCGGAGCGCCTCGGCCCGCCACTCCGTCTGCGTCGCCTCCGGCGTGGTGTCCGTGGACTCCACGTCCGACTCGGCGGCCGGCTCCAGGGTGGCGGCGGACTTGCTGTCGGCCTCTGCGGCGGCGGCCAT
>Ga0136560_1000730_pt1 | contig 16563 bp, 8 predicted proteins | sample AntRauMeHopE1497_FD_104925 | JGI IMG/M metagenome (GOLD analysis project Ga0136560, IMG submission 104925) | Saline lake microbial communities from Rauer Islands, Antarctica - Metagenome Hop E1 #497 | ecosystem: Environmental > Aquatic > Non-marine Saline and Alkaline > Saline | place... | reverse complement strand
GCTTCAGCCCCACGGTGTGTGACAACGCCGGGGGGCGTTGTCGGTTGGCAGCGCTTGCTCCACCGCCGGCCTCACGCATGATCGGCATGCAGCAGCACCAGCCCGCCACACCCGGGCTCCGAGCGAGAACTGCCCCCAAAAGAGGGTCGCTTCTGAACCGGGCCTCCCCCATTGAGCGCTTGAGATGGTGAGCGCTGCGGCCAAGCCAAACGGTTTTGCTGAGGCCTGCCGCCCTCGTCGCCCCCGAGCGCCCGACCACCTCACAAGCCCCCGCCCCGCAGATCCCTCTCTCAAAGGCGCTGACGGCATGGGTGAGATTTACCGCGCCCACGACCGCCCTAGGCCGGCGGCACACCAGTGCCTGCGCAGCACCGACCGCTTCGCTCGCTGCGGCTCACTCGCCGCTCTCTTGGATGCTTGCTCGCAGCAAACGATCTCCGGGCAGGCCCCAGAGGAAGCGACGGACATCCGCATCTGCGGTGGCATCTCCACGGACGGCGGCCACACGCGAGCATTCATCAACAAGCTTGACGCCAAGCTGGGCACCCTGACCAACTGTGAGAGGCTGTCGCTGTCGACAAACTGCATCGATAAGCTGCTGCCCTTCTCGGGCATGACCAAGCTGAAGATCCTGTCCGTGGGGCGGAACTCGCTGAAGCGCATCGAGAAGCTGGACGACCTCGCGGGCACGCTGCTGCAGCTCTGGGCCTCGTATAACAACATCAGCAGCCTGGACGGCCTGCTGCCCCTGACCAACCTGGAGGTGCTGTACATGGCGCACAACTCGATCAAGGACTGGGCCGAGGTGCAGAAGCTTGCGACCCTGCCCAACCTGCGGGAGGTCATCTTCCTCGGGAATCCCATCTACGACGGGCTCGACGAGGACACGGCGCGCGCGCACGTGCTGAAGCTCATCCCCCAGGTGAGACCGCGGCTGCCGCGCGCGCGGACCCCGCCCCTCGGGCCGCCAGGCTCAGCAACGACCCCAACGCCGCCCTGCAACCGCGCGCGCTGCCGCCGCCTCCCTGCCTCCGCGCAGATCATCAAGGTGGACACAAAGCTGATCACAGACGAGCACAGGGCGCTGGCGGAGACGATCTGAGCCGTGCGTGCGTGTGCGCTGGCTCCAGCGCGGAGATGCGATTCGTTGAAGCGCCTCGGTGCGCCCTCGGCCGGGCTCTCACATACCACTTGCCCGCGAACATCGCCGGGCCGCCTGGAGTCGCCGCGGGCAGAACTGGCCTCTACCGCCTGCGCGTTGAACGGAACGCGATGGACTGCGAGTCCCCCCTTGACCGGAGCGATCGAGCAGACGGCGCGGCCTCGCGCCTCCCGGACGACCGAGCAGAGCCTGATCCCTGCCCGGAGCGCGCGGAGCCCGACCTAGAGCTGTGACCGGCTGATGACCTGGCGCTGTGACCGGCTGACGATCGCGCGCTGCGGTCCCCCGAGAGACGTGCTGACCCCAGCACCGCCGGGTCCTGGGCCCCCCTCGCCGAGCCGCGCCCCGAGGGAGCCGCAGAGGCGGTCGGCGGCCGCCCGTCAACGCGGGGGATGCGGTGCGCGCGAGGGGGCATGGCGCGCGTGCGGGCGGCCCAGCGCACCGGCTCGTCGGGCACGGCCTCGTAGTCCGCGGCGGCCGCGGCCTCGACGTCCTGCGGCCTCAGGCCCGTGCCGTATGTCGAGGCCATCGTCAGGGCGCGACGGCCCGCGTACGGCTTGCCCGCCCTGGGGCTCGGCCGCGCCCCAGGAATGCCGCCCAGGATGGCACGTCCCACACCAGGCAGCGCTGGAAGCGAGGTAGAGTGGTCTCTGGCTCTGGCATCGTCCATCGGGTCGTCCTCAAAGTCCGGCACCAGCATCGTCCTCCTCCCGATGGCAACGGACCGATAGGGCCCCACGGGAACCCGGTCCTTCCCAAAATAGCGGCTGTGGAACCACGACGGCGCCTCAAACGACACTTGGCTACCCTCCTTACAGGGCTCCGATATCACGTTGCGCGTTGTCACAAAGTCCCAGGGCCTCAGAGACCTCGCCGTCGGCCGCTCAACCTCCCGGATACGCATCCACTCGGGCTTTTCTGCCTGGGGCGTCGGCGGCAGGTCCGAGCGCGTGAGAGCGACGGTCTTGCGGAGCTCCCCGGGCGTGAGCGAGACTCGCGACCAGGACTGGCGGAGCCGTTGTCCTGGCCGTACTTGCACCGCCGATAGCAGAGTCCCGGCCGAATCTTCCATACGGGGGCAGGAAACGTGGTGTGGTGGCGCTGCGGCGACGCTTTGGGACCTTGGTCGGTTGGGTAGAGCGGCTCCCAGGTCGCCGCGTGCCGCTCCCCCCGCTGGAGGCCACACCCAGGGTGCTGCAGGCCATGGGAAAGTCCATCCTTGCCGTACTGGCCATTGCTGCGGTGAGAGACCAGGCGGTCTGGCCTCAGAGGCGTCCGCAGCTCGGCTGTGCAACTCCATCTGCCTGTCATCCCCACGCAGGCATGCGCCGGCGTGGCCGCCAAGAAGCCGCACATGTTCCTGATGATGGCTGATCAGCTCCGATTCGATGCTGTCAGCCTTTATGGCGGCGACCGGCCTCAAACCCCCAGCCTTGACTCGCTCGGCAAAGACGGCGTCGCCTTCCATGCTTTCTCCTCCACGCCAACCTGCACGCCAGCCCGGAGCGGGCTCCTCACGGGTAACTCACCTTGGGGGCACGGCATGCTCGGGTACGGAGTCGTGGCGCCGGAGTACCCGTACGAGATGCCGACGACAATGGCCGCAGCCGGGTACGAGACCATCGCCATCGGCAAGGATCACTTCGGGTGGAACGCGACCACCAACGAGGGGATCGCTCACGGCTTCAAGACCCGGAGCATCTACGACGGGCTGGGGAACGGCCTCCCCAGCTCCAACGACACGAACGGGTTTGACACCTACGACCAGTGGTTCCAGAAGCAGATGCCGGGGAAGGACCCCATGGCCACAGGGCTGGACTGGAACACGTGGCACGGCAAGGGTGAGGGGAGTGCAGCCACGCGCCCAGGGTCGTGGCTGCCTGCCGCACTGCCACCCCCGCTGCGCGGCCACGCCTGTCTCCCGCCTTCTCCTGCTTTCCCCGTCGCCCCGCAGCGTTCGTCTACCCGGAGCAGTACCACCCGACGGCCTGGGTGGGCCAGAGCGCCGTGGACCTCATCGACCTTTACGATTTCGAGGACCCCGACGCCGCGCCGCTCTTCCTCAAGGTGAGAGGCGCGGAGCAGCAGGCCGCCTTCGCGGCCTAGGGGCGGAGCCCAGCGGGTGATGGCTGGCGTGCTGTGCCCCCGGACCCTGGTCTCGCCGCGAGTTCATGAGCAACGATGCCATCGCCGCTTGTAACTCCTCCCCGCAGATCTCTTGGCACCGCCCGCACTCGCCGTACGACCCCCCCGCCCGCCTCCTGAATGCCAGCATCGCCCGGGACAAGCTCCCCGAGATCTACACCTGCAACGGCTCCGCCACCGGCTCCTGGGACGAGCGCTTCCGCGGGACCGAGGGGGCCCCGCCCGGCTGCGGGCCGACGGACGACGCCTGGTGCGGCCTCATGCCCGTGAACGAGACCTTCATCAGCCGGCACGCCTACCAGGCCAGCGTCTCCTTCGTCGACGAGTGAGCCGCTCCTCAGTCGCCGCCGCCTATCGCCCGCCCCCTCGCACCGCGCCGCGCCCCTTTTCACCCTCCCCGACGCCGCCGCCCTGCCCCCCGCAGGTGGGTGGGCAAGGTCACCGCCGCGCTGAAGCGCCGCGGTGTCTACGACGAGGCCGTCATTGTCTGGGCCGCCGACCACGGGGACGGCCAGGGCGACCACTACCACTGGCGCAAGGGCTACCCGTACGAGTTCAGCTCCCACGTTCCCATGATGCTCAAGTGGCCCAGCTCCGAGCAGTCCGTGCTGCCCCGCGGCTCGGTGCTGTCCCCGGGGCCGGTCACCGAGCTCCGTGACATCTTCCCCACCTTTGCTGACTACGGCAGCGCGCCGCCCCCAGCGTCCGGCGTCCCCGCGCCCAACGGCCAGAGCATGCGGTGCCTCCTCCACGGCTCCCCCGAGGCCTGCGGGTGGCGCGAGTACATCGACCTCGAGCACAACACGTGCTATAACGCCTCCAACCACTGGTCCGCCCTCGCGGACTCCGGGACCAAGTACGTCTACCGCGCCTTCTTCGGCGACGAGCAGCTGTTCAACACCACCGCGGACCCCTACGAGCTGGTGGACCTCGCCGGCGACCCCGCCCACGCGGAGACCCTCAAGCTCTGGCGGTCGCGCATGGTGGACCAGTTCGAGCGCGAGGGCCGCGGGCCCGAGTGGGTCAAGGACGGCGCGCTTGTCCCCCGGCCGCAGTCCATCAACTACGGCCCCAACTACCCCCTGCCGCCCGCGCCGAGGCCCCACGCCCGGCTCATGCTCGAGTCGTGCGTCAACAACGACGCGGCACCGCTTAACCACTCCACCCTCTGGTCTCTGGACGAGTCAGGGGCCTTCCCCACGCTCCGACTGCTGTGGAACTCGCCCTCGGACGGCGCCCTCTGCGCCAACGCCACCGCGTCCGAGGGGGCGGTGGACCTCGCCTCGTGCGACCCGTCGCTGCGGGCCGCCCAGGCGTTCCGCATGGCAGCCGACCACCGCGGGGCCGTCGTCCACGAGGCCTCGGGCCTCTGCCTCGAGGTGCACGACGCCAGGAGCGATGCAGGGACCCACGTGCAGCTCGGGCGCTGCGACAAGCACCCCGGCCCCGCGCAGGACTGGGTCCTCGGCCTCAGCGGCAGGCTCTTCTCCCAGCTCTCGTCCGGCCTCTGCGTGACGGCGAACCAGCCAAAGTGGGCCGGGCTCTTCAAGGACTTTGTGAGCGACGGAGGGACGGCCGCCACCCCGTCCGCGAACGAGGCCGGGCTTCCCGCGCCGTGAGCCGCGCCTTTGCGATTTGCCGCGTGACCTTGCTACCAGACCAAGAAGGATAGTGCCAGACTCCGCAAGAGCCGATGCGCGCGCCACCCAGCACTCACAACACCAGCAAGACTCGCTTCCCTCACACTGGCACGCCCCCAACACCCACTCGCGCTCTCACTCCTGCTTGGTCTTCGCGGCCCTACCACCCTCCACGGGCGCTGCCAGCGCGGCGGCGGCCGCCGGCAGCACGCGGAACGACAGGTCCGCCCACGACCACACCACCCCCACGGCACAGGTGCAAGATACTGCCATGAGCGGGAGGAACGGCATCCAAGCCTCCCCTCGCCCCAGCGCCGCCGCGATCAGCGGCCATGCCGCCCAGACGCACGATGCCGCGAACCCGGCGCCGCCGAGCCACGTCAGCGACACGTCATCCACGCCGTGGAGGGCCTGCAGAGCCCAGCACGCGCCGAGGACGAACGCGGCCACCAGAGCAAGCCCCACCAGCCTGTCCTCGACCCCGAAGAGGAGCGGGCACAGCGCGGAGAGCGCCGGGCCGGCGAGAGCGATGAAGGCTCTGGCCGCATCGGGGCTCTCCGCGGCCGCGAGGCCGAGGGGCAGCAGCGCCGCGAGGGCGGCCTTCTCGTGGACGTGCCAGCCGAACAGGAAGGCCGAGAGCGCGCACTGGGCCGCCGCCAGGGCGCCCAGGCGGGCGTTCGGCCTTCGCCACACGACGAGCAGCGCTGGGAGCATCGCTGCGAGCGTCAGCGCCGCCGCGGCGCCGGCAGATACCTCCGGAAGCAGCTGCATGGCCGACGAGGCGCCGTCCGCGAGCACACCACGCGTAGCCACAACGCACCTCTCGCCCAGGACCGTGCGCGCGCCCGCGCAGTCGGCCGCCCTGTACAGAGCCCACGCGTTGGGAGCCCAGAACGTGTGGGTGAGGCCGCGAGAGACGGGGAAGAGGCGGGACGCGATCTGCCTGGCGGCAGGCAGGGCACCGTCGTAGGCCTTGGCGCCGTCGGCGGGGCCCGTCGTTGCGAGGAAGGGGCCGAGGACGAGGGCAAGGACGGCGAGGACGGCCGCGCCGAGCTGGGCGAAGCGGCGGGCGGCGGCGAGGACGCCCGGGGCAGGGGCCGTGGCGGCGGGGGCGAGGACGAGCTGCGAGGCGGCGAAGGGCGCGGGCCGCATGGGACCCCCGGCGACGTGGGCGCGGAGGAGCAGGAGGAGGGCGAGGGGGCCGAGGACGAGGAAGAGGTGCTTGAGCAGGACGAGGCAGGTGAGCGACACGGCCCCCAGCACGGGCCATCCTGCCCTCCAGCACGCCAGGGTGAGGGCGAGCACGCCGAGGAGCATGCCGTTGTACTGGAAGTGCACGGAGTCGACGATGAGCAGTCCGCCGTTCAGCAGCGCGAGGCCAAGCGCTACCAGCACGCGCCCTCCGGAGGCCGAGGGGTTGGTGGTGCTGGTGCCCGGAACGGCCCACGTGCTCGCGTAGAGCAGCACGCCGGCCACCAGGACCGAGTCCGAGGCGATCACCGTGGCCCGCTGGAACGCGGTGCAGGCCGGGCTGTCGTACGCGTCCGGCTGCAGGCGCACCATGGATGGCTCAATCGCCGCGGCGCCAAGCGCAAGGATGCGCTCGAACCACGCGAACAGCGGGGGGTAGTCCAGCGTGGAGGCAGACGTGGTGTCCGTGTACCACTGCCCCAGGGGGAGCGAGGAAGTCACCGCCATCCAGTTTCGGTGCACCTCAAAGTCTGTGGACTTGTAGCCCACCCCAAGCAGCGCCTTGATGCCGACGGCGCCGACGACGAGCATCGCGATCGACAGCCCCGACACTCGCTGCTCGCTTGCCATTCTAGCACCTCTCAGGTTGCCAGGGAGCCGATGAGACCTGCGCCTGCCGCGCGATCCCCCGTGCCAGCGGGGGCTACAGTGTGCGTGCCGGCGATGCTGCGGCAGAGACGGGCGCGGGAAGCATCCCTTCCCTGTTCGTCGTGCTCGTGGCCCCTGCCCCTGCGTGGCGACGCTTGTGCAAGCTTAATTGCGTGTGCCGGGTCGAGCCCGGCGCACAGGTGCTGGTACTTGGCGGCCCTGGTGTGGATTCGTCCGAGACTGCGGCCCGACGCGAGCCGCCGGCCACTACACGCACGGGAGGCATACATGAAAGTCGCCGGCCCCGCGGAAGCTTCGAGTTACGTCCTCGCGCGAATCGCCCACGCAAGTCGACTGGCGCGTGAGAGACGCCAAAAGCCTCTGCCGGGCCGTCGATGTTCGGGCGCGCATGAACAGGCGTAGCACTCGCCCTGGGCTGCCTGGCTGCCCGGTGTCCGAGACTCCTCCTGCTTCCCGAGCTGGAGCATGGCCTTCAAGTCCCGTGGTGGCGGCGGCGGCCGCGGCCGCACCGGTGAGACCTGCACAGTTGCCGACCGATCTTTGCGCGCGTGTCCCGCCCTGGCGCCGCGCGCGATACATGCCCGTGCCCCCGCTTGCGCCCCACAGGTGTCCATGAGCTCGTCAAGTCGATCAACAAGCACAAGTGAGCGGTCCGGAGCGCGGCAAGCGGAGAGCGACGACGGTTCCAACGCCTTCGCTCGCGATGGTCCGCACCAGCCAAGCATGCCCCTCCAACCGGATCCACGCCCCTTATCCGCAGGAACTTCCGCCAGCTTGCGAGCTATTCCGTGCAGTGCCTCCAGAAGGCCATCACGCCGCCCACCGTGGGCTGGGAGGAGGCTCGCCGCGAGGCCTACGAGGCCGGCGCCCTGGACGCTATCACGTCTGTCCTGACCAAGCACAAGGCCGACCTCGCCGTGCTGAGCTCGTCCACCGCGTGCCTCAAGTCCATCGCCTCGGAGCCCAAGTACGCCGGCGACCTCGCCCGGTCCGGCGCGCTGGTCGGGATGCTCAACGCCGTCGAGCAGCAGCCCGACGCAACCGAGGGCGTGCAGGAGACGCTCGAGCTCCTCGAGACCGTGGCCACGTACAACCCGCAGGCGCTGCTGGAGGCGGGGGGCTGCGACGCCGTGGTCGGCCTGATGCGCATGGCCGGCAAGGAGCACACGTCCATCACCAAGTCGTGCGTCGCCGCGCTTGAGAACATGAACAAGTGCCCCGACGGCGGCGCCGCCCTGCGGGACTCCGGGATCGTCCCGGACCTCCTCGACGCCGTCCGCGAGCCGGTGCCCGAGGGCGCCTCCTCCGACAACGTCCAGGTCATCATGGTGGAGACGTCATTCCGCCTGCTGGAGCGCATGACCCGCAGCGCCGACCACGCCGACTTCATCCGCGAGTCGTGCGACGGCATGAAGGCGCTGTCCTCGGCCCTCGAGGTCCACTCCAAGAACGAGCGGCTCTGCAAGGTCGGCGGCCGCCTCCTCACCAAGCTCGCTGCCGGCAACGTGCCCGACCTGGTCAAGCAGATGAAGTCGGCGTCCGACCCTAAGCAGAAGGCCTTCCTGTCGTCCCTCCTCGCCAACCTGGCCCTGGAGGAGGAGACCGCGGAGCGCATCGTCGAGTCCGGCGGCGTCAGCGTCCTCCTCTCCACCCTCGGCGCCTCCTCCCCCGGCGTCATCTCCTCCTCCGCCCGCGCCATCGCGCGCATCGCGGCGGACCCGTCCCACATCGCCGAGCTCGTCTCCGGCGGCGCCGTCGGCTCCATCGTCGCTGCCATGAAGGCCCACCCCGACGACGCCGAGGTGGCCGCGGCCGTGATGCCCACCCTGCTCAAGCTCGCCTCCTCCCCCGAGAACACCACCGCCGTTGCCCGCGCCGGGGGCGTCGACGCCGTCCTCGCCGCGCTCGCCACCCACTTTGAGGTGCCCGAGGCCGCCGCCCAGGGCCTCGCCTTCCTCGAGAACCTTGGGATGCAGGACTTCGACGTCGCCGGCCTAAAGGACGTGGCCGAGACCGCCACGCGGTGCGTGGTGGCCAACCCCGACAACAAGGAGGTGCAGCTCAACGGCATGCGCGTCCTCATCATGGTGGCGGGGTCCGAGGTCGCGGTGGACGACATCGTCGGCGCCGACGGCCTCGACGCCGCCGTGGCCGCCGTGCAGCGCGCCGCCAAGGGCATCAGCCCCACCAAGAAGGAGGCGCGCCCCACGGAGGAGGACGAGGCCTACTTCTCCACCCTCGCCTCCGCCGCCCTGTACCTCCTCGGCTCCCTCTGCGTGGTGGACGGGCACCGCGTCACGCTGAGCGGTAACGCCACCCACGTCGACGTCCTCCTCCGCGCCGTCGCCCGCTTCGCCGGCCGCCCCGCCGTGCGCGACTCCGCCACGGACCTCCTCGAGATGCTCGCCGACGAGGACGTCGTCCGGGAGACGTGGTCGTCGCTCGAGGCCAAGATGGACAACCTCCTCGACGCCAAGAGCCCCGCCGCCGCCCGCGCCGTGGAGGAGGCCATCCTCAAGTGCGCCGCACTCAGCCTGCGGCCGCAGAACGCCGAGGCAGTGGTCCGGGAGTCCATGGAGAAGCGCGCCTCGGGCGAGGAGGACGACTCCGGGCTCGGCGTCCTCGTGCGGGCGATCCGCGCGGTGGCGACGACGTCGGGCGTGCCCCGGCAGGACGTGCTCCTGTCCGCCGCCTCCAACGCGCTGTTCGGCATCAACGACTGCGTGGAGAAGGACGAGGAGCTGCGCGCGGCCCTCGGCGAGTCGGGCGCGGTGGAGGCCGTCATCTCGGCCATCGCAAAGAACCCTAAGCTGACCCAGAGCGTCGGCTCGGGCATCAAGTTCCTCCAGTCCTTCAGCACCATCGAGTCGTGCGCGCGGACCATCACCAAGGAGCACGGCATCGAGGCCTGCGCCGCCGTCCTCCGCGCCAACCCCACCGACGCCGACATCATCGGCGCCGCCGTGGAGACCATGCTCCGCATCTCCACCACCGACGAGGGCGCCATCGCCGTGGCGCAGCACGGCGGCACCCGCCAGGTCATCGCCACCATCCACGCCAACACGAACACCCCCGGCTTCGCCCCCGCCATGGCCAGCTGCATGTCCCTCCTCCAGCGCGTCGCCATCACCGCAAAGGGCGCCGAGACGCTCTCCAAGCAGGGCGCCGTCGACGCCGTCCTGGCGGCGGCAGAGTCCGGACAGGGGTCCGCCGCGGCCGCGGCGGCCGCCCCCACCTCCTCCTCCGGCTCCTCCGGCTCCGGCGCCGCCTCGGCCTCCTCCGGCTCCGGCTCCTCCGGCTCCTCCGGCTCCTCCATGCAGGTGGCGAGCGGCATGACCACGCGGATGCTCTCCCGCCTCCTGACCGAGGACGACGTCCACAACACGCTGGACGAGTTCGAGGAGCTCGCTCGCACCGTGGCCACCGGCAAGGTCCCCTCCGTGGAGTCCGTGCGACCCGCCCTGGCCAAGCTCGGCCACATCGCCACGGTGTCGACCTTCGCTGACGCCATCGCCGAGCGCGAGGGCCTCACCCACCTCGCCACCGTCCTCACCGCCGTTGCCCTGGCCAAGGACGCCTCCAAGGACACCATCCGCGAGGTGCTTCCCACCGCCTTCACCGCCCTGGCCAACGTCAGCCGCGGCGCCGCCATCCCCGAGAGCCTCGACGTCAGCCAGATGGTCGTCACCGCCCTCAGCTCCGGCATCGCCGTCCCCGAGGCGCTGCAGTGCGTCGCGGCGCTCGCCCGGGACGAGACCGTCGCCGTGCAGCTCGCCGGCGGCGGCGAGGTCGCCTCCCAGATCCTCGAGCTAACCTCCACGCTCCTCCGCACCAACCTTCGCAACGCGGACATCACCACCGCGGCCTTTGGTGCCCTGGCCGCCGCCGCGGAGCACGCCAGCGTGGCCGCCACCCTCGCCGCCTCGGACGTCATGCCCCTCCTCCGCGAGTTCCTCGAGGACGTCGACGCCACCACGGACGCCGGCGCCGTCGCCCAGGCCCTCAACCTCATGAAGGCAGTGGTCGCCAACAGCCCCGAGCACGCCCGCGCCCTCACCGCCTCCGGCGGTGTCGAGCTCATGAAGCACATCCTCACCACCCAGGCCATCGACTCCAAGGTCGGCAACTCCGTCGCCCTCGCCGGCGCCGTGGAGGTCCTCCACGGCATGGTCCAGCACTCGGGCAGCGCCGCCCTCGAGGCCGTGCGCGCCTGCGGCGCCATCAAGAAGGTCGTCCGCGCCGTGGAGTCCCACGGCGAGTACGTCAGCTCCGGCGGCTCCATGGCCGCCACCATCGCCTTCTTCGGCCGCTGCGCCGAGGCCGACGCCTCGACGGTGGAGGACATCGTGGCCGCGGGTGGCAACGAGCTCGTCATCGCGGGCATGAACAAGAACGGCACCGACGCCGTGCTCGTCTCCTCGGGCGCGCGCACCCTGTCCGCGCTCGGAACCGGCGCCGAGGTCGGCACCATGTCCGTTGAGGAGGTGCAGGCGCTCTCCGCCACCGTGGAGGGGTGCGACGTGGTCACGGTCGAGGACGTGGCCGCCCTCGGCGCCTCGGTCCAGAAGCTCGGGAACATGGCCCTGCTGGAGGGCGTGGTGACGGAGGCCAACGCGGCGTCGGTGATGGACACCCTGTCCCGCGCCGTGGCGCTCATGGCCGAGTCCGAGGTGGCCTCCGCCGAGGTCATGGCCGCTGGCGTGCAGTCCATCGGGCGGCTCGCCGCCATGGGCCTGGCCGCGCGGATCGACGACTCCATCGTCGAGCAGGTGCTCGACGTCATGTCCATGGCCGAGGACTCCGCCGTGGTGCGCAACAGCTCCATGCACACCCTGGCCCAGCTGGCAAAGGTCGGCGGCATGGAGGTGGTCAACCTCATGTCCGAGCTCGGCGCCCTGGAGGCAATCACGGAGATGCAGCGCGCCCACGCCGGCGACGCCGAGCTCCAGACCCTGGCCGCCGCCACCCTCGGCAACATGACCGAGACGGTCATCCAGCACGCCGCCGTCCTCGTCGGCCGAGCCGGCGGCTCCGAGACCCTCTTCAGCGTCGTCGCCGCCAACGCGTCCGACCCCACCGCCCTCGCCTCCTGCGTGGAGCGCATCGTCGCTGGCACCGACGGCCGCGAGGCCGTCTGGTCCGTCCTGCAGGCCGCCGCCGCCCAGACCGCCCCCGGCGCCACGTCCTCGGTCTCCGCCGGCGCTCTCGTCGACGTCATCAGCGAGGGCGTTCGCGTCCTCGTCGGCTCCTTCGCCGAGGAGGTCGAGGCCTCGGGCGCCGACGGCGTCACCTTCACCGGCACGGCCCGCGCCATGGCCGGCCTCTCCGCCGCGCTGGCCAAGGCGGTGCAGCTGCAGGGCGCACTCACCGACTCGTCGGACCAGCGCTCCCGAGTCATGGCGCTGCGCCTCGCGGAGGACACCCTGGGCCTCCTGGCCGCCTCCGCGCCCGACGCCATGGGCGCCACCGCCTTCGCGCGCGGCCATGGCATGAGCAGCCTCATCGGCCTCCTGGAGGCCAACATCACCGACCCCGAGACGACGTCCACTCTCCTCAACATCGTGCTGAACATCGCCAAGGCCGGCTCCCCCGCCGCCGCCCAGGCCCTCGCCAAGCCCGAGACCATGGGCGCCATCGTCAACGCCATCAAGACGCACCCCGGCGACGAGGGCGTGTGCGCCGACGCCATCGAGTCGGCCTACTTCGTGGCCCAGGTGGTGGGCGCGGACCAGTGCGGCCTCGACCGCGAGGCCCTCCGGCTCATCGGCGACGCCATGTCCGACCACGCTGAGAGCGAGCGGGTCAAGGCCGCCGCCGTGGCGGTCATGGACAAGATGGCCTCCGTCTTCTCCGACGAGCCCGCCAAGCTCATGACCCGCACCCTCGCCGCCACCGGCGACGCCATCGACGCCGCCCTCGCCATCGAGCAGCACACCGGCGACGACGGCAAGACCTACTACGTCAACACCGCCACCGGGGAGACCCTGCAGGAGGCCCCCAAGGCCTTCACCCTCCTCCGGGAGTCCGTCATGGCCACGGCAGAGCTCTCCCGCGGCCAGGCCGACGACGAGGTCGTCACCGCCGACACGGCCGTGATCCGGAGCCTGTGCGCCGCGATGCAGAACTTCGCCGGCTCCGCGGACGTCGCCCAGGCCGCCGCCGAGACGCTCTCCACGCTGTCGCAGAACGCCCGCAACACCGCGAGCATCGCGGAGAACGGGGGCATCAAGGCCATCATCGCCGCGGTGCGGGCGCAGCCGGACCGCGTGGAGCTGGTCAAGCTCCTCCTCGTCCTCCTCGAGCGCATCTCCCGGAACGACGCGTACAAGAGCATCGTGGCGGCCGAGGGTGGCGTCGACGTGGTCATCGCCACCGCCCTCGGGCGGCACTACCGCGACGAGGACCTCGCCACGCGCGGCCTCTCCACGCTCGCCAACCTGGCCTTCAACTCGGAGGAGAACACCGAGGCCATCGTGGCCGCGGGCGGCATCGAATCGGTCGAGAAGTGCATGCAGGCGCACCGCGCCAAGCCCCGGACGCTCGAGGCGGCCGTGTGCGCGCTGTCGAACATCATGTTCAGCAGCGACGAGATCAAGGTGGCGGTGGGGCAGGCGGTCGGCGACGAGCTGACGCTGCTCATCGACGACTACGCCAAGAAGGACGCGTCTCTGGTCAAGATGGCCCTGCGCGCCCTGGGCAACTGCACCTACACGGAGGAGAATGTGCGCTACGTGGCGGTGGAGAACCACGCGACGTCGGCCATCGTCAACGCGATGCGGGGCTTCCGCGGCGACGCCGAGCTGCTGCAGATCTCGTGCGAGGTGCTGGCCAACTTCGCCTCCCTGGAGGAGGAGGGCCCGCCCGACGAGCTGGAGGGCATGGCGCGGGACGAGTGGATGACCGTGCAGCGCGTGGTGTTCGAGGAGGAGGGCGCTGCCGAGGTGCTCAACGCCGTGCAGCGCATGCAGTCCAACTCGGCCGTGGTCAAGGCCGGCATGGACGCGCTCCACAACATCTGCTCCGACCTCGAGGTCGCCGCCGAGGCCGCGGAGACCCTGGCCATCGTGCCCACGCTCATCGACCTCGGCCGGCAGTTCGACTGGGACGCCGACCTCCTGGAGCACCTCATGCCGCTCCTCGCGACGCTCGCCGAGTCCCCCGAGGCGGCCGCGGCCATCGTGCGCCTTGACGGCATCCCCGTCATCATCTCCGCCCTGGAGCAGCACGGCATGGAGACGGCAGAGCTCCTCTTCGCCGGCCAGCTCGCCCTCTCCAGCCTCGCCGTCCACGAGTCTGCCCGCGCCGCGTTCTCCAACTCCAACGCCGTGGAGTCGCTCATCGCCCTGGTGCGGGACCACTCCAGCTCTGCCGAGTCCGGGGGCCGCGCCTACATCACCGAGGCGCTCACCACCCTCACCCGGATGTGCGCGACCGACGAGCTGTCTCTCAGCATCGCCCAGGACGGCCTGCACTCCATCATGGGCGTGGCCGAGGACCACCGCGAGGACGCCGAGCTCCTCACCGGGTGCCTCCGCCTCATCACCCACCTGTCCTTCGTGGAGGCGAACCTCAAGGCCATCATCCAGTCCGGCGGCCTCAACCTCCTCATCAACGCCGTGGTGGACCACCCCGACTCCCGGGAGCTCGTGCTCCGCGCGGTGCGCGGCATCGACGCCGTGGCCATGTCCTCCAAGGAGAACGCGGCCCTGGTCATCGAGGAGGGGGGCCAGGACCTGCTGGAGGACGTGCTCGACTCCTACCCCGACGATGACGAGATCCAGCGCGCCGGCAAGAGCGCCATCCTTTCCATGTCCGCGCTCGACCAGCTCAAGAAGAGCGAGCGCCTCGGCCACAAGGCCGCCCGCGCGGCCAAGAAGAGCCGCACCGAGGCCGCGGCCGACCCGCTCGGCTCCGCCCGCAGCAAGCTCTCCGCCGGCCGCGTCATGAGCGTCTGGACCAAGGGGACCTCCAAGCCCGCGCACGTCCTCGCGGCCCCCGACTTCCGCTCCATCGTGTGGCAGGACGCCAGGAGCAAGGAAAAGATGGGCGCGCTCGACCTCCGCTCCGTCGTCGAGGTCAACGCCGGCACCGGCCCCGACCACAAGAAGCGCCTGCTCGGCCGCGCCGCCGACCCGACCAAGTGCCTCTGCATCGTCGGCGAGCGCACCACGCTGTGCCTCGAGGCCACGAACAAGGGGCAGGCCGTCGAGTGGGTCGAGGCCTTCTCCCAGCTCCTCCGCGTGTTCAAGACGGACCCCGCCGCCCTGGGATGAGCGGTTGCGAAAGGCGCGCGGGCGGGCTCGCCCGGGCCCCGGCCCGGAGGGGTGCAAGGGTTGCCCGCGTTGGCGTGCAGAGTGATGGCCCCCCGCGCAACCAAGCTCTCGCACCCGCCCGATCTGCAGCGCCCGCACTCCTCGCTCTCACCCCTGTCGGCCGCGCTTGCCGGCGCTGCAAACGCCTGGACGTCTTGTTCCCGCTCACGCGATGAGCGAGGGGTTCGGCGAGACTGGGTTCTCGTCGTTTGCGACGAGCACACAGAGCGCATTCGCCGTGCTCGCGGCTGAAGCCGCGGCCGGAGCCAAGCCTGAGGATGCCCCTGCAGCGGCATCCGGCATTGTACCCCTGGACGCGTCGATGTACGCAGACTCGGCGGCGCCCGTGTTCGGATCGGGCGGATCCGATGTGGCATTCGGCGCTGCGGCGCCCGCGGCCGAGGCCGAGGCTGCTTCACCCAGCCGCAAGCGTCCCCGGGAGGAGGATGACGGGAGCACTGCTGCTGCGGCAGCCTCGTTCAAGCCTCAGCTATCAGGGACCGCGGTGGACAACGGCGAAGCGAGCGAACAGGTCGTCGCCGAGGTCCGCGCGGTGCTGTACGTCTACAAGTCGCCCGCGCAGGAAGCCAAGCGGGCAAGGCCAGCCGAGGATAAGGATTCTGACGCGGCCGAGGAGTCGGCGGCCGTCGCCGAGGTGGCGGCGGGCGAAGATGCCAAGCAGGAGGACGGCAGCGCGGACGCCGCACCAGCGGCCGCCGCGGAGGCCGCATCAGAGTCATCATCCCTCCCTCAGGTGGCCACGCAGGCCGCGTCGTCGTGGGTGGAGCGGGGGACGGGCCCGATCCGTCTCCTCAAGGACCAGGGCGCGGCCCGCCTGGTGCTCCGGCAGGAGGCCGCGCCGGGCGGCCCAGGCACGCAGGTCGTGGTGAACTCCTTCCTGACGGCCGGCACGCCGTGGACGCTGACGGACAGCAAGACGGCGCGCGGCGGGCGGTTCGTGCGCACGGCGCTGACGCTCGAGGGCCGGAGCGAGCCGTCGCGGTGCCTGCTGCTGTTCAAGCAGGGCGCGGACGCCGAAACGCTCACGGACGCCGTGCTGGAGGCCACGAGCGCGTAGGGGGGCGGTCGCGAGGGTGGCGCGCGTGCGTGTGCCGTGCCGGCCGGGTGCTGGCCGGCGAACAGTCTCGACGGCCCATCGCTCACTCTCGCCCTCAAACTCCTTCGCTGCCGCGTCACGCCTTCTTCTGCTTGTCCTCCTCGGCCCAGGCCGCCTGGAGGCTGGCCCCCGCGGTCTTGTAGTCGGGGACGAGGAGCGTGCCGAAGAGCCAGTCGAAGAAGATGAAGTACTGCCCGTAGTTGTAGGTCCACTCGGTGTGGTGCAGCGTGTGGTAGGCGGAGCCCATGACCGGCTCGGTCTTCCCCACAAGGGCGTCGTGGATGTTCGTCGTCCAGATCGCCGTCGCGAACTGCGGGGGGGTGGGGG
>Ga0136560_1000729_pt1 | contig 16576 bp, 10 predicted proteins | sample AntRauMeHopE1497_FD_104925 | JGI IMG/M metagenome (GOLD analysis project Ga0136560, IMG submission 104925) | Saline lake microbial communities from Rauer Islands, Antarctica - Metagenome Hop E1 #497 | ecosystem: Environmental > Aquatic > Non-marine Saline and Alkaline > Saline | place... | reverse complement strand
TGGCGGCCTCGGCAGCCGATGCCCGCTCCTCAGCCTCGGTCTTGGCGGCCTCGGCAGCCGATGCCCGCTCCTCAGCCTCGGTCTTGGCGGCCTCGGCAGCCGATGCCCGCTCCTCAGTGCCAGCCTTGGCGGTCTCAGCCTCGGCCTTGGCGGCCTCGGCAGCCGATGCCCGCTCCTCAGCCTCGTTCGTGGCGGCCTCGGCAGCCGATGCCCGCTCCTCGGCCTCGGTCTTGGCGGCCTCGGCAGCCGATGCCCGCTCCTCAGCCTCGTTCGTGGCGGCCTCGGCAGCCGATGCCCGCGCCTCGGCGCCGGTCGCGGCCCCGCGCGCCGCGTCTTCTGCCGCCCGGAGCAGCGTCCCTAGCCGCGCCACTTCCGTCTCCATTGCACGGGAGGCCGCCTCGGCCGCCTCGCAGCGCTCGCGCGCCTCACGCTCCCTGTGCACGAGAGCCTCGGCCTCCGTGGCCGACGCCGCGGCCCCAGGGGCGGCCGCCTCTGCGGCTGCCCGGGCCGCCTCGGCCGCCCGGAGCCGCTGCTCGAGCTTGCGCTTCTTGTCGCTGAGCTTGGACGTGATGTCACGGAAGCTGTGGAGCATGGCAAGACCGGTGCCCAGCGTGCCGCAGGGCACGCCCGGGGGCGACGCCACGTCCCGGTGCGCCTCGTGCTGGCAAAGCCGCAGCACGCCCGACCACTGCGACCAGTGCACGGGCCCGACCGACGCCGCCCGCTCGGCCGTCAGAGGCTCCGCGTCGCGGAACGCCTGGCCCGGGGACACGGCTCGCTGTTCGGCAGCGATGTCGGTGCCTGCCGCCGTCGGGATTCCACACCTCCACCACACCAATAGCGGGTCAGAGGTGTCCGAGTCGTGAGGCCACTCCACCACAAGGCCTGCGAACACGCGGTACAGGGGACATCGCGAGCACGGTCAAGCCACGCAGCCACGGAAGGGATCGAATTTCCGCCGATTATCCACGTTGGCTGCGACTTAGGCTCCCGAGGCTCAACCGCGAGCCGCGGGCATGACGCAGCCGATTGCAACAGGAAAATCCATGGCATCGGCACTCACGCGGCTGCATGGCGGTGTCTGGAAGCTTCATGAGAGCGGAAACCGTCCGAACGAACTTGCCCGAGCTCCCGGCGCTCTCGTACTCGCACGGCTTGATGGCCTCTGTCGCGGGTGGCGTAGAGAAAGTGTAAAGGGCCTCGAAGCTCTTTCGAGTCATCGAGAGGACCTGAACGAGCTGCGCGCCGCGGAACTCGCTTGGAAGGTCGCTCAGAGTAATCTGGCGGAACCCCGGGCAAGAGAGGAACCGCACGTGCGTCGTGAAGGTGTCCGCCGGCCGGGTGCTCGAACCAGCCGAAACTGGTGCTGCTGATGCTGCCATAGCAGGTCTGTGCACAGTGCTGCGGGCGAGGCGGCTCAAGCGAGAGTGTTGGGTGCTCTGCACAGATGTGCTCGCCCGATACCGCCGGCCTGGGCAACCCCTTGCGAAAGCTGACCGTGACAGCGGCAACGGGTCGTACATCTGTGTCATGATGCGCCATTCATCTGCGGCCGGGCGGCCGGAAGCTCCTGGGCGAACCTGCCCACGTACCATGTGACGAGCTCCAAGCGTCCAGCCGTCGTCCATCAATCCAACGATGATGCTCAGCACTGTGAGATGTATGGGCTTTCCACCAGGCCGGGTGTCTGCGGCTCACGTGGGCACGGCGCATTCGTTGCAGGCTGGGGCTATATATTCGACGTCGACCAAATATTTGAGTCGGCGACGTCGGCAGGGCCGTCAAGGCTCTGAGGTCACGCACTCAGCGCTCGTGCCCAGCGGTCCCCGAGTCCTTCTCCCTCGTTCTTCGAGCTTCAAGATGGTGAGGCCTTTTCTGCAGGCGCGAAGCGGGCCACTTTGGCTCTCCCTGGCGCGGACGTGGTGGACCGGAACGGGGCAACAGAAAACTCTCGGCCATGGAAGCTCGGACGGGCTACTGGCTGGTCATGGCGGACAAGCTGGGTTGACACTGCTGCTTTGAGAATGTGCGGATGCTTATGTGGACGCTGCCCCCACTCCCCACCCATTGCGCCCTGCCTGTGATGCCCACCGGTCATTCCCCGCAGCCTAAGCCCATGGCCGACCTCCTTCACCCCACCCCCGCTGAGGACAAGCGCAAGCACAAGCTCAAGCGCCTTGTCCAGTCGCCCAACTCCTACTTCATGGACGTGCGCTGCCCCGGCTGCTTCGCCATGTGAGAAATTGGTCCCTCGCTGGTTCCGCCAGCTTCTATTGCGGTCTCGTCGTGCTGCTTCCAACGCCGTCGCTCTCAAGCGTGCGATTCCCCTCTCGCAGCACCACCGTCTTCTCCCACGCCCAGACGGCCGTGATGTGCTCCGGCTGCGCCACCGTCCTTTGCCACCCCACCGGCGGCAAGGCCTCCATCACCGATGGCTGCGAGTTCCGTCCCAAGCCCGAGTGATCATCTGCTTCCGCTTAGGAGCACTCGTGTTGGATGCGGGGCGGGATGGTGGCGCTTGGGGCTGTGACGGGACACCGAGGCCGCGGGAGGCTTCTTGCCGACCGCTGTCCAGGCTTGCCCGACCTGTCGCAGCGTCATCCATCTCGCCCGGGGGTGGGACAGTGTGTGCCGATACGCGGCCCGTCGCAGTGCCGTTAAGCGCCGGGCCGGTGCTCGTTGTCCTTCTGCCTTGAACTGAGCTGGGCCGTTGACGCGCCCGCAGCGACTTCACACGCCAAATCACGCCCGCTTCGCCTCGTCGAGCCGCCGGGCGACGTCGTTGAAGTTCACCACCTCCCAGATGCGCTTGAGGTACTCGGGGCGGGCGTTCGCGTAGTCCAGGTAGTAGGCATGCCTGCGGAGGGGGCGGTGGGCAGCACGGCGTGGCGGGAGGCGCGAGCAGGGCCTGGTCCGCCGCCCCGTCGGCGCGGTCTCACTCCCACACGTCCACGCCCAGCAGCGGGGTCAGGCCCGTCATGCTCAGCGGGTCCTGGTTGCCCATCGTCGCGATCTTCACCGAGTCGGTGGCCGCGTCGTAGCCGAGCCAGCCCCACCCGGAGCCCTGGACCGCCGCGGTCTGCGCGTTGAACTTGGTCTTGAACGTCTGCGGGGCAGAAGCAGGCGGCCGGGCGGCGCAGAACCAAGTGTAGGGCTGGGCCGGGCGGGTCCCTACCCGCAGCCCGCGGCCGCAAGCTGCGTGTGCTCGTCGACTGGATCGAAGGGGCTGCATACAGGATGGCGGGAGCGCGGCGCTGCAGCCTCACGTCGAAATCCCCGAATGCCTTGTTGATGTACTCGGCAAGGGTGCCCTCAGGGGCCCCACCGCCGCCGGCCGACGCGGGGGCGAGGTTCTGCCAGAAGATGGAGTGGTTCACGTGCCCGCCGCCGTTGAAGCGGATCGCTGCCTGCAGGCCGATCATGGCGTCCACGTCGCCCTTGGCCTCGGCGTCGGCGTACTTCTCCAGGGCCACGTTCAGGTTGGTGACGTAGGTCTGGTGATGCTTGGAGTGGTGCAGCTCCATGATCCGCGAGCTGATGACCGGCTCAAGCGCGGAGTAGTCGTACGTGAGGTCCGGAAGCTTGGCGCTGTTGGACACGGCGCTGGACAGGCTCGCCACAAGCTTAGTGTCAGCTGCGGCAGATGCCAGCGCCTTCTCAGTCACGCGTGCTGCACGTCCGAGGATCGCCATGTCGGTCAGGGTGTGCGGATCGTGCGGTGGAACACCTGTCAAGAACACGTTTGCCGCCGGCTCTGTTCGCACGCGCCGCGTTGCCGGCCCAGGCGTGCGCACTCGAACACGAAAACGGTACACAAACGGCAGTGCGCCTGGCTCATGCGAGCCGCCAGGCCGGTGCGACCCAGCAGCACGGCATTGCGCGCCACGCGACCGCCACGACAGCAGCGGTCCCCGACGCGGCAGCCAGGCACGACGCGGCGAAGGCGCGCTCCGCGAACTGGTTAAGAATCCATGCCATCGCGTCCGGGAGGGCGGCAGCCACGTTTTCCGGCGTTGGGGACAGCCCGGCGGCAACGAGGAGCGTTTGCACGGCTGCCTTCGCCACCATGCCTGCCCCGGCATAGCCCGCAAGCTCACGGGCGAGGGTGACGCCGAGAGCCAGTGTCGCGACGTCCAGCACGATCTGGATCGCCTGAAGCGCCGTGGCAAAGGATGGGAAGGCGCAGCAGCGCCGGCCGGGAGGCGGCCGCTGCCCCGCGCCTCGCTCCACCCTCGCGGCGGCCCCGCCGTCCGTCGCGGTTCCGGCTGACAGCCACCTCGCCGGCCACGCGAACCCCGCCGCCGCCACGAGCTGCGCCGAAACTCCGCACTCCCCCTGCCACTCCCTCGACCACGGGTCGTCGCGCTGCCCGGCGCTGCCCCGTGCTTCGGCGCCTGTGCTGGCCGCGGCGGGGCCGGGGGCCGATCCCAGTCCCGCGGGCGTCGCCGGCGCGCCACTACCCGGAGCGGTGACGGGCGACGACGGGACGCGACCCGGCTTCACGGCAGCGGCTGTCCCCGCGCCACGTGACACGTGCGGTGGCGGAGCCTGCCGCCCGGCGACCGCGGCCGCTGGCCCCACGAGGCCCGGGGCCGCCCTTCTCCCCCCGAGCACGGAGCACGGCCCGGCAGCGGCCTGGGCCGTGCCTCGGAGCACGGGCACCGCCGGGGCCGGCACCCGGGGCGTGCTGAGGTCAGCGCTGAAGCGCTCCTCCGACATCGTCATCCCGTGAAACCGCGCGCCCTTCCTGCTGGCGGGGGAGCCTGGGTCGAAGTGGACGACGCCTCTGCCGTCCGTAGCCTCCCTGCTCGAGTGACGCACAGCGGCAGACGGACCCGGCCTCCCGGCAGAGCCGGAAGAGCTCGTTGGTGAGTCGCCGCGGTCCGAGCCGGAAGCAGCCGAGCGGGTCGCGGCCGGAGCCGGCGCGAGGGCGGCAGAGCGGGGGCCGAAGTCGGGCGAGGCAAGCTGGCCGGGGGGGCAGGGGGGGGCGGGCCGGGCCCGGGGCGTGGGCGGAGGAAGCCTGGGTGCCAGCGGCGCGCTGCGAGCCGGAGGGGCTGCCGACGGAGGGGCGGACACGGGGGCACGGGCGGCGGAGGCCAGCTCGGCCGCGGGCCGGGGCGGCGCTCCGGGGACCGCGGCTTCCGTGCGGGGACGGCTGGGCGGCGTGTCCGGCGGTGTCGACCAGTCCGAGCCCCCCGAGCGGTTTCGCTGGCCTGTGTGCACGGACACGGATGTGTCGGCCTTGGCGCTGCTGCTGCTGCCACCGGCGCCGGGGCACGGTGCCGGGGCCGCGCTCGACTGCCCGGATCCCGGCCAGGCGCCGCCCCCGGCCGCCTTGGGACCCTCCAGGAGGGCTAGGAGGGGCCGGGCGCTGGCGCAGCCTGCGATGCACTCCACAGCCGCGGCCGCGTCCCCCATCACCAGAACGGCCCCGATCGCCCGCGGGAGGGGACCAACACTCCACCACAGGTCGCGCAGCGTCGGTGCCGGCGCGAGGATGGCGGCCGGCGGGCCCGCCGGCTCGTGGCCGGTGCCTGACCCTGCCGCGCGGGCCGCCACGCCGGAGGCCCGCGCCGTCCCCGCCGGCGGAGCTGCGACCTGCAGTCGCGCCCGCCACCACAACTCCGCGTCCTCCCCGCAGCCGGGCGGGGGTGCTGGCGCTGCCGGGCCCGCCGACCCCAACCCCGACCGGTGGGCCGTCGCGTCGGCCATAGAGCCGGCGGCAGCCCACACCGGAGGGCTCCCGGCGGCCGTCCTCGTGGAGAGCCGGCCCGGACGCGACACGAGGACGCTGGTCCCGGAGGAGCCGTCCGTGGTGACCGTGCCGCCCTCCGTCCCAGCCACCTTCCCGGCAGAGCCGCGCCCGGCGCGGGCAACGCGCACCGCGGAGTCGGCCACCGCAGCCACCTTCCCGGCAGAGCTCTGAGTGGCGGTCGAGGCGCCGTCAGCGCCGACCGGGCTGCCCGAGGCCCCGACGAGGCCCGCGCCGGAGCTGGTGTCCGAGACCTCGCACGGCTCTGCCGGGGCCATCCCCGAAGAGGCTCTGCTCGGTGCGTAGGCACGGCGCGCGGATCCCGAGGCCAGCCCGGCTCTGGAGGAGGCGCCCACACGCGTATCGCGGTGTCTCCTGCGGCGGCCGCGTGGGGCGGGGGCGCGGGGGCGGAGGACGTCGGAGCAGCAGAATGCCGCGACGCAGACGGTAGCTGTGCTGAGGGCGGCGCATGCACCGAGGAGGAGGACGAGGAGGACGGGCGTGCCGCCGGCGGGGACGAGGGCGAGGAGGAGGACGACGAGCGAGGCGGAACGGAGGGCCCGGGCGGCGCCGACGAAGGCTGACGTCATCACGGAGGTCTGAAGGAAGCGGAGGGCCTCCGAGGCGCGCCAGCGGGCCGGTGTGAGGGCCGGTTCGGAGGCGCGGCGGTCGCTGCTGCAGGGGGCGCGGGCTATCCCGACCGCTGGCAGCAGGACCACGGGGACCAGCACTCCGACGCCGATGACCGTCACTCCGAGGACGATGACGGCGAGCTTGACCGCGCCGTAGTCGCACTGCCGGATGTCGGGGGCCGGCCAAACGCCGTTGGTCGCCACCACGGACGACCCGCCCGGGGCCATGCGGAAGCACGGGAGCTCCACGACGAACGACCAGCCGGCCGGCTCTGCCGGCCCTGCGGCCATAATCGGCTCTGCCGGGTCTTCCCTCCAGACGAGCCACCTGCCGGCGAGGCGAGACCCCGACGGGTCTGTCAAGGCCCCCGTGAGGCTGAGCGCTGCTGCCGTCGCGCTGGACTGCGGGTGGAGGGGTCCCAGCCACCCGAGCGCCGAGAAGGCCTCCAGGTCCGCCGCGGACGCCTCGGGGGGCGGGCCGAAGCGACGCCATGGGGTGTCCTCGCCGCGCCCGCCCATCGGCCACGGGGTGGGCCGCCCGCCGCCGGCTCCGGGGTCTGCCGGAGCGTCGAACCTGACGGCAGAGCCGGGGGTGGCGTTGACGCGGACGAGCCACGGGCCGCGGACACGCTTGGAGTCGGTCACTCTCGTCAGCTGCCCGCACCGGCCGCGCTCTGCCAGCCCGAGGAAATGGACCATCACTCTGAGCGGAGTGGTGCCGGTCGCGGCCCCGGAGGCGTTCTGGGCGGGGTCAGACCCGCCCGCAACGGCGCTACAATCGCCGTGCGACCACACGGTCGAGTCGTCCTCGTCGGGACACGACACGCAAGTCGCCACGGCGCATGCAGACGTGGCGCCCCCAGCCACCGCCGCCGCCTCCCTTGCCAGCTCTGCCAGGAACGCGGCCCTCGTCGTCCGGCAGAGCCGGCCCGTCGGTGGCCGCAGCCGCACGGACACGGCCGCCGACGCGAGGAGCGACGACGTGAGCGACTCCTCGAGCGACCTCGCGAGCGACTCCGCTCCGTCGTCCTCGTGCCCCTTGTGCTGGGCGGCCGCCATCCCCATCGCCACGGCCACCTGGGGGCAGACACGGGCCCCCGCGGCGGCCAGCCCCGCTCGTACCACGGTCGCGGGCTTCGCGCACGCTGGCAGCGGCGCGCCGTCCCGGCCCGGCGCCGGCGGTTTCGCGCCGGTCCACGAGAGGTGCCACGTCCTGGCGGCGAGCGACCCCGCCTCGGGTCGCTCGGCGTCGGTCCACGGCAGTGTCTGCCTGCCCGACCCCGACGGCGAGCACAGGGCAGAGCACGCGTGGGAGTCAGCCAGGGCAGAGCCGACCCACGGCATGCTGCACGCGTACCACGCGAAGGCTCTGCCGTCCGCCTCCTCCAGGAGGGCCACCGAGGAGGGGGGAGGGGGCGCCGTCGGCGGCAGGACGCGAGCGCCGACAAGGGACGCGGCCGCGGCGACGCAGGCGGAGTTGCTCGCCTGCCTGGCAGAGCCCGCGACCCTCGCCGCTGGGCCGCCGCCTCCTCCTCCTCTTTGGTCTTCTCCGCTGTCTCTGCCCCCTTCTCTGCCGCCTTCTCCGAGGCCTCCTTCCTCCCCCCATGCCTTGCCCCGGCCTCCCTCTCCCTCGCACGGGCTCCACCAAGCCGCGAACAACACCTGAGACCGCAGCTCACCGGGTACGGACCTCACGGAAGGGCCCAGCTCGGAACGGCCGGGCTGACCGAGCCCTCGCCCGATCGTGGCAGCGGGGGCGACGCAGCCGGTGCCGGGCGACGCCGGGCGACGCGGCGCCACGACCACGCCCGAGGGCAGCCGGCACATGCGGGGGAACGGCGTCCGTGTTGCCGCCGCCCACGCCGCGGCGGTGTCCCTGGAGACGGCCGTGCGAGGCGAGTATTGCTCGCAGACGGTGCTCGCGGCGCCCCCGCGCCACAGAATCGCCGCAGAAGCGGCGCTCCCCGCGAGCGACGTATTCGCTGTGACCAGCACGAAGAGCTGCATCGGACGCGGGTCCTCGGACGGCGTTACCGCGGAAACCGAGGTCATGACATGCCGCGGCGCCTCGGACGCGTTCGACGACGCAAACACCTCCAGGATGACGCCAGAAGGGGTGCTCTCAGCGCGCAGAGAGACCTGCACGCCCCAGCCGTTCGTTGTCGCGTTGCAGTCCGCCTCGTTCAGGCAACCGGGTCGGTGCGACATCACCCAGAACCGCCCTGAGCTCTCCTGCGCGAGGACCCATGCCTCCAGAATGAGGACGCGGGACGAGCCGTACAGGGTCGTGGGAGACGGCCCCACGGCGACCGCAGCCGCGGTCGCAACCTGCGAGGAAAGACGGAAGACCAAGCGGGCGAGACAAGACTTGTGTGCTTGAGCGGCAGGTCGACCGCACAGCCTATCTCGGAGCGATCTGCACGCACGGAGGACGCGCGTGCCAGCCTCACGGGGATCGACAGGCCTCCCAGCGTCGCCACGCCCGCCGTGCGCTCGCAGGGCGTCACCCCAGCCGTAGACTGCCCCACCACGCTGGCGCTGCCGGCGTCAGGCGGTCCGTCCGCACCACGGGCCACGCGCATGCCACCGTGCTGCGCGGCGCCCGGGCATCGCGCGGCAAGATTCTCTGCGGGAGCAAGCGTGGGTCTTCGCGGGCCGGTCGGAAGGCGCAGGCAAACGGCACGGAGGGCGGGGATTGTGCGTGCGCACCGCAGGCTGGCAACCAGGCATCTCCTACGCGCGTACTGGGCTCAAGTCGGCCGCCCCGCTGCCAACCGCGCGGCTCACCGAGCACGTCGGACTCGTTCCATCCCGATGACGACGGCTGTACGGCGTAGAAGCTGCTTCCGGTACTGCAAAGCTCGTTCGCGAGTGATTCCACAGCCGAGGGCGCGGCTACCCCCGCTGCGGACGCCATCGAGCACGACACCACCGCAGCAAGGAATGCGTAAAGCACGCCATGCACGAGGGACAACCGGTGCGACCTAAGGCTGAGGGTCCGGCCGACAACCCGCGGCGGCATGCCGAAGGCAGGCTCCCTTTCTGCCCGCCCAGGCGAGTGCCTTTTGCGCCGGCTGGCGACCCAGCCCACGACACACGTGCACCGCGCGATGCGTCTGCGCGGCCGCCGAAGCGGATGGCGCGCCGCGGGCCCGTATCAGGCTGGGAGTGTGTCGACAAGTCGTCGCTGACGGCAGCAGCCGATTGAGCAACTCATGCGTTTTCTGCCACAGACGCACACAGCGAACAAGCCGCGGGCAGCATCGCACCAAAAGCAAGCATCGCCGCCCATGTCCCGAGCTGGGCGCGCGCCCAGTCGTGCAGGGCCGCGAGAGCAAAGGGCGGCAGGTCGCCGTCGCAGGAGAATCCGGCGGAGGCGCACACGCCTCTGACCGCTCCAGCCGTGACGGGGTCAGCCAAGGACGTGCCAAGCGCGCCCCACAGCACCCATCCCGCGAACAAGATCACCGCAACATCGGCCGCGCCGTGCAGCACCGCGAGCCAGAACGCCCGCCGGCGCGCCCTTGTCGTGGGGGCGCACCCGCCCCCGCTGCAGCTTCCCCTCGGCCTCCTACGGCCTCCCTCAGGCGACTCACGCGCCTCAGCGCCCTCTGGGTCGTACGCCGGCCCCGGCGTGGCGCCGTCCGCCTCCGCGGGCCCTGCTCCTCGCGCGAGCGCCGCAGCGGCGAGCGCTGCCCTCACAGTCGTGGTGCTCAACGACGGCTCGAGCCAGGGCCCGGGGCCCGAGCCCGCGGCGCCCCCATATCTCCTGCCGTCGTCCTCCGTGGCGCCGCTCGTCGCGGGGCCCAGGGCGGCCCAGCGGCCACCGCTGCTGCCGCCGCCGCCGCTCCATCGTGCGCCCCCGCCCCGCACCACCTCCTCCCCGGCCGTGGCATCCACCTCGTAGGCGGATAACACCACGGGAAGGTCCCCGGCGTCGTCCACCGCTGCCCGGGACGGAAGACGGGTCGGCTCCTCGCCGGCGCCGACACCGCGCGGATCCAGCCGCTGGCGACGTTGCCCCGGCACCGAGCCGGACACTGGGGAGCTGCCCGTCGGGCCCTCCGCCGGCAGAGCCGGCAGACCCACCCTCCAGGCCTGTGGGTCACCCGTGCCGAGGCCGGGCCTGCCGGCCGGGCGTGGCGTCCCGCCGCCTCCGGACCGGTTGAAGGCGCCCCCCGTCACAGTACAGCGCGGTGTCGCGTTCTCCCCCGGCCGCGCGGGCGCCGCGCCGCCCTTGCTCGCCCGCCCGCGGATCAGGGCGGGCGGCGCCGCGGGGCCCGGCAGCGGGGGGGAAGGAGTCGTCACTGCCTCAAGCGTCACGAGGCCCTGCCGCGGCTGCGGGCGGAGGGGCCCCTCCTCGTGCGGCAGACACATGCCCGGCGTCAGACCCGCCCGCCGCGGCGTGCCGACGTCGACGGTGACCGCGAAACCGTCCCACGCGTCGCGCGACTCGCACCCCGAAGACGTCATCACCAGCTCTACGGCGGGCCGTGCCACCGCGACGTCCGGGAGCAGCAGAGCCGGCACCGGCGGCCGCACGGCCGGCCCTTGGCGGACCCCGGCAGCCCGGCTGATCGCGGCCCGGAGATCCCGGACGGCAGAGACGGCAGCCACCGCGTCCCCGACGCCGCACACCGGCACGAGGAAGCGCCAGACGAGAGGCAGGGAGAGGAGCGAGTCACGGGGGCCGGGCGCGGCGGCCTCATGCGGCGCCGGCGCGAGCAGGACCGAACCGCCGCCAGAGCTGTCGACGGTGCTGGCTCTGCCGGTCCAGGGGTCGATGAGGCTCTGCCGGAGCAGGGCCTGGGGGTCGCCCCGGGCGGCTCTGGACCGGCGCTCGCCTAGGTGCCCCCTGGCGAAGGCCCCCGCCGCGATGAGCGACGCGAGCGACGCGATGATCGGCAGAGCTGTCGACAGGCCCGTGAGCGGCACCGCTGATCCGGCGAAACCGACGATGAGGGCCCGAAGGGCTACGGCGCTGACGGCGCGAGAGAGCCGGCACGCACCCAGGCAGAGCCGGCAGAAGGCGGTCCGGCGGGGCCCGTGGCCTGTTTCGCCGCCTTGGGAGGCGCCCGCTGCTGCGGCGCCTTGCGGCTCCGCCGGGGGCTTGGTCAAGTCTCGCCCCCGGCTCTGCGCGGCAGACTGGCCCGAGAGCGTGGCTCTGCCGCTGCCGGAGGAGCCAGCGCGCGGGGGAATGGGTGCGCTGGGGAGCGGCGCGCTGTCACCGCTCCCGGGGAGGCGGTGGTCTGGCGCGGCGCCGCCGCCCCGGCCCATGGCGGCGAACGCGGCCGCCAGGACGACGGGGACGAGGAGGGCCGAGCACTGCGCGAAGGCCGACCAGGCGGCGGGCGCGGGCACGGGGCACCCGCCCCCGCCGCCCGCCCCGTCCTGCCCGTCGGCGCAGCGCAGCGACACAGTCACCGCCCCCGCCCCGACCGCCCCGGCCGGGGCACCCTCGCCGCCGACGGGCCCCACCGCGTGCACGAGCCAGCGCCCTCCGAGGCGGTACGGGTGCGCGCCCCCCTCGGCGTACGACCAGAGAGCCAGCGCGAGGAGAGCCGGCGACGACGAGGGTCCCCCGACGACCACGTACCCCGCCGCGGCCGCCGCCGCCGCCGCCGCGGGGTGGTCGCCGGCCCATGACGCGTTGGAGCCGGGCCCCGTGAAGGCCACGGGGGGCTCCCCCGCGCGGGAGGCGTCGACGACCCAGCGGGAGACAGCCCCAGCGCCTTCCTGGGGGTCGCAGCCGCCGGTCCCGAGCGCCGGGAAGCGGAAGCGAAGGCGGAGGCGGACGGGGGAGGCGTAGGAGCCGGGGAGGGGGGCGCCGGTGCCGGCGGAGAGCGATGAGGACTGAGCCCAGACGCTGGTGTTGCCGGGGACCGGGCAGGACTCGCACTCCGCCGTGACGCAGGAGCCGGGCGGCGCGCCGGAGGCGAGGGCCGCGTCCGTGGCAGCCTCGGCCAGGAAGCGGGGACGCGTCGCCAGGCGCGTCTTGGTCGACGGCACCGAGAGGACGACGGTGACCGACGCGGAGGCGAGGAGTGGGGAGGCGAGAGGGCCCACGGCGGAGGCCGGCACGGCAGAGCCGTCGGGCCAGCGGAGGAGCGATGCCGCCGCGGACGCCAGCACCTGTGCCGGGTCCGCGCACCAGGCTCTGCCGGGCCGCCCCCTCGCGTCGGCCCGCGGCCCGTCCCAGGCCATCAGCCACGACCGCGTCCCCGTGGTCCGCAGCGCCGTGGCGGTGGAGCCGCGGTCGGAGGGCAGAGCCAGCCACGGCACCCGGGAGGGGTCCAGGCAGAGCGGCACGCAGGAGTGCCTGCCCGACGTGAAGCCGTCGGGGGGTGTGGAGCCACACGCGTAGAAGGCGTGGGCGCCGCCGTCGGCCGCGCGGAGGGAGGCTAGGAGGCCGGGCGGCGGGGCGGTGCCCGCGGCGGGGGCGCGGCGCTGCACAGCCTCGGCGATGGCGCGGCGGCAGGCTGCCAGGTCGCAGCCGGGCGGGCCGCCGGCCGAAACCGGGGCGGCCACGTCGCCGGCCGGTCCCGACCGCAGCGCAGCCGCACCGTGGCCGCAGGCGCCGCAGGGCTTGGTCACGGCGTGGAGGAGGAGGCGCCCGGATTGCCAGGAGGGCCGGAGGCGCGGGTGCCTCGTCCTCGACACGGTAGAGCCGGCGAGGAAGGGCCTGAGGCGCGCGAGCACCGTGGCGTTGCTCGCGTCGATCGTGGAGAGGTTCCCCGCCGCGGCGCAGGCGCTCAGGGCCGTGTCGCACGTGGTGTTGTGGCCGCCCAGGCAGAAGGCCGCCGCTGGCCTGTTGGGCTCTCCGACACGGTACGTCTGCCACGGCACCATGTAGTCCGTGCCCTTGACCGTGCCGCGGATGCCGCAAGACAGGGCCGATGGGCGGCCGTTCCACAGGAACGCGGTCTGCTGCAGCTGGTCGGCAACTGCCCGGCGCTCGCCGGCGGTGCCCCACTCCTGCCCGGGGAGGATCAGGCCCCCCACTGCCGAGAAGGGGTGGGACCCCGGCGGAGGGGTCACCCTGCTGATGTCGTCCGGCCGGGTGAGGCCCAGCTGGGTGCCATTGGTGAGGAGAAGAGTCAGCATCTGCTGCGGCCGGTTCACAAACCCCGGGTGCGCCGTCGCGCCGGAGATCATACCGACGGGGCTGCCCCTGTAGGCAGCGGTTTCGACCCCGCCGTCCGGCGTGGCGCTCTTGAGCGCGAGGAATGCTGCGCTGACAACGCTCGAGCCCGTGTAGTCGGCAGTCAGGAACGCCTGGTGTGACACAAAGGGCGATGCGAACACCTCCCAGTCCTCACCGGGCGACGGAGGCGGCCCGTTCCCCTGCCCAGGCAGCGTGGCTCCGCGGCCCGGCGCGGTGGCGGCGAATACCGTAGCGGCGTTGGAGTACATTGACATCTGCCACTCCCGAGGATCGCTGCAGCACGACGGCTCGTCCGTCGTCGGCATCCACCAGGTCTCAACCAGGACGGCGAACTCCCCGCCGAGGAGCGTCGACGCGACCTTGCTGGCGTTGTTCCTGTGGTGGGCGCACGATGCCGCGGAAGCGTTTCCGCTGCCCCGCGACACCCAGACGGGCTCGCCAGTGATGGCGCCCTGCTGCGAGCGAGCGGGCGAAGGCAACATAGACAACGATGCGTGATGCCGCTGGCATGGCGTCCGCGGATGCAAAAGCCTGATTGCCACGACGGCAGGGCGAACGGACCTCGAGTGCGCGATGAGCACGAAATCTCACGGCCATCGGCAGTCCGTGCAGCCCACTGAATCCCCCAGCCGACGACCCGGCAGTCGAACGCGCCTCTGAGGAGCCCGGGGCGATGAGGGCGGGCCAGCTCTTCAACGGGAAGAACGGCGAGTATAGCTCGGTCATCACCCTCGTGTCGCCGGGGCACATCGTTTCTGCTCGAGGCGCATCCCCGCAAAGCCTGGCGAGGTCACCTGCATCACATTCAGCACGACAGGGGGAAGTGCTCGCGGCTTCGGTCCTGGCGGCTGCGCGAGGCCGCTATTCGTTGACATTCGTGGATGGGTGGCTACCGCGCGGTCTCTGGTCCTTGGCCAGCGCAGCGCGGTGAGCATACCCCACCCGGCGGACGGCACGGCCGGGGAAATTACTCACCCATGATCGAGGGGTCGGCCCCGGACGTCACGCCCGGCTGCAGGCCGAAGGCAAAATTTCCCGGACTTGAGCAAAGCTCAGTGACGAGCGGGCTGCTTCTCGCGTCCCGGAGGCCTGCGCTCGTCGCTGTGGTCAAAACTAGCGCCCATGCCACAGCGGCAGCGCGGCTGCTGCTGGGCATCGCCTGTGCATTCCGCGGTGGTGAGATCAGAGGGGGCGTCGTGTCGTCGCCCGGCAGAGGCGCCGCGCATTCCGCCCCAGGCTGTTCGTACCGTGAGCAGGTGTGTGTTCGTGGCGTCGTGTGATTGGGCGCTTTGCATCGCGCTGGTCCTTGTTCGTCGTCAGGCCGGCCTGCTGCTCCCGCCTCAAGCGCAAACGGTCGCCAATGCTCCGCGTCGCGCAACCCCCGAACCCGGTCGCCACCCATCATCGGTACGGCGTGCCTCTCGCGCCGCAAGGACTGCCAGGGCCAACGAGCGCGGAAGGAGAAGGCGTCTGTAACGGCGAGAAGCAAGAAGGGGGAAGCGGTGCGAACACACCGTCCCCCCCCGCGCTTCCAGCCAATGCCGACAGCTTGTCCCCCTCCCGCAAATCGTCGCCCCAGCGGCCCCTGACGGCGCTTCTGCCTCAGCCCCGCACCCCTGCCCCATCCCGCCCGGGCCCGTCTTGCCCCCTCACCCCCTCACAGCGGTGCCCCCCCCCTTGCCTGCGCTCGGCGGGAGGGGCGCCCACGTCGCTCTGCGTCGCTCGGCGGCGCGCTCAATCCTCGCGGTACTCGCGCACGTGCACGGGGCGGCCGTCGAGGTCCTGGTCGTTGCGGGCGGCCACGGCGGCGGCGCAGTCGGCGGGCGTCTCGAAGCGGACGATGCCCCAGCCGCGGGAGCGGCCGTCCCGGCGGCTGATCTCGGCGGCGGTGGACTTGAAGTCGTCGAAGAAGCTGAGGAGGCCCTCGTCGGTGGTGTCCCACGAGAGGTTCTTCACGAAGGCGGCCGTGCCGACGTCGCCCTTGGGGCCGAAGCTGGCGCGGGGGCGGCCGGCGCCGCCGGCGCCGCCGGCGCCGCCGCCACCGCCGCCACCGGCGGGCTTGGGGCGGTCGGTGCGCTCGCCGCGGGGGGCGCGCTCGCGGCGGGGGGGGCGGTCCGCGGGGGGGGCGGCGCCGCGGTCGGCGCGCACGAAGATCTGGCGGCCGTCCAGGGACGTGTCGGTCAGCTCCTCGACGGCGCGGGCGGCGTCCTCGGGGGAGGCAAAGTCCACAAGGCCGGAGCCCTGCGCAAGGAAGCGAACGAGAGCGGGGGAAGGCAAAGGGTGACGGCTGCCCGAGGCCAAGGAGAGCCGCACCACGCGCGGGCAGCGGTGGCATGCCGCCTTTCCCGTTTCCCGGACTGCAAGAGGCGCGAGCGGTGTTGCTGCTCACCTTGGAGCGGCCGCTGTCGGAGTAGCGGAGCACTGACGCCTTCTCGACGGTGCCGATGGTGGCCATGTGGTCGAAGAGGGTGTCATCGTTGGTGGCCCAGGCGAGGTTGCCCACGACTGCGGGCGGCGAGCCAGGAGGGCAGGAGCGAGGGGCAGTGGACGAATGCTCTGCCGTGAAAACGCGGGTTCCGGATCCGCCTGCGTTGGCTCGGTCCCGCGCGCGCGCAGGCCGCAGGGAGCAGATGCCGCGCAGTGCTCAGGCCCTCCGGTCAGCTCACACACACGGGTGGAGAGAGGGGCTGCGGGTCAGGAGGGGGAGGGGGCCAGGCGAGAGGGAGTGGATGCGAGGACGCGGCGAGGCCGCCCCAACTTTTGCCGGCCGCCCGAGTTTGGAACGAGTGCGTGGGGGGCAAATTCCGCGTGCCAACCGGCCTGCCGTGCCAGCCATCCCGGCTCGGTGCCGCGGCTCACCGTCGGAGGCGGCCATTGCGTCTGGAGGAGCAAAGAAAAGTGATCTCGCTACCCCAAGCCGCTTCTTGGTCAATCGTCCGGCCCGTCTCGGCCCCGGCATGGCGGCTCTGCCGGAATCGCTCAGGATTCTTGCACGCCGGCGTGCTGGCGATGGCGTCGGCCGGGACC
>Ga0136560_1000728_pt1 | contig 16576 bp, 14 predicted proteins | sample AntRauMeHopE1497_FD_104925 | JGI IMG/M metagenome (GOLD analysis project Ga0136560, IMG submission 104925) | Saline lake microbial communities from Rauer Islands, Antarctica - Metagenome Hop E1 #497 | ecosystem: Environmental > Aquatic > Non-marine Saline and Alkaline > Saline | place... | reverse complement strand
CACGGCCATAGCGATAATATCCGTCAGATAATATTCGCCCTGAGCGTTGCTACTGGAAAGCTGTGGCAACCAGGTTTTCAAATGACGGGCACTGACCGCAAGAATGCCGGTGTTCACTTCGCAAATCGCCAGCTGTTCAGTGCTGGCGTCTTTTTGTTCCACGATAGCCGTTACCTGGCCAGCACTGTTGCGCAGAATACGACCGTAACCCTGAGGGTCATCCAGTGTGACGGTTAGTAGCCCAAGGGTTTTGTCATCCAGGTTTTCTACCAGTCCTTGCAGCGTTTCCGCCGTAGTCAGCGGTACATCGCCATAAAGAACCAGCACCCGCGCATCATCCGGCAAGTCTGGCAGCGCCTGGGCAACGGCATGACCGGTACCTAGCTGTTGCTCCTGCATAACCCAGCTGACGTTATGACCAGCGCAGGCGGCTTTGACCTGCTCGGCGCCGTGACCAATTACCCCGTGAATACCCGCCGCGCCCAAGGTTTGGGCTGTCGCAATCACATGATGCAACATAGATCGCCCGGCAACCTTGTGCAGCACCTTTGGCAGCGATGATTTCATCCGTGAGCCCTGGCCTGCGGCCAGAATAACAACGTGCAGCGGTGACATCGGGCAACTCATCCTTTGTGGTCAGAATCGGTTTAACGATAATGCAGATAATTTAATGACAGTGCAGATAATAAAAAAGCCGCATCCTTGCAGTGCGCGCCGGTATTGTACTCACCGAATATGGTGACACAACACCCGCTACCCACGCCGGGATGCGGCTTGTTCAGGGCGAGCCCTGCTGAACGCTGTTAACGAACGTTCTTACGCAGTTTTTGCAATGTGCGCAGCTGAGCGGCAGCTTCTGCCAGCACGGCGGCGGCACGGTAGTACTCAAACTCGCCCGTTTTATTCGCCAGTGCCGCTTCGGCGTCTTTCTGGGCCTGCAGTGCTGCGGCCTCGTCGACGTCTTTTGCGCGCACCGCGGTGTCGGCCAACAGGGTGACAAGATTCGGCTGCACTTCCAGGTAGCCCCCGGACACATACAGAATTTCTTCTTCGCCACCTTGCTTGATGATCCGCACAGCACCCGGTTTGAGCGCAGTCAGCAGCGGAGCATGGCCTAACTGAATGCCCAACTCGCCCTCTGTGCCGGTAGCGATCAACATCTCTACCAGGCCGGAGTAAATTTTCTTTTCAGCGCTTACGACGTCGCAATGTACAGTCATAGCCATTATCTAAGCCTCTTGGGTCAGAAATTGAAAGAAGATTACTTGCCTTCTTTCGCTTTCATGGCCTTAGCTTTTTCGACGGCTTCTTCCATAGTGCCAACCATGTAGAACGCCTGTTCAGGCATATCGTCATAGTCGCCATTAAGGATGCCTTCGAAGCTACTGATGGTCTCTTTCAGAGACACGTACTTGCCCGGTGAACCGGTAAATACTTCAGCAACGTGAAATGGCTGAGACAGGAATCGCTCAATCTTACGGGCGCGGGACACGATCTGCTTGTCATCTTCTGACAGCTCGTCCATGCCTAGAATGGCGATAATGTCTTTCAGTTCTTTGTAACGCTGCAGTACGTTCTGTACGCCACGAGCGACGTTGTAGTGCTGCTCGCCAATCACCAGCGGGTCCAACTGACGCGAGGTAGAGTCAAGTGGGTCAATCGCCGGGTAGATACCCTTGGAAGCGATGTCACGGCTCAGTACCACGGTGGCGTCAAGGTGGGAGAAGGTGGTGGCTGGCGACGGATCGGTCAAGTCATCCGCCGGTACGTATACCGCCTGAATAGACGTGATAGAACCGTTTTTAGTGGAGGTAATACGCTCCTGCAACTCACCCATTTCCTGGGCCAGCGTGGGCTGATAACCCACCGCGGAAGGCATACGGCCCAGCAGTGCAGATACTTCGGTACCGGCCAGAGTGTAACGGTAGATGTTGTCAACGAAAAACAACACGTCACGACCTTCTTCACGGAACTTCTCGGCTATGGTCAGACCGGTCAGGGCCACACGCAGACGGTTCCCCGGGGGCTCGTTCATCTGGCCGTAAACCATGGCTACTTTATCAAGAACGTTAGAGTCCTTCATTTCGTAGTAGAAGTCGTTACCTTCACGAGTCCGCTCACCAACACCTGCGAACACGGACAAACCCGAGTGCTCTTTGGCGATGTTGTTGATCAGTTCCATCATGTTAACGGTCTTGCCTACGCCGGCGCCCCCGAACAGGCCCACTTTGCCGCCCTTGGCAAACGGGCAGATCAGGTCGATAACCTTGATGCCAGTTTCCAGCAGGTCCGCAGATGCGGCCTGGTCTGCATAACCGGGTGCTTTGCGGTGGATAGCCCAACGCTCTTCTTCGCCAATCGGGCCCGCCTCGTCGATAGGACGACCCAGAACGTCCATGATGCGGCCCAGAGTCTGGGTGCCCACGGGTACCGAAATCGGCTTGTGTGTATTTTCTGCTTTCAGGCCGCGTCTCAGGCCTTCGGTGCTGCCCATCGCGATGGTGCGCACAATGCCGTCACCCAGCTGCTGCTGAACTTCCAGGGTTGTTTCGCCACCTTCAAGCAACAGTGCGTCGTAAATGCCGGGCACGGCATCACGTGGGAATTCCACGTCGATAACCGCGCCAATGATCTGAACGATGTGTCCGCTACTCATGCTCGGTTCCTCGTTATCTTCATAGTCAATAATACCAGTAGGATTGTGGCGAATCAGACCGATGCCGCGCCGCTCACAATTTCCGAAATCTCTTGCGTAATGGCTGCCTGACGAGCTTTGTTGTATACCAACTGCAGGTCTTTAATAATGTCACCGGCGTTATCGGTAGCACTCTTCATGGCAATCATCCGGGCAGCCTGTTCGCAGGCCAGATTCTCTACCACGCCCTGATAAACCTGGGACTCAATATAACGTGGCAGTAGCCCGTCCAGAATCGGACGTGAATCCGGCTCGTAGAGGTAATCCCACTGGCGACCGATGTCTTCTTCTTCGCCTTCCGGCAGCGGCAGTAATTGCTGCGCTTTCGGCATTTGCGTCATGGTGTTGACGAATTCATTGCTAACCAGGTACAACCGGTCAATATTGCCGTCCCGGAAAGCATCCAGCATTACTTTGACGTTACCGATCAGCGCTTCCGCGCTGGGGTCGTCACCGATGTGCGTAAGCGCCGCGACCACGTTGCCGCCGTAGCTGCGGAAAAATGAAGCGCCTTTCTGCCCGATTGCGCAGAGATCAATCGCCACATCTTTATTTTTCCAGTCACGCATTTCGCGCACCAGCAATTTGAACGCGTTGTTGTTCAAACCACCGCACAAGCCCCGATCAGAGGAGATAACAATGTAGCCTACACGCTTCACCTCGCGCTCAAGCATGAACGGATGCCGATAATCTTTGTTGGACTTGGCAATGTGTCCGATTACCTGGCGCATCTTTTCCGCATAAGGCCGGGTCGCCCGCATGCGTTCCTGAGCTTTGCGCATTTTACTCGCCGCCACCATTTCCATGGCGCTGGTGATTTTTTGCGTGCTCTTGATGCTGCCGATCTGGTTACGTATTTCTTTTCCGATGGCCATAGGTCACTGCCCTTTCAAGTTAGACACTCATTTGGACCGACAGGCCCGCCGCAGCGGGCCGGCGCTGTTACCAGGTTTGAGTGGTCTTGAATTTCTCCAGCGCAGCTTTCAGGCCAGCGGCAACATCGTCATTGTAGTTGCCGGCAGCGCCGATTTTCTCAAGCAGATCTTTTTGCTCGGCACGCATCCAATCCAGCAACTGTGCTTCAAACTCAACTACTTTGGTGACATCTATGTCATCAAGGAAGCCTTCGTTGGCGGCATACAGAACGGTCCCCATTTCAGCCACAGACATCGGGCTGTACTGGTTCTGCTTCATCAACTCGGTCACGCGCTGGCCGTGCTCAAGCTGCTTGCGAGTGGCTTCGTCCAGATCCGAGGCGAACTGGGCAAAAGCCGCCAGTTCACGATACTGAGCCAGAGCCAGACGAATGTTACCGCCCAGTTTCTTCATGATCTTGGTCTGAGCTGCACCACCTACCCGCGATACCGAAATACCCGCGTTCATCGCCGGACGGATACCGGAGTTAAACAGGTTGGTCTCGAGGAAGATCTGGCCATCCGTGATGGAGATTACGTTGGTCGGTACAAAGGCCGACACGTCACCTGCCTGGGTTTCGATGATTGGCAGCGCGGTCAGAGAACCGGTTTTGCCTTTCACTTCACCGTTGGTGAACTTTTCAACATAATCCGCGTTTACACGGGAAGCGCGTTCCAGCAGACGGGAGTGCAGATAGAAAACGTCACCCGGATAGGCTTCGCGGCCTGGTGGACGACGCAGCAGCAACGAAATCTGGCGGTAAGCAACGGCCTGTTTTGACAGGTCGTCGTAAACGATCAGAGCGTCTTCGCCACGGTCACGGAAGTATTCACCCATGGTGGTACCGGAATACGGTGCCAAAAACTGCATGGCTGCCGGGTCTGCCGCGCCTGCGGCGACCACGATGGTGTGATCCATCGCACCGTGTTCTTCCAACTTGCGCACAATCGCAGCAATCGACGATTGCTTTTGACCGATGGCAACGTAGATACACTTGATGCCGGAATTCTTCTGGTTGATGATCGCGTCGATGGCGACAGCGGTCTTACCAATCTGGCGGTCACCGATGATCAGCTCGCGCTGGCCACGACCAACCGGAACCATGGTATCGATGGCTTTCATGCCGGTTTGAATCGGCTGGTCAACCGACTGACGTTCAATAACACCCGGTGCAACCTTCTCAACCGCATCGGTCAAGCTGGTACCCAGCTCGCCCTTGCCATCAATCGGATTGCCCAAACCGTCCACGACGCGGCCCATCAGTTCCGGGCCAACAGGGACTTCCAGAATACGACCGGTACAACGGACTTTCTGCCCTTCGGCCAGATCTTCGTACTCACCCAGTACCACGGCACCGACAGAGTCGCGCTCCAGGTTCAAAGCAATACCATAAGTGCCGTTGGCGAATTCAATCATCTCGCCCGACATAACGTCGGCCAGGCCGTGAATCAGCACAATGCCGTCTGCAACAGACAGAATAGTGCCTTCGTTTTTTGCTTCAGAAGAAATATCGAGCTTGTCGATTCTCTTTTTAATGATGTCACTGATCTCGGATGGATTCAGTTGCTGCATGCCTTTGTCCTCAAACCTTTTGCTGAAATCAGGAGCCCAGTGCTTTAGCCATTTTTGCCAGCTTGCCACGGACTGAAGCGTCAATAACCATATCGCCAGAATTTACCACCACGCCGCCAATCAATGAGCGATCAACAGCGGTTTCCAGGGCGACCTTACGCTCCAGTTTCTTAGACAATACTTGTGCCAAATGTTGCTGCTCTTCAGATGTCATTTCGTACGCAGTGCTGACCTTTATACTCACCGTGCGTTCAAGTTCCGCACGATAAAAGGCATACATGGTCGAAATCTCCGGCAGCAGCGCCAGGCGCTTGCCTTCGGCAAGAATCAACAGGAAGTTTCTAAGCGCTTTAGGAAACTGTTCTTCGGCGGTATCGAAAAACAGCTCTGCTTTGCGTTGCTCAGACAAGCCAGGATTGGCCAGAATGTTCTTCACAGCATCGTTGGCCGCAATCAAGCCGACCAAAGCAAGAGCCTGATCCCAGGAATCAACAGCATCTTGTTCTTTCGCGGCGTCAAAAACGGCTCTCGCATAGGGCCGGGCTAACGTAATCAGTTCTGCCATAAGACCCTCTCTTAGAGTTCTGCTGCCAGCTTGTTCAGCATTTCGCTGTGAGCTTTAGCATCGACAGCGCTTTCCAGAATCTTTTCAGCACCGGCAACGGCGAGTGCTGCCACGTCTGCTCTAAGTGCGTCGCGAGCCTGAACACGCTCCTGTTGAATTTCCGCATGGGCCTGTTCAATGAGCTTTTCGCCTTCTTTGCGGGCGTCGCCTTTGGATGCCTCTACAATCTGCGCGGCACGCTTATTGGCCTGATCAATAAGACCTGCGGCTTCATCTTTGGCCTGCCGCATTTGCTGGGCAGCTCTTTCTTGAGCAAGCTCAAGATCCAGCGAGGCCCGGTCAGCAGCAGAAAGACCGTCGGCAATTTTCTTCTGGCGCGCTTCCATGGCTGCCGTAATTGGCGGCCATACATACTTGACGCAGAACCAGACGAAAATAGCGAAGGCAATCGCTTGCCCTATTAACGTAAGGTTTATATTCACGGCGATATACCTCTTGCTAGTCGTTGCGTGCTGGAAACCAAAAAACAGGGCGCTTTGATCTGATAGTTAGAACGGCGCCCGTATTTTCAGTCGGTGTTAGCCAGCAACAACGAAGATCAGGTACATCGCGATACCAACGCCGATCATGGGTACGGCGTCAAGCAGACCGGCCATGATGAATGTCGAGGTTTGTAATTGAGAAGCCATCTCTGGCTGACGCGCGGTCGACTCAAGCAATTTACCGCCGAGCAGGGCAAAGCCGATACCGGTCGCCAAAGCACCACAACTCAGGATAATAGCCGCTGCTATGTATACAATTTCCATTTAAAACTCCTTAGCTTTTAGTTTATTTAAGGTTAATTTGGATTTTTCAATCCGGTTTTTTCGAAAACGATTTCACACTGGCGGTTAGTGGTCCTCATGCGCTTGGCTGAGGTAAACAATCGCCAAAGTTGTAAAGATAAAAGCTTGCAGCACAATTATCAGAATGTGGAAGATAGCCCAGGGCACGCTCAGCGTCCATTGGAACCAGAATGGCAGGAGAGCAATCAAAATAAACACAACTTCGCCCGCGTACATGTTACCGAACAGTCGTAGCGCAAGTGTCAACGGCTTGGTTAGCAAACCCAAAATCTCGAGTGCCAGGTTAAACGGCATCATTATCCAGTGATTAAACGGCGTGAACGACAGCTCTTTAGCGAAGCCACCGGCACCTTTTACCTTGATGCCGTAATAGATCATCAGAATGAAAACACCAATAGAGATACCGAAAGTACCGTTGAGGTCGGTGGTCGGCACAATCTTGAAGTATTCGAGACCCAGGCTTTTGGCGATCACAGGAACAAAGTCGACAGGGAGGAGCTTAAGGCTGCTCATCAACAGTATCCAGACGAACATGGTGAGTGCTAATGGGGCAATCACCGGGTTCTTGCTGTGGAAACTATCGCGAACGATGCCTTGAACAAATTCGACCGTCATCTCGACCGCGTTCTGTATACCAGAGGGCACACCGCTGGTAGCACGTCTTGACACCATGGCGAACAAACTCAGGAACGCTATCCCCACAAAAATTGACCAACCGAGGGTATCGACGTTGAACGCCATAAAACCCATTTCCTTGGCCTCACCTGCTGAACGGGCAAATGTCCACGCGGTTTCACTCATGATACTGCCGTCATAGCGCTCATAGCCTGCATCGAGCTTGCCGTAAGTCAGATTCTGTAAATGATGCTTGATATACTCTGCTGGGGTATCAGCCATTCTGCTTTCGTCCAGTCATCGCCGTGGTTGCGGCCGTATCAGCCAGCGCAATGCGCCGCCCGCTACAACCATCACAGCAAAAGTTAATAATAAAGCCGGCACGTATACTGGCTCCATTAAAGTGAAAATAGCCGCAAAAAAAACAGCGGTAAGGGCGATTTTGGTGGATTCCGCCCGAAACAAATTCCCCACCATTAGGCGCGCGTGACGGGCGCCTTGATAACGATACACCCGACGAGCAAACCAGGCATTTGGCACGATAAAAATAAGACCGCCGATGAAGGCAGAATAACCGGCCAACACACTGTGTAGTGACCACAACAGACTGATTATAATCAGCCCTGTAAACTCTATGGCTAGCCAGCGGGCTAATGGAACGTAGGTGATTCGAGCTTGCCGAAATTTCATATCGCAGCCACCATCCCAAACGCGCGAAATTATATGATTTTAGCAGTTGTTGTTCAACTGGACTCTGAACGAAACCTGACCAAAAACTCACCGGAACTGAATTGGCAACCCGCATTTATCACACAATTTGTGGCTGCTTCAGGAAAACATCACGACATCTGGTGTTTTTAAGCCATTTAGCCAATATCTTGTTTTATTTTCGATCTACCTGATATGGCCTAAAATTCCGTCTAATTCGTCCAATGAACTGTATTCAATAACCAGTTTTCCCTTGCCACGCTGACCGTGATTAATCGCCACCCGTGCGCCCAAACGCTCGGCCAGATCATCCTGCAGGGCCCGGATATTTGCGTCCACCCTTGGCTTGGCCGCTTTGCCGTTATTGGGTTTCTCCTGCTGCAGCTGGCGCACCAGAGCTTCGGTTTGGCGCACCGACAATGAGCGCGCCACTACCTGCCGGGCCACCTGCATTTGCTGCTCTGGTGCCAAAGTCAGCATAGCGCGGCCATGGCCCATTTCAAGATCGCCGTGTTCCAGCATCAGCCGTACATCTTCACTCAAGCCAATCAGGCGCAGCAAATTGGTGATGGTGGTGCGGGATTTGCCCACCGCTTCGGCCACCTGGGCTTGAGTCAACCCGAATTCGTCCTGTAGGCGCTGCAGGGCAAACGCCTCTTCGATGGGATTCAGGTTTTCACGCTGAATGTTCTCGATAAGCGACATCGCAATGGCCGCTTCGTCTGACACGTCCCGGATAATAGCCGGTATAGACTCTAGGCCGGCCATCTGGGCGGCGCGCCAACGGCGCTCACCCGCAATCAATTCAAAGCGCTCAGCTACCAGAGGGCGCACCACAACGGGCTGCATCACGCCTTGCTGGCGAATGGAGTCGGCCAGCTCTTGCAAGGCTGCCGGGTCCATGTCGCGGCGCGGCTGATAGCGGCCACGCTGAATCAAATCCAAAGCAATATCCCGTAACTCGCCGTCTTGGCTTGCCGGTGTTTGCTCCAGATTTACGCGGGAATTCGCTAACAGGGCTCCTAGCCCGCGCTCCCCTAGTCCTCGTTTTTTCGCCGCCATGGTGTCAGCCAATGTTTCCGTTAATGTCCATCAAATTGGGTTTTGCGTTGGCGGCATCTTACACTGCAACCGCGTTAGATGCTTTCTTTGCTCCGTGCCGGCGAACCATTTCACCCGCCAGAGCCAGATAGGCAATAGCGCCTTTCGAGGCTTTGTCGTACTTCAAGGCAGGCATGCCGTGGCTGGGTGCTTCCGCCAGGCGCACGTTACGGGGAATGACGACGCGGTACACTTTATCACCAAAAAACTCGATGAGCTGACCAGACACATCCCGCGTCAAACTGCTGCGGGGGTCGTACATGGTGCGCAGAATGCCCTCAACCTGCAGATTGGGGTTTACCGTTTCCTGAATCTGCTGCACCGTGTTCATGAGCGCAGCCAAACCTTCCAGTGCGTAATACTCACACTGCATTGGAATCAGAATGGAATCGGCGAACGATAGCGCGTTCACCGTCAGCAGGTTCAGCGATGGAGGGCAATCAATCAACACGTAATCGTAGTTGTCACGAAGTGGGTTCAGGGCTTGACGCAGACGGTGCTCGCGGCCTATTTCCGTCATCAGCTCCACTTCAGCTGCCGTCAAATCACCGTTACCCGGCATAATGTCGTAACCGCCCATCTCGTTATAAATGATGATCTCACTGGCGCTAGCGCGCTTGGTGAGCAAATCATAACCAGAACGTTGCAGGGCATTTTTATCAATGCCGCTGCCCATGGTGGCATTGCCCTGGGGGTCCATGTCTACCAGCAGCACCCGGCGTTTGGTCGCTGCCAGAGATGCGGCAAGGTTGACGCAGGTGGTGGTTTTACCCACACCACCTTTTTGATTGGTCACCGCAATCACGCGCGCCATGGCTTGCCTCCTGTGTCGGAATGGGTTGTCGGTCAGAGGATCAGCGCTGCTGAATTCCTCAGTGTGGGTGTCCGTTGCGGCCAACAATCAGCACGCTACGTTCGCCCTCTACGCCGGGCACTGCCAGCTCATGAAACGAGTTTACCTGCCAACCACGGCCAAGGGCAGCCACTTCATCATCTGGATATTGGCCTTTCATGGCAATAAACTCACCGTTGCCTGCCAGCAGGTGGTCGCACCAGCTCACCTGGTTGTCCAGTGCCGTAAACGCACGGCTGCTGATCTGGGTAAACAGTTCACGAGGCTGGTACGCCTCGGCGCGGCTGTGAATAACGTCTACGTTGCGCAACCCCAGTTCCAGCACACACTGTTTAAGGAAGCGGGCTTTCTTGCCGTTACTGTCCAACAGGGTAAAACGCGTGCCGGGCAGGGCAATAGCTAGCGGAATGCCCGGCAACCCGCCGCCGGCGCCGGCGTCCAGCAAGTGGCGGGTGGTCACAAACGGCAGTATGCTGAGGCTGTCCAGCAGTTGTCGTGACACCATCTCGCGCTCGTCACGCACGGCGGTCAGATTGAAAGCCTTGTTCCATTTCAGCAGCAACGCCAGAAACGCTAACAACTGCCGCTGCTGGCTAACATCGAGCTTGAGTTCCATCTGCGCCAGGCCGTCGTCAAGCTGACGCTGCCATACCGGATTCTGTGCCATTTACGCGCTCTGCTTGCGCAACAAGTCGCGCTTTTTCATGTGCACCAGAATCTGGCTTATGGCAGCCGGCGTAACGCCCTGAACTCGAGACGCCTGGGCTACGGTTTCGGGCCGCACAGTTCCGAGCTTCTGCTTGATTTCGTTAGATAATCCGCCAATTATGCCATAATCCAGATCGACTGGCAGCGCGGTGTTCTCGTTTTTGCGCAGGCGCTCTATCTCGTCGGCCTGGCGCGAAATATAGCCTTCGTACTTAATCTCGATTTCAACCTGATCAGCCACCACGGCGTCATCGGCCCGATACTCCGCGATATCGGCAATGTGCGCGTACACGATTTCCGGGCGCCGCAGCAGCTCGGCCAGGGTGTGGTCACGGCCCAGAGGCTGCTTCAGGTACTGGTTAGCACGCTCACCCGCCGCGGTGTTCGGATGCACACGGGTGCCTTCCAGGCGGCTGCGTTCGCGGCCTATGGCGTCACGCTTGGCGTTGAATTTGCTCCAGCGCTCGTCGTCTACCAGGCCAAGTTCGCGGCCACTGTCGGTCAGGCGCAGGTCGGCGTTGTCTTCCCGCAAAATCAACCGGTATTCGGCTCGGCTGGTGAACATGCGATAGGGCTCGGAAGTACCCATGGTAATCAAATCATCTACCAGTACACCTATGTAGGCCTCGTCACGACGCGGATACCAGGCGTCTTTTTCCTGCGCCTGCCGCGCAGCGTTGATGCCCGCAAGCAAGCCCTGGGCTGCCGCTTCTTCATAGCCGGTTGTGCCGTTAATCTGGCCGGCGAAATACAGGCCCTGGATGAACTTGGTTTCCAGGGTGTGGCGTAAATCCTGCGGGTTCAAATAATCGTATTCGATGGCGTAGCCCGGACGCATGATGTGGGCCTTTTCAAAACCCGGAATCGACTGCACCGCTCTAATCTGGATATCAAACGGCAAGCTGGTGGAAATACCGTTGGGATAAAGTTCGTGCGTGGTCAGGCCTTCCGGCTCGACAAAAATCTGGTGCGAGTTTTTGTCGGCAAACCGGCTTACCTTGTCTTCTAAAGACGGGCAGTAGCGCGGGCCAACACCGCCAATATTCCCGGTGAACATCGGTGAGCGGTCAAAGCCGCTGCGGATGATGTCGTGGGTTTCCTCGGTGGTACGGGTGATGTAACAGCAAACCTGCCGTGGGTGTTCAGCGCGTGAGCCAATAAACGACATAACCGGTGCCGGGTCATCGCCCCATTGTTGCTGCATCACTGAAAAGTCGACGCTGCGGGCATCAATGCGAGGTGGCGTGCCGGTTTTCAGCCGGCCAACATTAAACGGCAATTCTCGCAGACGCTGGGCCAACGCATTGGCCGGGGCATCGCCGGCACGGCCACCGGCGTGATTCGTCATGCCGATGTGTATTATGCCGCCCAAAAAAGTGCCGGTAGTCAGTACCACTGTTTTTCCCAGGAAGCGAATACCGGTCTGGGTAACTACGCCGGTTACCCGCTCGTTTTCCACAATCAGGTCATCGGCAGACTGCTGGAACAGGGTTAGGTTGGGCTGGTTTTCCAGTATTTCGCGGATGGCGGCTTTGTACAGAATACGGTCAGTTTGGGCGCGGGTTGCACGCACAGCGGGGCCCTTGCGGCCGTTCAATACGCGGAACTGAATGCCGGCCCTGTCGGTGGCACGGGCCATGGCACCACCTAAGGCGTCAATTTCTTTCACCAGATGGCTTTTACCAATACCGCCAATGGCCGGGTTGCAGGACATCTGGCCCAAAGTTTCAATGTTGTGGGTCAGCAACAGGGTTTGTGAGCCCATGCGTGCCGCTGCCAACGCGGCTTCGGTGCCGGCATGGCCACCACCAATAACAATGACATCGAAACGGGTCGGAAAATCCACAAATCACCTCAAACAACGGAAACAGAATCGTGTAAAAACAGGGCGGCGAGTATAACGCCTCGGCGGCCAAATTGCAGTCGGGATGTGCAAATTTTAACCAGTTTAGACAACCCTGAACAGAATTCATAAACGGCTTCGAAATTAGCTGTGAAATTGGCCAGATTTCAACCGCTTGTCGGACCTTGTTCAAGTCAGTCACGATAAAGTTATCCACAGATCGGCGCATTTGCTAATCGGCCTTATTAACAGCATAACAATTTGTTTTTTATATCTTTTAAAAAATAAATTTAATTGCTGCCCGCAGCTTGTTCACTTATTTATCCACATGCTTGATAGCTGTTTCCGTTCCTGTGTAGCGGCGAATCTGCAACACCAGCGGCAACACCAGAAGATTCACCACAGACAAAATCAACAGAAACAATGGAATACTCAAACCGGCAATTCCCAGCAGCAACATGCCCGCCAGCGCACTGACCAACATAAACAGCGAATTGATGACGTTCAGCGCGGCGATAATGCGGGCGCGTTTGTGGGCTTCGGTGGCGCTCTGGATATAGGCGTATAAAGGCACAATAAACAGCCCGCCGGCGACGCCGATCAGCACCAGGTCAACCAGCACCCTCCAGTATTCAGGTTGGCTCAGTAGCAACCACCAAGTGGTTGGCACGGCGCTGGCCGGCAATGCAAAAAACAAGTCGATACCCGGCAAGGTTAAACCCAGCGCACCCCATGGCACAGGCGCCAGGCTGACACTGTGGCGGGTTAGCCGCTCACACAACACCGAACCACTGGCGATTCCGACAATGAACAGCGACAGCAACAAGGTAACAACGGTTTCATCACCCTGCAGATGCAGCCGGGCGAAATTGGGAAACTGGGTTAGATAGGCTGCGCCCAAAAACCAGAACCAGGAGATGGCCAGTATGGCCAGCAACACCGGGCGCTGTTCAGCGGCCACCGCCATCAGGCGCCAGCTTTCCCGCAGGGGCTGCCAGCGCATGGGACTCATGGATTCCGGCAATTCCGGCGCGCCCGTTGCGGGTATCTGGCGCGCACTCAGATAACCCGATAACGCCATGATGACCACGGCAATGGCTATCAGCGGGATTGCCAGGGGCAAACTGGCCAGTACACCAGCGGCAATGGTGCCCAACAATATAGCCACGAATGTGCCACCACTCACCAGGCCGTTACCGCCTACCAGCTCGCTGGGTTCCAGCACCTGGGGCAAAATAGAGTATTTGACCGGGCCGAAAAAGGCAGACTGGGTGCCCATCAGGAACAGCAGGCCCAGCAACACACCGTACCAACCTTGCCACAGCGCTATGCCGGCCAAGGTCATGATGGCAATTTCTGCGGTTTTCACCCAACGGATAATACGGGATTTTTCGTGGCGGTCGGCCAGCTGGCCAGCCAGCCCGGAAAATAGAAAGTAAGGCACAATGAACAGAAACGCAGCCAGATTAACCACCAGGTCCACCGGCAGGCCGGCCCAGCCTACGGTGGTAAAGGTGATCAGCAGCAAAAGCGCGTTTTTGTAAAGGTTGTCGTTAAAAGCGCCGCTGAACTGGGTCAGGTAAAACGGCAAAAAACGCCGCTGGCGCAATAGCTGAAACTGGCTTGGGCTGGAATTAACGTTGCTCACTGAGCGCATTCAGCTTTTTCTCAACGGCGTTGGAAGAGCTGGCGAAGCGCGCCAGCAGATTGTACAGCACCGGCACAATGAACAGCGTCATACTGGTTGCGAACATCAGCCCACCCAGTATAACCACGCCAATGGCGGCACGGCTTTCGGCGCCGGCACCGGTAGCCAATACCAAAGGAACAGCACCAAACACCGTAGAGATGGTAGTCATCAGTACCGGGCGGAAACGCAATACGGCGCCTTCCACAATAGCGTCACGTACCGAATAACCCTGATCCCGCAACTGGTTGGCAAATTCGACAATCAGAATGCCATTTTTGGCCATTAATCCAAGCAGCATGATAATCCCGATCTGACTGTAAATATTCAAGCTGATGCCGGTCCACCACAGCGCCATGAGAGCACCCGTAATCGACAGCGGCACCGACAGCATGATTATCAGCGGATGAATCCAGCTTTCAAACTGCGCCGCCAGCACCAGAAATACAATCAAAAAGGCCAGGCCAAAGGTGATAAATATAGCCGATGACGATTCCTGAAACTCTCGCGAAAGCCCGCGATAGCTCACCCGCGCCTCCGGCGGCAGGGTGTCCATCGCCAGGGTGTTCAGGTAATCCAGCGCCGAGGCCAGGTCATAACCGTCGGCCAGGGAGCCGCTGATCACCACCGCTGGCAGTCGGTCGATGCGGCGCAAATCCGGATTGGCGCCGATTTCTTCCCAGCTCACCAGAGCCTGCAAAGGCACCATCTGCCCGCCTTCCCGCGGGCGCAGGAAAATCTGGCCAAGGTCTTCCGGCGTGGCCCGGTCAGCATTTGCGGCCTGCACAATCACATCGTATTCGCGGCCACGGTCAATGTAGGTCGTCACCTTGCGCGAGGCCAGCATGGTTTGTAGGGTCAAGCCCACATCCTGCACGGTAATGTCCAGGTCGGCAGCGCGTTCGCGATCTATTTTTACTCGCAGTTCCGGCCGGGTCAGTTCGAAATCAGTTTCCAGGCTGAGCAGGTTGGGGTTCTGTTTCGCCCGTTCGATCAGTTCTTCACTCCAGGCCTGCACCGATTCGTAATCCGGCCCCGCTACCACAAATTCCACCGGCTGGCTGAAGCCCCGCTGGCCCAGGCCTGGCGGATTGATGGGAATGACCCGCACCCCGGAGATCTGGCTCATTTTTTGGCGAATCTGATTGGTTACATCCTGCTGTTTGATGTCACGCTCGTTCCAGGGCACCAGGCCCATGATCATAAACCCGCGGTCTTCCTCACCGCGAAAGCCCACGATAGACAGCATCCTGCTGGCTATGCCGTCCTCCAGATAAGGCAACAACTGGGCTTCGGCCTGGCGCACATAATGATCGGTGAATTCTACGGTTGAGCCGCGAGGGGCGGCGACCGGCATAATGATGGTGCCACGGTCTTCGGTTGGCGCCAGCTCTTGTGGCAGCTGTGGGTAAATAGCACCGGCGGCCACCAGCCCCGCCAGCCCTAATCCCAACCACAAACCGGGCTGACGCAGGGCAAACTCCAGTACCCGGCGATAGCCAACGGTAAGACCATCGAGACTTTTTTCAATGATCGCCCAAAAGCCCTTGCTCTGCCCGGCCTTGGGGCTAGGGCGCAGCCATTTTGAACACAGCATGGGCGCCAGGGTGAGCGCCACAAAACTGGAAAACACCACCGCGGCGGCCAGGGTAAAACCGAATTCGGCAAACAGCCGACCCACGTTGCCACCCATAAAGGAAATGGGCACAAACACCGCCACCAAGGTAACAGTCGTAGCAATCACCGCAAATGCCACCTGGCGCGCGCCGTGATAGGCCGCCAGCAACGGCGCTTCACCGTTATCAATGCGACGCTGGATGTTTTCCAACATCACAATGGCGTCGTCCACCACCAGGCCAATGGCCAGTATCACTGCCAGCAGTGTCAGCACGTTGACCGAGAATCCAAGGAAACCAAGACCAATGAAGGCGCCAATCACCGCGACTGGAATGGTCACCGCAGGGATCAGGGTGGCGCGCCAGGAGCGCAAAAACAGGAAGATAACCAGAATTACCAGGGTCACGGAAATGGCCAGGGTAGTTATGACCTCTTTGATCGACGCGCGAATAAACACCGATTCGTCGTAGCTTTCAGCAATCGACACTTCCGGGGGCAAGGATTCGCGAATCTGCGCCAGCTCCGCCTGCACTGCGTCGGACACGGCCACTGTGTTGGCTTTTGACTGGCGAATAATGCCCAGGCCTATGGATGTCTGACCGTTAGCACGCAGGGTGCCGGAGTCATTTTCCACGCCCATTTGCACGTTGGCCACTTCGCCCAGGCGCAGCAGATCGTTGCCGGAGCGGCGCACCACCAGATTGCGGAACTCATCAACGTTGGTAAGTCGGCCTTCGGCGCGCACCGTACAGTTGCGGGTAGACGATTCCACCGAACCGGCAGGCAAGTCCACGTTATTGGCCCGCAACGCCTGTTCTACCTCGGCGACGGTAACGTCCCGCGCCGCCAGCT
>Ga0136560_1000727_pt1 | contig 16582 bp, 5 predicted proteins | sample AntRauMeHopE1497_FD_104925 | JGI IMG/M metagenome (GOLD analysis project Ga0136560, IMG submission 104925) | Saline lake microbial communities from Rauer Islands, Antarctica - Metagenome Hop E1 #497 | ecosystem: Environmental > Aquatic > Non-marine Saline and Alkaline > Saline | place... | reverse complement strand
GGGGTAGCGGTATGGAAGCTGGTGCCACAGGTCGTGCCACTCGCCGGCGCGGCGGGCGGGGGCCGGATGGGGCCACCGAAGTGCGACTCCGAGGGCCGCCCTCGCAAGCGCGCGCGGGACGCCCTTGAATCAGCGGTGCAAAGGGTGAGGCTTGTTTGCTGCGGGCCGGCGGAAAGCGGCCGGTTTTCGCTGGCCGGCTCAAAAAGCTTCGATCTTCCGCTCCTTCGCCCTCGGCGGCCGCTCTTCTGGCGCTTGCCTTGCACATCTTCAATAGTGAAACTACCACGAGCGCTTGAGCTGGTGCACAGTCGAATTGGCTCGCTGTGCTGCCATGGTTGCCGGTGGCTGCTCACACCCTTGCTCCGTCGCCGGTTTTCCCGCTCCCTGCGCAGGTTTGCAGCGGCATGCCCGTCCCTGGGATAGCTGTGCTCGCATTTGCCGCGCCGTGCGTGGAGGTTCCGTGTCCCTGCGACGACCTTCCGGGCTTTTCGACTGCCGTCGCTATGGGCCGAGCAGCCCACGAGCACGGCATCTCGCCCAGGGCGTCATTGGGGGCGATCCGGCGCTGGGGTCTGGCAGATAATGACTTTCCCCGCCTGAAGAGCGCGCAGCCGGCGGCACTCGGCCGGGCTGTGGAGTGGAGCGGGGGGCTGACGGGAGCGCCGCCCCCCGGCCGGACCGCGGAGGGCACGGTGCCGGAGGCCCGCCTGTTCGGGGTGCTCGACGGCGGCGAGGTGTCCTCCATCGTGGACCGGGCGGTGCGGGCGCGCGTGGCGGCGTCGCAGGAGGACGCCGCTGGCTTGACACGACACGCCACTGCGCTCATCCGAGAGATCCTGCCATCGCTCGACGCCTCCGCTGCCGCGGAGCTGGTGCAGCAGGCCGTGTTGTCGAGCGCACCGGGGCTCATGAGGCCGCCCCCCAGAGGTGCCATGTAAGGCCCTGAGCTCGCAAGCCGCAACCACAGCGGGCATCGTCAGGGCGCCTCGCGGCCTTGAGCGAGCGCGCCACTCCCCGCAGAGCATGGTGCATTTGCTGCCCGCCTTGCCACGGACGGGCGGTCATGGCGGAGGCGGGGCTGGAACACGAGGCGAGTGCCGTCGGGAAGATGGCACCGCGACAGATGAATGCCTGTAGTTTACAAGCACAGCGCTCGCAAGAATGCCTTACTGGCGGCACCCTGCCAATTGCCCACACGCCGCCCTGCTCGCACCGCCTGCCCAGCGCGACGGGCGGCCCCGGGGGGCACCACTCGAACCGGAGGCCGCATGCGGTCGGCGTGCTCCCACACCGTCACCAGCGGCCCGCGGAGCAGGTGGCGCCCTGGGAAACATGTGCCAGAGCTAGGCTCAGACTGCGCGGCTCAGCGGAGGGCGACCGCTATCCTGGACGGCGCCGAAACGCCGCAAAGCATCACACGGCAGCGCTGAGCCGTAAGCTCCGCCTCATGGAGCTTCAGGCGCCCACAGCACGGTTCGATGTCACAGAAGATTCGCTGAGCCGTGCGCCAGCAGTGCACCACTGTCGCTGGAGCGCCATCGGCTTAGTGTCGCGTGGGCCGGGTCGCCGCGCGAACGAGCGGATGATGCGCGGTTTTCAGGCGCACAGTACAGCAATTCAACCCTCTTCATCATTGGGTCCCCGGTTTGTGATGCGTTCTTGGTCTGTGGCGGCCGCCATGCGGGAATGCAGAGCGGCCAAGCCTCGCCGTGGTTCGGCGTGAGGTCACTGCGAGGCCGGCGCACCGCTGAGACGTCCAGAGGCTGGGGCGGCTTGAAGTTGTGCGCCCGGGTCGTGGGGACGGCTGATTGTGGATCGGCGTCCCGGTAACCCAGCTGCGACCTCGCTCGAGGACGGCCGCCCGTTATGGCAAGCCTGAACGGCTCCTTCAGCTCCTGGGTTGAGGCCATGCCGCCTCATAGCGAGCTGGTAGGAAGCCTGGACGACCAGGCAACGGGGACGGGCGACTTCGCTCTCACAACGCCTGAGCGGGACCGTGTGCAGCGGGGCTCGTTTTCGAGGTCCGTGTCTTGGGCCGGCGACCTCACCGAGACGCTTCTCGTCTCGCCGTTGCCGCCGTCTGCGTACGTTGTGTCGCCGGAGGCGGCCGTGCCGCAGGCCGCGGGCCGCAGGCCGCACGGGGGGCACGGCCTGCCCTCGTCGACCGCCGGCGCCAGCGGCGCAAGCACCGCCCCCGGCGCTCACCCGCCGGGCCGGCCGGGCATGGTGAGGCCGCACGGCGCTGTGGTCAGGGGCCAGGCTGTCTGGCTGATGACGTCATCGGGGGGCGGGGCGGCGGTCGCCGGCGGCGGGGCGGCGGCCGCAGCGCCGGGAGCGCCGCTGCCGAGACTGTCGCTGGCAGGGCCGGGGGCGGCGGCTGCGGCGCGGGTCGGGCCGGCGGTGCCGTCCGCCCCTGCGGCAGCCGGCGGCGCGGCACGGACGGCCTCGACGGCGCGCGGCTCAGGCGGCGGCCCGGCGGTTTCGCCGCCCGGGGTGGGGTCCGGCCGCGGGCCGGGGGGCGCGGCACCGGGGCCGGGGGCGGCGGCCCGGCGTGGCTCCGCCTTGACGCCGTCACCGGACAGGGTCGGGAGCGACGGCAGAGCCGGGCCGGGATCCGGGGCGTCGCGGTTTCGCGAGATCCCGTCGCCGGGCCCCGGCGCTGCGGGAGCCGGCAGCAGCGTAACGGCGGCAGCGACGGCGGCGCCGCCGCTGCCGGTGCCCGCGGGAGCCCCGCGACGATCGATGCGGGGGCGTCGGCCGCCCGGGGGGAGCGACCGGCGTGGGTCGGGAGCGGGGGCTCTGCCGGGGAGCGACGACGCCTCCGCGAAACCGCCGGCGCGGCGGCTGGGCCCCGGCGGGCTGTCCGGCCGCCCCGGCCGCGCTGCCCGCTTCGGCTCTGCCGTGGCTGCGGCCGGCCCGGCGCCTCGGCCCCGCCTCACCCCGGGCGCCGGAGCCAGCTCTGCCCTCTTCGGCTCTGCCGGCCCGGGGCCCGAAGTGCCCCCGGCCCTGCCCGACGGGGCGTCGCTCCTGCAGGGTGGTTACGCGTCGCGGTTTCGCGCCCGCGCGGGCTCTGACGGCGGGGCAGAGCCGGTGCCATCACGCCAGCAGAGCCGGAAGGGCCGGAGGAGCGGCGGCCGAGAGCTTGCCACGGCGGGTTCGACGGACCGCCGCCAGCCAACGCACGGACCGGCTGGCTCTGCCGGCGCCGGGCCGGCACCTGACACGACTCCGGCGGGGTCTCTGGCCTCGGGACCTTCGGCGGCCAGCGGCGGCAGGGGCCCGGGGCCGGACGTCACGGTGACGTCGGCCGCCGACGTCACCGTCGGCTCTGCCGGGAGGGGCATGCGGGTGCGTCCTATCCGGGTGCGGGGATCGCAGGAAGTCTTGGCGGGGGCGGTCGGGGCGGCGGCGGCGCCGACAGGGGCGGCGGGGGCCGGGGGGCCGGGCGGGGCGCGGGCCGGGGGCGGCGCCGGGGCGGAGGCTGCGGCGGCCACGCCCCGCGCCGCGGTTTCGCCGGCCGCGCGGCCCTCCCCGGGCCGGTGGACGGCCGGCGGCGGCCGGGGAGTGACGGTCCCCGCCGAGGCGCTGACGTCGCCGCCCCGCCGGCCGAGCCTCCGGGCCGATCCGGGCACCCCGCCCCGCCGCGCCACGCCCTCCGCCGCCCTCGACGGCAGCAGCGCCGGCGCGGCAGAGCCGGCTCGCGAAACCGCAGGGCCGTCCCCGCGCCAGGCCGCCGGGCGAAGCGCCTCGCTGCCACAGACCCGCGGCTCCCCGCCACGGCGGGGTGGCTCTGCCGGCAGAGCCGGGATCGTGCTCATGCCGAACCGTCATTCGGTGACTGACGTCATCCGTGAGATCGAGGAGGAGCGACGCGCGAGGGACGGCGGCGCGTCGCTCAGGCGGCCGGCGGGGGGGCGGGGGCGCGGCCGGGCGGCGGCGGGCGGCGGGGCGCGCGGGCGGGCAGGGCCGGGGGGGCGGCGCCCGTCGTCCGCGTCGTCAGCAGAGCTCTCCGACACGATCCGGGAGGCGTCGGACGCCGTGACCAACACTCTCCTGGCGGGGCGGGCGTCGCGCGGCCGGCCGACGTCCGCGGGGCGGGAGCGACCCAGGTCAGCGGGAGAGGCGGGGCGCCGGCGCGGGCTGGGCGGGTCCCTGCCCCCGCGCCGGCCGGGCCCGCCGGGGGGCCGGGCGGCGGCGGGGGCGGCGGAGGGGGGAGCCCGGAGGGGCGGGGGACGAGGCGGCGGCGGCGGCGTCACCCTGGGGCCCAACGAGTGGCCGGCGGGGGGCGGGGCGGTGGCCGAGCGACGCTACGCGAGGGTCGGCAGAGCCCCGGGCGGGCCCGGCTCTGCCGGTGCGGCTAGCGGTGATGACTCTGACATGGCGCGGCTCGGCCTCCTCATCGGCAGAGCCATCGCGCCGGGCGAGCTGAGCGAAGCGGGGTCGGTGGGCGACGCCCGGTCGGTGGGCGACGCCCGGTCGGTGGGCGATGCTCGGTCGGTGGGCGACGCTCGGTCGGCGCCGGCGGGCGACGGGAACGGCCGTCCGCCAGCCACGGGCTCTGCCACTGCTGGCTCTGCTGCTGTTGGCTCTGCCATTGATGGCTCTGCTATCACCGGCCCTGTTGGCTCTGCCGCGGCGGGGCTGGACGAGCGGGCGGTGGAGGAGGTGGTCAGGCGGGTGCTGGGGGAGGCATCAGGACGGCACGGCGGGCCATCGGGACGGCGGCACGACGAGGAGCGGCATCAGGACGGCGACACGTGGGACGTCGACGACGACGACGTCGACGACGGGGGCCGTGCGGCGGATGACGTGGCGGGTGGTCGGAGCGGGAGCGACGCGGCGCCGCCCCCCGGTCCCTACGCTGACAGGGCCCCCTGGACGGAGAGGGAGCGGAGGAAGAGGCTGGGCGAGCGACGCGCGGCAGAGCTCGCGGCCAGCATGGCACGCCGCGGCGGGACGCCCGGCAGAGCCGCGCAGGCTCCACCGGACAGGTTCGCCGGTCCGGGCGTTTCGCGTCGCGTCGCCGCGCCCCGGACCCTGGGGCGTGAGCCGAGGCCGGACGGCAGCCACAGCCCGGGCCGCGGCCAGTCGCCGCAGCAGGCCGCCGCCACCGCTTCCCCCGGGCGGTTTCGCCCGCCGGCGTGGTCGGTGTCGGCTTCGCCCCCGCGGCGGGCTGCGCTGCGCCCCGGGCCCCACGACCCGGCCGCCGACGCGGCTCTGCCGCTGAGGCACCGGCTCCTCCGCCGCGGCATCTCGAGCCCGGGCCGGAGGAACACGCCAGCACAGCCGCCCGGCTCCGACGCCCGGCCGCCTTCGCCGGCGGGGGGCGGGGCCGGGGCGGCGGCTGCCGCCATCGCCTCGCCGCAGCGGTCACACCGCCCCGCGGCAGCACGGCCCGGCCGCGGTGAGGCCTCCGGGCGACGCGGCGCCACGCTCTCGCCCGCCAGGCGTGCCGCCGCCGCCGCCACAGCCGCTGCGGCGACGGCAACGGCTGGGAACGGGACTGGCAGAGCTGGCTCGGCGGCAACGCCGCTCCGCCCCGCGGCGCGTCACCCCACCGGCTCTCCGCGCTTCGACCCCGACTCCGACTACCACCCCTGCTCGGCGACCATCCTTCTCGGACTCGCACCCCCGCTGCCGGCAGCGGCGCGCCCCGCCCCAGCGGGCCCGCCGCCCGGCTGGAACGAAGCGGTACGCCCCGCCGCCGCGGCCGCCGCCGCGGCCGCTGCCACCTCCAACCACCACGACCGCCGTCACGACGACCCGCGCGCCGCACCCGACCCCTCCCGCCGGGACCACCACTCTGCCGGCGTGGAACACCACTCCGCCGGCACCCCGCCGTCGCCCTCGACGCTGCCCCCCCCGTGGTCGCCCGCCTCCCCCCCGGCCCACGCCGCCGCCTCCCCCGCTGCGGGCGGCCGCGGCGACCAGCACTCCCCCGCCGGCGACCAACACTCCGCCTTCTCGTCGACGGCCGGCCGCCCAGCCCGCCTCTTCGCCGCTCCCCCCGCCCATGCCCCGTCCTCCTCCTCCTCCTCCTCAGGCCCCTCCGCGGCGCCGCGCCGCACCGTCCCCCCCGGTGCGGTTTCGCGCCCCCTCCCCTCGCGCCCCGCCTCTGCGGTTTCGGGAGGCCGCAGGCACGCCGACCGGGCCGACGCCGTCACGCCGCCCCCCGGGCTGGGGCAGCGCCCCCAGGGGGCCGTCGTCCCGGCCCTGCCACCCACCGGGTCCGGCGCGGCGCCGCCCGCGGAGCCGGTGACGTCATCCGCCGCCCCGGCCCCCCCGGAGCCGGTGACGTCATCCGCCGCCCCGGCCCCCCCGGAGCCGGTGACGTCATCCGCCGCCACCCCCTCCGTGCCCGCCGGCGGCGCCCGGCCGGCCGTACCCGTGAGGGCTCTGCCCGGCCACAGGCGCGCCGTGACTGTGGGGGCCGCACCCCGGGCGCCGGGCGTGGCGGGCGGCGTCGCGGCCCCAGGGCCCGGCGCCCAGGCCGGACCGGCGCCGGAGCCCGCGGCCGGGCCCGCCGCCGCCCCGCCGGCTCCCGGCCTCCCGCCCGGCGTCGCCGCGGCGCGGCCCCGGGCCACCAGCGACGGGGGCCCGCGGTCGCCGGGCCCCAGGGCCCCCGCGCTGCCGCTGCGCGCCCGCCTGGAAGACCCGGCGGAATCGCTCGGCGGAACGATGCCCCGGTCGGGCCCCGGCGTCTTCGACAGCCTGCCAACCCTCCCGACACCCACGCTCTCCGCGGCCGCGGGGACCAACACTCCGACCGAGGCGAGCCTCCCGTCGCCGAGGCAGCCGCATGCCGGCAGAGCCGCCGCACGGTCGCCGACGTCCCCGCTCGCGCGAGGAAACCCCGCGCCGGCGCCGGCAGAGCTACCGGGGGCGGGGCCTGCGCCGCGCTCCGACCGGCCCGGCCGCCACACGCACGCGCGGCACGCCGCGGCGCGGCGGGAAGGGGACCGGCAGAGCCGCGCGGCCGGGAGCGCCTCCCGCGGAACCTCCGGCAGAGCCGCCCACGGCAGAGCCGACCCGCCTTCCCCCGGCCGGTCCGGCGGCTCTGCCCGCCCGGGGCGCGACGAGCGGCCACCGCGCCGGCACCCCGCCCCGGGCTCACGATCCTCCTCCGCCTCGGCGAAACCGCGGCAGAGCCCCAAACCGTCATCGGCCGGGAGGCGTCGCGGCTCTGCCGCCTCCCGTGGCCGCTCGGCATCGTCCGGCCGCCGCTCACCCGCCGGCGCCACCTCCTCCTCAGCTGCCTCCGCCGCCGGCTCCAGGGGCTCTGCCACACCGTCCACGTCGCGGGGCTCTGCCAGGTCCGGCCCCTCGGACTCGGTGCTGCGCCGCGCGGCAGAGCTGGAGCGCCGGAGGTCAGGCGCCAGACGTCGGCGAGCGGACGAGTCGGGCTCCGAGGCGTCGCTCGGCGGGCAGAGCCGCCAGGGGAGGCACGGCGACCCGTCGTTGTCGGGGCAGCCGCTCGCCGGAACCGGTCCGAGCGTGAGAAGGGCCCGGACCGGTTCCGGCGCCTCGGGGGCCGGCGGTTTCGCGTCGTCCTGTAGGGCTCTGCCGACGTCTCGTCCCCCGCGGCAGCCGTCCGCCAGGCGCACGGGCGGCGGGGAAACCGCGGCGGCGGCACCGGCGAGGGCGGCCTCCGAGGCGGAGGCGGGGGCCGGCCACCGCACGGCACCGCTCCGGCCTCGCGTCCGCAGCGCCGATGCCGCGGGCCTCGGATCGCCGGGCGCCGCCGCTGCGGCAGCCCCAGCCTCGGTGACGTCGTCCGCTCGCTCCAAGCCCAAGGCCGTCAGGCTCAGGCGCAGGGCGCAGCCCTCGAAGCAGAGCCTGAAGCCGACGTCCGCTCCCGGCTCTGCCGGTGGTTCCGTGCGGTCCGGCAGGCGGGCGTCGGCGCGGCGGGGCGGGTCGAGCGTCGGCGGTTCGTCGTCGTCGTCGCGACTCGCCAGGCTGCGCGACCTAGCGTCGCGGGCCTAGGCGTCAGGCTGCGCGACCTAGCGTCAAGAGCCTAGGCGCCAGGCTGCGCGACCTAGCGTCGAGAGCCTAGGCGCCAGGCTGCGAGAGATCAAGTCACCGCGTCTCGGGCACGGGAAGGGCTGGCCATGTGCAGATCAAGCCAGCGGCCCCGGACTGTGGGAGCCGTGCGCGCCGCCGGTGGCAGCCGGCGCTGCCGTATGGCACCCTTCGGGCGGCAGTGCGAGACGTGCACGCCGGCCCGAGATGGCACGACTGCGTCCCAGGGAGCCGTAACACCCGCCGCCAAGCACGACGCTCCCGCGATGCCTAGCGACGCCGTCCGGTGCCAGCTCCTGCGACGGCCCGAGCCTGACGACGGGAGGGCTGCTGAGGCTGAGAGACGACCCGAACAGTGCAATGCGCGGTCATGAATGCCACGGGGAGGGCGCAGCTTGCCCGTCCGGAGGCAATCCTTGAGCTCTGCGAAGCCGAGGCAATCGACCGCGCCTCCACAGCAACGCAGCAACAAGGGTGGTCCGAACACTCCAGTGTCGCCTCATGTTGCCATCTTGTCGCCTTGGCGGCTGCTAGACCACAGGACAGACCGAGCAAGCTCTTCGCCCAAGGACGCACGACCAGGCAGGACTGCACTGGGTGCGCTTCGCAAAGAGCTGAGAGGTGGAACTCCGCTCACCTTCATTGTCGTTCTGGACCGCCGGCTGGCAGCCACTGTTGTGGAGCCGAGTGCGAGCAGCCGCAGACTGGTGCTGCAGTGCATGGTGTAAATGGGAGACACCTGGCTGAGTCGGCGCCGCAGCAGCGGTGCGTGATGTAATCATGAGAATTCTCACGGATCGAACAAGGACACTCAATACAAGAAAACGCTTGCTTCATACCACCGGAGCGGCCGGTGACAAGGCGGCGAGGGGACAGCAGTCAAGCAACCGAGAGGAAGAAGTAGTCCCCCAGAGCTGCGATCACGGCTACTACCCGGGATGCGGCTGCCGTGGGCCCCCCGTCGCGGAGCCTTGAGCGTGAGCGGCTGCATCGTCCATTTCACCACACGGCCTGTGTTGACAGCCCCAGATGATAGGAATATACGATCAAGCGTGGGATTGGCCATCACTCGAAGCTCCAGCCGTGTCTCCCACACCATGCACAGGCGGCAGGACCACCGTGAATAGCTGTGGTCAGGTCAAGGTGGAGGAGCTGAGCCGCAGCCCGCCTCGTCAGGATATAGAACAGCTCGTCGTCGTGGAACATGTACTGCGTTCTCGCGGACAAGCTAAGCTCCGTGCCACTGTGATGTAGTGACCAGCAGGCCGGTCACGGCTCCCCTAGAGCCTTCCGGCCGTGAGAGTTCGAGGCGACTGCTGTATCGCCATGCTGCGCCCAAATCAGGCACCCAGCCAGGCCTACGAGAAGCCACACATTCCCAAACCTTGCCAGTTCTCCTTGCTGACGAGCGGGGGACGTCAGAGGCGGTGCTACAGTGCCGTTCTTGCTCGGAGTGAAGGTGCTTGCTCGAGACCAGTAGCAACCGTGGAGTACACCCTGGAAGTGCTGATTAAAGTGTAACTATGCTGCAGGGACAGCGGCTCGTCAGGCGCACACTTGCCGCCCAGTCCCGATACCGGGGACAATGCCGGCGCCAAAGGTTGACAAAAAGGAGCAGATCAAGAAGCTCGCGATGGAGGACGCGTTTGACGAGATCGAGTCGCTGTTCGGAGGTGAGCGCGGCGAGGCTCCACCGCGCGGAGCCCTCCTGCTTGCATCAGATGGGAACCCGCGCTCCCAGCAACCAGCCCAGAGGCCGAATGAAAGCCATTTCATGCCTTCGCAGCGAAAGCACGGGCAAAAGCCGAGGCGTACCGGGCAAAGAAGCTCGGCAAGGCCGGGGGCAAGGCAAGTGCCTCTGCTGCGACGCCGACCGCTGGTAGCCCAGGCAAGCCTGCTGCGGCACCAACCAAGCCGAGGAAGACACTTGCACGCAAGTTTGTGACCCCTGCCAAGCCCGCTGCCACGCCTGGAGCGGGATCAGCGCCGCCGACGCCTGCGCGGGATGCCCAGCCGAAGAAGCGCAAGCCTGCCAAGGCGCGCCGCCCCACGGACCCGACCGCGCCCAAGCAGCCCAAGAGTGCGTTTTTCCTCTTCTGCTCGGAGCGCCGGGCCGCCCTGGTGGCAGAGAATCCGGGCACAGCGCCCACCGAGGTTGCGAAGCTCCTCGGGGGTGAGTGGCGGGCGCTCAGCCCCGACGAGCGCAAGGTGAGACACAGCAAGGTTGCGATTTCGTGCCCGCGCGGCGGCCGGGAGCGTGCTGCGCCGGTCTGTTGGCCGCCGGCCGCTCGCTGCACCAGCCCGCTGCACGAGGCTGTTCCTGCTTTGCACCGTCGCAGCCGTTCGAGGAGCAGGCCGACGCCGCGAGGGTCGAGTACCGCCGCGCCAAGGCGGCCCACGCCGGCACGGGGACCAAGCCCGCTGCGGGCGGGCGCGGCGCCAAGCCGTCCGCCCCCCGAAAGCCCAAGCTCGCCGGCGGCCGGCCGGCACCGTCCCTCTCGTCCGGCCGCGCCGTCGTCCGCCGCACCGCCACTGCCGTGACGTACTCAGACGGCACGGTCGAGCACCCCGACACGGGCGAGCCCCTCTGGGGACCCGGTGATGACGTCATCCCGCGCGTGGTCGAGCCCATGGACTACTCGCGCTTCGAGGTCGACGTCGGCGCCGACGTCGTCGTCGTCGTGCCGGCTCTGCTCGCGTTCCTTGAGTCCTTCAAGGCGGAGCTCAAGGCCGCCGAGGCGTCCGGCGGGCCAGCGTGCACCCTGGACCCCGCGACGACGTTCACCACCGATGGAATCCTCTTCGCGACCGTCAATTCGGTCCGGGCGTGCGCTGACCTGTCGTCGTCGTCGTCCTCCTCCTCCTCCTCCTCCTCGGGCTTTGCCTCCGCCGCCTCGGAGCTCACGCTGCAGCTCATGGGGCCCGACGGCTCTGCCGCGGGGGAGCCGGTGACGGTGCCGTGGCTGCCGCCGTCGCACCCCCTCGTGCGCGACGACGCCCACGTGGTCTCCCGCTCCGCCTACGAGGACTCCACCGTGGAGCGGGAGCTCCGGCCGGGGATGCAGGTCACCCGCCAGTTCGCCTCGGCCGGCGACGCGTCGCTCGGCGCGGTGCACGAGGGACGCGTCTACTACGTGGGGAAGCCGCCCGGACCCGCCGGGGACGACTTCCCCGACACGCCGTTCCAGTGCGTGCACGTCGTCTGGTGAGACCGACCGGGCAGCGGAGCCGGTCGCCCGAGCGCTGGGATCCGTCGCTGCGCCGTCCCCGGGCGGGGCGGCCGAACAGACCGCCCTCCACGCCCACCTCCCCCCCCTCCGACACGCCGCCCTAACTTCCCGACCCCTCCCCCTCTCCCATGCGCCCCCAACCTCCACAGGTACGAGCAGGACCGCGCCTCCCGTCGCTGGTTCATCCAGGTCGACCAGACCGACAACCTCGCCAGCCCCTGGGACCTCCGCCCCTCCTCCTCCTTCGTCCACCCGGACAACGTCGCTGCCTTCGCCTCGGACGTGCCGGTCCTGGGCGACGCGGAGCAGGTCCTCGCCTACGTCGGCCGGACCGAGGCCTCCGCGCCGTTCCGCGACGACCCCACCAGGGACGACCCCCACTACCACGACTTCGTGCCCCGCGGCACCGCCGTGTCGCTCCGGAGCATGGGGAAGCGGTGCTCGCGGGGCGAGTACGGCGGCGCCCCTGGCCTCACCCGCCTCTGGGAGGACTTCAAGCTGCTCATCCACAACGCGCGGACCAGGCACCAGCCCGAGTACTGGGAGTGGCGCGCCGCAGATATGCTCGAAAAGGAGCTCAGGGCCGTCAAGCGCGCGGTCAGGCCCGGCAAGGGATCCCTCAGCGACGCCAAGGGAGCCATCCCAAAGGTCCGGCCCAGGCCGGCGGGCGTCCCGCCCGCCCCGCGCCGGCGGCGGCACCCCGACGACGCCCCGCGCCGGCGAACCGGCGGAAAGCCCGCCGTGGTGGACCTCGAGCCGAGCAGGCGGGGCGGCCCGCGTCGCTCGGCGGCCGCCTCGGCGATTCTGACTATGGCCACGGCGTCGCACGGAAACGTCGAGATCGCGGCGGCCTCAGCGCCCCCGTCGCCGGCATCCCCGCACGGCGACGAGGAGGAGGAGGACGACGAGTGAGCCTCGGGGCCTCGGCCCCGTGACCCGTGCCGGAGTGGCTGGATCGGCGCGAGTGGCGGGGGACAGAGCCTGCACATTCAAACCCAGCGCAAGCCCTCGCCCTGCGAAAGGAGCGCACACCCCGAATGGCTGGCGCGCCAGGTGTGCTTGCGTCACTGACGCCCCCGGCGAACGCACCGTTCTCGTACCCGGCAAGCCAGCGCCTCGGCCAGGACTCTGCCCAGCCGCCTCGCCGCCCTCAGGGACCGGAGCGGCTGCCGCCGGCACGCCCGCGAGCCACGCTCCCCGAGGGAGGGTTTCAGTCGGCCCGGGAGCACGAGGGCATCTCGAGGCCGCGGCAGCCGGCCGAAGAACAGGCCGCAATGAGCCGCAACGACGACGGCCTGCCCCCTACCGGGTCACAGGTGCCGGAGGCGCCGGTCCTCGACGCCGGGCACTCAGAATCGTCCGGCTCGGTTCCCCCGTCGGCGGATTCCGCTGGTGCGGCGAACTCGGGAGCCTCGCATGTGCGCCACGGAGCACAAGCCGCAACGACGCCGAGGGGCGACAACCTTGCGCCGGCGCGGTATGCTGGCGGGTTTGTGACAGCAGACCCTTCGAGCCGCGCGGGCGGGGCGGCCCGCGGGGACGCGCCGTCGTCGTCGTCGGGGTCGGGCTCGTCCATCCTGGGGAGCGGCCCGCCGCTTCCGCCCGGCGCGCTGCTGTCCTCCCCGATGCTCGCGGGCCTCGCGGCGGCGCCCCAGCTGACGTCATCCGCGGCCACCCTCCCTGACGAGGTCGACGTCACGCAGGCAGACGACGACCACGACGAACGCGGCGCGGCGGCGGCGGCGGCGGCAGGGCGGGCCAGGCCGAGGACCGCCGCCCCCGCCGCGGCGCCGCGCGGAGGCGTGACGCTGGCAGAGGCCGTGCGAGCCATGCTGCCCCCGCCGACACGCCCGGCCGCCCAGGCCCGCCAGCCCCAGACAGCGCCGCCTGCCGGGAGCCGCGCCCCAGCGCCGCCCCCCGCGTCCCTCCCGGGCGGCCAGGCGACACCCCTCCGGAGGCAGAGCCCGGAGCGCAGGCAGAGCCCCGGCAGAGCCCGGCGCGGGAACCCCGTGTTCCGGGAGTCGGCCGTGAGGCGCGGGGACGCGGCCCTGCCGCTGGGCGCGGAGCGGCGCGTCAGGCTGGTGCTGCCGGACAGCGCAAGGGCGGGGGCCTCCGCGTCGCTCCCCGATTCGGGGTCCGTGTCGCCCTCGGCCAGCCAGGGGTACCACAGCGGCGCCGGCGGGGCTCTGCCGCACCTGGCAGAGCCGACGCCGTCGTTCGACGGGGGCTCGGACGACGACGACGGGACCGTTCCCGGGGCCGGCGCCGGGCCGGAGGGCGCCCAGGCCGCGGCCCCGGCAGAGCCGGCAGCGGAGGCGCCCGGGCCGCGTCGCTCGTCGGGCTCTGCCGAGGAGGCGATCGAGTCTGACGACGACGAAACCGCCGACCCTTCCGCCGCCTCGTCGGCAAGCGTCGCCCCGCGGCTCCCGTCGCCCCGTCGGCAGAGCCCGTCAAGGCAGGCTCTGCCCCTGCCGCCGCGCCGCGGGACGTCGGCGGCAGAGACCCCGAGCGACGTCGAGAGCGACGCGGACGACGACGACGACCTGGCCGCGGACGCCGGCCTGGAGCCGGCCGGACGATCGACTCACAGCGCCGCGGCGCCGTCGTCCTCCCTGACAGTGGCGGGTGCCGGCGCCGCCGCTCCGGCCCGCCGGGACGCCGCGGGGGTGTCGTCGTCGTCGTCCTCCTCGTCGTCTGATGCAGTGGCGGCACGGGCGGCGGCGGCGGGCAGGGCGGGGGCGGGGACGAGGGCGGCGGCAGGCTCGGCGGCGGCGAGAGGCGTCCACGCTGCCCAGCCGCCGGCACTGCTGCCGCCCGCGCACCGTCGGTCACTCGGACGGTACAGGGGCGACGAGGAGGAGCAAGGGGGCGGTGGCGGCGGCGGCGCGGGCGTCGGCACGGCGGGGCCCTTGCCTCACCCCCCGCTGTCCGCGACGCTCACGCCGAGGGATGACGACGACAGCGACCAACACTCCTCGTCATCATCCTCCAGTTTGGCCGGCTGTGGTGGCTCTGCCGGCAGAGCAGGGTCTTCCTCCGGCCTCTCGCAGGACGTGGACGGTTCCGAGCCCTCGGCCGCAACGCTCGCCGCGGCGGCCGCGGCCCTCACCAACGCGTCCCAGCAGAGCCCGGGCGGTAGAGCCCGCCGGTCCTCCGCATCAACGGCCAGGAGCAGCAACGGCGTGCCTCGCCTCCCAGGGACCATCACTCCCGCCACTCTTGCCTTCCCCGCGACTGACCCGTCGCTCCCCACCCCCCTGGGCCCCGTCACGGCAGAGCCGTCGCAGGGCGTGGACGTCGACGCGACCGACCCCGGCCAGGGTTCGTCGGGGAGCTCTGCCGCGGTTTCGGCGACCGCCGCGACGGCCCCGATCGAGGGCGCGTTCGAGCCGACGATGACGGCGGCGAGTGATGGTCTTTCGCACTACGGAGCGACTCCCGGGTCGACGTCACCCGAGCGGCGGCGCGGGCGGGCGGTGGCGGCCGCGGCGGTGCCGGGGGCGGGGCCGGAGGAGGAGGCCGAGGAGGAGGGCTGGCTGGGTGGCGGGCCGGAGAGTGATGGTCGCGCCGCGGGGCCGGAGGCGGGGGCAGGACAAAGCTCTGCCGGGGGGGGTGCGGGCGGCGGGGCGAGAGGTGGGGGCGGGGGTGCCGGGTCGGCCAGCCAGCCAGAGGGGGGCGGCGGGGCCGGCAGCAGTGGCAGCAGCGGCGCTTCGAGCGTTGCCAAGATGGGAGGCGGGGGCAGGGACGAGGACGACGACGGGGACGACGAGGACAGGAGGCGAAGTGACCGGGTCGTGCATGGAGGGCAGAGCCGGGCGGAAGGGGAAGCTAGGGACGAGGAGGAGGGCAAGGCGGCCGACGACGACGCTGCAGAGGGGGCGGAGGTCGGCGGCGGTGACGGCGGTGACGGCGGGGGTGGCGCTGACGGCGTCTCGGCTCGGCAGGCAGCCGCCGAGCCGGCCACCGCTGCCTCCTCCTCCTCCTCCTCCTCCTCCTCCTCCTCCGGTCGGTCGCCCCCCCGCAGGGTCCCTGGCTCGCCCCGCCGCTCCCCCGCCGCCCGAGGGAGGCACCACGAGGCAGCACACTTCGCGCCCCGCCGCCAGACCCGCTCCCAGGACCAACACTCCTTCCTCCCCGTCGGCCCCTGGGCCTCGGCAGAGCTGATCCGACCGGGCATGCCGCTGCGCGTCTCGTGGTCCAACGTCCGTCGGTGGTTCGAGGCCACCGTGCTGGAGACGCGCCCTGTCGGCCGGGAGGGCTTCGAGGCCCTGTGGGGGACGAGCGAGTCGCTCGTCCACAACGACACGGGGGCGTCGGCCGCGCCGGGGGGCGCCAGGGGCGGGGAGCCACGGGCTCTGCCGGGCGGGCGCGAGCGGTGCAGACCGTCGTCGTCATCGTCGTCGTCGTCGTCGGCGGCGGTGGAGGCGGGGGAGGCGATGGCGGCGGCGGCGGTGGATGCTGGCGCCTCCCCGGCCGCCCCCTCCCCGTCTTCCCGCCGCCGCGGCGCCGCGACGGGCGTCGACGGGCCCGTCGTGGCCGCCCGAACGGGGGGTCGGGTCACTGAGCTCTCGGACCTGCCAGAGCCCTGGCCCCGGCGCCAGCTGGCGTTCGTCTCGCGGGCTCTGCTCGTGCGTTCGATCGGGCAGGAGCAGGGCTCGACCATCGAGCTCGACGAAGTGCTCGCCGTGAAGGTGCTCTACCCGGAGGAGCCGGCGGCAAGGAGGGAGGAGTGGCTGCTGGCGGGCGCCGCGGGAGTGGAGGTCCCCAGCGACGCGCTGACGGAGCCGCAGCGGCGGGAGGTGCTGAAGGGTGGTCGGTCGAGGGACCTCGTGCTCGGACTCGTGCCTGCAGGGATGGTGGCTCTGCTGGACATGCAGGAGCGGGCAAGGAGCTCTGCCGCCGCGTCGAAGAGAGGGCGGGAGGAGGCGGCAGGGGACGAGGACGAGGAGGACGAGGAGGAGGCAGGGGCGGAGGCACACGCGGAGGCGGAGGACAAGGGGCCCTCGCCCAAGCGCCAGCGCCGGGGCGGCAGAGCCAGGAGGCCGGCCTCGCCGCGCCGAGGTCGCGGGTCGCCGGCGAGCGCCCCGCGGCGGCAGAGCCGCACGGCCGACGTCGTGGCGGTCAGTGGCGGCGACGCCCCGGCCGCAGGCGACGCCGGCCCCGCGGGCGGCGAAACCGCCGCGCCGGCCGGCCCCGCCGCGGCACGCCCCAGGCGCCGCCGCGGTGTGTCCAGCGAGCTGCGCGGTCTGGCGTCGTACAACGCCGAGCCGGAGGTGGGGGAGGGTCTGGGCGCCGGGGTTAGGGTTCGGGGTCGCCGGCGGTCGAGCCGGGCG
>Ga0136560_1000724_pt1 | contig 16606 bp, 9 predicted proteins | sample AntRauMeHopE1497_FD_104925 | JGI IMG/M metagenome (GOLD analysis project Ga0136560, IMG submission 104925) | Saline lake microbial communities from Rauer Islands, Antarctica - Metagenome Hop E1 #497 | ecosystem: Environmental > Aquatic > Non-marine Saline and Alkaline > Saline | place... | reverse complement strand
TCCCCCTCCCCCGCCGCGCCCCCGGCTTGCCCCCCGCCCCCGCCGCCCCGCCCCTCGGCGCCACCATCGCCCCCGTCCGCATGTCCTCGTGCACCGCCTCTAGCAGGCACGTCACGAACTCGTGCGCGTCCTGGTGCGCCCACCCGGAGAAGGGCGGCGGCAGGTACCGGCGAGCCACGGCGAGGAAACGGGCGGGGGAGAACATCGACACGCGACCCGACCACATGAGTCTGACCACGTGGTGCAGCTCCAGCGCAACGGACACCTGCCTGCCCTGCGCCTCGAGCACCCGCCGCAGCGCCGCCGGCACCGACGACGCCCTCCCGTCGCCCACCTCTCGCACCAACAGGCTCCCCGCCCCGCCCCGCCGGGCAGCCCGCCGCCGCCGGCCCAGCAGCGCCCTCGGCGGGTCCAGCGACCCGGGCTCTGCCGGGGGGAGCGAGTCCTCGTCCTCGACGAAGTACTCGAGCTCTGCCGAGCCCTGCCGGAGGAGGCGGGGGACGGTTAGGGCGGCGAGGGCCGGGGGCCGGGCTGGGGCGGTGTCACTCGCCCCGTCGTCGTCGTCGTCGTCGTCGTCGTGGGGTCGGCTGCCGCGGAAGGCACGCCGTCGGACCGCCACCGCCCGTCCCGGCCCGGGGCCTGCCGGCGAGGCCGCACCGCCCGGGCTGCCCGGCGCTCCCTGGCCCGCCCTCCCGCCCGCCCCCGCCAGCGACGGCAGCAGAGCCAGGATGGAGCGGTGAGGCGACGCCGCCCCGCCGGCTGGGGACGCCGCCAGCCCGCCCGGCCTCGGCTGCCGCGGCGACGCCAGCCCGGCAGAGCGGGCGAGCGACGCCGAGAGCGTCAGGCGGACGGCCGGACGGGACCCCTCCCCCCACGACGACGCAGGCAGAGCCGACAAAGCCCTCCCGGAAGAGCCGTTGGAGTGAACCTCGTCTTCCGCCGCCCGGCCTGCCGGCCCCGGCCTTTCTGTTGTGCCGTCCGGGCGCGCGGCGTCGCCCCTCGGCTCTCGGCCCCGGAGCGACGCCATGGCTGCCGCCCTGGTGAAGGCGCTCGCCGCGGAGGCCGGGAGACGCGACACGGTGACGTCCCTCGAGTCAAAGCGGAGCGGAGTGACCCCCAGCAGCGCGCTCCGAAGCGGCTGGGAGGCGGTCAGCGCCTGCACGGCGGCGTTCAGGTAGCACGTGTTGCCGAGGTTTCGGAGGCCGCAGCGGCCGCGGACGAAGCGGCGGGGAGTGGCGGTCGCCGCGGGGGCGGGCGTGGGGGCGGCGGGCGGCGGAGTCGCGGGGCGCGGGGTCGGGCGCAGCGGCGGGGGCGGGGCGGCGGGGCCTGGGGTGTCCGGGGTCGCGCGGCGGCCCGGGGCGGCGCTGGCTCGACGTCCCAGGGCGGAGGAGGAGAATGAGAAGGACGAGGAGGAGGAGGAGGAGGAGGAGGAGGACGGCTCGGCGCGGGAGGGCTCCGGTGTCACGGTCAGAGACGATGAGGACGAGGACGAGGAGGACGACGACCCTTGCTCGGCGGCAGACACGGCAGAGCCGACGGTGGCAGAGCCTACTGCGGCAGGGACGGTTGGGATGGCAGAGCCGGACATGCGCGACCGTCGTCGCGTCGTGGGCGGTGTTCCGATGGCGGTCGCCCTGTCCCCTGCAGAGCCGAGGCCCGCTGCCCCCGGCGATGCTCTGCCGCGCGAGGACAGCGAAGTCAGCAGCGACGTCGCCGCCGAAGCCGCGGCTCTGCGCAGCCGGCCGGACGACGACGCGCCGGTCGCCGGTGCGGGGAGTGTGGGTCCGTCGCTCCCGGCGCGTCTCGGGGTGCGCGGCCCCTCGCCGGACGGGCCGGGTGGCGCGGCCCGCCCTGCCGACGCGCGGAGGGCACCGAAGCACCGGCGGAGGACGTTCACTCTCCACAGGGCGTCGGCGTTCCGCCGGTCGTCGTCAGCGCGTAGTTTGGCCGCCTGGCGCGGCGGCAGGCCCCCCTCGAGCCAGCGCCTCCCCGAGCGACGCCTCCCCGAGCGACGCGGCAGAGACCCGCCGTCGTCCGCGGCCGCCGCCCCGGCCGCCCCCGCCGCCCCCGGGCCCCCCGCGGCCCCTCCGCCGGGGGCGGGCACCGACGCCGCGGCGAGGGCGCTGCCGCCCGATCGTCTCCCCGGCGTCACACTGCCGGCCCCCGTTGCTCCGCCCGACGATGCCGACGACGCGGCCCCGCCGGCCGCTTCCTCCTCCTCCTCCTCCTCCCCCTCGTCGGCCTCCCCCGGCCCTGACCCGTCGAGCGAGCTCACGTCGCTCACGCTGATCCCGTCGTCCAGGGCAGAGCCAGCGGTCGCCCCGATGGCGCCCCCACCGGCCCCCCGCTCGACCCTTCGGATGAAGTCCCTCACGGCGGAAAGATCATCCGTCTCCGACACGACCCACTCCTCGCACCCGTAGCACCAGCACGCCCCAGAGTCGAGTCGCATCGCGACGAGGTGCCCAGGCCCCCCGGCGCTCCCCGGCACCGCTTGGCCCCGACCCCGGCCCCGGCCCCTGCCCCGGCCCCGGCCCCTGCCCCGGCCCCTGCCTCTGCCCTGCGCCGCGTGCGCCTCGGCGTGGCCCCGCTGCTCCCACCCGCAGCCCAGGTGGCCGCAGCCGAGGCATACCATCACATCCTCCCGGCACGCGCACTTGCCCTCCTCGCACCGCCACTGCCAAGGCCACTGCACGGCCCGCACAACTGCCTCGCGGTTCAGGGCGCCGGCGTGGGGGCACTCCCTGAACGAGCGGTCGGACCCGGGCGACCCGGGCCGGGGCCGTTTTCTGCTGCGGCCGGCTGGCCCCGGGGCCGCCGCGTGCAAGCCGCTGGCTGCCGGGATGGGAACGATGGGCGCATCCTGCAGCCGTGAGCTGCGCCGGGTGGTGGCCGTATCGCTGGGGGAGTCGGCGGCCGGGCCAACGGCGGAGGGCGCACCCCTGCGCCGCGCCCGTGCTGCGAGGGCTCGGACACGCGGACGGCAGGGGCTGGTGAATGTGTATGGTTTGAACTTGGCGGCGTGCGCTAGGCCGTCGACTGCGGCTCCGTTCTGCTGGCCGCAGAGGTGGCCGGACTGCTGCCTCGGACCCCGCGGCCCGTGCCCGAAGGTTGCGTGTCCCAGCGCATGCAGGCTCCGATCGATGCGTGCCTGAAACACCCCTCGCGGACGGGGCTCTCACCGCTTCTCGTCGCCATCAGGGTGACGACTGGCGGAGCTGACGAGCGCCGGGCAAGTGCGCTCTGCGCGACGTGGGGTCCCGGGCTGCGCAGCTGCGCTGGCCATGCCATCTGCATGCATCAATTTTCGGGTATGCAGGAGTTAGATGTCAAGCGCTTGGCCTGATGCCGGGACGACGGCCGCTGGCCGACCACGACCGATGCCGTCGCAAACATCACGCCGTCCGCCCGCCCTTCCCACAGAAGCATTAAACATACCCGCTGGGCGATGCTGGTACATGATCGCGCCGCCCCAAGCGGCCCGCTCAGCGGACTCAACATGCGACCAGCGGGCAGAGCCGGCCCCAGCCGCACAGCCGCCGGCGCTCACGCCGCTTGAGGGCCCGGCGTCAGGGCGAGGCGAGATGTGCGCGGCCGATTCGTGCGGCTTCTGCCGCTTCCTCGCGCACCTCATCAGCGTGGGCGTCTACCGCCTGGTGTTCGCCGTCCTCCTGACCATGAACATGGTGAGCCTTGCCACGGCTCGCGCCCACGCCACGCCCCGCTCGGCCCGCCCGCGACCTTCCTCCCACGCCATGCGCCCTGAAACCGCAGGCGCTGGCGTTCTTCTGGATGTTCCAGAGCATGGACGCCCGCGACGAGACGCCCTTCAGGTTTGCGAGTGAGCCGAGGAGCCGCCCGGCGGCCCTGGACCCAGACTTGGCGCCCCGCAAGCGGCATGCGGGCGTGATCAATGCCTCACGCGTGTCCGCTCCTCGCGCGTCCCTCCACACCGCAGCGGAGGCGTGGCCGGTGATGGAGTTTGTGCTCGGCCTGCTGCTCGTGCTCATCACCTCGTTCGGGTGCTTCTCGACGGCGTTCCGGGGCAACCCCGTGCACACCCAGAACGTGTACCGGTTCCTCTCCGGCGTGTCGGGCGTCTTGGCGCTGCTCATGGGCGGTGTTTTCTTCTTCGCGGCCTCGGACAAGGCCACGATCGGCGGGATGCTGGACTACGGGTGGAACACGGCGTTCGGGAGCCCGCTGGCGCAGGACCACATCCGGGCGGCGCAGGCGCAGTACTCATGCTGCGGCTTTGACGCCGCCGAGAAGGACCGGGCCGTGCAGCCGTGCCCGGTGGGGGCCAACACCGGCTGCGCCAAGCCGCTTTCCGCCGAGTACACGCGCCTGATGCTGTCCATGGGGACGTGGATGCTGTACGGCGTGGCGCTGGCGGGCCTGACGGTGGTCTGGCTGTACTGCTTCGAGGAGGGCTATTACCACGAGATGATGAAGAAGGGCAAGGACGTCTACAGGGACAGCGAGCTGCCATTCTTCGGGGAGGACGCCGCGGAGCCCGAGGTGCCGCTCGGCGCCCGCAGGGTGCTGAACGAGTTCTCGCAGCTGTACAAGCCGGCCCGGGACGAGGACGCCGCCGGCGACGACCACGACGACGACCACATCGACGCGGGCGTGTTTGTCAGGCTGCACAAGGGCGATGCGGGCGCGGAGGTGTAGCATGGGCCCGCGGCGAGCGGCCCCTTTGCGGCCGGACAATCGTCGGTTCTCACTGACCATCACTCCAATACCGAAGGGCTTCGATGCCCCACACACCACGCCCGACACGCGCCGTTGATTCGCACGGTCTTTAAAGCAACAATGGACATGCGCGACCTTCATCTTGCCATCCAGAAGGGGAGCGTGGCCGCCATGATGCTGCAGCTCGAGAAATACGAGGTCCGGCGCCAGCTGAACGAGCGCCTCGCCGACGGTTGGTCCGTAATGGAGAGGGCAGCCGCGCACGGCAGGACAGGGATGATCGGTGTCCTCGCTGCGTTCGGCTGCAGGGTCCAGTCGCGGGACAGGGTGAGAATTGGTGCCGCAGCGGTGATTCTCTTGCGCCGCCGGCCAGGTTCGCGCGCAAACGCTCCTCTTCGCCCCTTCCAACAACATTTTCTCGCAGGACGGCATGACACCCCTACACCTTGCAGCTCGGGCTGGTCATACCGGTGCCGTAAACGCACTCTGTGACCTCGGCGCCGACACAGACATCCAGGGCACCAACGGCCGCACGGCGATGCACAGGGCCGCAACGCACGGGCACCTGCGTGTCTGCATTGACCTGCTTGAGCGTGAGGCGGACGCCTCCATCGTCGATGTCGTGAGAACGCGGAAATTCCGACTGAACTTTTGTGGGCCCTCTGGCTTCGTTTCGGCTGCTCGCCCCTTCCTTGCCTGCCGTGCCCGTGCTGATGACCACACAGCAGGCGCATCGTGCCCAGAATGACCCTCATCCCCCGTCGCTCGACTTAACCCGCAGGAGGGACACACTGCGCTCACGTTGTACAGTCGCCGCCCTGGCGTTCACAACCGAGACACCGCCCTCTTTGAGGCAGCCATCACGCGCTGTCGCAGAGCACCTCCAGCAGGTTACGCAGCTGGCGCTGCAGCAGCGGTGGCATCGCGGGTGCGTGTTCCAATGGCTTGCGCTCGGAACGGCGGCCCCCCCGATGACGACAAGTCTGCCCACTCCGCCGCAACGGCAGGCGCCGGCCTGTGCGAAGCCAGGATGCCGGGCTCAGAGCTAGCCGGAGCCGGCAACATGGCCGTCACCCGGGCGCTGACGGACCACGCCGCGGAAGTCTCGGTGGCAGCGGCGCGCCGCCACATGGCGTGATGCTTCCCGGCTGCCTGTGCTCATGCGCTCGTGGGCAGCGTGGTGAGGAACGCCGCTCATGTCAACGAGGCCCCCCGGGCCGCGAGCGTCCCTGACACGGGTGACCCCCCTGCTGCTGTACGCAACCTCACGTCTGCTCGAGAAGCGTCGCTGACGGTGCAGACTGCCGGAACATGTCTGAGCGGCCGGGTGGGATACTTTTTGCCTGCTGGGCCTGGCTTCGCCGCGCCTTGAGTGCGTGCAGCGTGGGCACTCGCTCATAAATACTGTGCCACGGTTTCAATAGGGCTTGGCGGCTCAATCTTGCTTAAATCGTCGCACCTGGCTCAGCGGTGCTTGTGGCATCACAGGGCATCGGGTCGACCGGGGCGGGTCATGGTCCGGGCGCCGGTGCTCGTCTCGACGGTGCGATCACCGGCGCCCTGCGGAGCGGACGCTCGCGCCCCTGCAGCGTGGCCACCTTTGCCACGGGCCTCGGGTCATGTGCGAGGTCACTGGAGGGCCTATGGAATGTAACCTGGCTTCGCGTCGGCTTCGTCAACGAGCTCTGAAGCAAGCTTATCGACGCTGCGAGTCTTGCGTTTTGCCGCCGCTGGGACTCAGCATCAGTCATTGTCTCGGCGATGCAGCACTCCGCCGCGGCCAGAGCGCGCTGCGTCGCAGCAAGCTCCGCCCGAAGTGCGTCAGCCTCGTCGGTGCCCGAGACACCGTCATGAAGCTGCTGGCGAAGGCTCTCGACTTCTCGACCCGTCTCCTCGACAAGGGCAATCGCCTGACGGAGCCTGGCCTCCATTCGCGCGTCAAGCTTTGCTCTCGCCGATTCGCGGGGGCTTTCGTCGACGACGTCAGGGCCAAGCATCGCACGTGCGGCTGGAAGTACGGTCGCGAGCTCCAGCTTGGTGGTTGAGCGCGCTGCTTTGGCACGTGCGATACCGTGGGCTGCCCGCTGGCGTTGTGACTCACTCTCTGCCTCGAGCACCACGACGCGCTCGCGCAACGTGTGGGCCGTCGCCAGCTGCGAGGATGTTGCTCGTGTAGCGGCGTCCGCAGCGGCCTCCAGCGCCTGTGCGAGTCGCTCCGAAGCTGCCAGCTGTGCTCGAACGCCCTGAAGCGTGGCAGCCATCTCCATGAGCTCTGCCTTGCCGGCAATAGCCCTGGCTTGGTGTGCTGATTCTTGGTCACGCGCCAATGATGCTGCGGCGCCAGCCTCCGTCTCAGTGCGCTTCCGGCTGACTCGTTCGCTGGCCAGCATTCCTTCCAGCCGCGAGCGCTTTGCACTCAGTGCGCCGCACCTCCATGCCAGGACGCAGACATGTAGCTGACAGAGGCCGATCGGACTTCGTGCGGGAGAATTGACGGGCTCCGGGGCCTTGTGTTCAGCTGTCGCTGTGGTGGAGCTTGTGCGCGCAGGGCGGGCCAGCGGCCTGATCGGCGTCGTGGTGTCAAGGTAGACCCGCCGGCAGACCGTCGTCACGGTCGCTGGCGGGGCAGTCGGGGGGCGCGGGCGGCTCTCATCCTTCGCCGCCTGTGACCCGTCAGAGGCCAGGAGCTGTCCAGGCGCCAGCTCCAGGCTGTCAGCCTGCACTGGCAGCCTAGGAGTGCTGAGCGGAGCCGGGCTGCCGGTGCGGGTGAAACTCCCACCCCGCCGCTCGCCCTCGGGACCGCCGGCCACGCTTCGTCGTCGTGGGCGAGGCCGCGTCTTGCGCGCCAGGCTCCACCACTGCCCGTCTTCACCTCGCTCCGCCATGCCTGGCCTGGTCGGTCTCGTGCGGCGTGGACGCTCAGCTGAAGCCGCTCGGCGCCTCGGAGGCACCAGCCCCGAGCGTCCAAGGACGCTGCCACGCGCAGGCGTAGCCCGTCCACCGAGGGCCGCAGAGCGCCTCACGTTGCCCGCCGCGGAGACACCGTCGGCCCCCCACTCACCGTCGACGAGCTTCACGAGGGGCGGCTGGCCGGGAGCGCCCGGAGTCCGTTGCCCGGGCCCCGTGATTGGGGCGCCAGCGGGACCCGGCACCGCGGTCGCCCTGGCTCCGGCGCGGGCCCGCTGCTGCGCCCGGAGCTCGCGGAGCGTTTGCCTCAGCGATGCCACCTTCCTGGCGCTGCGCTCCTTGTCCTCGGCAACCGCTGCCTCCGTCCGCGCCACACGATCCAGCACTGCCTCCAGCTGCGCCCGTACGGCGTGCGTCCCTGGAAGCGATCGGCGCAGGGCCGTGAGCTCGCGCGTGGTGGCGCGAAGCTTTGTCACCGCAGCATCCCTGGCAGCTGCGGCGACCTGCGCCTCGGCCAGCGGAACCATGGTGCGACGCATGCGGGCGAGCTCATCGCAGGCATACTGTGCCTCACCGCGCAGTCGCACTGCTTCGTTGGCCCTGGCCTGTCTGTCGGCAGCCTCTCGGCGCTCGGTGGCATCCAGCCGCTCCTCAAGCCACACCGCCTCTGCGGCAGACCTGGACGCCCTGGCGTCGGCCATGACCACGCTGAGGCGGGCTTCGGCACCCGCGAGCATCCGGGGAGCGTCAGTGCCGCGGGGGCTGATGGATTCGCAGGCAGCCGAGGGCACGACCGTCCCCCACCGAGCCTTGGCCGCGCTGCTGAGCGGTCGCGTGCCTTCAGCGGGCGGCGGTCGTCGAGCTGTAGTCACCAACTCGCCGGTGTGAGAGGCTTCCGCCCCAGCCCGGAGGCCGCGCAGCTGGCTCTCAAGCGTGGCAGCCGCGGCCTCGGCGGACCGAGCGGCGCGCTGCCACGTCTGCACATCGTCGGCCATGCGAGACTGGTGCCCGGCGAACGCCCGTTCTGACCTTGACAGCGCTGCAGACGCCTCGTCGGCTTCCTGCCGTGCTTGGGCCAGAGCAGCGCTGACGGCGCTGAGTTTTGCCGTCGAGGACCGAAGCTCCATCCTGAGGCCGTCGGCCACGAGCTCAGAGTGCTCCCTTGCCGACCGCTCCGCCTGTAGTGCAGCGGCCAAGGCGGTGCCCTCGGCAGTCCCGTGACGCGGTGATGCACCCGGGGCATCCTCGTGCTCCATTCCAAGGGCCGAGCAAGCTCGTGCCAGCTCTGTGAGCTCTGCCAAGTGAGCGAGCGGGTGATGCCCCGTCGCGCCATCGTCGCTGGGCTGCATTGCCGACGTCAGCGGGCGATGGTCAGCGCCACCGTCGTCTTCGGATCCGCCCGGGGCCTGGGAACCTGCTGGAGGGTGGGAGCCCCGCTGGCCAAGCACTCGCAGTGTCGGAAAGCCCTCTCTGCTGCCAGGCGGGCCGAGAGGCGGCCGTGGCGCGCTCCCGGGCCCCTCTATGGGCTGCCTCTCGTCAGTGCCCAGCTGAGCACAGCTTTCCTGCACCGCGGAAGATGCGGCCGCAGCTACCGACAGAAGGGTTCCCCACACCGCTTGCAGCAGCGCCTGGGCAGACTTGGCCTGGGCCGCCACCGAGTCGCGGAGCTCTTCCACGTCCGTCTGCAAGGTTTCCATCTCATCGAGGCACGCAGTCGCAGTCGCCCTCGGGCTGTCCGCCACGACGCGCAGCGAGCGCTTGTCCCTGGACAGCCGGGGATACCGGGACACGATGTCCCGCAGCTTTGCGAGCCCCGCCACCAAGTCGTCCCCGGATCGCGCCGCGAAAGACTCGGTGCCTTCCATGGCGCTTGCGGCCCGGGCTGCCTGCTCGCTCAGCATCGACTGCTGCTCGTCGAGCCTGACGAGCATGGTGAGCGCTGCCCCCCGCAGCTGCTCCCTCCGCTGCGCGAGGCTTGCTCGGTCCGTGCTTGCTGAGGCCACCACAGCCGACACGTGGCGCTCGAGCTCCCGGCCGAGAACAGCGAGCCCAGCACGCGTTGCGCCGGCGAGGCGCTCCGCTGCGGTGTCTACAGAATCCGCCGCGCGCCCGCACATACCGCTGAGACGGCCCGTGGCAGTGTGTGCAGGCACCAAGGACACACCATCCGATGCCAGGGGTGCCACATCCGCCGTGGTTGTCCCGTTCGCCAGCGCTTGCTGGACCTGCCGCAAGTCGCCCGTCGCGCTTCTCGTGGCCGCGTGCCATGACGGCACCACCGCATCCAGGTGCGCGATCAGCTGAGCGGCCGCTTCTCCGGGGCCAGGCCGCGCGGCGGACGTGCTGGCTGCCATCGAACAGCAGCGGGGCCGTTGCCAAACGGTCCGGCTGCGTGAGCGGCCGGGCTCGCTTGGCCTTCCCGAAGCGGCCGGGTCCTCGGGTGCCGGCTGTTCCACTCTATGCGATGCCGCGTGCGGTCGCCCGTGGGCGCTGCGCGATCCGGGCGGGGGCTCTTGTGTGGCAGCTGTGTCGCGCGCGGGCTCTGCAAGCAAAACGTGCCGCCGCGGGCCACCAAACTCCGCAACCCTTGCCTGCACATCACCAGATCACGCAAGCCCCCTTGACCGCGCATCCACAGCTCACCCTCGGAGCGTGGGCGGTTGGCTCCGGCCCCGGGGCGGGACCCCCACCGCTTCGGCGCCTCGTCCTCGGCTGCAACCGCACCAGCCGCGTCGCCGGCGACTACGAGCGTCCGCTTGACGACATGATGTTCATGCTGCGCTTGAGCGCGGCTGTGAGCCGGGCCGCAAACACCGCGCTGGCGACGGCGAGGCACAAAACGACCAGGGACCACACCAGAGACGTCCACACCACCACCTCGGTGAACTGCGGCCGCTCGCGCGCGCCCATGACGACAACCGGTCAGAATGGCTGGCGCCCGGAGGAGGGAACGGTGGCGCGGGCGGGGGAGTGCACACCTAGCGGCGCCGGCACAGGCTGCTGCGCGGGGCGATACGCCTCGCGGCTTGCTCACCGACTTGACGGGATCAGAGCACTTGGCCGTGAGGAGGGACCCGCCGGGGGTCGTGTACTGGAACACCCTGACGCAGCCCCAGATGCAGAAGGCCAGGAGCCCGGCCTCCATTACCGCGAGGACTGAAAACATGTAAGAGAGCGCCACGCTGCCGTGACGGAGCCACAGGAGGGCCGGTACCACTCCGAGGAACACAAACACGGCGGGCATGGCGATCCAAAGGGTGCCAAGGCCGACGGCGAGCGCGTAAAGCTGGTCGCCGCGGTCGGTGTCACCCCTGCACAAGCCAGGCCCGGCCGCGACGCTCAGTCCAAGGAGTGGGACCTGCGCGGTAGGCCATCGCACATCGGAGCGGCTCATAGGGCGCCAATGTTGGCGCGCGCAGTGCCGGTTTGACTCAAGCCCTGCTTGCCGACTGATGCCGCCGGTGCGGTGCCGCCACTCTGGCGCGCGGCTCGATCGTCGGTGATCCTCTCACACCGACAAATGACGAGATCGTGACGCCTGCGCAGCACATGACGCAGCTGAGGAGCGCGATGTTCGCGTTTGTCCCCGCGCTCATTCCTTTCGGCCGCTCTGAGCGCGTTTCCATGTCCATCTCTTGCATCCCTCCGGCTTGGGTGGAAGCTCCGCCCGCAGAGGCACGTGCCCGCTCGCGGCTGCTCATGCGGCGCGGTGCGGTGGTGTCGGAACACAAGCGATATATGCTCGCGGGACGCAAACATGCCACCCGCCACCCCGTCATCGGTCACCCTTGGATGCAGGGCCGGTCAGCACTCGTCACCGTCCTGGTTGTCGGGACAGTGCTTGTCTGTGCGTTCACCATCGGATCCCAAGCAAGCAAGGCGGCGGCGCCCGCGAGAACCATGGCCGCGGCATCCGGGGCCAAGACCATCTCCAAGAGCGGGTACGACCTGACGCCGATGACGGCATCCGAGCTCGAGGCGGCCAAGGCCAAGCTCGGCTCCATGGAGCGCCACGTGAACTTTGAGCACGGAACCGGTGAGAACGGCACGCTGACGTGGGGCGCTCCGAGTTCCTCGCCGAGCCCCCGCCACCCGATGACCGCCCCTGCGCCACCCGCCCCGCAGAGCGCGCGTTCACCGGGCCGCTGTGGAACAACAAGGGCAAGGGCATCTACGTGTCGGCCGTCAGTGGCGTGCCGCTGTTCGACTCCAAGACCAAGTACGAGTCCGGCAGCGGCTGGCCGTCCTTCTTCGCGCCCATCGACCCCGACCACGTGGTCGAGAAGCGCGACGTGACCCACGGCATGGTCCGCGTGGAGGTCCTCGACGCCAAGAGCGGCGCGCACCTCGGACACGTGTTCGATGACGGGCCCGCACCCACCGGCAAGCGCTACTGCATGAACTCCGCCTCGCTCGTCTTCGTCGAGGAGGGCAAGGACCTCCCCGTCAAGCCCGCCGTGGCCCGCGCCTGAGCCGCGCGTGTGCGTGTGACACTTGCCCGCACTGCACCAATAACCGTTTTCGCGACGCGGCGCCCCCGCCCCGCACTCACTCCGGCCGACGCACGCGCTGCCGCCGCCCTGGCCGCCGCCGGTCGCACAGAGCCCCCCCCCGCGAGGCCATGAAAACGCCCCGGCCCCGCGGCGCGACCCGGCCTCGCGTCACCCAGACCCCTGCGCCCCCCCCCCTCCCCATGCGCTTGCCGGGGCCGTCGGGAAGAAGGTGCCGCGGCCGTTGCTCGGCCCTGGCCCGGCGTCACGCCGTCTGGCCCGGCGCCCTCGCTCGAATCGCGCCCCGCTCCCGCTGCAGGGAGCGTCTCTCGGCCTCGTCCCCGGAGTCGCTCTCCACGATGCCGTGCCCCGGGACCGACAGGCACCCGGTGTGGGCGACGGTCCAGTCCATCTCGCGCGGCGTGACCGCCAGCCGCGCCGTCAGCGGGGCCGCGCCGGGCGGGAGACGCACGTCTCTCACCAGCAGCGCGAACTCGTACTCGGCAGAGCCCTCGTCGGCCTCGGGCTCTGCCGCTGCGGCTGCGTCGCGGCCGGGGGAAAGGGGGCGATGGCAAGATGGCGTGCGGGGGCTGGCACGCGGACGCATCATTGCAAGTGCGTGGGGCTGGCACGTCTCGCATGCGTTTCTCACCGGCGTCGGCGGGCGCGGGCCCGGCCTCGGCCCTGGCCGCTGCCACCGCGGCCATGACCACGGCGTGGCCCCTGGCGGTCGTGGTCGCGAACTCGACCGATGCCGTGTTGGCCCCGCCGCGGGCCCTTGCGTCCCGTTCCGCCGCGTCTGCCGCAGACGGCCGGCCGCGCTTCCGTCGGACGGGGCCGGCGAAGCCCGACGCCAGGGCGCGGCTGAGGTCGCCGGTGGCGAGGCGGCGGGAGGGGCGGCGGACGGCTGCGACGGCGGCGGCGGGGCAGGCCCGCGCGAGGGCTGCGGGGTCCGGCGACAGGGCCCCCCCGGGGCCGAGGCCCCAGGCCCTGGCCGCGGCGGCGAGGCCCTCCTGGGGCGTCCCTGGGAGGGCGGCGGTGGCGGTGTCGGTGCGGCGAGGGTACGCGACGCTGCCGGGGGCGAAGACGAGGGTGGTCGGGTGAGCGACGCGGTAGGCACGGATGAGGGTGGTGTCCGTTACGAGGCAGCAGGGGACCCACGCGAAGGAGGGCGGGTGGGAAGAGCCGGCGACGGGAAGCGGCCGGTACGAGGGGGTGGCGGCCGAGGAGGAGGAGGAGGAGGAGGATGTGGGGGTGGTCGGTAGTGGCGTCGGGGCGGCGTCCGCGGCGACCGGGTCGGCGGCTGCCGACGGGAGGTGAGCGGGCGATGGTGGAGGAGGCATCGCGGCGGTGTCGGCTGCCGCCCAGGCCGCCGCTGCCGCCGCCGACGACGACGACGACGACGACGACGACGACGACGACGACGACGACGACGACGACAGAGGGTGCTCCACGGCCGTCCCGGGCGAGGACACTGGCGCTGGGGCCGCGGCCACGGGCGGCACGGCGCCGGGCGGCGCCGGCGCCGCCTCCTCCGTCGACCCCGGCGGGTTAGGGTCCGACCACCGAACCCTAACCTCCAGGGTGCCGGCCCGAAAGCGGTGCCCGACGACGGCGTCGATTCGGCGGAATCCCTCAGACCACGCCGCCTCGCTCGAGGCATCCCAGCGGCTCCCCTCGCCGGCATCGATCGCGTACCCCACCCCCATCAGGCCCGCCTGGGGCACCCAGGGCATGTACGGGATGGTGTCGGCCGCGGCGCGGGCCTGGAACTGCTCCTGGCCAGACGGGTCCGGCGCGGAGTATTTGCCCGCTGTTGCGGCGTCGAACACAGGACGGCGGAGCGTGCCGCGGCGGCTCGACGACGGGCCGCCCCCGCTGCCCCTCTGGCTGCTCGAGGGCCGGGACGTGGAGGAGGGCTTATCGCTCCTGGACTTGCGGGCGACAGCGGCGACCTGCGCCGCGAGGCGGCCAGGCTCGTACGAGTCCATCAGGTCCACGAGCTTCTCGCTCGTCTCCGCCACCATGCGCACCGAGAGCACACCGGTGTCACGGATCCAGTGGGACATGGTGGACGCGCTGCGGGGAGCCAAGGGCCGGCGGCAACGCGCACGACGACCCGTGATTCGGGCAGGCCGGCCCGCCGCAACCTTGCACGGGGCCGCGCTCCCGCTCACGTGATCTTGCAGTACTTGGCCAGGTTCGACTGCGTGGTGTTCTCCTCCTCGAGCAGGCGCTTGAGCTGCGGCGTGATGGGGAAATCAATCGGCACCGTTTTGGCCGTGTTTTCGCAGGATCATGGCGACCCGTGCGCCCTGTCGCGCGGCTCACACGCTCGCGAAGCTCCAGGGGCACAGAGCCACGGTTCTTTCCATGGGACATTGCGGCTCCGGGAGTGTCTCGGGCGGGCGGCCGCCCGGTCGGGTCTCTGCTCGTGTGGCGTCGCTGCGAGCCCCCACGGCGGCCCCGGCACAGCCGTTCGCGGGGCGCTTGACGAATTGATGGACATCATCCGCCCAGACGACGGGCCGGCTCCGTCGGGGCCGCGCGGACCGACGCCGGCCAAGGCCGTGCCGTTGCCGGGCGGCCTGGTGGACCTGGCCGCCGCGCTCGCCGGGCCCGGCGCCTTTTCCACGTCCAGGAAGCGGGACGGCGGCCTCCGCATCCGGTCGCGCGAGGCGCAGGCGTCGCAGGATGCCGGCCTTTCCATCGTGGCCCGTTGGGCCGCGGCCACGAGCGAGGCGTCGCTCCCCGGCGCCGGGCGCGTCCGGCCGTACGCGGGGCCCGGGTCCGACGACTGGGCCGTCACCGGCCTGCTCGCCGAGATGATGGGCGGGGAGGAGGCCAGGCGGGCCGCGGAGCGAGCCGGGGCGATTCTTGACGCCCGCCGCCGCCAGCTCGACGCCGCGCTCCGGCCCAGGCTCCGCGTTCCCGACGCCTACGACGGGCCATTGGGCTCGCTCGCCGGCCTGAGCGAGCGCGCCGGCTGCGCGCTCCCGCCCCCGCTCGCCGTGATTCTGGGCGGCGGCACAAGCCCCGCCGCGGACGACGCGCCGCAGTCGGGCGGGGCCGCGCGCCATGCCATCCCGCGTGCCGCCATGCCGCTTGTGGGGTCACCGGCCGCGGGCCCGTCGCGGGCGGCGGCGCGCAGGCGCGGGCGCGCGTCGGGCCGCGCCGAGGGCGCCGGCCCGGGGGCGGGCGGCGAGGAGCTGGAGGTCGAGGTTCTGGACGCCGGGGCCCTGTCCGCGGCGCGGGTGGCGCTCGGAGCGGCGCGTTCGGCGGCGTTCGCGCGGCGGCAGGGTTCCGACGCGTTCGCGGGGGCGCGCTGGTTCGTCCCGACGCCGGTGCGGAGGCTGATGCGGCTGGCAGCGGAGGCCGCCGAGGCGGAGGAGCGGCGGACGGGCGAGCGGGCGGTGTGGGTCGAGATCCTCGCCGCGTCGCTCGCTGAGGCGCGGTTTCGCGAGGCGCTCATGCCGTGGCCGAGGCTGGCGCTGGCTCTGCCGGCGGCGGTGCTGGATCAGCGGTTTCGCGCCGCGGCGTGGCGTGATGCGCGGCGGGCGCGGCTGCGGCGGCGGCGGGCGCGGCTGCGGCTCGAACTCCGCACGCACTGGCTCCAGGCGCGGGAGCGACTCCGCGCGGTTTCGTGGGCGGCGGACGGGCGGGACGCGGGGGAGGGGTCCGGCGCGGCGGCGCACGCACTGGGGCGGCGGCGGCCCGACGAGGCGGCGAAAGTGGCGGGGGGGGCGGCGTTGGGCGGCGGGGGCGGGGGGTCCGCTGGCAGCCGGTGGGGCGGCGGCGGCCGCCAGCCCGCGTCCCACCGGGGCCCCCGCGCCGGCTCTGCCGGTGGCTCTGCCGGGGGGGTGGCGTTCGACGCGGGGCGTCCGTTCTCGTACGCGTGGTCTGAGCTCGCTGTCGTGGGGCCGCGTCCCTGGGCGCTCGAGGAGGCCAGGCGTCGGGCGGACCCGCGGTTTCGCGCGGCGTGGCCGGCCGCCGCGGGGTTCCGCCTGTGGCCGGAGGCGGGGCACCCGGGCGCGGCGCGGCGGGCCGGCCGGATGCTGGCCGCCGCCCGCGGGAGGGACCTCGCGTCGTCGCGCTTCCTTCACGGCGCCGGCTCTCTCGAGGCGATGGCGCTGGCCGTCGACCCCGGCCGGCCGGCCCCGACGGCTCCCTCGGGGGCCCGGGCCCCGCCGCCCGCCGGCCCCGCGGCAGCGAGCGAGGTCACTCAGGCGCTGCGCCGGGCGGCGGGGGCCCCCGGCGCACCGGCTCTCGTCGGCCTGCCGTCGTCCGTCGGCTCCGACGAGGCGCTGGCAGAGCTGATCGCGATCCGCCGCGGTTTCGCGTCCCTCCGGGGCGGGGGCGGGGCGGTGACGGGGACGTTCCGCCCGGACCGCAACCCGATGGCGCCCTGGGCCGGGCAGGCCGGCGGCGGCCGTGGCGGCGGCGGCGCGGGGTCTGACCCCGCCGTGGCGGTGTCGCTGCCCGCGCACGGTCGCGACATCGGTCTCCGCGGC
>Ga0136560_1000721_pt1 | contig 16635 bp, 13 predicted proteins | sample AntRauMeHopE1497_FD_104925 | JGI IMG/M metagenome (GOLD analysis project Ga0136560, IMG submission 104925) | Saline lake microbial communities from Rauer Islands, Antarctica - Metagenome Hop E1 #497 | ecosystem: Environmental > Aquatic > Non-marine Saline and Alkaline > Saline | place... | reverse complement strand
TATCTATAAAAATATCAGGGTTTATCTTGTGGTACACCTCATAAAATGCGCGTGCATTGCGTGAGTCAGCTTTTATAAAATCTCTATTGAGATCATAGTTACGGGCATTACCTCTAAAACCGTATGCCTCAGGGCCGTTTTGGTTTGTGCGGCTCTCGCTGTTACGGTTTATCGCGCCACCTACATTATATATGGCAACAGTAGAAAAAATGAGGTTGTCCGGTGCTTTTATTGCACCTGTTGCCAGATCACGCACGAGCATCATACTTGCATCTATACCATCACTCTCACCTGCGTGTATACCGTTATTTACGAGTATTTTTATGGCATCTTCATTTGCGATGCTCCAGTCTACCGCGTTTTTAGAATAGGTGACAAGGTGCAGCGGTTTCCCGCTGTCAGTAAGTCCTATCTCTTCTATGGTAACGGTGGCAAACTGTTGCGCAAGTACCTTATAAAACGCAATGGTCTCTTCATAAGTGGCGGTCTGGTTGCCGTTGCCATTTTCAAACGGGGTTTTTAAAGATGTTCCTACTGCGGCTGTAGTTGTGTTATTTATGCTGTCTTGCTTGCAACCAGAAAGTAGTATCAGACCGCAGCACAGCATTAAAAATAGGTTTTTCATAAGGTAACGGCTTTAGGCACAAAAGCGGCATAATCGCCACCGTTTTTCATAACATCACGCACTATAGAGGACGATATGAAACTGTACGCTGGTTTTGTGAGTAGGAACGCGGTATCTATTCCTGTCATTATTTTATTTGCCTGGGCTATAGATTCCTCAAACTGGAAATCGGCTGGGTTGCGCAGTCCTCTCAGAATATAATGTGCGCCCACGCTATTGCAGTAATTTACGGTAAGTCCTGTATAATGCGCAACGCTCACATTGGGCAGCGCCGCAAATGTCTCTTCTAAAAACCTAACCCGCTGTGCCGCCGTAAAAGTGTAGTTTTTGAGCGCATTTGTTCCTACAGCTATTATTATCTCGTCAAAGAGCTGTGCACCGCGGGTAATAATGTCTACGTGCCCTAGGGTCACTGGGTCAAAACTTCCTGGAAATACTGCTTTTTTCATGCGCTGTGTTTTTTAATACTATCGAGTATGAGCTGTGTAAAGACTTCTTTTAGCGTAGTACCTGTGTGTCTGATTTGTTTAGGCACGATGCTTTCTTCGCTCAGGCCTGGGTTTGTGTTTATTTCTACAAAATGAGGTCGCCCCTGGTGAAAAATGAAATCGGCTCGCGCGATACCTGAGCAATTTAAGTAATTATAAATGCGTGTGGTCGTTTCCTTTAAAAGTTTATACTGCCTCGCTGTGATGCGGGCAGGAGTTATTTCTTCAGACTTGCCCAGATATTTTGCCTCGTAGTCAAAAAAATCATTTTCTGAAACAATTTCTGTAGCTGGTAAGACGATAATTTCGTCACCTAGACGGTAAACACCTATAGAAACCTCGGTGCCCTCTAAAAACGACTCGATGAGCACCTCATTATCTTCTTTAAAAGCGGTCTCAAGGGCAGCTGCAATTTGCGCGGTCTCGTAAACTTTAGTGACGCCAAAACTGCTGCCGCTGCGATTTGCTTTTACAAAACAAGGCAGGCCCAGGTGCAACGCAATTTCATGTGCGTCGTAAACATCACCTTCGTTAAGAAACATGTTTTTTGCGGTTTCTATATTCCTCCCTCGCACTATAGAAATGGTGTCGCGTTTATTAAAGGTAATACCAGAAACGTAAGAATTACAAGAGGTTTGTGGGACACCCAGCAGTTCTAGGTATGCTTGTAACTTACCATCTTCACCAGGTGTGCCATGTATGGTGTTATAGCAACAGTCAAAGCAGATTTTTGTACCATCTAACATAATGCTAAAATCGTTTTTATCTATGGTTGTGCGGTCTCCGCTTGCGTTTTCATAGTACCAAGCATGTGGCATGATGTGAATGCAGTAGATGTTAAAGAGATTTCGGTCTAAATTTGCTGCTACGACCATACCGCTTTTAATGGAAATTTCCCATTCGCTAGAGTAGCCTCCCATTAATACTGCAATGTTTTTCATGTGTTTGGTTTTGGCAAAAGCCTAAACAACAAAGTTAAAAAAGAAGTGGCTTAAAGAACGTTCTCAATACGTATCTTTGAATAAATTTTTAGATGCCAGATTTTATTGTGATAAGTATTGGTTTTTTAGAGTTTTAGAGTTTCAAAATACTGTAAAACAGTAAATTGTAAACGTTTTGTACGTAGTTTACTAACCACATTTTTTTATGAATTTTGTAAAATTTCTTTTTACGGGAACCTTTTTAAAGCATTTCATTCTATCATTATTGCTAGTCGTGGCGCTTATCTTCTTTTACTTCTTCATGCTTTCGTGGTATACAAATCATGGTGAAGAGATTAAAGTCCCTAGTGTAGTAAAACTCACACAGTCACAATTTGAAGACGTACTAAACGACCTGAACTTAGACTACGCAGTTACAGAGAGCTCTGTCTTTAATCCGGCATTCCCACCTAACAGTGTACTGCAACAAACCCCTAAACCGGGTAGAATGGTTAAAGAAGGTCGCAAGATCTATTTAAAACTCAATCCTGCAGACTATGCGCTGGTTAAAGTTCCCAACCTTGTTTTTAAAACAAAAAGACAAGCTGTTCCGACTTTAGAGGCATTAGGCTTTAAAGTAGGTAAATTTAGTTACGAGGCAAACATCGCAAAAGACCTGGTACTAGAAATGAGAAGCAAGGGCAAAAGAATTATGGCTGGTGACAAGCTCAAGCGCACCGCCAGCATAGAGCTTGTGCTGGGCGACCCGACCTTAATGCCAGACTATGAACCTAATGATGAGACTAGTACACTAATAAACAGTCCGGTGGTACAACCAGACTCTACCCAAACAATACCGGCAAATGCTGGAGATACAAACGACAGTGAAGGATTCTAACCATAGTACAGATCATAACGATCATGAAGATGAAGATCTTTTTGAACACTTCCAGTTTACTGCAGGTGCAAATCAAGTTGCGCTGCGCGTAGATAAGTTCTTAATGAACTTTATGGAAAACGTAACGCGCAGTAAAATACAGCAGTCCATTAAAGACGGCAGTGTGCGCGTAAATGCTGAGATTGTAAAAGCAAATCAAAAAATTAAACCAGGTGATGACGTTAGGGTGTTGCTTAAACACCCGACCTACGAGGGTTTACTCGTGGCAGAGGATATACCACTGGCCGTAGTTTATGAAGACGACGATGTTGTTGTTGTAAACAAACCACCCGGTATGGTCGTGCATCCTGGTCACGGAAATTACTCGGGCACGCTCATAAATGCGCTTATACACCACTTTGACAACTTACCTAATAACAGCAGTAATAGACCTGGTCTGGTACATAGAATAGACAAGGACACGAGCGGTTTACTGGTTATTGCAAAAAATGAAGAAGCAATGGCGCACCTGTCGGCACAGTTTGCAGCAAAAACTAGCGAGCGTGAATATGTCGCTATTGTTTGGGGCGGTTTTGAGGAGCAGTCTGGTAGTGTGGAAGGTAACATAGGGCGGCACCCTAAAAACAGGTTGCAAAACACCGTGTGGTTGGGCGACGACGCACATAAAGGAAAGCCAGCGGTAACGCATTTTAAGGTCATAGAAGATTTAGGTTATGTGTCGCTTATCTCTTGCCGTCTTGAAACCGGTAGAACACACCAGATACGGGTGCACATGAAATATATCGGGCACACGCTGTTTAACGATGAGCGCTACGGCGGCGACACTATATTAAAAGGAACAAATTTTACAAAGTACAAACAGTTTGTAGATAATTGTTTTAAGATTTTACCTAGACAAGCGCTACATGCACGCACACTGGGATTTGAACATCCTAAAACTAAGAAATGGATGCAGTTTTCTTGCGACATACCTCAGGATTTACAAGAATGTATAGAAAAGTGGCGCCAGTATGCTACAAACTCTGCAGACCTGTATTAACGAAAATACTTTAAAGTTAGCAGTTATGAAAATTTTACTTTCACCGGCAAAGACACTAGAAATGGAACGCGAGCTCCCTACAAAAATCAGTTCACAGCCGTTATTTTTAGATGACATACAGACCGTACAGCAAGTTATGAAAAATGTGAGTGCTCAAAAATTGGGGACACTCATGCATATATCAGAGAATCTTGCGCGGCTTAACTACGAGCGCTTTCAAGAATTTAAACAAGATTTTAACCATCAAAACGCAAGACAAGCAATTTATGCCTTTGCAGGCGATGTTTATACAGGTTTAGATGCGTACACTTTAAATGATCGACACCTAGACTATTTGCAAAATAACGTGCGCATACTTTCTGGGTTGTATGGTTATTTAAGACCGCTAGACCTTATGCAACCTTACAGGCTTGAAATGGGAACGGGCGTTGCGATAGGTAATGATAAAAACTTATACCAGTTTTGGAAAGAAAAAGTAACAGCTCGCTTAAATAAAGAGCTGGTACAAGACGAGCTGGTCGTTAACCTCGCAAGTACAGAATATTTTAAAGTTGTGGACACAAAGAAACTTAACGCCACACTTATAAGCCCTGTTTTTAAAGACTTTAAAAACGATAAGCTTAAAGTGATTTCGTTTTTTGCAAAAAAGGCACGCGGAACCATGGCGCGCTATCTGGTAGAAAATAAAGCAAACGCGCTAGAAGACATTCTGCGTTTTAAAGAAAGTGGTTATGCATATTCAACAGAGCATACCTTAAAAGATTCAGAACCTGTGTTTATAAGATAAATTTATGGCTGCAGATCTATCACACTTTTCTATAAAAGACTGGTCCGAAAACGACCGTCCACGAGAGAAACTAATTGCGCATGGCAGCGCTGCACTCTCTGATGCAGAGTTGCTAGCCATACTCATAGGCAGCGGCACGCGCAACATGAGTGCTGTAGATTTGTGTAGAATGATCTACAACCATGCTGGTAACTCGCTAGATAAACTCGGAAAACGGAACATGAAAGAGCTCATGAATTTTAAAGGGATAGGCGAGGCAAAAGCCATAACCATAATAGCTGCCATGGAGCTAGGCAAACGCCGCGCAGCAGAGTCGCCACAACAAATTATAAAAATAAGCTCTAGTGACGACGCCTTTAAACTGCTGCAGCCCATGATAGGTGAGCTACCGCACGAGGAATTCTGGACGCTTTTACTAGACAATAGTAATAAGGTTATCGCACGTCACCAGGTTAGCAAAGGTGGCTTTACAGGAACGCTGGTAGACCCTCGCGTGGTGTTTAAACGCGCCATAGAAGAAGGCAGTGTGGCTATGATTCTCGCCCACAATCACCCCAGTGGTAAACTCACCCCTAGTGTCCAAGATAAAGAGATGACTACAAAACTCATAAAAGCGGGAGCAACTCTAGACATTAAAATTCTAGATCATTTAATTGTAACGGCAGCAGGATTTTACAGTTTTGCCGACTCAAATAATTTATAGCACATGAAGTTTACAGGCATAGACCACATTTTTTTTGATTTAGACCATACCCTATGGGATTTTGACCTAAACAGCAAGCTCGCTTACGGGCAGATTTTTAGGGAACGCAACCTTTCTCTAAATTTAGACCACTTTATAGGTATTTACGAGCCCCTTAATTTAGAATTTTGGAGGCGCTTTCGCGAAAGCGAAATAACCAAAGAACAACTGCGCTATCAAAGGCTTAAAGCGGCATTTGACGCCTGTAATTATGCGGTAGACGATGTCGAAATAAATCATATAGCCGATTTGTACATGAGCTACCTGCCTAACAATAACCATTTATTTGCGGGGTGTAAAGAACTGCTCGATGCTTTAAAGGCTAAGTACAGGCTGCATTTAATAACAAATGGGTTTGAAGAGGTGCAGCACTTAAAGGTAAAACAAGCAGGACTCGATGGTTATTTTGACTTAATACTTACGGGTGAAGCCGCTGGGGTTAAAAAGCCAGATTCTGGTATTTTTTATCAAGCATTAGAAAAAACAGGCGCTACCATTGCAAACAGTGTCATGATAGGCGATAGCCTCGAGGCTGATGTTAGAGGTGCCCAAAATATAGGCATGCCGGCAATATGGTTTTATAGAACCGGCGAACCTGTTCCCGCAGGACAGTTAATTGCAAAAGAACTGGCAGATATTCATTCTTTTTTTGAACTATAATCGTAGTGATTTTTCCATCTTTTTTCTAGAAAATCGCGTTGAGACTCTTCTCGTGGGTTTGCACCAGGTTCATAAAGGGTCGTGCCACTAATTTCGGTAGGTAAAAACTCGTTAAATGCAAAATTTGCATCGTGGTCATGCGCATACTTGTAGGTCTCTCCATAACCAAGTTGTTTCATTAATCGGGTAGGAGCGTTGCGCAAGCCTAGCGGTACTGGCAAATCGCCGGTTTGTTTAACAAGTTGCTGCGCTCTACCTATTGCTAGGTAAGATGCGTTACTTTTAATAGAAGTCGCCAGATAAATAGCACACTGACTTAATATGATACGCGACTCTGGGTAGCCTACAGTGGATACTGCCTGAAAACAGTTATTTGCCATGATAAGCGCAGTAGGGTTTGCATTACCTATATCTTCACTAGCCAGAATAAGCATGCGCCTAGCTATAAATTTGAGGTCCTCGCCGCCTTCTATCATACGGGCGAGCCAGTAAACAGAAGCGTTAGGATCGCTACCGCGTATACTTTTAATAAACGCGCTGATTATGTCATAATGTTGCTCACCTGTTTTATCGTAGCGCGCAGGGTTTGCCTGAATTTGTTCATTAACGAGCTTGTCTGTAATTATTATGGGCTCTTCAACCTGCGAGTTTATGACCAGTTCAAATATGTTTAGCAGCTTGCGTGCATCACCGCCGCTCACCCGCAGCAGTGCTGTAGTTTCTGCCACCGTAATGTCTTTTTTTGCGAGTAGAGCATCTGTTTTTAATGCTCTGCTTATGAGCGATTCTAAATCTTCTTTAGAAAAAGCATCTAAAACATATACTTGACAACGTGACAAAAGTGCAGGGATAACTTCAAAACTGGGGTTTTCTGTGGTTGCACCTATTAAGGTTACCCAGCCTTTTTCTACAGCAGCGAGCAACGAGTCTTGCTGAGACTTGCTGAACCTGTGTATCTCATCTATAAAAAGTATGGGGTTTCTAGCAGTAAATAAACCACCGGCACTTTTAGATTTTTCAATTACTTCCCGCACTTCCTTAACACCGCTGCTTATAGCACTTAGCGTGTAAAAGGGCCTCTTGCTTTGCTGTGCGATAATTTGTGCAAGTGTTGTTTTTCCAGTTCCTGGTGGACCCCATAGTATAAGGGACGGTACAGTGCCGTTTAGGACGTGCTGGCGTAAAGTGCCTTTTGGACCTATAAGATGCTGCTGGCTCAGGTATTCATCTAGGTTTTGTGGTCTTATACGTTCTGCAAGTGGTTCTTGATTCATGCTGCTAAGATACTGTATTACCCATGTACCATAAAATGCTAGCCATAAAGTGCCTGGCTTGTTTTGTGCTTTGTGTACGCAGTGGTTGCTGTGGTACGCTCATTTCTACCAGAGCTTGCTGCCTGTTTCATGGCAGGCACAACGGGCGCATGTTTCTTTTACAACGGGTTGCAGCGTGATTCTTTTGGTACAAACGAGAAGGTAAACTGACAAACTTGCCTGTTTTTTATTGTGGCGTTTTAATTGTAGTTTGCATGGCATGAACGAAGACTCTTATTTTATTTTTGATTGGAAAACCATTACTCCAGCGCTTGCCTTTACGGTTGCTATGTGGATTGTTTTTTATGTAGAGCGACGTTTTTTTTTAAATTTTGCAGATTTTGGTGTCAAACCAGGAACCTTGCAAGGGTTACGAGGTGTTCTGCTGTCACCGTTCATACATTCTGGTATCAGCCACTTATGGAGCAATACCATGCCGCTGTTAGTCCTTGGAACCGCATTAAGTTATTTTTACAGGCAGCAAGCGGTTAGTGTGTTGCTTTACGGGGTTATTTTCTCGGGACTGTTAACGTGGCTTATAGGCCGTCCTTCTTTTCATATAGGCGCAAGCGGTGTTATTTACATGCTGGTGTTTTTCCTTTTTTTTAAAGGTATATTTACGAAACACTACCGGTTAATAGCGCTTAGTTTTTTAGTTGCTTTCTTGTATGGTAGTCTTGTGTGGTATGTGTTGCCCGTAAATAAAGGTATTTCTTGGGAAGGCCATTTAAGCGGTGCTGTTGTGGGAATAGTACTTGCCATAACCACGAGAAGTACACTGCCTGTTAAAGAAAAATTTACATGGGAACAACCAGGTTTTAACGCCTCCGAAGACCCGTTTATGCAACAGTTTGACGAGCAAGGTAATTTCTTTGAAATTATACGTGAAGAAGAAGAGTAAGCCGCTATGTTTTGTGAGGTGCCACACATAGCAGCAAGGTTTGCACGGGAACCATAGATTTGCGTTGTGGATAAACTGATGCAGTCACGCTTCTTTTTTTGCATATTTATAAACGAGCACACGGCATAGGCACAATGACAACAGCGTTTTTTTGCTAACAGGGCTGGTTAGCAGCACGGTCTGAAATGCGCTTAATCCACAAGTGTTTTATAAAATGTCCTAAAAACGGGACCCGTTAGACATACTGTTATCGAGTTAGTGTGGCTAGGCAAAAGTTTACGGGGCTGTTTGAGACATACGCTTAAATCATCAGCTAATTTGTTCATTGCCATGCAGCGATCTTACCCTTTAGTGACGTAAAAATTGTTGCGGTGCTGTTTAATACACGTCCGGTATACAATGGTCGTAATTAAATAGGCACTATAAACCATACTAGTAAAGTTTTAAGGTCAATTTTTGGGATACGGTATCAGCAATTTAATAGTGCCATGAGGCACAGTGGCGATATTATTTTCTTTTGTGGTTTAGCGTGCTACATAGGTTCTAAAACGCTGTGGTTTTTACGCGACGCTGCGGTATTTACAAATTACCTGCTGTTTTGTTTCTTTTAGCTATAACGTTTTGGGCTTTGTTCAAAACGAGCTATAATGTATGAGCGCTGTGCTGCACGTTCTAAGGGCAAGACGCTCTTTTACGAGCCTTGTTGTCTTACAATTTCATAAAGTAATGCACCGCAAGCGACAGAAACGTTAAGTGAGTCTATTTCTCCCTTCATGGGTAAACGCACACGGGTATCTAAAACCTTTAATGTGGACGGGTTAATGCCTTTGTCTTCACTACCCATTACCAAGGCGATACTTTTATTTGCATCTACATCATAAATCACCTCTGCCGATTTCTCTGTCGCACCGAAAGTAGCAATGCCGTAGGATTGCATTAAAAACACGGCATCTTTAATATGATCTACTTTGCATATGGGTATGGTAAAAGCAGCACCTGCGCTTGTTTTTACGGTAGCAGCGTTTATAGGCGCAGACCCATTTGCAGCAACAACGATGGCTTTGACGCCCGTACATGCCGCTGTTCTTATAATGGCACCAAAGTTGCGCACATCGGTCACGCCATCTAGTAATAAGTAAATAGATTTTTCTTCGGTTTCTTGTGCTTCAAGTATGGTCTCTAATGAAGCAAAGGTGATAGGCGATATGGCTGCCACTGCACCCTGGTGGTTACCATGCGCTAGGTGATCTAGTTTTTCAATGGGTACAAAAGACGTGGTTATTTTGAGATTACGTGCTTGTGTTTTTAAGTTGTTAAGTAACACACCGTCACCGTCTTTTAACAAATATACTTTAGATATTTCTTCTCCGCTTTCTATAGCTTCCATAATGGCACGTATGCCATAAATGTATGTTGTCTTTTCTTGTTCCATCTTGCAAAGGTACTTCTATTTTGAGATATCTGTAAAGGGGCATTTAGGTTATTTACCTTTGTGATACCTGCCTGCGGGTTGTGTGCGGTCGTGTTTTGCTGCTATTGCAAACCATGTTGCGTGCATATACTCAAGGGTCGAATGGATACGGTATCTTACTTAAATGATGTTTGTATTAAGCTCTCAACGGTACGGCTCGCTTAGCCCATAAACAGGAGTGACTGGTAATTGCTTTTTATGCATAGTCTGTTTTACGCTATCGCCGCTGAGAAAGTTCAGCTACAATACGTAACGTTCTATCGGTAGGAAACCCCTGTTGTTGTTAATTGCGTGGCAACCGTTTTGCGTTACTATCACCATGTCCTTGTTTAGTTTTTAAAAATGATCCGTATAACGGTCTGTGGCGCATGCGTTTTATACAAATAAAAAAGGCCATCCTGTTGGGATGGCCTTAGTACGTTTACTTGTAGTTAATTTATATCTTGATTAAGATAAAAGATTGGTCTGCAAATGGTCCACCACAGCTTCCGAGTATATCTTCGTCGTAAGTGATGATGATAGAACTGTCGTCCGTTAAATCATATTGAGATTGTGTAGTTGCTGGGCCGTAACGTATGTTTAAACCAGCTGTACAAGCGATTCCTGGATTTGGTCCAGTCTCTAGTAAAGTGATGTCATTACAAACTAAATTAAGCGTGTTAACAGCAGGTGTTGGTCTAAAGCCCGGCAGCGCCGCAGCATTAAATACACGGGTAGTTTCTGTAGGTGCAGTTAAGGTAACAGGACCAGCAGCAAAGTTCACAGTTCCGTTTCCAGGTCCGATCACACCAGATAAATTAGTAAGCGTGTACGCACCTATTAAAAACGTTGCTGGTATTGGGCATACTTGAAATACCGATACTATCGTAGGTAAACCCACAGCGGTTACATCATCTGCAACAACTGTTAACACAAGTAATTCAGCGCTTGTTTCCACTCCAACAATATCAGTCCCGTTTAACCTTACAGTTCCCTCATAAGAGTTTGCAGGTATCGTTACAGTTGTAGGTATGGTTACAGAGCCAGGAATTATGGTGGTTGCATCATTATTTACAGCAAGACCAAAGGTTCTTTCAGTAGAAGAGATTGTCGATACAAATACATTAATGTCTACAAATCCTGTGGCATCTATGGTTATCGGTAACGCATAGCTAGTACTTTCAAAAGTCACTAGACTTTTACCGCCAGCGCCGTCATAAATGACAACATCAGGCTCACAGCTCGATAGTAGAGCTGTAATAGCAAGTGCTACTATTAAATTTAATTTTTTCATTTTTTTAGAAATTTAGGAATATTAGTATTGTGGGCTTTGCTGTATACCTGGGTTTCCATTGAACTCATTCTGTGGAATAGGTAAGTACTGCGTTCTGAAATCAGTTGACGGTAAATCACATACCGCTGCTGCGTAGAGTGAACAGTCAGTCTCATCTCTGTCATACCCTAGATTTGCTTTTCTGCCTAATCTTTTTATGTCCACGTAACGGTGACCTTCAGCAAATAACTCTAATCTACGCTCTAGAAGTAAGTCTGTCCAAGCCTGCGTTTGCGTGGTGTAAGAAGGTAGTGGTGCGGGTGTTGAGTAACGTGCATTTCTTACTATTCTTATTTGTTGTGCAGCAGTTGTAAAATCACTGCTACGTATAGCAGCCTCAGCAAGTATAAAGTGCATCTCAACGGTACGGAACACTTTAATATCATTACGCAACCCACCAGCTAGGCCAGCTAGGTTCGGGTCACCAGGATACTTGTCCACGATTAAACGGTCGTTTTCTTGTGGGTTTGGATCTGTTGCATAGTTAGCAACTATAGTAGACGTCGGGTCTATAAAAATAGGAAGTCTAATGTCGCCAAAAGCAACATTATTTGCCTGGTATATATCAAACAGGCTACGACCCATGTCATACAACGGTGCGCCCGTTGCGTCACTGCGGTTTGTATTCCAGATATTAGAAAGTGCTACATTGTTCAAGGTTACATCTAGTTTAAAGATAATCTCTTGCATACCCGCACCTGGCGTGTCTCTCCACATAGCTCTATAGTCTGCAGTACTCGCTGCTGTTGCTTGTGTAGGGAGTGTATAACTCGCTAAAACACTGTTAGCTGCAGATATCATAAGAGGAACGTCGCCTGTGTAAGCTGCCATTCTAGCTCTAAGTGAGCGTACAAAGTTGTTAGATATAAAAAACACGTCTTGCGTAGCTCCAGTGCTGGTAAAAAGTAGCTCGGCAGCAACAAGATCTGCTTGAATAAAATCATAAACCTCGCCTACAGTGTTTCTACTTGGTTTAAAAAGAGGAATAGGTACAAAATCTATTATAGGTACACCTAGCGATGCAGGGTCTTCTAAATCTACACCATAGTGCGATAACAATCTGCTGTGACCGTACGCTCTAAGAGCTAGCGCCTGAGCAACTGCGTTATCGTAGGTATCTTGCTCACCAGCTACCGCAGGGTCTGGTAATATGCGCTCAGCAGCCTCTAGTAAAATATTAGCTCTAAGAATAAGGTTGTAGTTTGTTCTCCACATTTCTGAGGCAACCGCTGCGTTAGGGTTTAACTGGTAGGTATGTAACGCAAGGTTAGACCCACCATTTGAACTACCCGGGGCAGACTCATCGGTAAAAATAGCTGCTAGCTCGATTTCCCAATCGGTAATAGCTGTTACATACACCCCAGATAAACCAGTCTCTAAATCTTCAACAGTAATAAACGCTCTGTCTGGACCTAGCTCGCCCGGCTGGACAATGTCAGTGGCATCCTCACACGCCGTAAGGATAGCCGCACTAAAAAGCAATAAAAATATTTTTTTCATGATGTTTTTTTTTAAAAATTAATATCAAATCCTAAACCGATGATTCTAGGTGTAGGATATCTTGCTAAGTTAACAAATCTGGTTGTTTCAGGGTCGCTACCTCTAAACTTAGTAAAGGTCATAAGGTTTTCAGCATTAAGATATACCCTAGCAGAGGAGATAAACGTGTTGTCTGTCATCGATTTTGGGAAGTTATATCCTATTTGCGCAAAACGGAATCTTAAGAAATCAGTATCTACTAAGAAACGATCTGTTGCAACCGCGGTTTCTGTATTGTTACCAGCAGCAAGACTTGGGATATCAGTCACTCTGTTTGTAGGTGTCCAAGCACGCTCTAAGTCTGCAGACAGGTTAAAGAGGTCGATACTGTTTGGATCTAAGGTTTCAGCTAGATCGCCATCCATAACGGTCATACCTGTGATAAAGTTAAATTGTGTTTCAACAAAGAAGTTCTTGTACGTTAAGTTAAATCCAAAAGATCCCTGAAAGTCTGGGTTGTTAGATCTACCTGTTGCAACTCTATCATCGTTTGTTGGGTTTTCTGTAGGGTTACCATTAATGTCTAAGTACAACGGGTTTCCATTTGCAGGATTTATACCTATGAATGGAACGGCAAAAAATTCATTTACCATGCGTCCTTCTTGTACAACCGTTACTGTTGCCGGTGCCCCACCGTTAAACTGTCTGTTTGATTCAATACGGCCGTCAGCTGAATCTATATCTAGTACCTTGTTGCGGTTGTAGCTACCATTGAAGTAAACTTCTAAGCCTACCTCATTGTTATTATTAGCGCGTAACAGGTCATAAGAAATTCCTAATTCTATACCTCTGTTCTGTATATCACCTACGTTAGCATCAACGGTGTATGTTCCGTTAACACCTGATATGTTTTGAACAAAGAAAAGGTCAGACGTTTGACGATTATACACGTCAAGCGATCCTCTAAGTCTACGGTCTAGCATTTCAAAGTCTATACCTACGTTTGCTGACGCAACCGTTTCCCAGCTTAAATTAGGATTACCTATGGTTCCAGAGCGCACAAATGTAGGTGCATCACGGTATCCTTGTCCAGTAACAAAAAGCTGTCTGTTTAAATTAAGCCCGTCATAAAAACCACCTCGTATTCTCTCATTACCTACCTCACCGTAAGACACTCTCAGTTTTAAAAGGTCAAAGGTTTTGTTTTCTGCCATAAAAGCTTCTTCGGTGATATTCCATCTTGCTGCCACAGAGAAGAAGGTACCCCATTTGTTTGCGTCTGCAAATCTAAAAGAGTTATCTCTTCTTAACACCCCAGAGAAACCATACTTAGAGTCGTAGTCATAATCTACTTCACCGAAGTATGAAAATAAACCGGTGGTTAATTTGTTAGAATTTACGGTGTTCCTGTTCTCGTCATTTGCGTCGATATCTGGAATAAAACCGTCACCATCACCCGGTGAAAAAGTTCTAGGATCTAAACCAGTTTGTCTAAACCCGAAACTCTTAAAATGCGATTTGATGTATTCTAAATAACCATTTGCAAGCACAGTGTGCTTCTTTTCTTCTTCGGTCCCTTGACCAAATTTCTTTTTCCAGCGTAAACTTAAGTTAGAGTTAAATCTAAAATCTCTAGAGTAGCTTTCGTCTACGATGCCTTCAAACTCATTTGTTCTGGATCCACTGCGTATTAATGCGAGAGCAGCTCCTGGTCGTGTGAAGCTCAGGTTTTCAAATTGTGTATAATCCATACCGGCCTCGTAAGCCACGGTAAACTCGTCGTTTAAATCGTAGGCAGCATTTGCACCGGCTATTATCTTTACATCACGTGTTTCTGAACCAGAATTTCTGAAGTTGTCTAATGCCACAAATGGGTATAACGCAGTATCTGCAAAAAGAGCATCTATATTACCGGTATTGTAACCGTTAGCTGGAAAATCGTTAATGTCTAAATAAGGCTTCCCTTGATAAGCAGTTCTAACAGGGTTAAAGTAAATTCCGTTTTCACCGGTAGCAGCGTCTGTACGTGCTACTTCTTTGTTTACCGCGTGCGCTAAATAAACGTTAGATCCAAATCTAAATTTCTCATTTTTAGATTTTCCGTTGATATTGTTTCGTATGGAAAAACGTTGCAGTCCGGTGTTGTTAAGTGTTCCTTGCTGGTCTGTATACCCTATAGAGGTAAACTGAGAAACATCTTTTCCACCAGATGATAGCGAGAAGTTATGATTTTGGTTGATACCTGTTCTAAAAACAGCATCTTGCCAGTTTGTGTTTATTGCAAACTGGTCTATTTCAGCATTTGTTAAGGTACCACCTAAACCAGTTGCAAGTCTGTTTTCCAGTCTCAATATCCCTCGTGCATCATACATGTTGTAGTCTGGGTCTATGTTGTCTGAGAACGATGTTTGTGCAGCGTAACTTACTCTTAAAGGCGAGTCAAAACGACCACCTATCGTTTTAATGATAATTACACCATTTGCACCTCTATTTCCATAAATAGCGGTACCTGCGGCATCTTTTAAAACGGTAGTACTTTCTATATCGTTCGGGTTAAAAGATCTAAATACATCTTCATTAACCGGTACACCGTCTACAATAAAGAGCGGCTCAGTGTTACCGTTAAGAGAACTCACACCACGTAGCTGTATTCTAGAGTCTGCTCCTGGCTGTCCCGAAGCTGTTTGGATGTTTAATCCAGGGACTTTACCTTGCAGGCGTTGTAGAATGTTAGCATTGGGACGGTCTATCGTTTCTTCCCCCGTAACTGAGCTACTTGCGATGTTACTCGTGAGCTTTGTACTGGAACGATAAGCTTGAACGACCACCACGTCTAGCGAAGTGGACAGTGTCACGTTTATGACTCTTTGCGTACCTACAGCCTGTTCTACTCTAGTATATCCTGTTGAAGAGAATACTAAAATATTTTCGGGCGACGCTGTTATAGAGTAATTCCCGTCAAAGTCTGTAGTCACACCAGTCTGCGTGCCCTTAACTAAAACTGTTGCCCCGAGGATTCCTTCCCCGCTGGCGTCGATTACCTTACCGGTAACCGTCTGTTGTGCAAAAGCTACTTGCACAACTAACGCTAATAAAAGCGTTAAAATTCCATTTAATTTTGTTTTCATTTTTAGATTTATTTGAATTAGCCAAAGCCAAAAGTCATCATAAATCTCTTACAAAACAACTTTTATTACATCTATTTACACAAAAACCTAAAAAAAAGATAATCTTATCTTAATATGTTAAAAAAGCACCGTAAACATTATGTGTGCTATAATGTTGGAAATGTCCATGTTAAGCCCGTTAACACTTCCATTTGCAACACTTACCCGCAGCACCCCACTTTGTGTTAAAATTCCTATTCCTGCCCCTAGAGCGTAAACATTTGTGGGTTTCTTGCGGTTATAATCTTCAAACTGCCCGGCATCTACTATCGAGTACCCGTAAAAATTACTACCTAAATCATACCGTATCTCTGTTTGTAAGGTGACAAATGTGCTCGAGTCTATGCTGTTTTCTCTAAAACCCCGTATGGTGTTCTCTCCTCCCAGTTGATAAAGTTCATTAAACTGTATGTTGTCGCTCACGAGTATTTGAGAGGTGCCGTTTACGTAAATACTTGTTTTGGGCAGTACGTTCCATTGCTTGGTTCCGTGCACTGCAATGGCAACCTGGTCTGCATTCGGTTGTTTGGGAATGCGGCGCGCGGAGTATCCCAGGCTCACGTGTACCCGGGTATCTGTAGGCCGCAACACATTGTCAGTGGTTTTTTCATAAAGGTAGGTAGTTTCTATGCCCTGTGAGGATAGATTTGTGACATCGTCTGGGGTAATAGAAGTGACAATAGAATTTTTTGTGATATAATTAATGCCTATACGGGTGTTCCATTGTGGACTGTAAAAGGTACCTACTTTAAAGTTATTGTTTTGGAACAGCGTGTCGCGTCTTAACAAATTTATGGACGCGGTAGCTCCCAGTTTTGTGTTAAACAGGTAGG
>Ga0136560_1000720_pt1 | contig 16642 bp, 26 predicted proteins | sample AntRauMeHopE1497_FD_104925 | JGI IMG/M metagenome (GOLD analysis project Ga0136560, IMG submission 104925) | Saline lake microbial communities from Rauer Islands, Antarctica - Metagenome Hop E1 #497 | ecosystem: Environmental > Aquatic > Non-marine Saline and Alkaline > Saline | place... | reverse complement strand
TGGTTCGTCAATCAATACATGATCTCAAATGAGACTCTCTTCCATGACCCGATACCCATCGGACTGGGCTGGATGGACGACTCAATGACCCTCAACGGACCCACGGAGGAGGACTCGCACTTCATCCAAGACACTGGGTCTTCCGTCCAGGACATGCAAGAGCACGTGGCGGCATATCATGCCAACATGAACAGGTTCCATGAGCGGGTGGTGCAGCTAGGAGGTTTCACGTGGCAACTTACGCGAGGCCATGGGTCCGAGGTTACCAGCCTGAACGCTTCCGAAGCCGACGAGTGCGCTGACCGTCTTCGTACCGAATGGTGTGTCGAGTCTCCCGAGGCATGGATTGAAGCGTAGCGATACGAGGTTTCTGTGGATCAGGTGCAAAAGGACGCCGAATCTGTCACCGCCGAATTCCTGCTCACCAGGGGGGACTATGCCTGGATCGGGTACGGCTGGCTGGGATGCGGTGCCAACACGGACTGGCCCTATCCGCAGGAATGGACCCAAGACTATGGAGGCAAGGCAACAGGTCCATGCAGCGAAACTGGAAATGGCACGCGGGTGTTTCGTCGGGCATACCCCAAGGCAGTAGTGGAATGGGACTGCAATACCGCATCTGGGAGCATAGCCGCATGACTGTATGTCTCACTCAAGTTGATCATACAGGCGTGTGACATACGGGCTGCTATCGTGCTCTCTTCTGCAGCTAGCAGGGGTCAGGCATTGTGGGCTGCGCTTAGTCCCGCGCAAGCGTGTTTTAACCAAAAGAACCAATGAATGGAAGGCCTGGGTTCGCGCAAGTCCTGCTGCTACTCTTTCGAAATTCCATCACAGTGCGGTTGATATATCACTGGATCTAGATTCTAGATCCGGCACTGCTGGCCTGCTCGACGGCTTCGCCGATGGATCCGGATCTGGCACTACATTACCATGAATCCGGGGCACTTCGGGAGTTGCACAAAACTTGCTTTGTTACACGGAGGCCCAAGTACAAGCGCGTGCGTGTGTTCATTTTATTTAAATTATTTGCCTAAGCTTATAAGTGTCGCTGTTGCGTACGATCATGGCCACAGAGGCTATGCAATTCGGCCAAACTGAAGTGTCGTGCGGCGCTAGCGTGTGGAATGAGAACATGCCTGCATCAATCAATGCGATACGTTCATCGCCAGTAGGGCTTGTATGCTGCTCATCAACAGTATTTGGTTCCGTTTGGGATGGTGCAGTCAGCGTTATTGACCCAGTGACCGGCATGCCAACTCATCACACCCACAGTACCAGCGGAGCCGTGTCTTGCACAAACCTTCCTGATGGGCTTATTGCTGTCGGATTTGATTGTGGTACGGTTCGGGTGAGATACCAACATTTCATGTACCCCTACTCTGTGATTTCCGAATCATTTTGATCCCTCATATATACATGGCATTGTGTTCTTTTCTGATTGCAGGTACTGCGCCCCGTCAAAGCTAGCAGGGGTCGCACCATCGGGACGTTACCGACAATGGGCGAGACAATGGCTCACGATGGGAGCATAACAGCAGTTTCAGCGATCGTAAAGGACAGCACCAAGCTCGTGTCGTGCGGACTAGACGGTTTCGTCGCATTGCATGACATCGGCAGGGGTGCTATTGCCAGTAAGGTGTCCATTCAAGGGCACTGTACAAACATTACTGCAAGTTGTAGCACCAGCATTCCTGGTCTTGACATTCTTACCGCGTCCAAGGATGGGTCTTTAGCTGCGTGGGATCTTCGGATGGATACTGCGGTTGTGCAAGCTGCGGCAAAGATGACATCCACTGTGTCGGCCTTGGAGACATTTGGGGACGAATACATCGCTATAGTTGGCTGTGCTGATGGGTCTGTTGGGTTGTGTGATCTTCGCGTATCGATTCGGCCTCACATTTCGATGAAAGTGCACGCAGGCCTCGTAGGCAGTTTAAGACGAAGACCAGGAGCATCATCTGGGCACCAGGTGGCTTCAAGCAGTGATGATGGAACAGTTTTGGTGTGGGATGCGAGCACGCTCACAGGCGAGGCAGCAAATGCAAGCGCTTGCGTAGCTCGTCAGACATCAAGAGATCTATCGGCACTTGGTGTAAGCCAGGATGGAGAGATGGACCTTGACAGCATCAGCAAGCCTGAGCCCAAGTTTGACTTCGCCGGTGACAGGGATGGCGAGGCAGACGATCTAGAGGTAGTACCCGAGCTCGGTCCATCAAGAGCAGGACCCCGCTACGGATGTGAAGAAGCTTGCGGTAAAGCCAAGCTGGTGTCTGCTGTAACCTGTATTGGCACAACTCAGCCTGACTACGTGCGAGCCGTTGAATGGGTGTCAGAGGAAGCTTTATGGACAGGATGCTGGGACAGAGCTGTTCGGAGATTCAATGTCACAAGTTAATGTGCAGGACGTACTTATGGACATAAAGCTTGCAGAACATCATCGCGTGATTTTCAACCGTCAAGTTGCAGATGATTAGCTATAGTCGCACGTTCAAGCGCTGTCGTTTATAACTGCTTGAGTGCTTACTGCATTTCATGCCAATTAACGTACACCCTAAGGGAGCATCGAAAGCATCTCGGCGAGGGGCCATGCGATCACTCAGGCGACTGCATAAATACTCTAGCCTGAGAGAAATCAACCGCCGTTATAGCAGATGTCTATACCATCGCCGTACTGGCATTGGCCGCTGGAGTAAATCGCGTGGGCACCGAGCCTCCATCTCTGTCTGCGTCATCGATGCAAGGAACAGACGCGTACACCTGAAAGTTGACCGATCGATTACGATTACCTACAACACCAGAGGGCGCAGCCTGAGCGAGGGCTACCCTGTACACTGAGTCCAGCAGTTGCGCATGCTGTACCGCACCTCGATCTGACCCACCGAAGCTATGAGATTCAGCGCCACTCACCCCCCCGCCTGCATCGCGGGCTGCCCTGCTGCGCATCAACCGCTGTGCAGCTTGGGTTCGGCCAAACTCTGAAACGTCCTTCCGCAGAGAGATTGAAGTACGCGGTGGTCCTCTATGCTGCTCAATGTGTCGCTTATCTTGTTCCGCGTCGCTATCGTCTGAGTCCAAATCTCTCTGTGCCGCGTTCGTTGGGCCCCGTTCACGCACGCGTTTGAGGCCTTGCGAGGAGTGAGACCCTTTGTAAGCACTGATCCCAAGCTGTATACTGGGCACCCCTAGTGACCCTTGACTAATCGCCATACTATTAATCTGGTTAAATCTTGCATGTAGCGCAAGAGCTCCACCCTCGGACTAGAGCCCAGACTTGCTGGCCTTGGACTCCACGACGCTTTGCTCGCTTTCTATTTTGAATCGAGTCTTTCCGGTCTTTCGCTAGATAGCCAGCCGCCACGCCAGCGAACGTGGTGATTGATCATGCCCAACTGTGGAAGGCATGGGCGATTGGTGTGACAGCTGCTGCGATTGAGCGGATGTTAGGGCGAGCCAGTTTTGCGCGCGCGATCGGACCCCTCTGGAACCCATACTCTACGCGCGCTGATCTGCCATTGATTGAAGGAATTCCGGACGAGCCTCTGTCAGCGATGCCGTGGAGGAGCTCGATGCCGTGTCGCCACCTCTAAGCAAGCGAAACAATTGGACTGCTGCGTCTTTCGCGTCCGATCTGACCAAATCACTCGCAAATCGAAGCTGGTTTTCGTCATACCGAGCCGATGAAACGATGCTGGAAACCAACTGTCTATATTGCTCGAATGGAGCATCTCCGTGCTCTGCAAGCACCTTATTCAGCACCACATGTAACTGCAGACACTCTTGCATACCGCTTAAGACGTCGCGAAGACGATCGGCGACCGATCGGAATGCGGCCAATTGAGCAGTTCGTTCGCCAGGTGACTTCGTTACCTAGCCAGCATCTGATGCCGCCCTAGATAAATTAGTCATTGCGTCAAGGAGAGAGAACCAAAGGGCTCTTCCAGATTCCTCAGATCCAACTTCAGACCCCTCACGGCACAGCTGAATTGCGTAATCGGAGGCTTGCTTCAGGCGTTGGATGAGAGCAGATTCGGAGTTCAGACATGCATCTGCCTCTAAAAGGGCCCGCTTTGTCTAATATGAAGGAAAGCCGACTGTTAGCGCGTCGGAATGATCGCTCTATGAATACTCTGCGCTCGCAGTGCTGCTCGAGTCCCTAGTTCCCACGCCTGCCGCCATCCTACTTCTAGCTGATTCAACCAGCCTCAAGATACTTGCCTCGATGTCCTAGAGAAGCACTTTTAACCCGTCCGGTCGCCGGCCTCTGCCTCGGTACAAGAAGGCTATTGCATCAGGTACGCCTTGTTCTGATACAATTTCCAATGCAGTGTGAGATGGCATCCCAGATTGCTCCATCTCCTGTTCCAAGTACGCACGGACCTCTCCAGGTCGTAATCTACACAGCAAGCGCAAGTAACGAGGGTGTAAGTCCCTTGTTAGTTCAATAGCATCTTGCATCTGCAATAATTCTGCGACCCCCTTGTGTCCGAGCAAAGTCTCTCGCTGCAACGTCTCCCTATGGACTGTCGAGGCGTCGTCGTTTCCTCGCGGTTCGCTTTGTCGAGAGGCAGTCTTCTGGGCTTGAAGTAACTCCTGCAAGAATCTCAGCCTCTAATTTTCACCAAGCACCTGCAAAATGCTATCACGCTCGCCGGGATATAGTCCGACAATTAGTCTAGTCGTCTCACGCGGGCTAACCTCTACAAGAGCAGCAAGGTGACTCAAGATAGCTTCTCGCGCGGCCACCTCATTTTTCTGCGCTGCTAATTTCTGCTGCTTCGCTTCTGTGTACTACCTTGAAAGTCTACCGTATGCGTCGGAGCCAGGCGCCTCAGTTTGCAGCAGGGACCTCACTCTATCTTGGTCAGCAAGAGCACTAGACACGCCCAAGATGGTTTCCCATAACCATTTGCGGACGAAACCAAACACTCGATTTCTCCACTTCTAGTCAGTGTTGCAATATGCTTGTACACACTGCGATACATCCTTGGAATAAAACGCAAGAAGTAGAGAAGCCCTATGTAGCTTACCCGCCTTGCATATTGCACGAAGTTTATCGTCATTGTGCATGCTGGGATTGCACACAAGCAGGTCACAAAGAAGCGCCTCTCGATTGTGTGCGGAGGCACGTTGCAATTGCGGTAATATCGCCCTCAGCCGCTCTAACGACTCCGATGAGGCAATTCCCTCCAAACAGTCTACCCCGCGTCTGCAGCATGACGCTGTAAAAGCGAGGTATGCAGCAAGAGCCTGCAGCAACTCGGAGTCTGCACCAATGCTATGGAGCTCCGCCTTCTGAATAAAACCTAAACCGCGCGTTCGCCAAGCAATAGCAACGGCTAAGCCGCAAACGAAATCATCTTCGTCGTCTACTCGAAGGCATTGAGTTGCCAGGCCAGAGGGCGAATGCATTCCCGTCCAGGTATGGCGCCCACTAAACACGTTCGTGTTCGAACACAGTGCGATCCCTGCATCCGCCAGCGATTTGAAAACAACATTGAACGACGGACCTTTCATGTCTAAGCTACCCCTCGGCTCGTCCTGTTTCGACTGTGACGATCGAGACACAATTCTCCAAAGCTACTCGTATGACGAAAAACGCATGTCAGTGAATTGCTCAGACGTTGTAGTTGCAATCTCAAACGGCAGTAAATCGAAATCAACGCCCTCGAGCTGAGATGCCGACAGTGCAGTACCGTTATCGGTCCACCCGCGTTGATGATCAGCATCATCGGTAGAAACTTCGCGTCTCGAGTCATTATCCAAGTCAAGTTCCGACATGTTCGTTGCATTGAGGCACTTCGACTCCCAGGCAAACATGTCATAATCTGAGAGCAAGTCCTTGCCGCTGCAAACTGGTTTCTATTGGACCAATTCGGATGGGAAATTCGACTGGTGCTGCGAAAGGCTCACTGCATCTATTGCAGATTGCATCTTTTGCGGGGCATCTCGTGGAAGAATTGCCTGTTGCAGCGCACGAAAGCTGCCCCTGCAGTCTAACAGTAGGCAGGATTGGAGTCGCTTGAATGGTCCTGGCAAGGACTGTAGCTCTCGAATGGAAACTTCGAATGAAGCAAGCACCCGCTCCTACGAAGCACTTTGGGCGGTCGCTTGGGCACCCGTCCCCCGGGAGCTCGAAGTCGCTACCACTTCCGATTCAGGGGTCGACACACGGCTCTATTGAGTGTTACCAGCGGTGCTCGAATCACTTGAGTGAATCGACGCCAGCAGCGCTTCATCAATGTCCGGAAATGTGCTGTCCGAAGCTGAACTGCACAGAGATGCCAGTAAATCAGCCCTGAATGATTCTATATCGTTAGTATGCTGCTAAACATGCGTAGTTTTAGCTGGGGTCGCAGCAATTGTGACATTGAGCAGACCAGCTTCAATCGCTCGAAAAGGCGCTGCATCGAGCGTTTGCCGAACAAAGTGAAGCAATACCAAGCGTGCCCTATTGTGGATTGATGATGTTGCCGATTCTATCTCGTCTATTGCCCCAGATCCAGACGATGCACCCTACCAGTACTTCGAAGGGTTTTCAGACTTCATTATGGGGGCTGCAGCCACAAGAAGCAGATCGCAGGCAGCCGTACCGGACCGCATTACCTCCGCAAGGACAACCACTAGTGCAGCCCACAGTCCCAGCCGAACACAAACCTTCACTAACAAGTTAATGTCCATATGGGAGTTCGCACTCAAGTGCAGCAAACACCGTTCTAGAATATCTCCTCTTCCCATAGAGCGATATAGCTCAATCCACTAGACTACAACCGCAGCAGGCATGCCCCTGATGGAGTTATGTAGTATGTACGGTTCTAGCTCAACCAAGAACAAACTCGACCACCCGTTTGAGTCGAAAGCTTCATACACTCGCTGGAACAGCACCCCATCAGGTTGAACGCACTCAACTGCGACTGCAAAGTCTATCGCACTTCGCGCCAAAGCAGAGCACGGGTGCGGAGAAGGGCGGCCAGACGCCAGACCGCTGGCACTTTTTGCTGCAATGATTAGCTCGTTCTTCTCACTTGAAAAAGTGCTCGGTTTAGATGCTGCTATTGCTTCTAGACCAGCATGGCATGCATTCACAAGTACCTCATTGGCTAGGGCAACTGTTCCGAAGTCTAATGATGTCTCCGGCAGCTTTGGAAACACAGGATGCGACCCAGTTGCAGCACCGATAGATCTTGATGCTCTAACAACTCGCTCTGCTAGGCGTTGTCGCGCTCGTGTCTCATGTCTAGCTCTCCGAATATACCAGAGTGCCAACGCCATCGAACCAATGGAATCACCACTACTAATTAAATTTCGACACCGAGTCATGATTGACTGCAGTGTAAGCAGTGCACATGAGTCAGTACCAACGACAAGAACCTAATTCCTGGAGCCATCAAGGCTTGGGGTAGAACCCCATGCGACTACCGGAGAACTTCTACCCTTAACTAGAGAACCAGAAAAGGTGGTATGGGCTAGAGCCAAAGCAAGGCTAGCATCTGCGGCGGTGCCTTCAAAAACATTCGAAACCGACACGCGAGTGGAATCGGCTCCAGAGCTTGCTGATGCAGATTGAAGAGCTTCCTACAACACCCTTGAACGCATACTTGTTGGCTAAGGCAGAGGTCGACTGCAGAGCTACAGGCCCCCAAGATTCTATCGTTCTACAACTTCCATGGTGCGAGTATCTACCACCGCAAGATCTCCAATCGATGCAACTAGCAACTTCGTTGACGACAGCCATTCGACGGCGACGACCGGCTCGTCAAGGCGGAGCTCGGCACAGAGAAGAAATTGAAGATTCCCACCTTCAAGTTCTCTTCCAGTGCCAAACGCACGGCTTCCAGCGGCTGCAGCAGAATCCGCCCCGGGCAAAAGACGAGACGGGGCCCGTTCTTCGCCATGTTTAGCGAATCCACCGCAAGGCTGCACCTGCACAAGCTCAATACATGAACCCCAAGCCCTTGCCATTGTGAGTACCGGAGAAGACGTGCATGCATCTCCTGATCTCAGAACAGTCTATACTGACCCATCAGGAGGCTACGATGCCCTAAGGCCAGCCGCACTTGATAACTAGGCGGCGAATGCAAACCCCCATGCTAGAGAGGGTGCGAACAAAGGCGATATCCCGGCCGGCCGATCCCACTTCAATTGAACTTCGAATGAGGGTCTAGATCGAAATACGAATGTGCTATCTAAGCTATGCGTTGCTACGAGCCAGCCAGATTGAGCCATCTAGCGCAGGGGCCGCAGCGGAATGCCTCGACTCTCTGCCATGACGCTTCGCTAAATCTCCCACACGGCTGGAAACGTTTCAACATGCGAGGGCGTGAACGAAGCCCCGCGCATTCGGGTTCGGCCATCCAATAGCGAACGGGGGTGTAGTGTTGCACTGCCCAAGAACGATTCGTGCAGCTTGTACAGCGTTAAAGTACCCCCATCACACATTGCTAGAATCTCTGGAAGCACCTTGGTCTCACTTGCTGGATCTTTGGCTGTGGCTAACAGGCCGCTGCCACAATCATCGAAGGACGAATCAGGACCATCATGTGTGAACTATAAGGTGAGAATCTAGCCAGAGTGGTTGTCAGTGACTGATGCTCTTGGTCTCCCTGCCACATCTACGACAACAGACGGCGCATTATCACGTCGTCTTGTAGCCCCGCGACGAAATACACTTGAAGAACCTGATATAGTCTGAATCCGTAGGGACACGAGGCGCACTTCTCCGCTAGCGAATCCAGCTGCAAGTTCGTCTCCGTCGCGAGATAAGGCTACTGCGGTGACGGTGGACGAGGCTGGCGACGCTGGTACTGCCCCTCGAGGGCGAAGGTCGATCTCACCGCTGAAGCAAAGACCGGGCAGATCGATTGGTTCCACTGCTTGGGAGCGGTCCACACTTTGAGCTTCACGAAGCTGTTTCAATCGATCCCATTGCCGTTTCCCCATCCCATGCCATGAAAAAATAAGTACGAATCCACCAGAAGTACCCACAGCGAATAGGCGCGAAGATGAAGCGCTGCACAGGATGCGGCCGTATCGGCGCTACTAACGCTCCCCAGGTGTTTTCTGTGTATTCATTCGGCCAAGAACGGCACCAACATCTCTCAAGACATTAGAACTTACTATTCCGGATGAAACCACTGGATCTACTGCTGCACCGGCATCATATTCAGGATCGAGCGAACTTACGCCGTCCTAGTCGTCACTGGAATGCCCACCTCGGCGCAGCCATCCCCTATTATCGATGGAGTTAGCTGAGTGTGGCACAGGACAAAGCTCTCCAGTTGGGTACACCACCTATAATGATGATGCATCCGTCCCGCGGCTGCGTTTGGCTTCTGAAACTAGATCACCTGGCTCAGTCATGAAGGACGCAAACCATGCTCGAAAAGGGGACAGAATACGAGCCCCTTTGCTCGCTTGTAGTCGCTGCATTGCATCCGATGCCTGTTTAAGCGGATTGCGGGATGACCATGAACTGCTTGCAGTCGTGGATTTCAGGTCGGGCGAGCAGTTGTCCTGAACCGCACTCCTGTCTCCAGCCCGTATCTGGACTGCGATGGCCGCTCCTTCGCGAATTGTTTCGAGCAACTCGGGCGAGAGAACATCCAGTCTGTCAAAGGTTTCGTGGTCAGCTGCTCTTCCTGCTCCCGAAAGTGCTTCTTGGGATGACTTCTTCTCTCCAACATGGCTGCCGCCATTTTTATTACCAGCCTGGAGTCCAGCAAGTGCATCCAGCTCTCGAACAATTGCATCACCACGCGTGTCACTGCCTCCACGTGCATTCGTCTGTACCGGAACAACATTCGTGGCATTTGGTATGTGATCAGGTTCAACCTAATGCTCACTCTCATCGTCAGAGCTATCATGAAGCATTGCACTAAGACTAGACTCTTGTTTCGCCTGCCTACGCTGCTCGTCCAAAGCTGCTGATAAAGCTGCTGCTGTAGCATCAATAGCTACATCGCTCGAATCTTGAGAGTCTCTGCGATAGTATTTGCCAAGTGACAGTATGCTAAATTGCTGTGGAAATCCTCAAAGTAGCTTTGCGGCTGATGTGAACGTTGGGCAGTACTGGTTCCTCACAAATCGTCATCCGAGGAATCAGAACCTCCATCAATATCACCCAGATCAATGCCTAGACTGGCTAGGAGTGGGGAATCTACTAAGCTACCACTGCTTCCTGAATTTGGTAGATGCTAGTGCTAAATTGGGGAGCCGTGATCCTCTGAACCATCACTTTCATCCCCAACTCCCAACTCCCCTAGGAACGCATCAAGATCATCGGGTATTCCATCTGAATCATCCGAGCGGTCTGATCCGTTGCTCATGGCTCACTCTGCTTAGAAAAAGTGTGGGATCCTATGTTTTCTATATCACGCGCTACAGGTCGATATATCGGATCAAGTAGGATTCATGAGGTTGGGATGAAAGCCATTTTCGTTTTGAGCTCAGGGATATGCGAGCAGCCAGTTTAGCAGCTTCACGCTTCTCGCGTAAAACTGTGGCTAGGGCGCGGGGCTTAGACGTTGCTCGAATAGCTCAATCTGCAAGCTCCTCGAGGCGGTGGCAATCCGGAGCACCCCAGTCCCGGACGAACTTCGGCGTTGCCATCGTACCATAGCAGAGTGCTTGGGTGATCGAACGATTTGGGCGGTATCACATGACACTTGAACCTGGAATCAGCTTGCTAATCCCGTTTGTTGACTCAATTTCGTATGTCCACGTGTTGAAGGAGCAAGCTGTTCCAGTCCACGCACAAACTGCCATTACGCGAGATAATGTGGCAATTACGATAGATGGCGTTCTATACATTAAAATTGTAGATGCCTACAAAGCTTCCTACATGGTGAGCTTATACTATTCCGGTTGTCCGCATAATTCGCCTTTTTGCTTAACCCTACCGATTCATTGCCTTACGCTATTTTGCTTTCATGCTCGCAGGTTGAAGACCCGCAGTTTGCTGTCACACAGTTGGCGCAAACAACAATGCGCTCGGAGTTAGGCAAGCTTACGATGGATCAAGCATTTTAGGAGCGAGACGCCCTGAATCACGCGATCGTCAACAGTATCAACGAGGCAGCTGTGACGTGGGGCATAGAATGCCTACGCTACGAGATTAGGGATATTGCTCCTCCTTAGAGCATTCGCATTGCTATGGATATGCAGGCTGAGGCTGAACGTCGAAAGCGAGCAGAGATTCTAGAATCAGAGGGCACTCGGGAAGCAGCGATCAACACTGCGCAGGGCGAGCAGTAGGCGACATAGTTGCGAGCGCAGGGAGAGGCTGCGGCCATCGTTGCCAAGGCGAAGGCAACTGCCGAGGGCGTCGAAAGACTTGCTCGCGCAGTGCGAACACAGGGTGGGCAAGAGGCGGTCTCTCTGCGAATAGCTGAGCAGTATGTGTCAGCATTTGCGCGCATTGCGCAGAAGGGGAACACCATCATGCTCCCAGGCAATGCATCAGATGCCGCGTCGATGGTGACCCAGGCAATGACGATCTATAAATCCATATAGTCCCAGTAGTCTGTGAGAGATTCAAGCAGCGAGGACAGATCGACGGTGGAACAGCGGCAGTAGCTGGAAGACGTGATGGTGGAGGAGCGCGATTCCTCGTTGGGAAGTAACGATATCAGTTGGGATGATGCTGAGCAAAGCACTGCAAAAGTATTCAAGCCTAAGGCTTTTTGAGAAGTTGATTATTGGAAAATGAATCTAATTCTGGCCAGTGTTGGCGCCTCTAGCCTTGAAACAGCCACCATCTACCTAACAGGAACACACGGCCGGTCTGCATCTAGCTGCGGCACTAGTTCCAAGTAGAACTATCGACCTGCGCTACTGCCTTCTTCGAACAAAGGAACAGCTAGATATCAGGGGGCATAGACCTTACAAATGGTGAGGACTCGTCACCGTGAGGGAACGAACCTATCGAAGTCGTTGCGAGCCATCAGCCAGTGAGCAGTGCGCACATATGTAATAGCGGGTTATCTGACTCTCACGCTTATTAGGGACGCTTCAGATCTTCGTTCTTGATGAATCGTATTATGTCTCGTGCTGCATCAGTAGCTAGCTAGTATCTGGGATCATGGTGGTCCCCGCGCACCGGCTTGCACACATGGGCATGCCTTGTCGGCACCTGCACGGACCTGCACTGGTCGAGTCGAGCCGAACGTGCAGGTACCACAACAAGGGCTGGCAACCCTACGTGAATGTCCTCCGCCATCTCTTCGATTGCGCAGCCACATCCAACCACATTTGCTTGGCTCAACCGGGTTACTGGACCAGCAGTGGTGTGAAGCAACCCTGCAGCCTAGTTGTCACCAGCATCTGTATGTGCACTGGATTGCTGCTGACACGCACTTAGAAACCTCGCATCTAGGTCTGCAAGCAAGTTACTGCCTTCGTGCAAATGCTGTACGACCGGAGAGGCAATGGGAAGGATATTTGCGTACCCTACTGGGCTGCCGCGGTGAGGCGTCCCATAAAAGACAACAGCAACAGGCGAGTGATCCCTATAGCCTTCTGCGTTACGGCTTTGATAATCGCAATCGCTCTAGTTCTTGTGCCCGTCTAGTAGTCCCCATGGCCTTGTCAACACGTGCTTCATGAGCAGCCCACCAAGTGAGTGGGTCAAGAAAACGACGGGACGTCCATTTCGACCCACTCCAGCTAGTTCCAACTGCTCTTCCAATTGGGCCGCAAGCTCAGGCACAGACGCATCTCTACTTCTTATTATTCTTGCAAATGGATCTGCATCGAATCCTATTGATAGGACTCTTGCCCCAATAGAGAATGACTGGTAGAGCTCCGGTGCCAACCATGCAACTGGCCATATAGGGCCGTATAATCCGTTTTCGAGTCGTATATAGGAGCCGGGATCAACCAATCTCCCATCATGCGGGGCATTAACGACTGGACCACCCGGAATTGAAGCTGCACCAGGGTCGTCGGACCTTCCAGCTCTCCATGTGGTATAGGGATCCCCCCGCAATCCATGCACAAGAACAATATCAATAGCCTATTTAGATCCTTCTCGCCCCCGCCAATCGAGGAGGGGGTGCACCATATCGCCAAATTTCTCTTTAAACCTCGTCTCGCTTTGGGTTTGCAGCCGCGGGCTACCATGTGTCGGAAACGAGTATGCGAACGGGTGTCTCGGGGCATAACCGGTCATATCCTCCGCTTGTGCAGCAGACACATTCGATATTGCACGTACTAGCTGTGTGCGGAGCCTGAGATTGTCAGATTCTCCAAGATGTAGTAGCAGCTGCTCTAACCCATGTGAAGATTGGCCACTCCCGACACTGTCCGGCGAAAGTGCTTCGAGAACCGCAGCATGGTCATCATGCAACGCCAGATTGGCTACGGTGCGAACTAAAGCAGTTTGCACCATTTCCAGCGCTGCCAAACTTCCAATCGTGCTCAGCCTAGAAATTCGAGTCTCGCCTTCGATATCACTGGCAGATAACCTAGCTTGTGCTGACTGAGACGTCGCGCGCACTGTACCGCAACTGCGTTCCTAGGCAAGCTTGCTTGTCGCAACAGTTATAGCTGAAGACAAACAACCCGAGGCCAGAAGACTGGATCGACTACATTCGACCAAAGTGTGAGTCTAACGCATTGCTTTCCGAGCCGACGCGCGCCACTCGACATCGCGATCCAGTCGTGGTACTGACTTGCTAGCTGAGACTGGGGTATTCGTATTCATGGTGGCAGTCGTACCGCCTGCCTACGCTTCAGCTGACGAAATATGGTCATCCGTTACAACTGAGTGACTAACGCGATGAAAACTGTCGTCGTGGGACTCAAGCATGACTGGCGGCACCTCGCTCGTGGCGAAGGCACATGCTTGGCTTACCGCTAGCTTCGCTGCTGTTGATTCCGAATGAGATTCAATGAATCCAACTGCCTGCCAAAGTGACCACCTTATCTAAGAAATTTCATCTGCGATTGACTATGCCAAAGGTCGTGAGAGTCTGCGATAAATTCGCATCCACGCAGGGGCGTGCTGCTCGTTACGACCGGCGGCAGGTCTACCATTTTCCATCTATGTTCTACCCCCTCGGGCATCTGGCTCGCCAATTACTTGCCCAGCTGGACTGTAAATTTTGACGCTAAGCGCTGCTTTGAGCGGGTCTTGGGCATTCGAAAATCTTGATACAACGGTATCCAGCCAAGTGTTTTCAGAGCCAGAAAGTTTGCTTGTTCGTGTGGCATCAGAAACTGCGATTCGCGACACTAGCTCACCTGGACCAAGATGATCAGCAGGGGGCCAAGGCGCCAATACTGCCTCAAGTGATGCTTCACTGTCACAGGTGCAAGATGGCAGCAGATAATCCATGCGCCAAAGTTTTGCTGAGCTGCTCTCCTTCGCCTGTGCAGACGGCTGATCCAGGTAGTCTCGGGCGAGTTGTAATTCATCCACAATGGCTTGGGCAGTAGATGTCAGCAGCAGTCTCTGACTTGCAAGCGCTGGATCGTGTGCCACAGCGGCAGCTTCAACCAAGAACTGATCAGTCAAGCCTGCTATTGACGCAAGCAGGTGTCGAACAGCTCCCTGTTCACGGGATGAGGGATCGAGCGTCCTAGTTAGAAATGCCTAACTGGCCCTCGATAGATTCTTCGCTGGGCCCGTAGCAAGTCCATGACTAACTTGAGATATGAATGGCTCCTGTAATGGCCCGGAGTCGCCGAGTCGTAGTTCCAGCGATGTACGAGCATCACCAAGCGGCGAGGGGGTCTAAGTCCTTGCGCATAATTCAGCCGCAGTGGTCGCAGCTCGAACCCACTACAGCTCCGTCTCGTCGTTGAACTTTGTGTTGGCATGCAAGGGCCCTGCTAAGCACTTGAAACATTGAGCTGCTGCCGTGAACCCCACTGATCTGCATCCCACCACTATGTTGAAAGTCGGAGGTCCCCGAGCGTTTCCAGTCCCCGACTAGGTACAATTGGCCAGCGGATGGGAGGTTGAAAGGCCCATGCGAAGAAATGAAATCGTCATATGACGTCCCAAGCTGCAGATACTTTCTTGCATGCGATGAGAAGTGTTTAACCCGGGTATACTGAAGGCGGCCTGGGCTAGCATAGAGGATAGTTTGAAACCGCATGCAGCTTGCAGAGCAAGCCCCTGCAAAGTCAGCCTAGTGAGGGGGCTCAGCGTCAAGCTGTCACAGCCCCCAGCTATGCGCTCCAGAGCTTCCATTCCGGTGTTTGCAGAATCAGCTGCTTGCCAAAGTTGGTTTGCACTCGTGGCGATTCTACCACCCTGGGCTTGCAGCACGCCTTCCAAGCGCTTCCTTGAGGTGTCGCTCAAAGATGGGAGTCGGCGATTGATATCCCTGCAAACATTCTCAAGAACCGTCAGGGATATTTGAGCTCCAAGCAATAACGGTTGGCTGTCAAGTGCATCGCTTGCCCAATTCGCAGAGAGAGCCAGCAATGGATCCGTTGCGCCCGCGGTGCTACGGCGGGCATGCAACAGCGCTGTCAAAGGTTCCTGATATGCGACCGACAACGCCAGGTCTGCACAAGCCTTAACTATCCTAGTCTGGCTAGTTGCACTCTATTCTGTAGCCTAAGAGTGAAGCTACAAACACACGGAGCGTGAGAGGACTGCTAAACCATCAAGTACACCTACGCCTGCGAGCGGATTTGCTGCTATATCCTCTCCAACAGAGGCTGCTCCAGGCGATTGAAGCCCTTCTAGAATTCCAAGTTGGCTACTGCCTAAGCCGCGCATACGCATCCCAGCGAGCAAAGCCCGCGCTAGGCGCGCCCTAGTCGCTGCTGCAGCTCCAGAATCTTGACTCGCACACATCCACCTCCAAACAGAACTTGGCATGCAGCTGATGGCAATCAGCCAAACATCTTCATTCTCATGGCATAGGCACGCTTCTAGAAATGCGCTGATGTGTGAGCTACATGCGCAAGGCGGGTAATTACGGAACACTATTGGAATGATAGCCTTGGCTAGGAAACTCGGAGTTCGCTGGATACTGAAAGCTGCCAAGATCTCCGAAATACCATTAAGGTTATTCTTGTATGCGTGTACTTCATGGGGTGTTTCCTGCATGTATTTCTTGCGAGGATCTCGTTCAAGTTGCTGTGATGCACACTCGAGCAAGCGCTGGTACGATAGCCCTAAAAACGCAGCTCCCACGGGTACACTTCGACGCAGGTTCCGCCACATGTCAGCAGCAGTAGAGGTAATAAAAATGTCCGATTGTGCTCAGAAATAAGTTGACATTCGGGCTTCACTATTGCAGAGATACGGATCGGTTGAGGCGGTGCGCCTGCGGAAACGTCCACCGGAACTTCTGAGAGCAGTACAGTGCAATGCATCGATCCGGATCGGACATCAGCCCAAAAGCCCACCGACTCAAAGCCAGCAAACAAAACGAATACAGACTGCCCAATTAGGTCTATCTCGTCACGTGCGACTATCTCACTTCGGGATACAGTGTCCCACTCAGGCTGGCACCTGAAGCAAAGGATCAGAGCCACCTTCTGCCACTTGCACCTACTGGGCCTGCCTGTACAGGTGCACCTCGACTGCTCCGAGACCTCGATCGCGACCTGCTCCTGCTGCGGGAAGCACTCCGTCCTCGGATGCGGGCTCCTGACCGAGATCTCCTCAGGTACTACTCAC
>Ga0136560_1000719_pt1 | contig 16649 bp, 26 predicted proteins | sample AntRauMeHopE1497_FD_104925 | JGI IMG/M metagenome (GOLD analysis project Ga0136560, IMG submission 104925) | Saline lake microbial communities from Rauer Islands, Antarctica - Metagenome Hop E1 #497 | ecosystem: Environmental > Aquatic > Non-marine Saline and Alkaline > Saline | place... | reverse complement strand
TAGCTTCAAAAGCCTGCAACAAGGTGCAGTCAGCCCCAATTGAGCTCCACATATCAGGATTTAATAACCAACATAAAATTAGGGCATCCTAGACTAGCATGCTACCGCCTGGCTTCGGTGTATGCTACTTATGAATGTGGTGCAGCTGCTGCTACCATTGGAACGCAACCAGATCTATATTCGAAGGCGCCGCATGCAGAATCGCCTGGACTTTTACGGCCCAGTCGCAGCGTGAGATGAGATGTAGTTGCATCTTTGAATCTCTATCGGTATATAGTCCCACCAAGATACCATGGACTAAGCTTGGTGCCGAGGGATGCCCAACTAGTTGCACAACTATGGTTGAACGAGAATTCAAGAGCGCGATTCGGTGCTTTAGGTCGTTCAAATCCTTATCAGACTCAAGTAAATGGCATCCAGCGGGTATGTAAGCACCAAGTGCGCTACACGCCAACACTGCTGCTTTCGCTTGCTGTCCACAGGCTATAGCATCTCGCTTCGCTTGATCATAGCCAAGCGCTCCACGAAGAAGCGGAGTTCGAGTATCGGGGAATCCAGGAGCCAGAAACATCCATTTGCCGGACATCTCGAATGTTTCACACAAACGAAATAATCGCAGTGACCACAAGAATGCGAACAAACGGGAAAGTACCCGGATCTGATGCGTTTTCTCGTTTTCCAGTTTAATTTGATTCCGAATGTCAAGATCAGTGGACGGATCCGATCAAGCGGCGCGCGCAGCGTACGGCGTTGTGAGCCGCGAACTCGCCTTTGCGTGGCTTTAAGAACGGAATTCGATTAATTCGGGGCCTCCTCTGCCGGGCACTTACAGGGCATCCCCTCCAGCCAATACTCCGAGTCCTTGCACCATGGACCTCGACGGTCGCACTTTAGACTGCCCAGTCACGCTAATGCCTCGACCCTGCACATCTGGATAGTTCATTGCGCTGAAGATCCCCGAACCTTGCTGGCTTCGGGCCCCAAGTTCCGACCGTCGAACACCCCTAGGAGACACGGGTTGTTTGCTAGATATGCCGGCATTGCCGCTCCCAGTCCATTGGTCCCGCGGGAGCACTGCAGCTGGCGGACGAGGATTTCCATTTCCATTTCCATTTCCATTTCCATTTCCATTTCCACTGCCACTTCCAACACCCGGAGATGCAGACACAGAAACCACATCCCGGCGAGAAGGGGGCACGGACGAGCTACGCGATTGCCTACCGTTAATACCACGCGTAGCTGGAGGTAGTGGCGGTGGCACTTGCTGTCTCAGGATACGATATAGCGCGACCGTGTCTGACCTCTCACTAGTCCCATTCTTGGAGCCTAACGTGTCGGCAAAACGGAGTCGGCGAGTTGGTGATGCAGATCCTGGGCTGGTGCGTACATCGGTCCTACGGAGCACCTGATCCGTCAACGCCGTCGTCCGCGAAATCTTATTCTCGACTGAAGGCAAACATGCACTGACACCAGAGGCTGAGAGTCCCAGAGTAGGCTGTCCAGCAGCACGGAGCTGTGCTAGGTTGGCTGGTCTCTCAGGAAATTGATCTGGTTGGTGTTTCTGAACAGCGCTCTAGAATGCTGACACAGGCTCGAGACCTTCATCTCCTCTCACCATTGCATTCGTTACACGGCGGCGATGCTCTGACCCCAAAGCCTCTGGTTGCTGCAATAAAGCTGCAGCCCCCGTGCCACCTCTCATACGCTGGGCATCTTCACCGGAGCCTCGTTGTGTCGGTCTCATAGGCACTCGTCCGCCAGCATGAGGAAGCCCACCCAATTCCGAAGTAGCTTCACGAGAAAGTGATGTCTCAGGTGCGGGGTTGGGCATTAGTACGACGGCTGCAGGCTTGCTTGATCTAGAAGCTAGACCAACCGGTTGATCTGGGTCAGCACCATCGTCCTAGCCCTCGTCATTGCTAGCAGCTAGTACACTGGCAGATTTGGCTGCAAATGCAGCAGTTTCAGCCCCTGCAATCTAGAATTGTGCCTCTGGGTGTTGCATGGGGTCATTCCTGCCACCCTCTTGCACACCGAATCTACCAAGACCCTCATAACCAAGCTGTGCACTCTAAGATGCATGCTTACCCCTTGCTGCTCGAGCAACCTCGGGCGGAAGCACCCCACGTGCTTGGCTGAGCGAGGCAAAGTCACGCCATGTTAACATCACATCCCCATCGCCAACTTGGTGTAGCTTTGCAGTCTGACGTCTCGCGGGGGCTAAGAACGCATCTGCCTAGGCCTGGCTGCACTGAATGCCTGCCTCTAGCACAGCTCGCCTGAATCCTGACATCCGCACTCGGCCTCTTGGATCGCGTTTCATCCTCAGCCAGGCTCCTCGCAGCCCACCGCGTCTGCACTCCATTCTCTCTCGTAGAACTAGAGCATGTCTAGCTTCATCCAGTGAGTCGGCAAGACGAACCCGTTCTACCACTGGCTACAGCGCCGCCATCGTCCCTCGGCTGTCAGTGATTGGCCTGGCAGGGATTTCCTTCGCAGCAAGCTCAGAAGCGTCCAGAGCTTTGCCTCTCACTCCAGCAGGTGGCGCCCCGCTGTTTTCAGCAGAGTGAGCAGCTGTAGCTGCACTATTGAGGACTTCGTTGTTAGCACCCGCCTCTGGCACTGGGTCATCCCCTTTGATCGCATTGGCGAACTCAGAGTATGAGATAGACCCGCTAAGGTCGTTGTCAAGCCGGAGGAGAAAAAGAGCAAATTCAGGCTATGAGAGTGCAATACCATGCCTAGCAAGGCCCACCCTTAATTCTTTGGATGAGACTCTGCCGTCCTTATCTGGGTTCATGCGCAGGAATAACTTTCGCATCCCACCCTTGCGCTCAAGGTTGGTGGCCACTCGTCGCACTAATGCGTTGCTCTTCTTCCCGAGTGCCAGCGACCGGCTTGGGCCTCGATCTCCACCTGCTGTACTCTGCTATCCAGTCCCCAAGAAGGGGGCGGGAGAACCCCACGTGTCTCGAGGAGGGACCGCCTGCTTCGAGTTCAAGTGCGACTCGTCAACTCGCGAGTCGTCCGGCTTTCGGATGGGTAGGTATGGTGCAGCCTGACCAAAGTCACGTCTTCGCTGTGCTGCTGCCGTAGAAGAGCCCGCTTGCTCATGCTATGTCTCACGAGCTCCGACAAATGTGCCATTCTCGTCGATGTGACCAGTCCCATCCATATCATCAGTACCGAACTACCCGACTGCCTAGAGCACTGCTGCTGCTTCTGCCGATGAAAGCGCATCAGCATCTAGAGCGGACTTTGGAGCCATTGCTGGGTTCGTGTCTTGCAACAACTCACGCCCAACTTCTCCATTCGTGTAGGCACTCATTGCTCTGGCATTTGGTCGGCGCTTACCCCTACCGAGCGCCCCGTGATCTCCTGCAGGAAGCACGTGAACTGTGGCAAACGGGTCGACACCTGGAGGAAACAAGGTCTTCATGAACGTCTTGCAGTCAACCAAGCCAGATTCGGACTTGTCCATGGCAGCAAGCAGGTGCTTTTCGTCTTCCGTCGGTACCACCACACCTATTCGTCTTAGTCCATCTACAACTTCGTCATGCGTTAGAAGACCGTCGCGTTGGGCATCCAGTCGAAGAAAAGCTCGGCTTGGCACCGGTTCTATTTCCTCCAGTCGGTCAGCGACTCGTTGGCAAGCTCGCCGCACAATCGGGTCTGGGTGCTGTAGCCCACTGCCAGCGGCTGCACGAGCAGCACGTGCAGAGGCCGTTTGCTGCACGACGGCCTCAACTGCAGATTGCGCTAGTGTGGATGCCCCTCCGATTGATGCCGAGCCGCTTTGGACTGAAGCCGCCCCGCATACGGATTCGTTACCATAGACCAGGTCCTACCCCTCAGGGGGATGGTAGTTTGATGAGAACCTGGAGAGCGGCAACGAGGTTGCACGCATCTCAACAGGATCTAGCATTGCCGCAAAAGTTGGAAAATCCACACGAGTATGCAAACCAACTCCTGGCAGCTGTGAATCGGAACTTCCCGTCGATTTTGATGACGGCTTTCCTGCTTTAACACCAGCCAGTACAGCGAGTGCCAGTATTTCGCTCTCATCCACTCGCACTCCCATGCCACGCAGCCCACGCGCTGCCTCCCCTAACGTAGTGGTCCCTTGCGATGCTCGTGGAAGCCGCAGGAATGCCTTGCGGAGGGCTGCACCAGTATCCTGACTAGATGACACGCTACCAATCATTCCTCCTGTTGGCTTTGCACCGGCGAATCGACCACTGCCCGCACCCGTTTCTACGCTTGATCCAGGCAATGCTGATCCAACCTGCTCAATTCGATGCGCAATGCGACGGGCTACCCGAAGACGGGCATTTTGAGCAGCCACAGGGATATTAGCGGGAGTCTTGGGACCTCCTTGCGCGGCGATCGATCCCATTGCGAATGCTGGGGCGACGGCTAAGGCAATTTCATGAGTGGACATACCAGCAGGTGGCAGCTCGTCCGCACCTGCGGTGGTAGAGCTTTGGTAATCCGCGGCCCTCTTCTGCAGGTCACGGAGTGGCTATTCGAAGCTACTCCTATCTTCACTTTGACTCTTGCTCTCTTGTTGGGGCAAGCCGCCTCCTTGCTCAGTCTTCTGTCGGTCAATCCATTCCATTGTCCGACTAAGAAGTGGGGTAGCCCCCCCTTTACCGGCTAGTCCACCCTCAGCATTCAGTGTAGCTCCACTGATGCTGCGCGCAGCATCCTCCTATGCCCGGTTGATTGCTCGCGAGAAATCTGCGTAAGACAATTGCTAGATCTCGGCGCTCGTGCCTGCAGCCTCTTTACCTGCCCATTTGCATAGATCAGCTGCAGTCACATCTTGTGCGCCACTAGATCGGAGGGCAGCCGCAACATCCCCCGCGCTGGCACATGCTGCTGAGGCCTCATTCTGGTTGGAACTGCCTCCGCTAAGCAGGGAGTCTGCTGCCGCGATCACAACACCCGTGTCTCGACCTGCCCCGTGTGAATCGGAATCTTCTTGTGTACCCAGGTACGTTGTGAGTAGCTGCTTTTGCGTGCCTGTGTTCTACCTTGAAGCCGCTTGTATACGGCGCTGATGATGAGCACGTTTGGGCGATAGAGCAGCAGCTTGTATGCCTTGCGCAGGCACATGTGCCTACCCGACAGAGTCTGACCCTTGTTGCGATGCTGCAACACTAGCAGTTGGCCCAAACTTATCGAGAGCTAACGCTGCAGATTGACGCTCCGACTCGAGGCCTCGGACACTGTGGATCCAGAAATCTAGGAGATGTGGTGCCCCACCTCTTCCAGACCTGCACTTCTGGTCGACTGTCCTGATGGAGCCTTCAGCTGCGGCAATCACCCTTTTCAGCTCCGAGTTATCGACAGGCCCCATCTCACTTTCCGAAGAGCTGTCTCCGACTTTACCTGCCAATGCCTACACACCTGCCGGTAGATTCACTTGTTCCTTCGCACCCGGTCGGCCCTGGCACCTGCCCCCAGCAGCCCTGGACACAGCGGCGCGACCCACAGCTGGACCGGCACTGTCCAACAGCTCGCCCGGCGTGGAGGTCAGGACTGCCCATGTGCGCGAGCTATCTGAGGACTGTGTTGGATTGCGTGACTTCATGCCTCCACCACTGGCAGGATGGTGATCAGCTGGATTGGAGATCTGGTGACCTGCGCGGGAAGGTAAGCTACGGCCACGCGAACGAGATAAAATGGTGATAGTGACAAGGAGAATTCCTCAGCAGCCCTATTTGACACGCCATTTATGACTATCAAGTCTTACCTGGACGTTTTCTGGCTACAATGCGTTCGTCGGTGCCTTCCACCTGTCCAGTTCTTGGGCCAAAGTGACTATTTCGCGCGCTGCGGCCCGCGACTCGCATTAGTCCCCGCATCTCTGAAGCGCTGGCTTTCACTCCGAGTTTAGACAAGGCACCTGACAGAGCATCCAATCCGGCTTGATTTCGAAGCTGTGTACCCGAGGAAGCTACTCCGAAGGGCGCAGCTCGTCCCCCCAGTTGCACCGAAGGTGATTGAGCTACTCGCGCTTTTCGGCCAGAGCGGCCAATTTCGACTCCTTTAGAGCTAGCGGCCACTTCTTCGAACCTAGCAGATGTCGGCAAGGAGAAGCCCTTATCTCCGAGATTCATTCTCGAACTAGATAGGGCAACGGCGGTTCCTGGCTGCGGTGCACGTCCAACTGGAGCGGACATGACTTGCTCCCCATTCGTTGGAGCGCCAAGTAAGGCTCCACCCCCGTGCATTGATGAAGATAACGCAGACATACTGATCTCAAAGGCGTTTAATATCGGGCCACAGCAGTGCTATCGCCTTGCGAAAATGTCGGTTCGGTCCACCAGTAACTTGTTCCGTTGAAAAATGCCGCGCATGTTAGTTGCGACCACCGTGCGCTGCAACAGCCCGATGCGAGCTGGAGCTGTGGATGCCGACCGATTCATATTCCCTACATCCAGACTAGCCTTTAGCTCGGCGAGGTCAGTGTGAGATACGAGCCCATGCAACCATTGGTTTGCATCTAGCATCTGAATTATCGCACAAGTCTTCCATACAAGCGTCGTCGTGGTGAAATGACTCTCAACGGATTCTCGATATGTTACGCTCCCATGTGATTTCACCGGATTGCTTTCGCAGAGTAGGAGCTATCACTCAAACTATGAGTTCGAGTACAAACAATCACCCGGCTGCTTATCTGGCGGCTAGTGGGGATGCAGATGGTCAAGCCTTGCACGAAGCTCCAAATGGCCGCGCAGAAGCAAGTATTCGAGATTCGCCGCAGCCAAGAGGCGCGGCAATTGCCACTAGCCCAATTTAGCGCGGCGACGCTCCAGGAAGCCTTCCACGCCGCGCGGCATGGGAGGGTGTAGACTCATTCGATGCAGCTGAAGGTGGTACTCGCCAAGACCCGATAGCTCGCCATGCGGTACCCCCCGTGCATGGCATTACAAACGCGAGCGCACCTGCGAGTGAAGACAGACGAGCACACACAGCAAGGGCTGCACCGCGCTCGTATCGTGATGTCAGAGGTACAGATACAGGCCCAACGTCTGCTCGCCGACCGGTTCCAGTGAGGCCAGCTCAATCCACCGGTCGAATGGCTCGTACCGCCGCCACAGCGGGCGGCCGCTCCCGACAAGACAAAGTGGCTCCCAAGGTAGATCCTGCATTAGCACAGCTGCAAGCGAATGCCAAGGTGAGAGCACGTACTGCTCGCACTGCCTTGCTAGCCTCATAGGCAGCTCAGTTGGGCATGGCAGTTCCGCAAGGAAGCAATGGGCGCGGCGCCGGTACTGTCGGAGCACCCGATGGATTCGGTCGTACCGTTGGGCGAGGTATCGGAGGAGCGCCTTCTCGTTTCGCTAACACTGGGTCTGCCTCTGGTGCTCCGCGGGGAGCAGGAGCTCTAGGGGGAGGAGTGGCCCTGGGACCCGATGGTCGACCTGCTGACACGTTGACTGGTGCTGCGTTGTCCGGGGTGGAGAGCGAGGCCAAGATGCTGCGGTCTCTGGCCCAGTGGCAGGAAAACAGCTATAGTGAATCCTCAAAGCTGTTACAACGCCTCCGACGCGAGTACGACTAGCTTCGTACGGACAATAAGGCGAGGCAGCAGGAAGTGGGTAAAGTTACTGGGGAGCTCGACCGACTTGAGCGCGTTATGATAGCAGACAGAGAGAGAGCGGGATAGGCTCACGACCTCGCGAAACGAAAAACTGACGTCGAAGATCGCGTAAGACTGCCGTCCCTCCAGCATGATCGATTTGTATGCTTGTTTTCCACTTGCGTGCGAGCGCCGTTGTCGATGCCATTCTCGATCATCGATATTATGTCCCGATTTTAATTTTGCAGAGATCTGTGGCCGAGCACGCTTTACGTCAAGCAGAGCAGCGCTAGCATATGCTTCAGCATATGACAGAGCGACTTAAGAACAGCAACACTGATCTGGATCAGCGAGTCAAGGTACTCCAAAAAGCTGGCAAAGTCGCAAAGCAGCAAGCAAATGTCGCTTCGAACGGCGTAGGCGCCAGGCGGGCAGAGGCAAGTGCAGCTCGTGCACTAGCAGAACATCTCCAGAACTAGATGTCATCCCAGCGCGGTCACCGGGAGTCCAAGTTGGCACGTGTCCAGCAGGCCATGAAAGACCAGGAGGCGAGGCGAGCTGCATTCGATGATAAGGAGAGGAGGCGTCTGCACATCCCGGAACTGCCGCGCGGTGACCTTGACGAAGCCGGCGAAGAGCGCCTTAAGCAGCTTTTCCTCGTCCGCCGTATCTACGGTTCCATGTTGGCTCGCAGACTGCGCGAGGACACTCGCCGATGCGACCGGTTGGAAGCCGCCTTCCAGCGTATTCGAGCTGCCACAGGATTAGCTGACACTGAAGCCATAGTGCAGCGATTCTCGCATCGCGAAGAGACGTTGTCATCCCTGAGACAACAGTTACATGCAGCAAGGGAACGCCTGGCATCATTGCGGGACGAGCGCAGGCGCCTCGTGTGGCGACTAGATGATGCTCAGACATCGACCGGAAAGGAGCGAGAACGTAGAGCCTTGTATGCCAAGTTGGAAGACCTTGAGTCTAGAAGGGCGACTGCCAAGCGGAGGGTGGGCGAATCTCGCTCCAGGCTATATCGTGTGTCCGTGGTGTTGGAAGCATGCCGGGCATCAGTAGCACGACTGCTGCGGCGCCTCGGAGTCCCCGTGGAGGAACGGCAAGGCGGCATCGGACTAGATAACGATGGAGATGAGCTCGACGACATGCTTTCCGGAGACATTGACGGCAAGGAAGATGCTGACTTAGACGAGCGGAGAGGGCAGGAGAGCAAGGAGGACGCAGACGGCGAGGGACACGGACTGTCGCTGTCCAAGTCCATGGAGAGGCTCGTCGGCGGGCATGGGACGGTCGTAGATTCTCCTACAGATGCCGAGAGTACCCGGTCTAAAACAGCAGCAGCTGGAACAGGGGCACAGGCAGCCCGTCTCCTTGCAATGAGGGCAAGTTCTGCTCGAGCGTCTACCAATGAGGATGCGCAAATGGTGCTGGGGTCTACACGGCGTAGTCTGGATGATCGTGATGGGCCTGAGACTCGTCATGTTTCCAGCAGTGGGAATGCTGGCACTGTCGTTGTCTCTTCGGCTACGCTTGACTCGGCCCTGGGACAGCTTGAGGCTGCCGTGTCTCGTGCACTTGCCCATCTCACCGCTGTGTTCGAACGAGAAGAAGCGATTGCAGCTAGAGCCGGACATGGCTCAACCGATGCTGGTGCGATCGGTGCGTTGGATCGCGCAGATGGTTCCGGCGGAGCCCCAGCTGCTCGGTCGCTCTCAGCTGCACTGCTCGGGCGCATGGGCATACTGAGGCAAGGAGGAGGCTCCAAGGGAGAAGGCACAGCTGATGGCAATGGTGCTCATGGTGCAGGAGGGGTCATGGGAGAGCGACTCATCGCATCGTTGCTTGCTCTGCCTCCTAACCTTTCCGATGATAACGTGAGGGTGAATGCGAGAGCCTCAACCCCTGAACCTGATCCGTATCGTGACGAAGTAATGGATGATGATGCAGATGTATCAATGGATCGGGGGGCGATCCGGGCCGCTGCCATGGATGCAGCATATGCAGAAGAGGATCGCTAGTTAGAGGAGCCCGACCACCTGCTGTAGTCCGAGCGGGGCCTCGACCACCTGCGCAAGGCACTGGGAATCGCCGAAGAAGGCCCTCCAGACGAAGACGATGAAGATGACATCATGCTCACGCGAGCAGACGTTAAGCATATATCATACATGATGGTGACCGAAAACAAGCCGAGTGCAGAGGATGATGGATTCGAAGACTTCGTCGCAGCCACACCGAGTGGAGGAGCACACCGCCACAAGTGACCGGGTGGACCGGGCAACTACTCTCGGCGGGTCAAGCCTTCAGACGAACTTCATATGTTTCGATACTAAACCTGAATTGCTATGCTCGTTCTTAAACAGTGCTTACGTCTACATCAGTAGCATTCATTTTAACTGCACACTTTCTCCCAACCACGTAATGGATCCAAGCTATCATTCATTGCCGCACCCCAGCTTGCCTGCCAGTCCCATCGGTCAGGCGGGCAAAGTCCTTGAAGCCCATGGATGCCGCACTGTCCCAGGGCGCCACAGGTGGATCGCTTACTAAAACACTGGATCGAGCCGCATCTCTGCGAGTTTGGGCAGCTGCAAGGGCTCCAGCAGATCCACCTATCCCCATCTGTGCATTCAATGCAGCGTTCTGCTACGACTGCAGCAACATTGACACGACGCCCTGGGTGCTGTTACGCCGAGCCCTCGACCTTGATCTCTCTCGCAGCTCGGCATTAGCTTGACGAGCCCCAAGATCATGTCGCAAAGAAACAGGGATTTGGGCAGCCATGCGACGCTCTACAACTTCTGGCAACTCAGGCATATGACCTACTGCTTTGGCCAGCAATCCCATTGCCCTACCTTGGGTCGGCTGTTCGAAAGTTGGAGCGTATGTCGCCAGCTTATCGACTACCTGTGGAATCACGGGTGTCGCTTTGCCTGCTGGTGCCCCTGATATTTCGCTATCATCGGGTCGCGAGCGATCAATCGAGATGCTTCTGCTCAGTACCCTTGCCTAACTGCCAGCCTGCCGCGTGGGTCTTGCGCTCTTATATATGTCCTTGACGCTGTATCCTACCGCACCGCCCGGTTTATCGAGCCCGGGGAGTGGTATGCTCTTATCGTCACCGTCAGCTTCAATAACGCTGATTGTACCGTATGCCGTAGCCGCGCCGAAGTTCGACTCGAGAGCCTGAGATCCATAAGATCGAGCGCGCTCGGCTGCTTTCTACACACCAGATTGCACAGGAAACCTACCTCTTCTGTCAACATCCGTACTATTGTGAGATTGACCGTCTCTTCGCTTCCTTATAGAAGATTTGCCCCTTCTCGGGAAGGCGCCTCTGCCCTACATATCACCAGTTGAGCTTGTACGATTTCTTGAATCCGACACATCGCCTTCATCGTCAATATCAAGACCGCCAACTTCTTGCATTAAGCGGCGTACCTGCTAATCCTCTCGACGACCGCGGACGTCAATGAGCGCAGACCCACTTGAGACAGAGGACTACAACGAAGCTACAGATGACTGTAAGCCGACGCTGTCTCTCATAATGGAAAGTTGGTCGCTTGACTCCGGGGTTCGGTCATCCATTTTGTCCCGGACCCTTCGCCTCGCGTCCTTCTTTGCTTGCAGTTTCCGACAGTGTGCGCCCGAAAGTACTTTGGTCGCTCTGTCGATTGGGGACACGAAGCGGCTATCTGGGCGGCCCATATCTTTCTAGGACCTTCGCTGCACTCCTGCTACCCAGCCTGCCGCATCAAACGGAACCTTGTCCTTTTTGCCTTCTGCAGTTCTCTGGAGACTCCGTTCAAAGTACGACGGTGACTGATTATCCCCTCCATGAGATGCATGCTCAGATGCGTAGATGACCGGTCTTCTATAACTTGCTGAGACACTCTCAGAACCGTTCGGTTCTACTGATGGACCATACAAGGCATCGGCCCTCGGTCGCGGGGTGATTGCTGTCCCATGCCTAGCCTAGGCAGCAGATTGCGCAAGTTCTCCTTTGTCCAGTGACTCCAGCTCTGGAGCAAGACTGGCCAATCGAATTCGGCCGAACTATGATGAAGGGCCATTCTCTTGAAGTTCCAACGAAGTTTCTCTAGGGGTATCTCTGGGTTGACCGTCTACCGACAAAGTGTCCCACTCAGCGTCTCCAGGTGCAGATTTCACGAACGAGCGTTCACTCGCTGGAATCTTCCTTACCTGAGAGTTGGAACTCGCAATCACACCAACACTCGCACTTTCATTCTTAAACTCATCCTACGTTCCTAGATCGTCGACCTCAGGTTCAAAGCGGCGCGATGTGTCCACGTTGGAAGCAACCGATGGCGACATGCCCACAACCATGCCTGCAAGCGCATTTAGGCTGCGCTCTACGCTATGTCCCAGCACATCTCGCGTATTACGAACACGAGAGAGGCGGGTCTGTGCAGCGAGCTGGAGCTTTTGTGTCTTGCTAGGCTCGGTTTGATTTCGAGACTTCGCCCGCTGCTGTGCCTCACCTCGGTGCTTGGCGATACGCTTCGCCATGGACAAGCCTTGGTGCTCACTGTGCAGTATCTGCTACTGTCTCCGAAGGGGTGCTTCCCGTCCAAGATTGAATGGAGCTCCCCCCCGCACAGCCAACGACAGCTAATCGGCTAACTCGTGTCGTCTCTAGATGGATATTTCAGGAAACAGAACCTGCGATCCTTCCGTTTTCATCACTTTCTCCCGCACTAAAGCAGCTGCACGCTTCCGAATTATCAATTTCTAGCTCCGGACATGTCCAGGTAACTAGTCTCCTGCGTCTTCGAGCCATACCAGATACTATGCAATTGCACGGGAAGCAGCCTATCTCTCCTCATCTCGCCTCCAAGCACGCTCGCGCACAGACTCAAGAAACTCACTTGTTTTCCCAAGTCGTGAATGTAATGGTTCCAGCCTAGGGTCTCGAGCCTGGATAAGTGCTCTTGCCTATGGCGCGGTCGAGCTGTCCATTGCCGAGGGGAGACTATTGAGAGGCTTGAGTGGAGACAAAGGGGATCGCGGGTCATTTCGAGACATGGTTGCTCGGACTCTATCGATCGGAGTTTGGACGGTCCCCGACCGTGGACCAGACAGTGATACTGTAGAGCAATTTGCGCCATCAGTCTTTGATCCCGACACAAGCAAAGCGCCCGGCTAATCGGTCACCATAAACCCTGCGGGCGCAGTGAAAGTTTCAAGCCTATTAGTAGTAGTCGATTGCACTCGCTGCTGGTCTCGCTAAGCCCCATCATCTCTTGATGCTCCCCGCTTTATCGGACTCGCATACTCCCTGGAGCCTGTGGCTAAAGCAAAAAGAGTTGATCCGCCGCGATTTGTAGCTGTTTTTGCCCTCGCACTAGCCCCAGGCAACACGCGCACAAGAGGGTTTGTATCCAAGGGCCGGCGGGAAACGAACATCCGTTCGAAAAGAGAGGACTACACATTAACATCTGGGTCATCGGCGGCCAGCTTGGACACTGGCAAGCCTCCTGCGCGAAGCTTGGCCGGCAGTCGTTTCCTCTGCGCCCTCATCGATGGAGTCATTCGTCTGTTGTTCTAAAGCGCGGATTCATGCTGCCTCTAAAGCTTCGCTCGTGACTCTTGCTCTTCTTCTTCCCGTTTTGCCTGCTTTCTGGCTCGAGCAAGCTGTTTGATCCAATCGGGCGAGCCCAAGGTAGATTTGGTGAGAGACAAAGCATTCTGCAGGCCAGATTTATCACGCTTCGTGCGTCGGGTGCCAGGGGTATTGATTGCATGGACAGTTGTATCCTTCAGCGACTGTTTGCTCGACTTGATAGATACCACATTGCAATCAAGCTGAGACTTCATCACCGAGCTCATGGCTCTACTTGGCTGATCGCAATCTTGGCTAAGAGTGAAGGATTGTCTCGATGTAGCCGTCGCGGCCTATGAATTACTACCCAAGACTGCATCACTAAGCTCAGAGATCAGACGGCCGACTTCTACATGCAGGGCAGCCGGCAAGAAGGGCAGCCTGTCTCTAAGCACTTGCATCTCCAGTTGTTGCGATATGTCCATCGTGCTTGCCTGTGGCTTGACAGTTGAAACAGAGCCACTAGGAGATAGAGTTGACGATGCTACCGAGCTAGCCGCCATCTTTCGTCTGTCTAGCTTCTACTACCGCTCTTTCTGTCCAGCAGCTCTGAGGGAAGCGACCAAGGTGTCCACTGATGGGTCCATAGTCCTCGAATTGGCTTCGCCTTCCTTCATACGCCATATCCCTTCCATAAGTGCGGCATCTTTGGCATCAATCGAAGATCCGGCATGAACGTAAACCCACCCGCTGCGAACACTACCTTTTGTCCCATCCACTACCATTCGCCCCACTTCAGCTAGCCAACGCACTCGATTTATTGGCCTGACAGAATCAAATTCGGCCCGCCGTGCTCGAGCTTCCTGCACACCCTCGCGATCTTCATCAGCGATCGAATAGCTAGCCATGGTAGCGCTATTTTCTCGAGAATTGCGCGCCTCTTTCGACACATAATGGGAGCCCTGCACGCTGGTCACACTGCTTGCAGACCCCCGTCGCACACCCCGTCTTTGTCGTTTTGAGACTTCATCGCGGAGAGCATTCCTTATAGGTGCGGGGGGTCTGCGATCCCCTGCGTGTCTACCTAGCACTAGGCGCCAAGCAGCTTCCGATCGATGCCTGGCTGCTGCAGCAATCTACCGCGCCTAAAAGCCCCGAGCAATTCGCTGAATCTCAATGGTAGACTCTTCCTGGAGAGATCGAAGCCTTCTGACATACCGGCGGCCAGCATACCCCCTCCATATAGCTTGCACCATCATAACAGCGCCTCTGCAGCGTCTGAACCATGCCATTGCCTGCAAGCGTCTGCTGTCATGAACCGTCGTGTCTTCGTACATAATAGCGAGCCAACGGCATATGCGCCCTCGAGCCCATCGCCGTGCTTGCATCACTGGACGAATCGACATTCGGACTTTAGTTCCGTAGTACAGGCTTTGTATACGTCTGGCAGCAGCAACTCTGTCGCCAGTGTTGTCTACGCGCTGCACTGTTTTCGTGCGAGCCGTCCCAGCGGTCTTGGTTCTGTGCAGCATGATGACATGTTCAAAAACTCGCTTCAATCTCCATCGCCTCATCGCCTTCGCGACGACAAGAGAGGCCCGTCTGCGCAGAGTACGAACACGGTCACGCAAAGCTGCCATTGTTCGGTGTATAGTTGATGCCGCCTGTCGACGGCTATGGGCTTCCGCCTAGGCAGTCGCTACAAGTGTAAGGGAGCGCCACCACTCCTGCACGACAGATGCTGATAGGGATCGGAGGCGCCCGTAAGCCAGCGTATGAATGTAGGAAACACGCAATCGGTCTCTCCACCCGCGCCAAACGGCTTGTATGCGAATTGCTGCCCGTGCACCTTTTGTTCGCTCCGCTGCAGGCTGTGAAATCCATCTTCTGAAAAGCTTGCCCACGGTGCTCCCTTCCTGTTGTCGCTGTTGCTTGATGGCAGTCACGATGTGATGTGCGTGGCGGTGGTCCTCAGCCTCCACTGGGAACAGAGAACGTCCGGATTCTTCCGATAGATCTGCAACATCCATTCCACCTCCTGCCCTTAGTACAATTGTAGCTTCGATGGGCAGTAACCCGTGGACAGAGCGCCGCTCATCTTCAAGCTCGATCAGACGGGACACCCGCATGACCGCTCGCCCGACTGCTTGCTAGACATGTATCTCCACTAAGTCACGGAGCATGGATTCTGCCAAGTCGTACGACACAACACTTGCGGTGGTGCCCTGAGCAGAGAGACCATCGTCCTGATTGGACCGCACATCCGCGGCCTGCTTCCGGTTTGACAGCTTCCCACGACCTGGGGCAGCACCCGAGTCCAGGGCCTTCACCATAGTTGCAGGCAACTCAAGCAATGCTCGCTCTCGAATGGAATCCATCTCGGTATCTTCTATAAGGTTTCGAACACCGATCTTGGTACCCAATTGGGTGGCGTGCTGCATCGCTCTGGACTGAATCAGTCGCTGGTGCTTTGTCGCCAGACCTACCGATTCCGCGTGCGATCGGTATCCTCGAGGTAGTGTGCTATCACTCGTGGTATAGTCCTAGCTCGACGCTGAGCCCCTGCCACGCCCGTTACTGCTAGCACGCACCTCTATCGCGCCCCTATGTCGCCTTGCAGCAGCTGCCTCCTTTCTGTATCCGTCAGCTCGTTCTGTGGCTGTCAGCGCCGTGCCATCTCCCTCTCGGAATTCGTTCCATACTTCATCCAGCGAGGGACCGCGTTGATATAAAACACCATTATCATCAGTATTCACGTTAGGAATGCTACTCCGATGACCTGCTGATGGAGAAGTGCGTCCCACCACCGAGTTTATGCCTCGAACCTAACCCGATGTGCCCCCTGATCGCAAGACCGCAGCAGGCCCACGAGCTGATTGTGCACTTGGCCCGAAGACAGGAGCAGTGGGACGGATAGGATGCGGCTGTGCTCCTCCCTGCCCTCCGATAGAACGTCTCCATCTGCGGACTTCTGCCCTACCATACCTTTGGATGAGCATGAGGTCTTGGGCACGCGCACGTTGGATAGAATGCCGACGTTCGTGGGTGGTTGGTCGTCGATTGATTGATGGCCAACCGCCTTCTTGCCACCCACTAGGCCTTAACCCACGTTCATCTTGGTCCTAGTGTTCCATCACCTGCGTCAACATCTAGCCCCCTGTTTCATGATCTTGCGCATGCACCACGATGCGCTCGTCAGATCGCCAGTCCCACACACCACGATGCACAGCACGAGCAAGGAGTCTTCGGATGTCCATCAAGGAAACGCCACTGCTGCGCCACAGAGCTCCTAGGTCTCGAGCCAGGAAACGTTTTGTTGTGTGTGGATCCATGCTGCGGAGATACTTCGAGGCCCAGGCTTTAACTGCACCAGTCGATGATTCACCGTTGGCTGCAACTGACCTCACCGATGCAGCGCTTGTGCTTGCACTTCCGGTCACATTCTCGCCAACCGAACGCCCGTCAGTTGCACTTCTTGCAACCACCAAT
>Ga0136560_1000718_pt1 | contig 16665 bp, 10 predicted proteins | sample AntRauMeHopE1497_FD_104925 | JGI IMG/M metagenome (GOLD analysis project Ga0136560, IMG submission 104925) | Saline lake microbial communities from Rauer Islands, Antarctica - Metagenome Hop E1 #497 | ecosystem: Environmental > Aquatic > Non-marine Saline and Alkaline > Saline | place... | reverse complement strand
TCGGTGTGGGGATGGGCCGAGTACGCTTTGGTAGCGGCCGTCGTCGTGGCGGGGGCACTTGCCGCCTGGAGGCGGCAGGCTGCCAGCGGTGGCGGTGGCGCGCGCTCCCGCCGGGCGAGGCGGCACAGGGTGCCGCAGTGGTCCGGAGCGGGCGGGGGCGGGGCTGGGGGCGAAGCGCCCTTCTCGGACGGGCTGGGCGACGACGACGATGTGGTGCTCGGCCGGGCGGCCGATGAGGCCGGCGGCGGCGGGCTTTTCGAGCCGTTCACCGACGACCCAGAGCTAGCGGAGCCGAGGCACCGGAAGTGACCGCGGCCGCTGCTCGTGCGCGCGTGACGCTCCTGCGGAATCGCGACCAAGGTCCTCCGAATGGCAAGCGGCCTGCCCTGCGCGCCACCACCCATCACGCAGCATGTGGCACTGACTGCAACAAAACAACCAGCCTCGTTTTTATGAAGGCGAAGGCGGTGCTGTGGTCGCTGCATCAGGGTGGAGAACAGGGCAGTCCACTAAAAGCTGCTGCTGGCGCGGGCGCCGGTCAGCGCACCACACCTGCGACCGCCGGACACGGAGCCTGCATGCTCGACTGATGAGCGGGTCTCACGAATCCTTCCTGGAGGGGGACGGGATGCTACCCGGGTTCTGGTCGCTGCTGCGTCGCAGGGTGAGGGGGTCCTCGCGTGGTGCAGTGGTCCACATCGCCGACACCGTCATCTTCGAGAACCGCGTCCCGGTGGCGTGGTACTTTACTAGCGCCAAGACTGGCGGCGTCATGCGGCGGCATGCTGCGAACTGCACAGAGGAGGAGATCGGCAAGGCCTTTCTACGACCAGCAACAGTACGGCAGCGCCGACGGCGTGGATCTGGCGCACTACTGTCAACCGACGCCCCGGTGGTTGCTGTGCTGGACACTCCTGGACCGGGATCGGCGTTGTGGTCCGCTTCGAGGCACCGCTCGGGCGCCGCAACGGCCGCCGAGTCCGACGCCTCGAATCTGGTCACCAGGACGTACCTTGACGCCGCTGGGCTGCGCAGCTTCCTGGGCAACCCAGCCTCGAGGCCGCCGTTGCTGGTTCTGCAGCGGTTTGAGGCAGGGGCGGCGGGCACCGACCCGGCGCTCAGGGTATCGTCGCTGCGCGCCGTTTGGACACCAGCAACGCTTCATCTTGAGTCGTGCGCCGCCGCATGCCCGTTCGTTTCGCCAGGGGAGCGTGTTCGCGCGGCCAGGGCCGGTGACGGCCTCGGCGGCCCCGAATCTGCGGCCGAGCAGTCCGACCTGTGCCGTCGCGCCGCGACGTTCGACGCCGGGCCCTCGGACGGCGTCTCTACGGCGACGGTCCGGCCCCCCGCGGTGCTCCGCGCCGTCAGGGCCGTCTGCGAGACCATCGTGCGCCACGCAGCAGACGCGTCGGGCGGGGCCGTCGACCTGTCTCGCCTTGTTGTTGAGCTCCGCCGCGCGGCCGGCGGGGCAGGGGCCACCGGCGGAATGGTCGTGATCGGGTGTTCCTGTGTCAGGCAGCGCTCCCCGGGGCCCTCCGGTTTGGCCCGGCCCAACGGCGGGCGGAGCGGTGAGCCCGGCTTCGGACGGGCCGGAGCGACGGCGACTGCTGCCCCCGGCCCGTTCTCGGCTCTTTCCAGCGGGCGGTCCCCCGGCCGGCGCGAGGACCCGCGCCCCGGCTCCGCGGAGGGCGAGCAGCAGCGCGCGCTGACCGCGGCGCGGGCGGTGCGGCTGCCGTCGTCGTCAGCCGGCACCGAGGAGCTCGCTCTGCTGCGCCCCGGCCCCGCAAACGACGCGGGGGGCAGGGTGAGCCGGGCGGGGGGCCTCCGGATCGACTCGTCGGGGGGCCCCAGGCTCCCGTCCGCCGTCGGCGTCGTGCCGCGGGCAGTTGCCCTCGGCGCGAGCGGCTCCGTCAGGCGGAACCCGCTCGGTGGGCCGGCCGCGGTGCCCCTGCCACCGTCTCCCGGCCCAAGGGCCGGCAGTGGGGCGGGCGAGGGCAGGGGCAGGGGGCTGAGCGACGCGGAGGCGTCGGCTCTGCTGCTGAAGCCCGGCGACGTCGGCGGCACCCAGGGCGGTGGCAGAGCCAGGGAAGGCGGGTGCCAGGCCGAGTCCCGCGCAGCGGCGGCTGCAGCGGCGCCGCCTGGCGGGGGAAGAGCGACGCCGAGCGACGCCGGGCGGCACGGGACAGGCCAGGCGCCAACGCCGCACTCCGCCCTGCAGTGGCTGGAGTGGCGGCGGGCTCTGCCCCCGGGCCCGGCACCCCACGGGCCGGTGAAGCTCTGCCCATCTTGCGGCGCGTTGGTTCGGGCGTGCGTCCTCCACGGCGTGTCAGCAGGGGCCGTGTCTGACCACTACGACGCCACGACGGCTCTGCTGGGGCTGGTGCCCAAGCTCCCGCGGCGAAACCGCCGCACGGGCAGGAAGGCACCCGGGAAACCAGGACACGAAGGCTCTGCCGGCAGAGCCGGCCCCCACCGCCCATTGGAAGGCAGTGCCCCCGTGGCACGCGCTTCGTCCCTGGAGGCTGAGGAGGCGTCGGGGCCCGACAGCGACGCGAGCGACGACCTCGGCTCTGCGGGATCCCCCGCCGGCAGCTACTGGCCGGCAGAGCCCAGTCACAGAGGATCGTCGTCGCTCGCCGCGCGCCGCCGCGCCGCCGCGGTTTCGCGCGGCGTGGGCCTTCACTTCGCGATGCACGGGGGCAGAGCCGCCGCCCCGGCCCCAGCGCGGGGGAGCGAGCTCTACTGGGCACAGCGGTTCGTGGCGGAGAGTGACGGTCCCGGGCCATCAGGCAGAGCCGACGAGGCAGCGGGCGCCGGCGGCTGGGAAGGGTCCCCGCTCGAGCCGACGCTGACGTCGCCGCAGGAGGCGTCGGTCGCGGCTCTGCCGGGCCCTTCGCTCGATGACCCTTCCCAGGCGGCTCTGCTGTGGCGTCTCTCCTCCCAGCCGGCCTTCCTGCGTCCCGGCCAGGAGCTGACCCGGGGCCCGTCCGCCCGCGGCAGGTGGGTCGTCCGGGCTCTGCCACCGGCTCTCGCGGCGGCGTGGCCCGGCCTGACGGCGGAGGAGTTCGCGGCGTCCGGGGCGAGCGCGTCTCTCACCGCGGCCCTCGAGCGGCGCGCGTCGCTCGACCTGGCGGACCGAGTGAGGCGGCGGGAGACGACGGAGGAGGAGGACGAGGCGGGGGCGGCCGCCTGGGCCGGGCGCCGGCAGAGCTGGCTCGGCGGCCAGCCCGGCGGCAGCGAAGCGAAGCGGCCCGAGAGCGGGCCGCCGGGCGCCGCCGCCCCGCCACCGCCGCCCCCGCTGCCGGCCGGGCTCCGCTGGCGCGGCCCCGCCCCGCGGGTAGACCTCCGGGCTCTGCCGGTGCCGGTCTGCGAAGAGTGCTTCCTCGTGTACTCGGACATCGCCGACCGCTGCCTGAGGGGCGAAACCGCGGGAAGTGTGCTGGCGCTGGCAGCGCAGAGCCAGAGCCACAAGGTGTCGCCGAAGCGAGGGGGCGGCGCCGGCGCGGCGCCGGGACAGCCAAGCGGCCCGGCCGGTCACATCGCCCCGCGGGCTCTGCCGGCCGCACCAGAGCCGGACAGTGACGGCTGGGCAGGTGGGCAGGACATGGCGGTGGGGGTTGGCCGGGCGCGGGGCGGCGTGGCAGCCGTGGGGGCGGCGGCCTCGCGTTCCGGCGACGAGAACAAGGTGGACGAGGAGGAGGACGAAGGGTCTGGGTCGGCGGCCGGGGGCGGCTGGCGCAGCTCCGTCCTGAGCTCGCACCGCAGGACAGCCCTGGCGGGCGGGGCGGACCCGGCCCCGGCATTCGACGGCCGAGCAGACGCGGACGCCGCCGCCGCCGACGCCGCCGCCGCCGCCGTTGCGGAGTCGCTCGGCCTCCTGCCTCCCGGCCAGGAGGCGCCATGGGCACGGGCCGCCGCCGCCGCACGCGAGGGCACGCCCACGCCCGGCAGAGCCGTCCCACGGCGCCTGAAGCCCGCGAGCGGCTCTGCCGGGGAGCTCCCCGCCGCGGCCCCGTCCCCGTGGGATCCGGGATGGGCCGGACCGTCGGCCGGGGGCCCCCGGGGGAAGGGACGTCGTCCCGTCTCCGCCTCTTCCGGCAGAGCCGCGCGCGCCCCGGCCGGCGTGCCGCCGGACGGGGAGCGGAAGGGGCCGGCGGGGGGCAGGGCCCGGGCACGACCGGCGAGCGTGAGCAGGGAGGCGGAGGGTGCCGTCGGGGTCGGGGCACGAGTGGCACGGCCGGCGTCGGCGAGGGTCCGCCGACCGGGCCGAACCGCGGGCAACGGCGGGCCGGCCTCCGCGCAGGGCGCCGCCGCCGGCCGCCCCGGCATGCCCGAGAGAGCCAGTGAGGCCCGGGCCGCGGTGCAGAGTCCCGGCGGCAGGCAGGGCGGCAGCGGCGCAACGGATACCACGCAGCCCGGTCCAGTGCTTGTCCGCGCCTCTGCCGCTGCCGCTGCCGCTGCCGGGCCCGGCGGTGTCACGTTGTCCCCTGGCGGCGTTGCCGCCTCGGGCGGGGGCCGCGCGGGGGCGACATATGCCCACCGCGCGATTCCCGGGCGGCACGTCCCGACGCTCGAAATGGGGCGGACGGCAGGGCAGGACCCAGGCAGCCGGCGCGGGCAGGGCGGCGCGGCCTCGGCGAGGGCAGCGTTCGGCGCGGCGGCGGGCGCGGGCGAGGCCTGGGCGGCGGCGGCCGCGGCGGGGGGTCGGTTCCCGGCGCCGCAGCGGATCGAACCGTCGGAGGGGGAGGACCGAGGAATCGGGCCGCGGCCGGGCAGGAGCGTGCCGGGGTCGCGGCAGCGCCCAGCGAGCGCCGGCCGGCTGCCGTCACGGGCGCCTCTGCCGCTCGGGCGTCGCTCCGACGCCGCGTCTCTCGCCGCCCGTGTCTCCTCCGCTCGGCTGCCCCGCCACCCCGACGCTGGCCGCGCCTCGGCCCGCCGCCGCAGCGCCGCCCCGCCCGCGCCCGGGCGCAGCGACACCGTCTACCGAGCCCGCCCCGTCCCCGCGGCCCTGTACGCCCGACCGACCGGCGCCGCCGCCCGCAGCGCCGACCCCTTTGCCGTGCACGGCACCACCAGCCGAGGCATCGTCGACATGGTCCTCGCTAGGGGCCCGGCGGTGCCCCCCGGGGCGGCGCCGTCACAGCCACCGGCCCCCGCCTCCGCCACGCCGCGCCCCGTGTCAGCCGGACGGCGCGGCGGCGCCTCGGCAGACCCCGCACCGGGGGCACGGCCCGGGGCGCGCGTGACGCCGCCCGTGCCCCACGGACCCGGCAGAGCCGGCACAGACTGGGCAGAGCTGCATGCGGGCACGACGTCGACGGGGAGCGGGGCTCTGCCCGCGGTCCCGGCCGCCGCCACATTTGGGACCGCCACGACGGGAGCGGCGCCCCCCCCGGTCCCCGGAGCGCAGGGAGCCGGAGCGAGGCCGAGGCGTCGGTCCCGCCCGTCGAGCGCTCGACGGGCCGCCTCGTCGCGGCAGCGCCCGGCCTTCGACGCGCGCCACGGCCCCGCCGCCGCCGCCGAGGCGGAGCGGGCCAGGCACTCCAGGGAGGCCGCGGAGGCCACGCAGGCGGTGGCGCGGCGGACGGAGCTGCGCGACCAGCGACAGCGGCGCGCGTCGAGGGCCCTCCGCGGCGGTTTCGCGGCCCCCATCGACGACGAGTCGTACGAGCGGCTCATCGGCAGAGCCGCGGCGAGCGCGAGGCGAAGGCTCTCGCGGACGGCCCTGCCGGCGAGGCTCACGGCGGCGCCCTCGGAGGGCGGCATGCTCGCGCCCCGGCCGGGCGGGCGGCAGTGAGGCCCCGTGGCGCCGCGGCTCGCCCGGGCGTCAGTGCCTTGAACGCGCGCGCGCAGGGTGTGTCTGCGCGCGCGCGGAGTGTCTTGCTTGCAAGGCGGCATCGATTGGTTGTTGTGCTTGCGCCCCACTGCGCGGCCGGCAGCGGTGCCGCGGCGATTCGCGGCCCGCCCGGCCGCCCGCAACATGCCGCCGCCACTGTCGCCGAGGAGCTGCCACCACCGGGGCGTGCCCCAGCGTCGAGCGAGCGGGCATCGCAGCCCGAGTGCCCACCGCCCCTGCGGCCCCAACACCCGCCCGGCCGCGCCCCCTCGTCTCTCACGCCCTGCAGAGCTCATGCCCCACGCCCCGCCCTGCCTCGCCCCCTCGTCTCTCACGCCCTGCAGAGCTCATACCCCACGCCCCGCCCTGCCTCAACCCCGCAGCAGCTCGTCGACCCCCCGCCTCCCCGCCCCAGGCTCCTTCCCTGCGCCGTCCTCCTCGCCCCGTCGCTCCGCCTCGCCGGCCATCTGCGCCTCCAGCTCCTCCAGGTACGCGTCCGCGGTTTCGCGCCCGTGGATGCGCCGCTTCGCCGCGTAGGCCCGCTGCTCTGCCACCGAGAGCTTGCGCCCGAGCTGGAAGTCTGCGTAGACGTCACCCTCGATCGCTGCGGCGCGGAGGGCGGGGGAAGGGGTGGCAGAGGTGGCGGGGGAGGCTACCAGGCTGGGCCACAGGGATGGAGGAGCCGGGGCTCAGGCGGGGGGGGATAGTCTGGCGTCAGGCAGGGCCCAAGGCCGAGGCGGGCGGGCCGCACGAGGGTGGAGCAAGCCGCTGTGGCCGGGACGGGACAGCGAAAGCCAAGCTGCGGTATGACGCAAGTCTCTCGCCGGGGCGCCCTCACCTCGGAACGGCGTCTCTGCCAGGTCCTCCCGCGCCGCGGGCCAGCCGACGCGCCGGGCCACGGGATGCGACGGGTCTGCGAACTGCATGGGGCGGTACGGGCCGAAACCTTCGATCTGCACCAGTGTGTCGTCGGGCGGCGGTGCAGGCTCATCGCGGAAGAATCGCCAGAAGAGGAAGATTTTGAGGTACTCCTTGTCGTCCGAGCGCCAGCCAGGCATGGGCAGGAGGTACCAGCGGCCGCCGGGCTCCGAGTAAAAGTTCGGAGTCAGGCTGTCGCCGTCGGCGGCCTCGCACGCCTCCCTCGGCGCCTCGACGGCCGGCGGGGCCAGCCAGGGGAGGGAGGGCATGTGCGTGATCCGGATGCGCTCCGTCTGTCCGTCGTCGTCGACCAGGCGCTCGAGCCGCAACACCACGCGACGCACCGCGCGGCGCGTAAACGCCCACGTCGCGACCCCCACCACGACCAGCGCGGGCGGAGCCCACGCGTTGGCGGCCCCGCCGGTCAGCTCTGTCGCCGCCGACACGATGCTGGCGCCGGCCTCGGCCGTCTCGAGCGTGGTCTCGTAGGCGGCCGTTGCCGTTCGCACGCCCCACCACAGCCCGCCGACAACGGCGGCAGCCGCCTTGGCGCCGAACACGACCGAGGCCGCCTGGACGGCCAGGCTCGGCCTAGAGTCGTAAAGCACCACCGTGGACCCGGCCGCGTCGGGGTCGATGGAGGCGCCCCCGCGCTCGTCGGGCATCGCGGTGCCAGCCCCCGGGGCCTCGCCGCCACCAGCAGCGCCTCGCCGGCTGCCAGCAAAGTCAGCATCGGCTTCCGCTGACCCTGCCCATCGTCTCCCCACAAGCACCGCGGCGCCAGGATGCGCCGGCGGGCGAAAAGCGCGGGAAAGCCTCAAGCTTTCACGAACGACGCCTCGCATCGGCGCGCTTCCCTGCACTCCGAGCAAGGGAAACACGAGGTCCGGATTCTCTCTTCACCCGCCAGGGCAGACGTGCGCCTAAGGGCGGCTGGAATGGCGCCGCTTTCTGCGAGCAGCGCCGCTCTGCATTTCGCCACACACCGGAAGCAGGCAGAAGGGATGGCCTCGGACGCGATCGCGCATGCGTTCCGTGTGACTGTGACTTCTCCGAGCGGGACTGCCTGTGTCGCCGAGGGGTCGGCCTTCACGGACTGCAGCATTCCGGTCAGGCCATCGGCAAAGGACCAGCCCGGGGCCTTCGGCCTCCCGGATGCAAAGGCCGAGCCGTTCACGGCGGGGAGCTTCGTGTGCGCCGTATCGGAAGGGGCGAGCGTCAACTGTCCCGTGAGCCCGACGGCGAGACCTTGCACCGTCGCACGCCCTCGCTCTGGCCCTGCCACGTGCATGTGTCTCACCCGCCCTCCTAGGAATCGGCGCAGGTCATGCACATCTGTGCGCATAGCAACGGGACGCACACGGAAGGTGCCGCCCACGTGCTTCCCGGCTTGCGCACGCTCTCAGAGGCCTGGACGCCGGCCGCCGGCGCCGTGGTGCCCGCGGTGCTCCTCACCGTCCGCCCCAGGCCGCTCGCGGAGTCGTCCGACTCGTACCCGCCCGGCAAGGGCGACGACGCCGCGGTGACGTCAGAGTGCATCGCCGAGGCAATCGCCGCATGCCCGCTCCCCGCTTGGTGGCTCGGCGGGGCCGGGCCCGCCGGCGGGGCGGTGCGCGCCCCGTGCCTGGGCGCCGTGTGCCTGCGCACGTCCCCGAACGCCGTTTCGAAGCGCACGACGCGGTGGTCGGGGACCAACCCGGTGTACGTAACCGGCGAGGCGGCCCTCGCGTGCCGGCGCCTCGTCGCCCCGGCGGCGGCGTGGGACGGGGCATCGGACGACGACGCGTCGCCCGGGCACCTCCTCGTGGACCTGCCCTCCGTAGACAGGGAGGACGACGGCGGAGCGCTCATCGCACACCGGACCTTTTTCGGCGTCGACGCCGCGGGGGGCGCTTCCGCCCTGGCCGCCGGAGTGGTTCGTGCCGGCGAGGCGGCCGGCGGGGCCGCAGGGGACCACATGCCGCGTCGCACCATCACGGAGCTGTGCTACTTCCCGGACCGCCTTTCCGACGGCCTCTACGCCCTCAGCCTGCAGTGCGCGCCCGTGGAGCTCGACGCGGCACCCTCCAGACCGATCATGTCGTCGCTGGGCCCGGCGGAGTGAGCGGCGCCCCGAGCCTTCGTCATCGGGGGCAGCAGCCATTCATCGAAAGCACCTCAGGCGGTCGGCTGTGTGCGCATCGGTCGTTTGTGACCGGCCGGTCTGCTGGCATGGCTGGAATGTGTGACTGCGCGCATCCACAAGCGCTCCAGGCTGACGCCGCTTTCCAGGCGCAATGCGCCCACCCGCGAGCAGTGCTCACTCGAGCACCCCCCGCCGACGTGGGCCCTGCTGCCACAACGAAGGGCGCGGCTATCCAGCCCTGCCACCACCCGCGGCCCTGGCCCGCGGCCTGCCGTGTCGTCACAGGGCTATGTGGATGGTACCGTCGAGCTGGCACTCGGCCTTTGTAAGGTACACGTTATACGCGTCGATCACCGTGTTGGTCCAGGTCAGCGCCGCCAAGAACGTGGCGATATGCCACCACTGGTGGCTGGCGAAGAAGAGGTCGAAGCGCCCCGGGAAGAGGCACTCGGGGAAGTGTGTGTAGAACACAATGAAACCGGTTCCATAGAAGAAGAACATCTCGGCGAGCCCCCACGTGGCGTGCGACACGATGGCATCGGGGCCAGCGATGACCCAGTGGCTCGCGGGGATGAGGCCCCACCCGACGACACCGGCGATGAACACCGTTCGGGCCGACTCCAGCTTCGGGTTGTCGCGCAGGCAAGGCACCACCAGCTGGGCGGCGGCCAGCCCGAGCAGCGCAACTGTAATCGACAGGTAGGTCACTGCGAGGGCTCGCGCGAGGGTTCGGCGACCAGGTGGGGCCAGAACAAAGGCGAGCTCGCCGCCCACTATACACCCGCCCATTCTCACGGCCGATCGTGTAGTCGCAGTAGAACCCCACATGCAAGCCTGCCACAAACGATGCCAGGATCAAGCCCACGATGCAGAGGACGTCCAGGGTGAGGAAGCTCCGGGCGAAGCCATCAGAAACCGACAGCAGCGTATGGTATGACGCCGAGGACACGAAGCAGGCCACCGACGCCGCGATCATCAGATAGCAGCAAAACGCGTCTACAGGAGCTGGGGGGATCTCCCAGCGGAACGCGGTCATGTAGAAAAAGTAAGCCTGCAAGCGCAGGCATGGAGGCAAGGGCTCCGCCTTAACGACGCCGCAGGGCCGCCAGAGCAGGCAAAGTGGGCTCGATGCGCTGGCGCATAAGGCTCTCACCGCTCCGAAGAGGTGCGTCCACACGTTAAGCGTCTGGTTGTGGAGGGTGAGGACGCTGCTCAGCGCTGTTGAAGGAGTCAACCCAACCCGGTAATCTGCGCTCCATGAGACCACCACCGCACGAGTGAGACAAATTTTCGCGTGCGCCCAGCCACGAGACCCGACTATGAGCCATAGGTGCTGCCTGGGGGTGCCAGCGCCGATAACGAAGGGCAACGGCTCACACTGCTCGATGAACGGAATCCGGCTGCCCGAGTTCGCGTTCTTCGCGTCCGCAAGGATGACCACCTTGGCAGTCGGGGCCATCGTTCCCGAGTCTGCCACGAAATGGGCAGTGATTCTTCCAGCCGACGTTTTTGCGTCCCGCAGAGCAGACGGCCGAGCACTCTCCCGGGCAGCGCATCGACGAGGATTGTGTGTCATGGAATGTCACACGGTGGCGTGCAGAACTAGGCGCACGCCGCGGGCATGAGGGAAATGCTCCGACAGTTTAGCATGGAACGCGTGCAACCAAACATCAACAATCAACCGGTCACAGCAGTGAGGCATCGCTGGCCTTGGTCTTGAGCTGGTGCTGGGGGCCAGCAGTTGGGCCCTGCGGACCGGCGACCACATCGTCTTCGTCCTCATCGCCGTACACGAAGAACGTGTGAATGAGGTGGCCGCCGGGCGCCCCCTCGACCAGGTCCGGGGGCAGGGTGTCAAGGAATCCGTGGGAAAGGTGGGCCTCCTGTAGCAGGGCGAGCATCGCAGTCCGCAGGCCGCCCCAGTAGAGCACTGCCAAGACCAAAAGGTTAACGCCCATGATCGACACCTCCAGGACGATCTCCTCGGCGACGGTCTGGGCGCTCTCCTGCCGGAACAGAATCACGCTGAGCTGAAGCATGGCGCTCAGCGGACCTTCGATCGTCGGCGCGAGAGAGCCAAGGTTCTCATCTGCAAGAAGCCGTCCAAGGTCAGGTCCGACGGACCATGCCGCGAACCTTGTGGCGTTCGGGAGCCCTGTGAACTGTGTGTCCAGGTTGGCGGTCGTCTGTGCAATCTGAGGCACGACGACTAGACGGCGTGACGCGATCGTCTGACCTGTGCCTGAGAGGATTGCCTCCTCGCTCTGCCGCTGGCGGAGCCTTAGCAGAGTTTCCGGCGCCTCAAACGTGATGTTCAAGGCACTTTGGCTGTATGCCAGCATTCGGTCCGCCGTGGAAAGGTGGCGCCCAAGCCCGGCGGCCATACCGAAAGCATCCAGGTCGGTTCTGATTGCCTCCCGGGTCCGGGTCAAGAACTCACCAATTGTGTCGCCAGACGAAGAGTTGAACGGCCGAATGGGCTGGACGAGACCGGACGTTGCAGACCCGTACAGCAGGCGGGCTTGGGGAGGAAACCGCGTGCTCGACCCCTTGAGATGCAGCTTCGGGCTCCCGAAGCGGATGGCCCGGTCAAGGACGCGGGCCTGGTCGATGGAGTCAAATGCTCTTGTCATGATCGCGAGGGAGGTGCCCGCCTCTCCATCGCCAATCAAGAGCTCTCGCAACGAGAAGCTTGCTCGAAGCGTGGCATCTGCTCGCTCTGCCGCGGCCAGGATCTCTGCGGCCTCCTCGCCCGCCTGCTCCGTGGCCTTGTATGCCGTGGCAAAGGTAACTGATTGGAGTCCCGCGATCGCCGCAAGGATGATGATCATGACCCGCGAAACGATGCCCACTTGCCTCTCGGTGGGGTGAGCGTCCTTGCCCGGCCAGCAGATACCGTTGTTGCGCTTGCGTCTTCCGACGGTGCTGGCATCTCCCGCAGAGCGCATGGTTGCCTGGCTTGACTTGCCCTGCAGCATCGGCGTGCCAATGACCGGAGGCGAAGGCCCGGGGTTGTGAGCAACTTTGCCACCGGCCTTGGTATCAGTCCCAACCGGCGGTGCGGGGTCAAGCGTCGCCGTCGGCAAGAAAGCCACGGATGAGCTTGCAGACTGACGCCGTCGGGCTCGCCGCTCAGCTTGAGCCTGTGCCGCAGAGGGCGGCGTCGCGAGCGCCTGCAACGACGGATGCACCAGCTTGCGCTCTTGTGCAGCCGCCCCAGGCATCGCCTTGGCGTCGAGAGCGCTTTTGCTGCCCAGGGTGTCGCCAAGCAGCCCGCCCGTCGCAAAGCCCGGCGACAAAAGGTCCTCGAGGTCGTCATCCTTCTCTGAGGGGCCCGCTGCGGTGTGCGCAGCCTTTGCTGTTGGGTCGTCGTCGTGCACTACCTTCAAGAGCGCGCCACCGGATGCAGGTGCGGGCGCCTCAGCACTTCCGGAGAAGGATGCACGGTCTGAGTTGCTGCTGGACGAGCTTCCCGCGTCATGAATCATGGTGCCCACGGCCGCCCGCGGCGTGAGATCGCCCTCCCGTGCAGCCTGTGGCTTCTGGGTCACCATCTCGTCGTGCTGATCCGCGCAAATCGCGGGTACGCGGCCCTCCGAGCTGCTCGTCCTGTCCGACGCACGGCCAACGCTTCCCGCATCTTCCATTGCAACGGCTGAAGCCTCCTCCGCGACAACAGGGAGAGCGCCAGCGTCCTCGAGCTTTGGGAGTGCAACAGCTGCACCCCTTGATGCCGTACTTTCGATACCTGCTGCACCTTCACTCCCGCTGTGATGCGAAGCGTGGGCCTGAGGCCCACTCGCTGACGCGCCGCCGTCGTCGTCGTCCGAGTCCAGGGCATCATCCTCTCCGTGCAGGCGCCTGTCTGCCCGCTCGTACATCGTCAGCAGCGTCTTTGCGGCCCCGAGCGCGATCACTGCGGGCGCCACGTCGGCAAGCGACACGGCGCGGGCTGCAACCCTTGTGGCGGCTGGGCGGTAAACGCAGATGAAGATGAAGGCATTGGTGAGGAGGAGCGTGGTAAAGATGCTGATCTGAATGCCGTGGAACAGAGATGCTAGCTTCACGTCGTTCAGTTCGTAGAGCACCGTAGCCGACGCCAGGGCAGGCAGAATCTCCTGTTGCGCGTTATCCATGACAAAGCGCCATGCCGGAGACGTTCGGAGGGTGGAAGGCTCCAGCTCCGCAGCCGTGGGAAGCGAAAGGACGCTGCGGACCGCCATGAGCAAGTCCTGGAAGGCGTCGGCAGGATTGGTCTGCCTTGCAGCGCTGGCTGAGATGGTGCCCCGCGCGTCAAGCACGCGGATGGGCTTGGAACTCATGAACGAGCTGACCGTGCTGTCGCCCTCAGTCCGTCGCAGGGCCTGGTTCGCCGAGTCAGCGGTGGAAGTGGCGACAAGGGCGGAGGCTCTGTACTCCTCCCAAACGGAGCTGTTGCCGGAGGCTGCCGCAAGCTGCACTGACCTGACTCCGTACACGGCCTGCTGTGCCCGCTCGGCACGCCTTGCGCTCAGGCTCGTGTCATCAATGCTTCGCTGGAACACCTGAAGCATGACGATCGTCACGATGAGGCCGACGACCATCAGAACTGCCATGCCCAGCACACCGCCCCCTACTCCTCGCTGCAGGTCAGCGACGGCCTTGAAGTCGTCGTCCCTGACCCTGGAGCGTGAGCGCTCCAGCAGGCCGCCAAATGACCCCTCGCTCTCCATCATGGAGGCAGACGCCTTGGAACCCCCTTCGCTTGAGGCACCCGCTCCACCGCCCAGGACCCGGTTCATGGCAGATGACCCTCCACCGCTCACAACAGACCGGGCTGCGGAGGGTTCGCCACCGCTGGCGGGCATGGTGGAGTCTTCATCCTCCACCTCGTCCGCCCGGTTGAAAAGGGCCTCCGCGCCGTCTGGGCGGCTCCGGACCTCCAACAAGAAGCAGCCGAACTGGCGCAGCAGCGGCGTAGCCCTTGGGTACTTACCCACCAGCTGCATGTACGCTGTTGTGGCTCGCTTCGATGCCCGGTCCAGGTTATTGATGCGCTTGGCGAGCGGGCGGAGGGCTGCCTCCCCTGGCTGGAAGAGCCCCGACTTCTCCCAGGTGGCAATGCGGGCCCAGATTCGCTTGAGGTGCCTGACTGCTTTGATGTGCGACGACGTGGCCTGCTTCTCCAGCTTCTTGTACTCCAGGTAGTCTGCGGACCCAAGGCCGTGCGCCGACTTGCCGAGGCTTGTGGTCTGACGGGTCTGCTCCGCAGCCCTGAGTCGCTGGAAGATAGCGAACCGCTCATCGAACGAGGGTTGGCTGGCGGCGGCTGCCCTGAGAAGGCCTAGGGCGCGGTGCGTGTCGCCCGACGCTGCCTCCACGAACCTCGCGTAGTTGATCCTGACCCCGGCACCCGTGGGAAAGCAGGCCATGCCCGCCTCGAAGGCGACGAAAGACGCCGCCACTCTTGCCCGGTTGCTCACGCCTGGCCAGCGAAGCAGGATCCTTGCTGCATGCTCCACGCGCGCGGGGCTACTGACGACCCCAATGATGGCCTGCCTGGCTCTGGGATCTGCCACGAGCTCACGAAGGCCCTTGGCAGCCGAGAAAACGTCATCACTGTCGGCTTCATCTCCGGCGTCGCCACGGCCCGAAAAAGTCAGGTCTCGCTGAGAGCTGTCGGTGATGACAGAAGCTGCGGTCATCGACCTTTCCGACGCCATGGCAGATGCTGATGCCGACACCACCCTTGCACCGGAGCTTCCACATGACCTGGTGCACGACCTGGCAATTCGAGCCAAGGCTCGGGCCGTGCTCAACTCCCAAGGCAGGCTGACAGCTGTCAGCTGTCTCAGCTCCGACCCGCCCTTGTCCAGCTGGTCTGCACAGATCGAAACCAGGTCGAAGGGTCTGCTCGACGCGCCCGGAGCGCCTGCGTCCTTGGCCGACCCAGAGTTTCCGCGCTTGGACATGCGGTTTCGGCTGATCATGCGGCCGGCGACCTTGGTCGCTCTAATCGCACCCCCAACCTTACGCCGGGACTCATTGGCGCCGGAGGCTGCGCCTGACGACGGCTGCCTGGTGATCAGTGGCGTTGGGACGGCGGGCCCGAGCCGCGGAGGAGGCGGCGATGGGTCTGTCGAAACCTGAACCAGAGGATGGCGGACCGAGCCTGTGCCGGATGCCACGAAGGGGGCCTTTGGGGTGGCCACGGCAGCGTCATCCCCATCGCCCAGCGATGAGAAGACATTGCGGGTCAGCGCAGCCGGGGGCGAATCGCCCCCCCCTTGCGGCACAGCCAGCGGTTGGGATGTAGGGCGGGCGCTCCCAGACGTGTCCTTGATTCCCGAGCGGCTGTTGAACCTCACAAGCGACGACCGGCGCTCTGCAACGACCTTGGTCCCGGCAATCGCCATTGCCACGACAAAGTCCCTCGCAGCATCTGCCACGACGGCCTCATGGACGACAACTGCCCTCCAGCCGATGACCAGGCTCAATGGCAGGACAGCCAGCCATGGCACGGCGATGGCGCGAGCAATGATGTCGCCGTCAGCCGAGCTGGCAGCGCCGGCTCGGAGGATGCCAAGGAAGAGAGACCCAAGCGCAGTCCAAGCGATTCCGCTGTAAAGGGCGGCCTGCAGGCGTGACGGCCATGCCTGGTAGTATGGGAGGCGGGCCACGACGGCGACGGCGACGCCCGCGGCCACGCCAAAGTAGACCAGGTTTGCAAGCCAGCCCCCTTGAGTCCCAAAGGCCGCGCTGCTGACGATGACAAACACGCTGCGCGCCGCTGTCAGAAAGAACGCCACGAGCCCCGATGGTGAGCGCATTGGGTTGCCCAGCGCACTCGGGTCGCCCTCCACCAGGAGCAGCGACCCCATCAGCACGAAAGGAACAAACAGTACCGCCGAGATGACAGAAATCGTGGTGATCAATGCAGCGCTGGCGCTAGGGGCGACCGAGGCAGGGGCGACCACGGCGAGCAGGAGCTGTTCGAGCAGCGGAATGAAACCGACGCCCATGGAGAAAGCCACTAGCCATCGGAGTGTCCGGACGGGCAGGATCCATTGGTGGCGGTTGTAGGCAAAGGAGTAGGCCACGATTCCAACGTTGGCGATGGACAGCCACACGATGATCATGGCGGCGGTGAATGCAGCGGCCTTCCACTGGAACAGTGCCAGGAGCACGCGCAGGATGCCGAACACTCGCTCGCTGAGCACCAGGAGCTCCTGTGGCCAGATGCCTTGCCCCGTGCTCACAACAAGTCCGATGACCTGGAGAGCGTCAAAAACCATGAGCTGCGGTCGCATCGTCAGGCACGTGAATGAAATCGTGGAGCCTCAAGTTTGGTGTGCGGGACGAAAGTCAAGGTGACAGGGCTTGGATGCCACTAGCTCGCACGTGTCATGCGACAGGCCTTGCATCCCATAGCCATGCCGGGGCCATGCTCTCACCGCTGGCGCGAGGGAGGCCAAGGCCGACGGCTGGTCTCCGGCGAGCCCTCGTTTCGCGGCGGGTTGGCTCGACAGCACGCTGAAGACACCGAAGATGGCATGGCTCGCGCGGCTCAGGAACGAGCTTGTCGTGCTGTGCATTGGCCAGGCGCCGAGTCTTTGCCGAGGAAAGGAACGCAGGGACGTGGCAAGGCACACGCACGTGCAGCAGCCAGTGAGGTCACCACGCGAAACAACAAGGGCTCTGTTAGATATTGGTCATCACACAAACATTCGGGCGGTGAAGCCCGTCGTAAGGTGTTCATCAAGCCTTTCATGGCTCAAAAACTTGTGTGCCTGTAGGCCCTCTCTAC
>Ga0136560_1000716_pt1 | contig 16676 bp, 8 predicted proteins | sample AntRauMeHopE1497_FD_104925 | JGI IMG/M metagenome (GOLD analysis project Ga0136560, IMG submission 104925) | Saline lake microbial communities from Rauer Islands, Antarctica - Metagenome Hop E1 #497 | ecosystem: Environmental > Aquatic > Non-marine Saline and Alkaline > Saline | place... | reverse complement strand
GGGGGGGGGGGAGGAGGAGGGCGGCGCGACAGAGGAGGGGGTGGAGGAGGCCGGGGACGGGGACGGGGACGGCGGGTTGTTCCGTGTTGGCGGGTCCTCTGACGCCGTCAACGCCGGGATGCTGCGCTCGCTGTCGAGCGAGGCGTTCGCCCGCCTCCTCGCCGACGCCGCCGCGGCGCTCGGGGACCTGCTCCGCCGCGCCCTGGCGCTGCACCACGCGGTGGAGGAGGCGCTCGACGACGCGGAGGCCTCGGCGGCGGCGGACGCGGCGGGGCCGGGCGGCGCGACGGCGGGGGACGCCGCCGCCGCCACCGCCGCCAGCTCGGGCCGGGGCCCCGCCGCGCCCATCGACGCCACTTCCGCCGCGAGGGCCCGCGCCGTGTCGGCGAGCGTGGTGGCCTCCGCAGCCAGCGTCTGCCAGCGCAGCGTCGCACGCCTCCTCCGCGTCCGCGGGCCCGTCCACTCCGACGCCTCCAGGCGGCTGGACGAGGCAGCGAGGGCCTGGGCCGTCGCCGCCGCCTTTGCCGACGCCGCCCAGGCCTCCGTCACCACGGCCACGGGAGCCTCAGCGCCGCCCGCGGGCGACAACCCCGTCCGTGCCGAGGTCGCCCGACAGGCCGCCGCCCGCCTCCGAGCCGCCTCGGACGGGTGGGCAGAGCAGGTCGACCGAGCCCTCGACGCCGACACATGGTCCGCCTCCCCCGTCGCACCCTTCGTGCAGAGCCTCGTCACGCCCGGCCTCGCCCTGGCAGAGCCGTCGGCCGTCCTCCTCGTCCCGCCGCTGACCGCCCCAACCCCGCTCCCCGCCCCCGCCGCCTGCCCCCCCGGCTGGGGCTTCCGCGTGTGCGCCTCCTTGCAGGTCCTCGCCAAGGTGGGCGACGCCGCCGTCGGCGTCGCGGCCGTGTGCCACGCGTCGGCCCCCGACAGCGCCCGCGTCGCCGGCCGCCTCCTCACCCGCTTCGGCGCCCGAACCGCCGCCCTCGTCCTCCGCGCCGAGGCCGTGGAGGCAGGCGCCGTCCGCCGTATCACCACGCGCCACCTCGCCGTCGCCCTCCGCTCCCTCCAGGCAGCCTCCGCCCTCGCCCGGCTCTGGGAGAGGCGCCTCGCGGCGTGCATGCCCCCCTCCGAGGCCTTCTCTGCCCTCACCAGCCTCAGGGGCGCCGCGGATGACCTGGCAGAGCACGCGGAGGCCGCGAGGGCCAAGGTAGCCGCAGTCGTGCAGACCCTCGTCGACGAGGCGGGTCAGGGGCTCGCCCGGCAGAGCTGGGAGGGGATGGAGATGGCAGAGCCGGCGGCAGGGGCGCAGCTGGCCCTGCCGGCGCAGGACTCGCTGGTGCCGCCGCTGCTGCCGCTAGCCAAGGGGTTGCGCGCGCTCGGCCGCATCCTTGCGGGGCTGCTGCCCCCCGAGCCCCTGGAGGAGGTATGCGGCCGCATCGCGGTGATGCTGAGCGCCCAGCTGCCGCTGCACGCGTCGTCGATCGACGCGGACTCGCTCACGGCCGCGCAGCGCCGAGGCGCGGCCGCGCACGTCGGCAGCGTCGTGATCGGCCTCTCAGCCCTGCCCGGCTGCGGCCGTGGCGCGGCGGGGGGCGGCGAGGGGGCGGAGACGGCGGGCCAGGTGGCGGTGCTGTCGCTGGTGCGGTGGATGGAGCGACACTTCGGGACGGAGGGGAGGCTCGCGGCCGCGGCCGTGCGGTTTGCGGTCGACGGGTGAGCGGCAGCGCCACCGCCCCCCCCACGCACGCGCCCAGGTCCCCGTCACCGCTCGTGGAAGCCCGGGCCGGGGGCCCGGCAGCGGCGGCAACGGGGCGCAGGGCAAGTTCAAGTTCGGCAGAGCCTGACGGTTTTCGGGGCAGACCGTCGTCGATGGCGGCTCGAGTTCCGGCGGAGCTCCTTGAGTGGATCTCCCAGACGGACAACCGCGCGCACACCCGCACAAAAGATGCGCGCAACCGCACCCGCACGTGTCGCGGCGCGCGCCCTGCGCTCAGGCGCCGTCAGGGCGGTGGCCCGCGCGTCGGCTGCCGCCCGCACTGTTGTGGCTCCTTCGTCCGGCTCGCCGGCGGCGCCCGTGCGCTCCATGGCGTCCGAGGCGACCGCGTCGGCGGCAACTGTCGAGAAGACGGACGACGGCATCGCCATCGTCACGCTCAACGATCCGTCCGAGAGGGTGAGGCCGCCGGGCACAAGTGTTCGGGCGGACGAAAACCCCGGATCGCCGAAGCCTCGCCGCTCGCGCGCGCGGGCTTTCCACAGCCCGCGCGCCCGCGCGGTTTGTGCCTCCCGCGTGTGGCGCGCGACTGTGGCCAGGTGGGCGCCGCGGGCCGTCGCCCTGACCGTGGCCGCGCGCGCCACGCGCGCCCGCGTTTCTCCGCTCCAACCCCCCCCCTGCGCTCGCCGTTGGCCCCGCGCAGATGAACGTGCTGAACAAGGGCATGATGGAGGCATTCGAGGGCGTGCTGAAGCAGCTCGAGACCGACTCGTCGATCCGCGCCGCCATCCTCATCTCGGGCAAGGACGACAGCTGGGTGGCCGGCGCGGACATCCGCATGCTGGACGCCTGCAAGTCGGCGGAGGAGCTCACCGCCCTCGCAAGCACCGGCCAGGCCATGATGGACCGCCTCGCGGCCCTGAAGAAGCCCGTCGTCGCGGCCATCAACGGGTTCTGCCTCGGCGGCGGCGCCGAGCTCGCCATGGCGTGCTCCTACCGCATCGTCTCCACGGGCCCCAAGACCAAGATCGGCCTCCCCGAGGTCCAGCTCGGCCTCCTCCCCGGCTCGGGCGGCACCCAGCGCCTCCCCAAGCTCGTCGGCATCCAGAACGCAATCACCATGATGACCACGGGGCAGCAGCTCGACGCCGTCAGGGCCAAGCGCAACGGCTTCGCCGACGCCACCGCGGACCCCCACGCGCTCCTCCACGCCGCCCTCCTCGCCGCCCGCGGCCTCGCCGACGGCTCCATGAAGCGCAAGCCCAAGGCCCAGCCGCTCATCCCCACCCGCCTGCTGGAGGGCAACCCCCTGGGGCGCTCCGTCCTCTTCGACCAGGCCGGGAAGATGATCGCCAAGAAGGCCGGCACCGCCTACCCCGCCCCGATGGAGATCCTCAACGCCGTGCGCGCGGGCACCGAGGGCGGCCACGCCGCCGGGCAGAAGAAGGAGGCCGAGGCCTTTGGCCGCCTCGGCATGACCCCCGTCAGCGCGGCTCTGCGCTCCATCTACTTCGCCCAGACCGCGGCCAAGAAGAACCCTTTCCCCAAGCCCGCGCAGCCCGCCCAGACCGTCGCCGTGCTCGGCGCCGGCCTCATGGGCGCCGGCATCGCCGAGGTCTCCGCCGCCAAGGCCCGCGCCACCGTCCTCCTGCGCGACCAGACCATCGCCGGCCTCGCCCGCGGCGAGAAGCAGATCTCCGACAACCAGGACAAGAAGGTCAAGCGCCGTCGCATGACCAAGGCCGAGGCCGACACCGTCACCAGCCGAGTCCTCGGCTTCGCGGAGGGCCTCCCCGGCTGGGAACGCCAGCTCCCCCGCGCCGACGTCGTGGTGGAGGCCGTCTTCGAGGACCTCGCCCTGAAGCACAAGGTCATCAAGGAGCTCGAGGCCGGCGGCCTCCGCCCCGACGCCGTGCTCGCCTCCAACACCTCCGCCCTCCCCATCGCCTCCCTCGCCGAGGCCTCGGCCCACCCCGAGCGCGTCATCGGCATGCACTACTTCAGCCCCGTGGACAAGATGCCGCTCCTCGAGGTCATCCCCCACGCCGGCACCTCGGACGAGGTCATCGGCAAGGCCTACGATCTCGGCCTCCGCCAGGGGAAGACCGTCATCGTCGTCAAGGACGTCCCCGGCTTCTACGTGAACCGCTGCCTCGGCCCCTTCATGGCGGAGGCCTTCGCCCTCATGCAGGAGGGCGTCGAAGCAGAGCGCCTCGACAAGGCCATGCGCGACTTCGGCTTCCCCGTGGGGCCCGTCACCCTGGCCGACGAGGTGGGCATCGACGTCGCCGCGCACGTCAACAGCTTCCTCTCCGACCACCTTGGAGACCGCATGGGCGGCTCCGACGCCTCCGTCCTCCGTGACATGATCGACGGCGGGATGCTCGGCCGCAAGTCCGGCAAGGGATTCTTCACCTACGGAAAGGGCAAGGGCGGCAAGAAGGCCCTCAACCCGGCCGCCGCCGCCCTCTGCGCCAAGTACCTCAAGCCCGGGGCCTCGGCCGAGACCGCCGCCAAGCTCGAGACCTCGGCCATCCAGGACCGCATGGCCGGCCGCTTCCTCATCGAGGCCCTCCTCTGCCTCCAGGACGACATCATCCGCTCCCCCACCGACGGCGACGTCGGCGCCATCTTCGGCATCGGCTTCCCCCCCTTCCGCGGCGGGCCCTTCCGCCACATCGACGCCGTCGGCGCATCCAAGCTCCGCGACCAGCTGCTCGGCTTCGCGGACACCCACGGCCCGCAGTTCCAGCCTCCCGCCATCCTCGACGAGTACGCGCAGTCCAACAAGCTCTTCTTCCCGCGCGCCTGAGTCAGGGCCGCCCTTGCAACAGCCCGCTGTGTGCGCGAGGCCGCGCGCGCAACGAAAACGGCAGGTACGCACGCCGGCGAGTATCCCCACGCGACCCCCGGCCGCCCCCTCCGACACTCCGCGGAGCACAGATTGGCCGCAGAGTGCCCGCACGGGGCCGCGCGTCCGCACGGGCAGGTCCGGGACGTGGTCTCTCGCCGGACTGCCGCCCATCGGAAGTGAACGCTATCGGACTGATGCTGCCGTCGCCGCCCCGAGGCAGCATTAGCCACTCGCGCGGACTCGAGCCCCCGCCCGCCTGAGCGACCGCATCCCGCCGCACCGGTCCGGCCCACCCGTCCGCGCGCTGCGCGGCTCCCGCGGCGGCAATCATGGCCTCGGCCTCGGGAAAGCCCGATTCAACCGCGCGGGCAGACTCGTCTGATGGCGAGTGCACGGACCGCTACGGCCCCGCGACGTACCTGGTCCGTGCGGGCCAGCTTTGCGTGGCGGCATGCCGCCGCATCGAGCAGCTCGCGACGACCGACGTGCCGCACTCGTCGGCGACCTCGCCGCAGCTTCGCCAGATCTCGCTGACGCTCGCGGCCGTCGAGCGCCTGCTCGCGACGCAGTGCGAGTCCCTCATCACGGCCGAGGGCCAGTCCCCGCTGCCTCGCGGCAGCAGCCTGCCCGAGGTCGTGGCCCGAATCAAGGAGCTGCCGCCGCGCGTGCTTCGCCGCCGTTTCCCCGCCGGCGGCCTTGTGTCCGTGTGCTACACGCTGTCCTCGACGCTGGACGACCTGCTGGACTGCCTCAAGGACGTGAAGGCGGACCCGGACGACTCCCGGGCGATTGCCGGCCTGGCCGCGGGCGGGGCAGTCGGCCTCGGTGCGGCCTTGGTGATCCGCCGGCTGCGGCGCGCCGTGGCGCCGGTGGCGCTGCCAAAGTGGATGTTCGGGTCCCTGCTTGCGCTGTTCGTGGGCCTGGCGGCCAGGCGGGGGTACAAGACGGCGTCGATCCGCGGCCGGCTCGACGGCCTGAACCAGCGCCTCGTCCTCATCCTCCGCATCCTCGTCATTGCGGGCACCATTTTCCAGGACACGAACCGCCACGGCCCGGGTACCGGCTCGTCGCCGCGGTCTGGCCCCGTCGCCACGACCTCCTTGCCTGCCGCCGCCGCCGCCGCCTCCGAGGCCGAGGCCGAGGGGACGGGGCCGGGCGGCGGCGGCGCGTCCCCGACGGCGGCGCCGGGCAGCCCGGGCCTGCAGCCCCTGGGCGGGCGCCGTCGCTGGTCCCGCGCGGACCTGATCGGGGACCTTTCCGACACCGAGTTTGACCGCCACGTCAGCGCTCCCGCGCGCCGTATGCTTGAGGCCACCTCCCTCCCCAACGCCGCCTCGGAGCTCGGCACGTCCCGCCACCGCTGGCTCCGCGTGCTCAAGTACTTCCTCGACGTCGTATACTCCGCCGCCCACGTCGGCTACGACATGGACCGCCGCCTCCGGGCCGCGCAGGAGGGTGGTGGCGCCCTGGGTATGGTAGCCGGCTACGCCAGGCTCCTCCGGCCCGTCGCCACGGCCGTGGCCGGCGCGTGGTACGGCGTGCAGCCCGCCGTGGCGGCGGAGCGGGCCTCCTCTGTCCTCCACGACGCGGACATCGGGTTCGTGTCGGAGGTCTGGCGGGCGTCGGACTCCCGCGCCGCGCGCGTCCTCGCGGGTCTGACCATGACGCGGGTCACCGTCAACGTCGGCTGCACCGTCTCCGCGGTCCCCTGCCACGTCGTGGCACACCTGCCAGACGGCGCGCCCGGGGCGAGGGGGTGGGCGGCCGGGCCCGGCGACAGGGGGGCGCCCGCCGCGGCGCTCCGGGCCCTGCTGGAGCACTGCGAGCTCCCGGTAGAGCTGGAGCGGGACGCGCTGTCCACGACGGGCGGGGAGGGGGGCCCGAGGAGCGGCGGCGCGCCGAGGCTCGCGTCAGGCGGTGCCGACGCGGCCGTCGGGCCGTGGCCGTGGCGCCGCCGGCTCCCCGCTGCGGCCTGGGCGCCGCCCGCCGCCGTCCCCGTCCCCGGTGACGTCACGATCCTCCTCTACGTGCACGGCGGCGGTTTCGTCGGCTCCTCCTTCGCCGCCGACGTCGTCCTGCTGGCGCGCTGGGCCAAGGCCCACCCTGGCATGGTGGTCCTCTACCCGCACTACACGCTGAGCCCCGAAGCCCGCTTCCCCGTGGCCCTGGACGAGTGTTTCCGCGCGTACATGGCCGCGCGGCGGGCGGCCGACGCCGCCGTGGCCGCGGGCAGGCGCGGCAGGGTCGTCGTCTTCGGCGAGAGCGCGGGCGGCAACCTCGCCTCGGCCGTTTGCGTCCGCTGCGCCAGCGTGGGGGCGCCCCCGCCCGACCGTCTCGTCCTCGGCTACCCGGCGCTCAATCTCAACTCCGTGCCCTCCCCGTCCCGCGCGCTCCACCTCTCGGACCCCATCGTCCCCCTCCGCATGCTCCAGCGCCTCGCCGCGGCCTACATGCCCGAGGGCTGCGCTGGCCGCCTCACGCGGGACCCGGAGATCAACCCCGGGCTCGCTTGCGACGAGGTGCTCTCGCGCTTCCCCCGCACCGAGATCGTGCTGGGGGGGCTCGACCCGCTGCTCGACGACGGGATCGAGATGCACACGCGCCTGCGCCGGCTGGGCGTCGAGGGCGAGATGCTCGTGTACCGAGCGCTCCCGCACGGGTTTTTCACCTTCAACGCGCTGCCGCCCGCCCAGGGAGCCATCCGGGCCGTGGAGATGCTCATCGCCGGGAAGGACGGCCTGGGGCTGGCCTGACCCGCGAACCCCCGCCGCGGACTCGCCGCGCGATTGTTCAACCTGGCAGGGACGCGACGCCCGGCACGGGGCAGGCGCGCCCCGAGCAGGCATGCGAGGCCGCGCTCCGTGACCCGCCGTGCTTGTGCGATTGCCCCGTTCTCATAACCGATGCACCGAGCTCGCCAGCGAATCAGAGGTCACGCAGATGCAAAACGAGGTGGGGACAGATCCGGTCCCTGCCAGTCGCTGCAGCACCCACAGCGTCGCCTCGGTGCCATGACCGGAACCCTCGCCGCGCTCATCGCCGCTTGCCTGGCGTCGGCCGCGTCCGCCCACCAGTGGGTGGGCATGACGCCAGACTACGCCAAGGGAACAATCGAGCTGTTCACCCTGACCGGCTACGCCGCACGCGGCCCCAGCGTCTCGACCATCCCCATCGGCGCCGCCGAGCGCGTGGACGTGGACTCGTTCCGGTGCAGGCCGTACGGCAACTTCTGCCTCGTGACCACGACGGACCGCGTCTCGAACTCGTGGCTGTACAATGTCAGCGTCGCTGACGGCTCCCTCAACAGCAAGACCGCCATCCCCGGCGCCATCCTGCACAACCTCCACCTCGATAAGGCTACTGGCGGGGCGTACAGCGTGGCGCTCACTGCCAACACCACCAAGATCGTCATGATCTTCGACGGCCAGACCGTGGACCTGATTGACCTGACACCGTACGTCGCCCCGGCCGAGACCGTGCCCGTCGGCGGCACGACGCAGTGCAGCAACACGGACGAGATCTGGGTGGGCATCAAGGCGGCCGCCAAGGGCGCTTCCGATCGCATCATTTCCGCCAAGCTCCGCACCCGGAACGTCTCCGGCGTGCTCGAGCTCAAGGACCCGCTCCCCGTCTCCCTCTGGGCCCACTGCGACAACAGCAACAACGTGGACACCCTCGCGGGAGCCGTGCAGCCCGAGGGCGGGAGCACCATCGCGTACGCGGCCCTCTCCGCCACCGGGCAGTACGAGCTCCTGGAGCAGGCATCCCTGCCGGCGCCGGGCCTCGTGCTGTCGGGCCTGCTGAGCCAGCCGCCCACGTGGAGCTACTTCATGACCATGTACCCGCCAGGGGCCGAGCCCGGCTCCAACGCGACCGGCTTCGCGGCTTTCGGCCACAACAACGCCGGTCCCGCGCTCACCGTCCAGCCCATCGACTACTACCTCACCGGCGCGGCCGCCCTCAGCTGAGCGGGTGACTTGCCGAGCAGCGAGCGGGCGCAGCGACCCCCGGGCGCCCCCGCTCGCCAAAATCACATGACTCGCGCCCAGCACACATGACGCCCGGGCGCACCCCAGCTTGGGAGCACGCATCGAGCCGCTCGCGGGCGCCTGATCCTGCCGCCGGCCCCGGGCTCTGGCGTCACTTCAACCATCGCGCCGGTCCGCACTCCACCAGTCGCTGCACGAAGCGCCCTGAGCATGATCGGCTCCATGACCGCCCTGGCGCTTGTGGCGTGCGCGCACTCGGCCTCGGCACTGAACTGGGTGGGCATGGCCGCGGACCAGGGGGCGGGCACCATCGAGCTTTTCGCGCTCTCTGGCTACGCCACGCGCGGGCAGGGTGTCGCCACCGTTCCGATCAACAGCGGGGAGACTGTGAGCGTGGACTCGTTCCGCTGCCGCCCGGGGGGCACGTTCTGCATCTTCACGACCAACGACGGCAAGTCCAACTCGTTCCTGTACAACGTGAGCGTCTATAGCGGCTCCCTGAACAGCCGGACGCCCGTCCCCGGCGCGACGATCCACAACCTCCACGTTGATATGGCAACCGGGGCGGCGTACACCGTGGCGCTCGCCGAGGAGTCGACCAAGATCGTGAGCATTTATGGCGGCGCAGTCGAGACCCTCATCGACCTCACCAGCTACGTCACCGCCGGGGAGACCGTGCCTCCCGCGGGCACCACGCAGTGCAGCGACACGGACGTGATGTGGGTGGGGGTCAAGGCGGCCGGTGGCGCGCCCGACCGCATCATCACCGCGCACCTGCCCACCCGCAACGTCACGGGCGTCCGCAAGCTCAAGGGCTCCCTGCCCGCGAGCCTCTGGGCGAGCTGCGACGACCAGACGAAGCAGAACTTCCTCGCCGGGGCCGTGTCGGTGGACGGCGGGGCGAGCGTGTCGTACGCGACCATCAACGCGGAGGGCGGCTTCGACGTCCTGGAGTCCGCCCCCGTGCCGGAGGCGGGCCTGGAGCTGTCGGGCCTGCTCACACAGCCCCCGTCTGGCTACGCGTACTTCATGGGGCTGTACCCCGCGGGCAGCAAGCCGGGGAGCAACACCACCGGCTACGTGGCCTTTGGTGAGAACCGCGCGGGCGGGTCGCTGACGGTGAAGGCCATCGACTACTTCCTCGTCGGGGCAGCGGCCATCTTCTGAGCCCAGCCGCACGTCGACTTTAAAGTCCGAGGGACTATCGCTTGGGTGCGCGCGCCTCAGTGTGATCGCGTCCCGTCAAAGTCGGATCACCGTATCAACAGTTTCGGGTCGCGCTCAGATGTCCCGTCGACAGGACACGCACACACACAGCTCAATACAACAGGTTGCAACAGAGCGGGCTAGAATTCGGTCACTATGTCGGAGCACGGCTGCAGGATTCGCCTCAGTCCTCGTCCTCCCATGCCGACGGCAAAGCTCCCCACTCGCCGCCCGCCAGACCGACCGAGTCGTCCTCGTCGGCGTCCGCAGTCTCGGCCGGGACGAGCACGGTCTTGGCCTCAAGAGCGTGCGTCGGGTCGAGCTTGGACCGGAGCACAGAGGGCAGGGAGCCGAGGGCGGCAGCACGGACCGCCTCCTCGGCCTCGAGCACGCCACCACCGCCGACGGCTCCGTCCGAGGTGCCGCCGCCGATGAGGGAGGCGGTGAGGGCCGACGTGGGCCTCGCGGCGAGGAAGGAGACCATGTCAGCGTTGTCCCTCGTGGTGCGGGCCAGGCCGTCGCGGTGGGACATGGCCGCGCGGAGCACCGCCCTGACGGGCGCGGCGGCAGCGGCGGGGTGGGACCGAAGGTAGGAGGAGTGGGTCGCAAGGAGGGCACCCACCAGTGCGGACCACAGCTCCAGGTGCGGAGACGTCCTGAGCTCCTCGGCGAGGAGGGCCAGGAGGCGGGGCACCAGCCGGGCGGGGATGGCCCGGGCCGCGAGGGGCGCGTCGGCCGGTCCGACGGCTGCCGCCGCCTCGAGGACGAGGTCCTTCTCGCTCAGGTGGAGCGCCATGGCAAGCGCCCTGGGAGCATCGCCGGCCGCGAGGGCGCGGCGCACTGCCGCCGGCGTCACCTCGGCCGTCAGGTCGACGGGGTCAAACACCAGAGACTCGTCCTGCCCGAAGAGGAGCAGACCCTCCGCCGAGGCCACCGCCAGGGCGCGCCCCGTCGGGGCAAAGGCGATGGCGCGGCAGCGAGTCTCGCGGAGGACGGTGCGTGCGCCGCCGGCCGCGCCCCTGCGCGCTCCGGGCAGCGCGGCGTCCGAGGCGATGCCCATGCCGCGGCCCTTGCGGGCCAGGCGGGGGTCGTCGTCCTCCCCGGCGAAGCGCGACTGCCTGCCTCCGTCCATGTCGTCCTTGGAGACGCCGGTGTCGGTGAGCCTCGCCGAGTTGAGCAGGCGCATCACCCCGTCCATGTCGCGGCTGTGCGTCAGAGGGAACTTGCGGAGGAGGAGGCGCTCCTCGGCGGCGTAGACGCACACGTAGTTGGTGCGTCCCCCCGCCACGACCAGGGTGCCGTCGGTGCTGTACTGGACAGAGGAGAAGTGCCGAGCCGCGTCGGACGACTTGGCCGTGAGCGACGAGCCGGCGGTGCGTCCGCCGGCCGCATCGCTCCGCGCCGAGATGATGGCCGTCTGCCGGCCCTCCTTGGCGTCCCAGAAGTGCAGCTGCCCGTCCCGCGTGGCGGCGACGAGGCGCTGCCCGTCGGGTCGCCACGCCACGTCGAGCACGTCGGCGCCGTGCTTGAACGTCTCCGTGGCCGCGCCTCCGCCAGTGGCGGCAGGGTCCCAGATGCGGACCGTCGCGTCCCAAGACGCCGAGGCCAGAAGGGTCTGCGATGATTGGAAAAAGGTGCCAGGGGGACACGGTTGATCGGGCGCTGCAGCGATCAGCAAGAGAAGTGGGTGCGACCTTGGGTCGACGCCTCGTGCCCTCAGAACCACAGAGAAGCCATCATAATTGAATTGCTCCAGATCAGAGTTTAATTAAAAAGATATCACCGGGAACGAAGCGCGACCGGCCCGGCCAGGCCGCCGCACCCACGCTCAACGAGTCGTGGGCGCAAAGCAGCCTGGTCCGGGCGTGCAACCTTGGGGGCAAGCGGGCGAAATGTCTCACGGAGTCGGGGGCGAACTTGACGGCCGTGATGGGCCCGTCGTGGGCGGCCAGGAGGTCCAGGAGCTTGCCGGTGCGGAGCGACCAGACGCAGATCTCAAACGGCTCCACGCTCCCAGCGGCGACCAGGTCGCCGTCCGAGTCTGCCGTCACGCAGGTGAACTGGCGCGGGGAGGGACCGGTCATGGTGCGGAAGTTGCGGTACCGGGCGAGGTCGTAGGCCTTGACCGTGCCGTCCAGCGACGCCGAGAGCACCGCCTGGGCTCTCCCGCCGCGGCCACCGATGAAGCACAGGCTCGACACCGGGGCGCGGTGGTCCGCAAAGGTGGCGTAGCAGAAGCCGCTCTTGGCGGACCAGAGCTTGATCTTGCCGTCGTCGCCTCCCGTGGCCGCCGTCTGGCCGTCGGGCGACCAAGCCACCGCGTTGATGACGTGGGCGTGTCCGCGCTGCTTCAGGATGTACGACTCCGACTGCCACTCCCAGACCAGGAGCTGCCCAGTCTCCGCGGTGCCGAACGCCAGCCAGTCACCCGTGGGCGAGATGGCCGACGTCGTCACGGGCGATGTGCCGATGGAGAGGGAGTGCACCGCGTCGCAGGTCGAAGCGGCGATGGCCGAAGGTGCCGTGAGGGCGGCTGACGCGCCCGCGGTGGTGAGGCCGAGGTCGGTGGCGGGTCCGTCGCGGGACGCGCCCTCGACGCCGGTGTGGCCCTTGGGCTTGGGCGCCTGCTGCTTGGCCAGGCCCGCCGCGACTCTGGCGTCCTCCCCCGGGGAGAGGGAGAAGAGGGTGAAGACGCCTGTGTCAAAGCCGGCCACGAGCATGCGGGACTCGGTGCCGTACGACGCCGAGACGACGCGGGCGCCATCCTGGAGGAAGAGGTGGCGGCCCCGAAGGACCCACTCACCGACCGCCACTGACAGGCGGGAGGCCGCCGAGGCGGCGTCGAGGCGGGACGGGTCGGGCACCATGTGCTTCTCCCTGGTCCGGCGGGGTCCGACGGCGGACGACGCGAGAGTGCCGGTGGGCAGGTCCTCGGGGGAATCTCCATCCTCCTCCCGGGCGCGCTTGCCAACACGCGGCTCGCTCTTGTCGTCCGACTCGTCGGAATCCTCCTCTCCGTCCGAGGACGAGCCCGACTCGCTCGAGTCATCCTCCTCGGGGCCCGATGCTGCCTCGACATCCTCGGGCATCGCCAGGCCGACGGGAGCGAAGTCGTCCTCGTCGTCGTCCTCATCGTCCATGGACGGGCGGGCCAGGCCGCTGGCCACGAGCTCCTCCAAGGCCTTGGGCGTGATGGTGCCCTTGCCGGCTCCGGACATGCCGGTGACGATCGCCGAAGGCACAAGGGCCCGGCGCTCCCAGCACCAGGTGAAGGCCGCGCCGTCCGAGGACACGGTGTGGATCACCGAGGGCTCCGCAAAGGCGGCCATGACCAGGGGCCCGCGGTGCCCCGAGAGGGTCACCGGGACGAAGCCTGCCACCGGGCGGGCAGTGTGTACGCGGGCCGTGGCGTCGAGCGACGCCGTCACCAGGTGAACGGAGTCAGGAGACCAGGCGATGTCGACGACGTCGTCAAAGTGCCCAGTCAGCTTGCGAAGCAGCGACAGTGGCGCCACCTGCTTGTGGGCAGGTGGAGCGCGCCAGATCTGGACCTGGCGGCCAACCGCGACGGCGAGGAACTGTCCGTCGGGGCTGAACTTGACGGCGCGAGGGCGGCCCTTGAAGTTAATGCGGTGCAGCACCGACCGGCGGGCCATCGCGATGATGAGGGCACGTCCATCCTTGTCCACGGAGACGAGGAGGCGGCCGTCGGGGGACAGGCAGATGGTCTCGATGTCGCGGCGGTTCTCGACCGGAAGGGTCCAAGACACGTGCCTGAAAAACGAGCGGGAGAGCAGAGGACGCCAAACAAGTGAAATAGCCGAGGCGCAGCAGCGGGAAACGGGCTGTGGCGGCGCTGAACGGGGTGGTGAGACGTCGCAAAGTGCCCCGAGCTGCTCACTCTGTCAGGTCGAACACGGTGACGCGGTTGCCGACCGGGCTGAGCAGGCAGTTCCCGTCAGGCGTGAAGAGGATGTTCCCGTTGCGGTAGACGGAGCCGCACAGGTTCTGGAAGGCGAAAGTGTGGGCCATGGCCAAAACCGATCAGGCGGCCAGCGGGCAGGGGTGCGAGCCGCTACCCTGCCGCTGTCGCACGCCCCAACTCGGACGCGAGAGCGGCTGAGCAGCGGCACGCGGCTCAGTGGCGCGCGTCCCGTGTGGGAGCTTGAGGCGAGTGGTCTCACGATCCTGGCCCACGTCGGGGTTGCTCTGCCTGACTCTGCTTTTGTTCAATCGCGCAAGCAACAGCCAATCGAGCGCTGTGATGAGTGCTGCGGTTGGCGAGACACCGGTGATCGCAACATCGCATCGGCGTCGCTGCCAAGCGGCTGCTTGCCGGGGCAGGGTTTCTGGCGAGCAGGCCTGGGCGTGGCATCACGCGCGCTCACTCCTCAGCAGCGTGCACCTGCGGGGCTCGGTGGAGGCCGCCAGCCCGCCGCTGTCGCTTGAGGCAGGGTCGTGGTTGGGTGAGAAGCCGTGGGTCCAGTGGGGCCCGGCGAGCAGCAGCATCTCGGACACGGCCCGGATCGCCCGCTGGCGCTGCGACGGCTCGGACAGGATGTCCTCCTTGCTGGGCTTCTTCGCGAGCTCTACCGTGACCCGCACGTGCGGGGGCGACACGGGCGTGTCGCCCTCGGCGTCGGCCCAGGCGTCGGCGATCGCCACCTCCTGCGCGACCTCCTCCCCCCTGGCGCGGGCGTCCTCGGCTGCCGCGAGCGCCGCAACGGACGGCACCCGGGTGTCAGCCAGTTTCCTCGCGAGCTGCACCTGCCGCTCCGCCGCGGCCCGGTCCCGGCGCAGCATCTCCTCCTCCCCGACCTCCGCGCCGCTGCTCACCCACAGCGTGCGCTCGAGCCTCGCCAGCCTGGCGTCCATGCGCAGCACGGCGCGCTCGAGCACCTCGTCCCTCGCCCTCTGCGCCGCGGCCTTCTCCATCTTCCTCCTCTCCTTGTCCGCCTCGTCCTTGCTCTTGCCAGAGGCCTGCCGGAAGTACTCGAGGCACACGAAAAACGTCGCAACGCCAAAGATGAACGACTCGCCGAGGAACTCGGCCCCCCTGGACACCGCAGCCTCCTCCTTGAGCGGCTTGATCGACTTTGGGACGTGGCCCATGATCCGCACCTCAACCTGGGTTGAGGCCTGGTTGAGAAGGTTTCCCACCCCTACCACGGCCCTTCGGAACGCGGGGTGTTCTGCGGGCCGGGGTGCAGGAATGCGCGAGTTCGCCGAAAGGCGCGAGGCGAGCTGGCACCGACTGCGCGAGCCGGCCAGCGGCCGCTGAGCATGCTAGTCATACAGCAACAAGGCCATCGCGGGCGGTGTGCCGCGCTCACCCGTCGCCTGCTGCTGCAAACGCTTCGCAACGGGCTTCGCGAGGGTTCGGACCAGCAGCACGCCGATCTTGAAGAGCGGAAGCCCTGCCATTGCCTCAAGAGCTGAAAACCAGCAAAAACGTTAGCGCGCGGCTCGATTGTGTAGTGATGCCCCGGGGTATGAAGGCGCAGCCGCAAGAGTGCCTCGGAAGGAAGTGAATCTGCGGCGCTGCTTTGCCGACCACGCGGCAACTCGCCGTAAATCGACCAAAGCACAAGAAGGGGAGCCTGGGTTTGATGACTGGTGCAAAGGGGGGCGTAGCGGCCGCTGGTCATCGCCTTCGGCGGCAACACAGCTCCGGCGGCGCAGCCCCCGACTCTTGCCCACGGGTGGGGCGCTGTCTGTCCGAGCAACGCTACGCAAACGCTTCAGTGCAGTGCTCGCGGCACCCTCGGCCTCTCTGGCAGCTGGCGCGAAAGCCGGCCTGGCGGGCCATGACCTGCTGCACTCCATGCATGCGAGTGCCGGGAACCACTGACGCCCCATCATGCACGGCACGGGTATGGATAGCGATGCTCCCGAAAGGGGCGGACAGGCCGGACAAGGGCGGACACCCGCCGAGGCTTGCGGGTCGCACCAAGCTGCCATGAGTGCATCCGGCTCTTGGACCGCAAGGGCAGCCTGACCGCGCGGTACTGGGAAATCACAACGCGTAGCACCGACGCACTCGCTGCACCGGACCTGGGGGTGCCTGGGGCGGGGGCCCCCGCCAAAGGTGGCGGCTGACCGCGTCCGCCTGCTGGGCTCAGGCGCTCACGGCCCCTTTCTGGTCCCAGGGCCTCGGCAAGAGGAAATTTTGACCGCACGAGAGAGGAAAGTGCTGCTGTTATTCAGCCCCGAAGCTCATGGGGTGGCGAGCCTGGAGCGGGCGTTTCCTCCCCGCTATTCCTTCCGCCTCTGCTCGCAAACGCCGGCACGGGCGGGCATCGCACACGTGGCCACGGCTCCCAGACGGCGTGCAAGTATGGCAGCCGCGACTGCTTCGGTATGGTCGGATGACACAGCGGTGGCGCTGGACGAGTGCATCGCCCGCCTGGACGTTCTGGAGGCCGGCGCCCCCGCGGCGGGAGACGTGTACGACCAGGTCGTCTCGATTTCGAGGGCATGCCGCTCTAGCGGAGCCTGGAGCGGTGTCGAGAGCCTGGACGAGCTGGAGCCGCGGGACATCCGACTCGCGTGCGCAGACTTTTACGCGGCCGACGCCGCTGCCAAGGCCCTGATGCCTGGTAGCGATGTGCGTGCGTCCGGGGGTAGCGACCCGTCTGAGGCGAGGGCACGGGCTGTCGTGGTCGCGAGCGCACACCTCGTCGACTTCCTGAGGCTTTCGGCGCGGCTCGGCGCGCTTCACCCGCCCGAGATTGCCAAGGTCTGCGCCGCCGCCGAGGCTCGGGCTGAGACGGAGGAGGCAGGGGCCAGCGGGGGCGGGCCCCGTGTGGCCCTGGCCACCTCCGCTGCCCTCGAAGCCGCAGCGGCAGCCGCCGCCGACTGCAAGCCCGTGGCCACGAGGCTCGCGGCTCGGCTCGAGGCCGCCGGTGGTGGCCCT
>Ga0136560_1000714_pt1 | contig 16719 bp, 6 predicted proteins | sample AntRauMeHopE1497_FD_104925 | JGI IMG/M metagenome (GOLD analysis project Ga0136560, IMG submission 104925) | Saline lake microbial communities from Rauer Islands, Antarctica - Metagenome Hop E1 #497 | ecosystem: Environmental > Aquatic > Non-marine Saline and Alkaline > Saline | place... | reverse complement strand
GCGCGGGCGCGGCAGCCGGTCTGATGGGGGAGTCGAGGCCCGCGTGGCTCTGCGAGGTGCTGTGGCTGTCGGCATGCTGCTGCTGCATCGCGGTCTGCGACGTGGGGGCGAGGTCGCGCACGCTGCGCGGGAAGCCGGCGACCTCGGGGTGCTGCCTCTGCTGTGCCTGGGGGCCGGACGTCGACCGGCGCCGCTTCGAGAGGGTCCGGCAGGGTAGCCGCGGCGGGCGCCGAGGCCTCCGCCGGTGCATCCGCGGCGTGTGCAGGGACGCGGCCCGGCTCGTGGGGTGTCTCTTCTCGCGGGTCTGCTGCGGCGTCTGTGCCCGTTTCTGCTGCGTCGGCGGCCGGGAGAGGGACGGCGCCCACGCAAGCGTGGAGGCGCGCTGGGCCGTGGCGACGGCCGCAGCCGAGCGGCACCCGCTGGGCGCCGACTACCGCGGCGTGGTGAACGACGCCGACGACGACGGCGGGTACGGGTCAGAGGACAGCGAGGCCATGGCGGAGCTGATGGTGGGAGCGGGAAGGGCTGCGCCGCAGGCAGACGCGGCGGCTGCCTCGGCCTCGCGCTCGGGAACGGGCCGGTCAGGCACGGAGAGCGCCGGCCGCGCCGCCGCAATGGAGGTCCTCCGGTGGTCTGGCATGTCCATGGCTGACGTGGACACCGTCGCCGGGCTGGCCACGGCTCGCTTCGTCACCCCCGAATCGCGGGCGATGTTCGAGCACGGAAGCGACGATGACGAGGACTGAGCCGATTGCGCTGCGGGCAGGCCCCTTGCTAGCATGAGCGATTGCTTGAGAAACTTCGAGACAGTTTGCGGCAGCGGTGGCCGCACGCGGGCGGCAAGCGTCACGCAAGCACAGGAAGCCTGCTGATCGGAGCGCGCACGCAAACGCCGCGGGCTCGCCCGCGCACACTGCTCACGCGCGCTTGAAGAGCCGAGCCCGCTCCCGCTGGCGCTCGGTCTCGTGCCCCGTGGCCCCGGCGCCCCACCCGGACACGGTCCGGCGCGCGTACCGCAGCAGCTCCACGAGCGCCCTGCCCGCCCCCCTGGTGGGCCGCACGATCGCGAGCGGCAGGGCGCGCGTGTGGCCGGAGGAGCCGTCGCCGGCGGGCATGGCAATGATGATGCTCGAGCCGTCGTCGTCGCCGCCGTCGTCGTCGCCGTCGCTCGCGCGGCTGCCCCTGCTCGCGCTGCTGTCGCGACGGCGGCGCTGGACGCCCGCCACCGCGCGATCCGCGGCCCGAACGGCGCCCGTGGCGGCCCGCAGAACCTCGACCGCGAGGGCCCGGGCAAGCACGCCGGCAGAGCGCACCACGCCGGCCCCGACTCGCCCCGCGGCGGACGCCGCGCGCACTGCCGGTGACTCGTCCGATGGCAGGAGCAGGAGCCCGCGGCGGCCGGTCCTCCCCTGCGACGCCGCCCCGCGCCCGGCCGGAGTTCCGAAGGCCTCCGCCACCTCGGCGCCGGCGTCGGCGATGCGACGGATGGGGAGGAGCGGCGCCGAGAGCCCGGCCAGGCAGCTTGCGACCTGCCTCCGGAGGATGTCGGAGGACCATGAGGAGAGGACGAGGGAGACGGCGGCCCCGGGGCGCAGAGCATCCGCCTCGGCGGCGGCCGGGAGGGCCCCCGGGGGCGGGTGGACGACCGCGGGGAGGGTGAGGCCGACCCGCTCGAGGGTCAGGATCGCGAGGACGCGCTGGGCCGAGGCCAGGCTGCCGTCCAGCGAGAGCGCCGCCGGGACGTGGCCCGTCCGCACGGCGTAGCCAGACGCAAAGTCGCTGTCGACGAGGCGCTGCAGCCGGGACGAGGCGCCGGCGCGGCCGCCGACGAGGCGCTCCAGCACTGCGGCGGCGGGCCGCACGGCGGACCTCACGATGTGCTCGGCGGCCCGCGCGCCCGACGCGTCGCAGTCTGCCACCACCACCACGGCTGACAGGTCCATGAGCTCCACGCGGCGGGGCGGGGCGGCGGGCGAGGAGGCGGTGGCCGGGCCGGAGGTGCCGTCGCCAGCCGCCGCGGCGTCGGCCAGTGAGACGAGGCCCGGCCAGCCGGCGTTCCGCGCAGCCGCCACCGCCGCGTGCAGAGCCACGGCTCGCGCGAAGGCGATGGTCTGCGGCCCCACGACGAGCCTGACGGGCTGGACGCTCGCGCCGACGCGCACGCTCGTGGCCTCGTCCGCGGGCGTCGCGGAGGCACCCTCCGCCGTGCCCACCGAGCCGTGGACGAGGAGGGCATCGCTGTACGCGTCCGTGCGGAGGCGCACGAGCGGGACGCCGCCGTCGCGGGAGTCCGTGGGGCGGCCGAGCACGCGGCGCACGGGGCTGCCCTCAATGGCGTCAAGGACGTCGAGGTCCTGCAGGGCGGCGGCCACGCGGCGCACGGAGGTGCGCGCCTCGCCCTCGTCGCCGACGACGAGGGTCTCGAGGCGGAGCCTCGCGTCCGTGGCGACGGCGCGCATCGTCGCCCCCTGGACGCGGGACCCCGCGGGGGCATCGGCGCCGAGGTGCAGGGAGATGTCGACCTCCTCGACGCGGAGGCGGAGGCGGAAGACGGGCCTGGCCCCGGGGAAGACTCCCCCGTGGGAGACGACGACGACCTCGGGGCCGAGGCCGGGCGGTAGGTGCTCGCTCGCCTTGGGCATGGGGCGGAGGAGCATGTGGACGGGGACGGGGCGCTGGGTCGGGAGGGAGTAGTGGGATGGCGTCGGGCCGGCGCTGGGGGCGGTGTCGTCGGTCCCAAAGTGGTCGCCGACCACCAAGGCCGGGAGCCCGACCCCCACCGTGGCGGTGCCGTCGGGGGAGTCGGCCCTCGGTGGTGACGACGCGACGCTGGCGAGCGAGCGCGGAGAGCCCGACTCGCTGCCGCGGGCCGGCCCGCAGTCGCTCGCCGCACCGTCCGAGCTGTTGCGGCGCGGGGGCGACGCGGCCCCGACCGACTCGGGGAGCGCTGCCGCTTCGGCCTCGCCGTCGCGCTCCCCGTCGTCCTCCACGCCGCTGCCAGCCTCGGCGTCGTCGTCGTCATCCGACTGCTCCGGGCCGCCCGAAGCCTCGTCGTCCGCGCCCGCCCCCATGGCGCCGACGTCCCAGTACGACGCGGCCATGGCGGTCGACTGCATGCCCCAGCCGTCGCCCCCCGTCGCAGTCGCAAAGCTCGCCATCATGCCTCCGCTCGCGCCCATCGCCGACGCCGCAGCGCCAGCCGCACCGCCCGGCAGGCCCCACACGCCGCTTGCCGCCATCACGTCCTCGTCGCCGCCGACGAGCTCGATGCGCTCCGTGTCGTCCGCCGGGTCGTCCATGTCCTCCAGGTCCGGCCACTCCGATGCCATCGAGGCGAGCAAGCCGGCCCCGGTGCCGCTGCTGAGCCCTGCATCGGCGTCGCCGGGCGCGTCCTCCCCGCCCTGCACCGAAGCCAGCATCCCGGACTCGGCACCACGCACCCCGCCCACATTGTGCAACGACGACAGCATGCCGGTCTCGTGCATCGACGCCAGCATGCCAGACTCGGCTCCCGCCTCACGCTCGCCGCCGTGCATCGACGCAAGCATGCCGGACTCCGCGACGCTCGCGCTCGGACCCGGTTCCGGAACACCGCCGCCCTCTCCTGCGGCCACGGCCGGGCCGAGCGCGTCGGACGGGGCGGACGGGTCCATGTACGACTCGATCAGCGCGCCGCCCGGGCCTGACAGGCTGTAGTTACCCCGCAGCGACATGCTGGCCTGCGGGTCCTCGTCCTCGGCCTCCTCCCCGTCACGACTGCCCCCCTCGCCCGCCTCCCCGTGCCGGCCGAGCAGCGCCTCGCCGCCGAGGAACCCGCCGCCGCCGCGCTCCGCCCGGGCCGCGGTCGCCCGCTCTCGCTCCTCCGCGTCGTCTCTCACCCAGTCGCCCCACCACGCCCAGCTCGCGGCCCCGCCTTGCGCCTCCTCGGCGCCAGCTGCGGCTTCCGGCGCGTCGTGGGGCACAGGCGTGGTCACCGCGAGAACGGCGCTCCTCTCAGCCATGCCGGCCCCGGCCGCCGGCTTGGTTGCTCGAAGGTCCTTGACGCGGGTGACCAGGCCGCTCTCCACCGTGACGCCGTGCCGCCCCGTGATGGAGGCGGTCCGGCGGCGGACGAGGCCCGCGGGGGCGGCGGAGCCAGAGCGCGCGACCGTGGTCACGGCGGCGCCCCGTGGCCGCCGGGGCGCGGCCTTGCTCCGGCCGCCCCAGGTCAGGTTGCTGACCGCGGCGGCGAGGGCGACGAAGGAGTCAACGCAAGCGTCCGACTGCACCCGGCCGACGGTGATGGATAGCTCCGCGGACGCGGTGGGCGGGCTCCACCGGCCGGGGCCCGCGGGGCCCGACCAGGCGTGCGCCGCCCCGCTTCGCTCGTCGAGCGGCGACCCGCTGACCACGGGGACGGACGCCGCCACCTGCTCGCACGTTGTCCTGAGCACGGCAAGGTCGGAGACGAAAGCGAGGCGGGCGTGCGGAGCGGGCATGCCCCGGAGGGGGAGGCAGGAGGCAACGCTGTCGGAAGCGGCGTAGGCAGAGGCAGCGTGGTCCGTGTGCGAGATGCGGTCCGACACGCGGCCCATGGCGTCGGGGGGCGCGGCAACGAGCCGCAGGGGGCTCAGGGACGCGGCCGCCGAGAGCTCGGGGAGGGAGGGCGGGACGGCGCCGCGCGGGTCGGATGCCAGGCTCCGGCATGGCGGCAGGAACAGGACGGCGAGCTCCGGCCAGCCCGCGAGAGCCGTGGGCAGGGGCGATGCGGACGCTGCCCTTGGCCCACCGACGGGGTGCCGCGTGTCCGGTACGGACAGGACGGCGCCGTCGGCCCCCTCGGGCGCAGCCAGGTTCCCGACCACGTCGTCCGGGTCGGCGAGGTCGTGCTCCTCGGCCCGGACGATGCCGCAGGCGTGCGCCTCGAGGGCGGCCCTGAGTGGGAGGTCGAGCGGGAGCGCGGAGGCGCTGGTCAGGAGGGAGAGGCCCCGGGCCCGGACCGAGAGGACACCCAGCGCGTTGCCTGGACTGTCCGGCGGCGGCGGTGACGAGTGGGTGCGGAGAGTGATGGTCTCCACCACGAGCACGGCCTGCGGGCCGAGCCGGACCAGGCACACTGGCGGTCCCCCGCCCCGGTGGGCGCCGAGCCCCCCCGCGCGCCAGAACCAACGCCCCCCCGAGGCCGTGGCGGCAAGGCTCTCCGCCGTGACCGTGACACGGGCCGAAGGCTCGTAGTCCGCGATGCCCGGTCTGCCGGCCCGCACGGCAAAGGGGGCGGAGTCGTCGTCGGACGACGCAGGGAGCGATGCGGCACGCGCCGCTAAGCGGCCGTCGCCGGCCGGACCGTCTCCCGCCGGCTGCGCTGCGCGCCTCCCGGCCGACACGGCGCCGACGACCGCCGTGACGGCAGTCCACCAGGGCACGCTGGACGGCGAGCCCTGGGCTGCGGCCCCGCCCCACACGTCAGGCAAGTGCACCGTGGCCCCCCTGAGGTGCGCCCTGGTCTCGGCAGGCGTCCCTGCCACGTGCCGCAGCTGAATCATGGGCGAGTCGTCCGACTGGCGGCCCCCGGCCAAGAGTTCTGCGGGCGAGGCGGCGGCGCCCCTGCCGCCCGCAGCCGCCGCTTGGGCACCGCTAGGTGCGTGCAGCGGGGACAGCGCGCCCCGGTGGATCAGCACCGCTGCGCCGCGCTCCCGCGCCCGCCCCAGGCCGAGCTTGGTGCGGGCGCGCCGCGACGCCGCCGTCCCTAGCGCCCTGCGGGACTCTTCCTCCTCCGCCCCATCGAGTAGGGGCACGGACACGAGGGCCGCGGAGAAGACGGCAGCCCACACCCTGAGGGACGCGGGGAGCGGCACGACGTGGCACCGCAGCCCGGCGAGGAGCAGGGCCACCGCGGGCGCCGCCCTGGACACGGCGACCACTCGGGCGTCCTCCATCGTGACCAGGACCACGGACCCGCGCCGCCTGTCCCCCGCCACGGCCGTGGCGAGGTCGCCTTCCGGCAAGGCCGGGGCCGCCGGGTCGACGCGTGGCAGCGCGAACGACTCTCCGACACGAGACCACTCCGAGACGGCGGCACCAAGGGACGCAGCGACGCCTGCGAGCAGCGCTGCCTGTGCAGGGGTCACGCGCACCACGCACGTGCCAAGGTCCACGCGCACGCCCGTCTCGGCGCCGCGGATGGCCCTGAGCCGGCGTCTCACGTCCGCTGCGTCTCCGTACGCCGGGCTGAGTGCCGAATCGTCGCCGTCAGCGTCGGCAACCGGGGTCCCCTCGTCGTCCCCGCCCTCAAACACCGCAGCCATGGTCGAGCCGGGAGCGCTGACCCGGCCGAGGGCAGCCTCGGCCGCGTCCTGCACTCCGAACGCGTCGTATCCCAACGTTTCGTGAGGCTCCCGCTCCCGCTTGGTCCTCTGCCCTGCGCCGCGGAGCCCGGCCGCTCCAAGGCCGCGGGCTGAGGGCTGGGGCGCCGCTCCGTCGCCTCCCGCCGCGCCCGCGACACCCGCTTCTGCGGCACCCTTGGCCCAGAGCCAGGGCTTCGACTGCACCAGCACCCGCGGCCGGACCCGGGAGGTGCCCGGCAGCCCGGCCGCACCGCCGCCGCCGCCGCCGCCATCGGCTGCTGCCCCGTCGCCCTCGGCATCCCCCGCCGCCGCCCTACACTCCAGGACCGGCGCCGCGTCCGCCCCGCCGGGGCCCGAGGACACGGAGAGAGCGACGCTGGACACGTCTGCCGTCCAGGAGGCGGGTGCCCTCAGCCGGTCCGCCTGGCCCTCCCGCAGCAGGAAGGCGTTCCAGACTCTGGTGTTGGACGCCGACAGCGTGATCGCCGCCGACGTGCGGAGAGGCGGGGAGCCGTCGCCGGCCACGGCGTGGCTCCCGCAGATGACGTCGACGCGCGGGCAGTCGAGGGTGAGGGCGGCCCCCGGCAGGGGGGCTAGCGTCATCACCACGGCCGCTCCGAGGCCAGGGGTGGACGCTGCCATGCTCGCGGACGCGCCCTGCCAACGCGATTCGGCGGCCATGGACAACGCGAGCGCACGGAGGCGGCGCCTCACGTTCTCCACCGAGGACTCGCCGTCATCGACGCTGCCGTCGTCCGCGTGCTCCAGGCGCTCAGCGACGGCGCCGACGACGGCCCCGGCAACCCCCGCCGCCGCTGCCCGGGCGCGCCCGAGGATGCGGCGCGCGTCCGCTGCGGCGTGTGCCGCCTCCCCAACGAGCCCGGGGACGACGGCTGCCGCCACGGCTGCCACCGCCGGGTCAAGCTCCACCCTCACGGGCGCGAGCAGCACGGTCCCGAGGTTCCGTGGCACCGTCCGCGCGGCCGTTGGCGTCCCGGGCGCGTCGCCGTCCTGGCCCGAGCCGACAGCCTCGTACAGCGGGTCGGCCGGGAAGACGCTGAAGGTCAGCTGCACGCTGGAGCCGCCCTCGTCCTCGGGGTGGAATTCCACCACGGGCCGGGCCTCCCCCGACCGGACCACGTCGCATCGCACCGCGCCCAGGGACGCGTCGACGGCGAAGCGCCCGCCTGACTGGGAGGCCCTCCCGGAGACGCTTCCCACGACGGCAACCACGGACGGCGCTTCGCTCGCCGGCCGGGTCGAGAGGCGCCGAGCGCCCGGCCCCGAAGCGCCGGCCGGCTCCTCCCATCCTGCTCCCGGCCCGGGGTCCCCCGCGCCCTCGGCCCTGACCTCCAGCCTCAGGGAGCCCAGGGCAAAGGACAGCCTGAGGGACGCCCCCTGCGGGGACAGGGTCGACACCGAGCCTGCCGCACTGTCCCCGCTGGTGCCGTCGTCCGCTGTTTGCTGGATCCGCAGCAGTGGGTCGGCCGACGTCCTGACCGCGTCAAGCACAGCAGCCATGGCCTGGCTGCTCCTGGACCTCGACCCGGGTCCGTCGGACGGCGTGCCCGCCCTGGGAAGCGCCCCCGGGAGCGCAGCAGACCGAGACATCGCCGGCGCAGCGATGGACATGGAAGGAGGGAGCATCGATGCTGCGGCCGTCACGTGTGGGGGGCTTCGATCGTCCACGCCGACGGCGCGGAGCCCCGTCCCGGTGGGCCCCTGCGTGCCCCCTGGAGCGTCGGCCGCCCAAGCCACCGACCTTGCCGCACCCGTTGCATGCCGGGCTCGCCTGCTACTGGCAGCGCTCGGGATTCCTCGTCCGGTGGAGCGCGCACCACGGGTGCCGCCTCTGTCGCTGCTGCTGCTGTCGTCGTTGCTGCTGCCGCCACTGCTGCTGCTGCTGCTGCTGTCGCCGCCGCCACCGCCGCCACTTCTGCCGGCGTCCGCAGACCCTTCCTCATCAGGTGCGCGACCAGCCCTCCTCCAGCGACCCAAGAATGCGTCGCCGCCAGCGCGCAGTGATGAGCCACGCCCGGCCGCGCCACCCCTCGCAGACGGTTGTCCTGCGCCGCGGCCCGGACCCACGAGCGCCTGCCTCCCCGAGTGGACCGCAGACGGGTACGCGAGCATGGTAGCTCGCAGCAGAGACGACGCGCCGGCTCGCCGCGACGGCCTGCCCACCCTCGACCGGCGCCACGCCTGCTGACCCCCGAACGACGCGATGCCGCTGGCCCAGGATGGCGGCGAGCCCTCCGGCAGCCCGCTGTCGCTCGGCAAGGCGGCCATGAACGCGGCCTCGGGATCGTCATCCGGTGCGCCGGCTGCCGCCGCGTCCTCGCCCAGATCCGCGGTGCCATCCCTCGTCGGCCCGCCACGGGGTGCCAGCGCCGCAAGCCCACCCAGCAGGGCACGGCCGTGCCGGGTGCCGCTCAGCGGCTCGCCTCTGGACGCCTCTGCCGCCGCCAGCAGGGCCTCGAGGGCGGCAAAGTCGTCCCTGGACAGCCGGGCGCCGGCGCCGGCGTCCGCGCCCTCCTCCGCGCCCGGGACACCAGCTCGCGCGCTCGGCGCCACGCTGCTTGCGCTAGCGATGACAGCGGAGCGCTGGCGTCGCGAGGTGCGCCGCAGCGTGACGACGGGCGGCTGCGACGCCGCCGGCGCCAGGCACCGGGCCAGGGACGCCAGGAGGAAGGGCGAGACGAAGGCCCCCACATCGCCCAGCTGCACCGTCACGCACGTGCCTTGGCCTCTGCCGACGACGACCCGAGCCGCGGGCTCGCTGGCCGAGGGGCCGGCAAGCGTTGCAATGGCACGGCATTCCAGCTTGCGCCAGTCAGCCGCCCAAGCCCTGCACGCGGCACCCTGCTGACGAAGCGCTCGCCTCTCGCTGGCTCGCTCGTGCCGGCGCCACCTCCTGCCGGCGGCATCGATGTTGGCGGCGGCGGCCTCACCGCCCCCCTCATCGCTCGAGTCGCTGTCCTCCGACGCGGAGCCGGAGCTCTCGCCTGCATCACTGCCAGCTGTCTCAGCCTGCGGCGGCAAGGCGCCGGTGCCGGCCTGGGTGGCCCTGGAGGCAGAAGAGCCCTTGACCACAGCCACCGTGGCTGATTCGACCTCAAGCGCGGACAGCGGCCCGGCACCCGATGCATCCATGCTCGCAGGATCAAACTCGGCGGATGGCGGGCCAACCCTGGCCCTGGACACGAAGACTAGCGCTGCCACATGGTCGTCAGCGCCGGCGCGTCCGCCCGAGTGCATCCAGACCCTGACGCCCCGGGCCTCTGCAGACATGCGTGCCGCTGTTGCTTCGATCCACTTGGCCAGCTTAGCCACGCCGCGCCGCACCGCAGCGTCGTCGGGACGTTCCACGCCCGATGCCGCTTCCCCTGAAGCCGCTGCTGCGCTCCCAGGCGATGCGCCCGTCCCAGCCCGGTCGCCTGGGTTGCGGGCGACACGAGCTGCCGAGCACGGGACAACGTGCACGTCAATACCGGCTGCCACGAGGCCGCTGACGCTCGCGGAAGCCTCAGCCGCTCCGTCGCCTCCGAGGGCCTCGGCCGCCGCTGCCGCCGTGGCTTTTCCTAGCGACAAAGGAAGACGGACAACCACCCTGGCAATGCTGATACTGGCGATGCGCAGCGCAGTCTCCTCGAGAGCAGCATTTGCAGCCGACGGCCTGATTCTGAGGTCCCGCACAGTAGCCACACCCGCAGCGAGGTCCACTGACACCTGGGAGGTGTCAAACCCCCTCGCAAGATGCTTCCCCGCCGCACGGCGGACCACGAGGGCGACCAGCCGCCGCAGCGATGGTGCCGCAACGCGGGACAGAAACTCCATGGGCCGCTTGCGTGTTCGTCACCGGGGAATGCCCAGCACTGCAGCCTGCCGCAGCCAGACACCAGGCTGTGGGTCTGGTGCTCTGGGCCCGGCGCCGGGGGTGCATCAACAAGGTCCGCTGCTCACATATCGGGCTTAACTGTGCAGAGCGGGCCAGTGAATGTATTTCACCGAGAAAGCTGGCGACATGACTCTTGACGTGTTCAACTGCTCGCCGACAGACCCGCCGGACGGAAACCTGTACATGAGCGGCATGACCGATATCATCTGTTTCGAGTCGGAGACGCACCTCTTCCTTTTCCCCTTCGGAATCGTGGCGCTTGGGACGTACGTGATCGCGGGGCCCCTGACTGCGTTCTTCATCCTGCGGCGAAACAAGCTCACATCGTGAAGCGGGACCAGGTCTGCCGCGCCCTCGGGGGCAGAGACCCGCGCTACAAGCAGCGTCAGTACATGACCGATGAGGTCTGGGTGTTTCGCCGCAGGTACAATCGGCTGTACTACCTCTTCCGGCCGGGGAAGGCTGGGTACTGGATCTGCATCATCCTGCTCCGGAAGTTCCTGATCGCCTTCACGGCCCTGATGTTCCGGACAACCCCTTCGTACCAGATGGCGTTCTCGCTGCTTGTCATGTTCGGCGCGTACGCTCGCCAAGTGCGGCACCTGCCGTACATGAGCCCCAGCGACTATGACCGTACCGTGCAGCAGCACCTGCTTAAAGCAAGCATCGCTGAGACCCTGAACAAGAGCAACGACCACCTGGTCATCAGGGACAAGATGCTCGCGGTGGAGCGCAGCTATAGCAAGGGTGGCGACCGTCAAGGGGCTTGGGGGCGCGATGCTGCCATTGGCGCAGCAATGGCCGACCTGGAGGAGGAGAGAGCAGTCAACGTGAGCTTCGCCATGTTCCTTGTTGACTACAACGCCGTGGAGTCGGCTCTACTGGCCTGTGCGGTGCTAGTGAATCTCAGCGGCATCATGTTCTTGTCGAATCGCTTCAATGACCCGTAGCTGATGCCTTACTACACGGCAGAGTACAACCAGCTCGCAGTGGCCGTAGCAGTGCTGATTGGCGCGTCTTGCTTATACTTTGCGACCCTGCTTTCGTTCGAGATCTTCTTCATGATGAAACCCGAGCGCGCAGCCTGGTGCGTCGCTTTGTGCACTCCTCGCTCGAAGAGGGAGAAGATGGCCAAGCGGGTCTCGGGTGAGGAAGACAACGTGAAGGGCACTGCGTCCGGCCGTGGCAAGGAGTCTGGAGAGTTCCACATGCAGCAGTCGGTACTCGTGAGCACCGCCGTTACCACTCACGAGGGGAGAGCCAGCAACGCAAACGGAGTGCTGGACAGCGAAGACCCTCCCAGCAAGCTGCAGTGGGGCGTCGTTCGCTCACACGCTCAGCACCTTCAGTCCAGCGTGGACGATCTGCGCGAGGAGGTGCGAAAGCTCCGGCTGATGGCGCACGGTGACGATTTGCTGCGGGCGCGGCCAAGCGAGGCACGGATCGCTCCCGCGTGTTCTCAGCCCGACAGGTCAGCCTGTTCTCCGGAGCCCAGGCTTCGACGCCAATGTGGGGGTCGCTGCTGAAGAAGGCCGCAAAGGGAGTCACAAGCTCAGGAGCAGGCGGGGCGGCCGGGGGCTTGGAAGGAGTTCCTCGCGGCGCTCGCTTGCGCCGATGCGAAGCGGCAGCGTCAAGTCTCTGACGGGCATGGTGTCCCCGCTGGTGGCCGAGCAGTCCGAAGCTTCGTCCCCGGCAGGTGTGCGGGAGTCAGGCAGCTTAAGTGCGGGGATGTCAGCCCCGCCTTCCGAGGTCGCAGGAAAGCCTGGTGCAGCCCATGGCAGCTCTCTTGCGACGCTAGTTTCCAACCCGCTTGCCGAAGGCGGGGCGCATGGAGCCCGTGGAAAGGCTGGACCCGCCGCCTCGGCAGACAGCAAAGCAACGAAGCGCATAATCAAGGACGACGCCCTTCCAGCCGACTGGATTCACGTCGAGAAATCGATGGCTGACGGCTCCACGGTCACGTACTTTGCCAACCGCAAGACGAAAGCGACAACCCGGGTTAGGCCAGGGGAGGGAGCGGTCAAGGCTGCGGCCTCAAAGTTCGGTGGGTTCCAATCTGTGGCCAAGGCTGGCGCGGCCAAGGCCGATGCGACCAAGGCTTCCAGGGCTGATGCGACCAAGGCTTCCAAGGCCGATGCGACCAAGGCCGACGCAGCCAACGATGGTGCAGCCGAGGCTGACGCAGCCCGGGGTTGAGCGTGCTATCGGGGCCAAGGCCAGCCTTGAGAGCTTGCCCACTCCGTTCCAAATCATGCCCAAGACCGTTCTTGACTCGTTCGGGCTGGGCTGTAGTCACCTGTGGGGCCAGACAGCAGCGCCAATGGGGATCACATCGTCCTGGCGGCCGTGTTTGTGGGGTTTGCGGCCATGGCGCAAGCGCTACGCCCGTAGGCGTGGTTTCCCCGCCCGCTCATGGTGGGATGAGGCCACCACTGCATAGCTTGATTCGTGCACTGCTGGGTGCCAGTTTGTTGGATGGAATGGTATGCACAGCCTGCTGCTCGCGTTCGGACATGTTGCGTTTCAAGCAAATATGATTCAGCACCAGCCCGCGGCCGTTCGCCCACAACCAGCTGAACAGGTCCTGGAATGATCCCGGGGGCAGGGGCCGTAAGCCCGCCCCGCGAAGCGACGCCGGACGCGGCTGGCATCCCCCGCGAGGCGTTGGAGGCCAGCGTGCCGCGCTGGAGGGCGGTTGCCAACGCGTTGGCCGCTCCAACCGTCGTGGCTGCCGAAAGCCTGGGGAAGCGCAGCCAACCTAGTGCTTATGGCAGCCGTCAGACCGGGAGTCGCCAACGAGCAGGTGCAAAAGTCGACGGCCCCGGCGTTGCTGGCCCAACGCCGGTGTTTTTCGGCTCGGCGTCCCAGCTGGAAGCCGCGTTCCGCGGGCCTTGCTCGCAAGGACCTCATGTTGCACTCCACCTCGAGCCCCAGGTGAGGCTTTGGGCGCAGGCAAGCCAGGCAATGGCTGCCTTCGCAAGCCGGCGCTTCGACCGCTGCCCGTGGTCATTGTCCGCCAGCCCTTGCCAAGCATCTGACCGCTGCTTCTCTGCTTGTTTTGCAGGCGGGAATGACGCGGGCATCCGTGCGATGGAGAGGCGGGCGCTGGGACCACAGCGTTGTGCTGGGGGCCGTGGCGGCAGTCCCTCGCCTCGGCGACCCGAATGTTGTGGACCTCGATGAGCGCGGGGCCGAGACCGTTCGCAGCGCTTGGGCAGTAGGAGGCCTTGCGTCGGCGATGGGGCAGCTGGCGGCAGTGGCGGCGGCGTGGTCGGACGCAGCCGGCTCGGCAGGCTGCCTCTGGCTGCACAAGGCGCGCGGCGGCCCGGGCCCCGGGGCCGACGACGGCACAGTTGACCTAGGTGCCGCCGAAGACGTCGAGACCGAAGCGGCAGGTGTGCGCTGGAGCGTCGAGGAGGGCGCGCTTGTCGCAATGGCGACACCCGGTGTCGTGGCCGCCGTGGCGCGGTGCTTGAGGCTTACCGCGCCGCACGCACCGGCTTCACGCGGTCCTCGATCAGGTGGCTGGCTCGCGTGCTGTGCTGACCCGGCAGCGGCGACGAGGCCCCGGCCGGCTGGCGCCCCAGGCGCAGGTGCCCGCTACGGGGTGGCCGGGCCTGCCTCCACGGGCGACGTCGGGGCCCGAGGCGGCAGATCTGTGACGGACACGCCGACGGGGCGGGGCTGGGTCCGACTGCCGGGGCAGGGGGGCGAGGCCGCGGGGCTGCTTCTCGCCGCTGCGGCGATGTCGTGGGGCCAGGGGGAGAGGGTACCGCCCTGCCTCCTGGACGGCCTGTCGGACCAGGCGCGCGACGCCTTGGACCCGTCGGCGCCGCCGGGCCGTGCTGAGCGGGGCTCGGCCGCCGCCCCGCCCCTGCCGGCGATGAAGCCGGCCCGGGTGGCGGTTTACGGGGCGGGGGCGACGTCGGAGGAGGCGTCGGCGGTGACCGCGGTCATTGCAGCGGCGGTGGGCATGGAGGCCGGAGGGCTTCCGGACGATTTCGCGCACTGGGCCGTCCGCCGGGTGACCGTGCTGGCGTCCCTTCCGGCCTGGCCGGGGGCCCCCTGGCCCACCCCTGCGGTTGTGGTCGCTCTGCGGGGCCCAGAGTACGCACACCTGAGGCTCCCGGCCTTCGTGGAGGGGGCAGGGGGCGGCAACCCGGCGGCCGGCCGCGCGGCGAGCGGCGGTCGCTCGCCGCTGGTGTCGGTGACTGTCCGCGTTCGCCCCAGGGCGGCGTCGCCGGTGCGCTCACAGGGCCGCAGCGAGGGGGACGACGCCGCGTCGGACGCCACCACCGCCGGGCGGTCGGCGCGGCTCGGCGCAGAGTCGCCGGCGCTGCCCGATGCCCCCGCCGGCGCAGACGACGCGGAGCGAGCGGCGGCGCCCGAGGCTCGGTCCCGCGCCGAGGCTGGCGCGGCCCCGCACGCCGCAGACGCAGGGGAACATGTGACCGCGGGTGTCGGCGGGTCGGGCCGGCGGGCGGGGGAGCCCTCCGCCGCGGACCCGCCGCCGGCGCTGCCGCCGAGGCAGCGAGCCCGGAGTGATGCCGTGTCTCGGCCAGTGCACCGCCCGTCTCCGTCGGCCGGGCCGCTGGGAAGCGCCAGGACTGGGGTCTCCGCGCAGATGTGGCTTTCGGCCCGGCCTGGGGCGGATTCTGAGGCAGAGGCAGAGCCGGGGGCGGCGGCCGATGACGCCGCAAAGGGCGGAGCGGGCACCGGAACGGGCACGGGAGGGGACGGGGCCACTCCTCGCACCGGGACGTCTCTCACATCGCTCCACCTCCCGCTCGCGGCTCTGCCCACTGACGCGAACGTTCCCCGGGGCGGGGCGGCGGCAGCGGCGGCGGCGGTGAGCGGACGAAGGATCACTGTTTCCACGCCCAGCGCATCCCGGGGCGGGGCGACGGCCGCCCCGCGGGGCCGGCCTGCCGGACTGATGCTCGGTCTACCGCCGACGAGCGGCCGCGACGGCGAGGGCCCCACGGTCCCCGGCGTCCCGGCCTCCCTGGCCGAGAAGGAGACCGCGTACACGCCGTCCGCAGCGGCCTTCACGCCCAAGGCGGGGCGCGGAGGGGAGGGCGACCCCAGGACCCCGAAGCTCCTCGACCCAGCCGCCGAGCACACTGGCGGCACCGGCAAGAATGCCAGGCGTTTCTTCCAGTTCTCCGAGTCCGGCAGCACCGAGGTGTCGCCGGGGCGCGCCGGGCAGGCGGGGCGCGCGGACGGCTTCCGCTCCGCGGCCGCCCTGGCGGTGCGGGCGGCGCTCCCGCGGGCGTCGGCTTCGGAGCCGCCTTCGTTCGCCGCGGCGATGGCGTGGGCGGCAGCGGTCCGCGTCGCCCCGTCGAGCCTCAGGGCTGGGTGGTGGGCTCTCGCGGACATCGTCGCCGCTGCGGGCCTCATGCCTGCCGACGCGCCGGGAGCCGCGCCGGGGTCCGCGGCACCGCCCCTCTCCGCCCGGGACGAGGGCCCCATGGCCCTGCTCCAGCTCATCACCCTGAGCTCCAGGGTGTGCCTCGTGGGCGGGGCGACCGTCGCTGCGAGGGCGGTGGCGCTCGCGGCGACGTCGGAGCTCTCCCGCTCCCGCGCCCTGATCGCCGCGGCGGCGCAGGCGGCCTGCCTCGTCGCGGCCGTTCCCGACGGCGAGGCTGCCGAGGTCATCGGCCTGCGCGACGGCATGCCCGAGGGAGCGAAATCGCTCTCCCCCGCGTCGCTCGGCGCCCTGCTGCTCCTGCAGGTCGTCTGCGGCGTCGGGGCAGAGCCGCCCCACGGCCTGAGCGAGCTGTGCAAGCCCGACGCGGAGTCCGACGGCACGCGGCTCGCAGGCGCGTCGCTCGTCGCCGGGGCGCTCGCGGCCAGCCTTGCGACCGCGGCGATGTGGAGCCAGGAGTGGCGGCGTCGCGTGGGCGCGGCGAGGCAGCTCAGCCAGGCGGCGCGCGAAGCCCGGCGGGTGCGCCGCCGCCGTCGGCAGCACAAGCAGGGCCGGAAGGCGTCGCTGGCCATGGAGATGGAGCGGCGGCGGAGGGGCGTCCGCGTGTCCATGGAGGTGGACGGGGCGGTGGTGCCCTTTTTCGTGAGGCAGGCCGCGGAGGCGGCGGCCGCGGCGGCGGTGTCGGCAGCCGGGGAGGAAGACGGTGCCGGGGGCACCCCATCGGGCGCCGCAGAGGTGGGGCGCGCAGCCTCGGAGGGGTCAGACCCCGTCGAGCCGGCGGGCGCGGCCGAGTCCAAGGAGGAGGAGCGCGAGGCAGCCGACGCCGCGAGGCGGGCGGGGGCGGCACAGCGGCGGTGGGCGGCCCGGGGGCAGGAGGGCGGCACCTCAGGGCGCAAGGGCGGCTCGGAACGGACCGGCGGCGGCGCATCGGAGAGCGGTGACGACGACGACGGCGATGATGATGACGACGACGACGTCGACGAAGACGACGACGAGACGACAAACCCGACGCACGGCCTCATCACCGGGGCAGCGTCGCTCGTCACCGCCATGACAGTCGCGGCGGCGGG
>Ga0136560_1000713_pt1 | contig 16725 bp, 2 predicted proteins | sample AntRauMeHopE1497_FD_104925 | JGI IMG/M metagenome (GOLD analysis project Ga0136560, IMG submission 104925) | Saline lake microbial communities from Rauer Islands, Antarctica - Metagenome Hop E1 #497 | ecosystem: Environmental > Aquatic > Non-marine Saline and Alkaline > Saline | place... | reverse complement strand
CTGTCGCGGCAGGTGGCGGAGCTGGAGGAGGAGAAGGAGGAGCTGGAGGGGCGGCTGGGGAGGGCGGGCCGGGGGCGGGGCGGGGGCGGGTGGAGGGAGGAGGAGGAGGACGGGGGGTACGGGTACGAGGAGGGGGAGGAGGAGGCGGAGGAGTCGAGACGGCGCGCGGCGCGACTGACCGTGGCGCGGGCTCGGCTGACCGCCCACACCCGCGCGGTGACGTGGCTCGGGGGCCACGTGGTGCGCATGGCAGACGGGCTCGGGGACGAGGTGGCGTCCCTCACCGCGGCGCTGCGGCGGGCGGCCGACGGCGGGGCCGACGGGCCGGGGGGCGGCGGCGTGGGCGTGGACGGGTCGTCGGTGCGCCGGCTGGCGACGGAGGCGGAGCGGGCCGTGACGGCGTACCGGGCACGCTGTCGCCGCGCGTTTGAGACGGGGCTGGAGGCCGGGGCGGACGAGGAACGGTACGGGAGCTTTTCGGGCGAGGTCGGGACGGCGGAGGAGGCGCCGGGGGCGATCGAAGACGGCGGCGGGCGCGGGGGCCTCGAGGCGACTGGGCCGACCCCCCACGACCACGATGCGGACGCGCGGGCGGCAGGAGCGTCGGGCACCAAGGCCAAGGCCGCGTGGGGAAGGTCGTCGGGCGGGGCCGCGTCCAGGGCGGGAGACCCCACGCTCAGCGCTGGCCCGCGGCGGGCACACCCGGCGTCCCCGCCGCCGCCGCCAGGGCAGTGAGTGCTTGATGGAGGCGCGCGTGACCGACCGACCGGCCGGCCGGCCGCCCCGTTTCGCACCACAAAGCTTGAGACCCGCATTTGCCAGCGCGTGCGAAGCACAAGGCACGGCAGCATCGCCTGCCCCCACGGGCTGCCCAGCCACAGGAGAGCCACGCCTCCCGACCAGTCGCACGCAACTTCTCCCTGTGCTCGCGAAACGGGCCCGTTCAAGCGCCGGCGCAAAGCCTCGACACCTCGAATGCTGGCTCTGCGATTGCTGCTGCCCCCGGCTCCAATCGCACCGCTTGCACCAGGCCGCAGCGCCAAGATGCTGGCACGGGTGCGGCTTGGCCGCGCTGGAACCGCTGGGAGCCGCGCTACTGGCGCCGCATGCTCGTGGAGCTCGGGCGCCGCCGTCCCCAGCTTGTCAGGACCGCACGCTCACGTTGCGGCCGGCTGCCGCACGAATGACGGATCTGCGCAACCCACGCGCTCATGCCCCGCGCGCGGCCTGCGGACGGAGCCGGGTGAGCCGATCCGGGGATGCCGGGCCGCGATCCGATGTCGCTCTCCAACGGCTGCCGCTTGCTCCTGCGGCGCCAGCAGCGTCGCCCGCCCACTGTCAATGGTGTGATATGCGATGACCGCAGGCGCTGGCGGTGCTGGGGTCGGCGAGAACGCCGTTCGCAAGTGGGTGCGCCACGCCGTCCGCGCGGCCAGGAACCGCCTGCCGATCCGCGTGTCAGCCAACACGTTCGTGCCGCGGTCCATGGGCTCGGACATGCTGCAGGCTGGAGTGCTACGCGCCGACAGCCCGGTCGTCCGCGGCGCGACCGACGCGCCCTCGGAGCCGGCGGCGGCTTCTCACCAATCTGCGTGGGAGCTGAGCAACCGCGGCCGGCGGCTGTCGCGGCACCCGTCGGTCCCGGACTCGCCTGTGGAGCCTTACGAGCGGGAAGAAGGTGCCTGGGGCGTGCGCACCACCAGGCCTGTGGCCCGCGGCGCTGTCCTCACCGGGATCGGCAGCACCATCTCGGCGACGTGCCAATCCCGCATGGGCTCGGAGACATGGGTGGGGGGTGAGGGGGACTGCATTGCATTCGTCCCCAGCCTGTTGCTGGTGTCGCAGGGCGTGTGCGGACAGCTGGCCCACGACAGCAGCGAGATGTGGAGCGACCCTGAAGGCCTGGTGCGGAAAGGGCTCCTTGCCTTCGCCGCACGAGCAGACTTTGGCAAGCCTGACGACCCACGCACGGTCACTGCCCGTGTGGTGCTGCTGACGCACGTGGTGTCACACCTGTGCTGCTCCCTGGCGCATGCCAACTGCGAGCGCAGGAGCGCTGGAGCTGATCCCCGCACCGGTCTCCCCTGCTTCGTGCTTGTCGCGACCCGTGACCTGGACGCAGACGCAACCTTGACGGTGAGCTTTGGAGCCTCGCACTGGATCCGCGAGGCGGCAAGGGGCGAGCCGCATGGGCACTTCCTGTCACCGGACGGCTGGATGCTCCGGGCTGTGGCCCACGTCGACTCCGTCGCGCGTAGCGAGCACCAGCTGCTCGGCGGGGACACAGGCGAGCATGTGGACGAACCGGCGATCTTCCGGAGCACTCTGCGGCGCCTTTGCAGCGAGGAGGATGGCATCGTGGCAGAGACGTCGGCTGCGAGCGAGCAATTCAGGAAGGCCCTGCAGACCATCGCCGATGGAGTAGAGCGCCTTGGCTCGTGGGTGATGGAAGAGGAGGTCCTTGTCGCGGCCCTGGGCAGGGAGGGCTTGGAGATGATGGCGGAGGCAGTCAAGGACGGGCTCGGGGGCAGGCAGGTCGGAAACCGCCCGCGCTCCAACCCCGCCGACGCGCCTGCCAAGGCATCGGCCATCTGCGGGGATCCGGAGGCGCGCGCCGCGGAGCTCCGGTCCGTCGCCGGCCGCCTCGGGGCTCGTGGCTACCAGGCCAGCAACTTCCGGCCGGGATCCACGGGTCTCGCCACGTTCCTGGCCACGCAGCGGCAGTACGAGGCCTCGACGGGCGAGCGGGCGGAGGTCATCCACGGCGGGAACCCCCAGGCATACATCGAGGCTGAGAGCGACCTGACGCGTCGGATCAAGGCCTGCTTGGGGAAGCGTTTCGGTGCCCCCGCGCCGTTCGACGCACCCGTGGAGGTCCAACCCTTAGGCCGGCGTGGGGGCGTCGCGGTCTTTGCGGCCAGGGACGTCGAGCGCGGGGAGACGCTGACGCACTACTGCGGATCGGTGACCGACACGACAACCATTGGCTTCTCGGACTACGGCACCGCCATCGATGGCACGTCGCGCTACGCCCTGGTCGGCGACCCCGAGGAGGCGCGCCCGTGGCAGTGCGGGCAGCTCGCCAACGACGGGTCGGCCATCTTCCCCGACGCCAGCGACGCCCTGCCCTTCCTAACTGCCTTCGACTCTTTCTCCAGGCGTGTTGCGTTCGAAAAGGCGGGACCCGCGGACATGGGGCCCGGCGTGTACGCCGAGACACTGGCAGAGCTGGTCGCACGAACGGTCCACTACGCCGCAGGCACCTGCGTGCGGTGCAACGGCACCATCAACGCGGCGTGGAGCGACGAGGCCGGTGGCGTGGTGGGGACGCTCGTCGCCGGGCGCGACATCCGCCGCGGCGAGGAGATCGTTGTGTCGTACGGAGCTGGCTACTGGCTCTTCCGGGCCATGGCCGAGCTCCGGTCGGAGGTGATGGTCGCGGCCCATATCGCGCTCGTCGACGCCGTCACGAGCGCGCAGAACAGCTCCTTCCGGCTGACAAGGGACATGTGGCACACGGCGCGTATCGATGGTGTCCTCAGGAGCGCACAGCACGCCACGACGCTTGCCATGGCACACATCTGCCCTGACGTCCTCGGCTCGGAGTGGCTCCGGCAGTGCCGGGGGCGTGACCCGGAGGTTGGCCGCCGCATGCAGCTGCTGCAGGACCGCATCGACGAGCTCGCGAAAGCCGAGCGTCACGATGTGACGGTGGAAGACATGCTCGCGCTCCCAGGCCGGGAGCGCGCGTGATGGGGATCCACCCGGCGCGGCCACGCGTGTCCGGACGGCAAGGCACGTTCACCTTGCCCGTGGCTGTGGCGCCGCCGCGGTGCTTGTCATAGCCTCGGCGAGCGCGCACGTGCCACCGTGCCTCACGTGACCGAAGCAACCCCGCAGCGAAACGCCGCCGCGCCTGCCCCACCGCGCCCGTGCACCGACCCCCAGGCAGCCCCAACCAGAAAGCGGGGCTTGCGAGGTCCCGGGTCCGAAGTGCCCAGCCATCGAGCTTGCCGACACCGTTAGTCGCGCGTGCCGTCAATCGCGTGTGCAGGGCGGATGCTGGTGCGCGCTGAAACAGCTGCATATGCCGTGGGGTCCAGGGCGGCACCCCAGACTGGGGGCAGGGACGAGCGCCGCGGCTGGCGCCGAGTGAGAGTGGTGGGATCGCGGAGCAGGTTCAGGCGCACGTCACAGCACACACTGCGTCAGTCGTGGAGCGGCCGCAGCCCGAGCGCGGCTCCGAGCCGGTGCTCGGGCTTGGCCGAGGCGCCGCGGCTGGGGCTGCGGTGGAGGATGGCCGACGCGGTGGCGTGCTCGATGCCGACGCTCCCCCGGGCGATGGACGAGCGCAGGAGCGACGCGGACCGCTGCGGCGCCCACGGGGTGCCCTCGGCTCGGCGCGTGCGGCGTCGGGCGTCGGCGTCGGCGGCCGCAGCGAGTCGGCTGCTCGCACCGGCGTCCTCCCCGGGCGCGGGGCCGCGCTCCCCGGGCTCCTCGCCGGCCGGGTCGGGGAAGCCGCGCCGGAGGGCGTCGCGGCGCCGCTCGGCGTGCCTCGACTGCGCGTAGCGGAGGCCCTCGACGCAGTAGCGGACGCAGGCAACGACGGTGCGCGCGTGGGCGTCGCGGGGGCGAGAGGCCGCCGCGGCCGCAACGTGCAGCGTTCTCGCCCCGAGGTCCTCCGCGGACAGGGATGCGTCCTCCGCCGCGGCCAGGCCCATCGCCGCCGAGCCAACGGCGGACGCGGACCGCCGGCCGCGGCCGAGGACGGTGCTGCCGCCGCTGCCGCTCATGAAGACACTCCCGCCGCCGCCGCCGCCGCCCCTGCCGCTCTTGCCCGCGGAGACTGCCTCGAACCTCGCAAAGGCGTCGCCGACCACGCTTGTGATGGCCCCGGCCAGCATCCGGCCGGTAGAGCCGGAGAAGGACACGTCGCGGCAGTAGACGTCGACGGCGCGGGTGAGGAGGAAGACACAGGCGCGGAGGGAGGACCGGACGGCGGCGCGGCCGGCCGCCTCCCTGGTGGACTCGGCCTGGTAGGCGGACGAGTTCCCCTCCGCGCGCCGCTGGGTGTCCCCGCCGGGCATGGAGATGACGGTGGTGCTGCCGTCGGGGTGGCCGGGGCCGGGGGCGATGGGGGCGTGGGCGACGAGCGCGGTGAGGAGGGAGAGGAGGTGGCCGACGCCCGGGTCCGAGGAGAGCCAGTCCCCCGGCTGCCCCTCGTGCACGCGGCGGTAGGGTGCGGCGGTGAGGGGCGTGAAGAGGACCTCGGACTCGTCGACGAGGGAGGGGGGCGCCCTGCCGGCGCCGGGGCCGGCCGTGGAGGCGGAGAGGGAGGAGGACGAGGCGGCGAGGAGCCGGAGGCGGGCGGGGACGTTCGGCCCGCCGATCCGGCCCGCCGCGGCGGCCACCCTGGCTTGCGGGGTGGAGAGGCGTCCGGGGAGGGCGGCATCAGCCTGCACCAGGAAAGTCGCAGCGCTGCCGCGGGCGCGGGCCGAGGCGGCGCCGCCCCTTCCGGCGACGTTTCCTGGCATCGCGGCGTCGGCCGCGTCGCCGCGGAGGACGGCGCAGAGGTGGGACGCGACGGCGGCGGGCCCCTGGGCGTCGGCATTGATGAAGGGCTTGGAGGTTAGGGTGGTGATGGCGGCGTTGCGGCCCGCTCGGATGGAGGACGCGAAGTGGCGGGCGCGGCGGGGGAGGGGGGACCCGGAGCTCGCGGCGGTGTCGAGGGAGTCGGAGCCAGAGTGGCGCGGCGAGGGGGAGACGGAGCGGGCGGGGATGGCGGGCGGGGGCAGGAGGGAGGACCTGCCAGAGCCTCTGGGGAAGGACACGGAGGGGGAGCGGGAGAGCGACGCGGCGTCCCTCCCGACCCGGGACGTCATGTCGGCCCGTGCGGCGTCCGCCGCCTCGGCCTCTGCCCGCCGTGCCTCCCGGAGCGACGCCACGTCGCTCCGCTGCTTCGCCCGCACGGACCGGAGCGTCGCGGCGTCGAGCTCGCTGCAGCGGCTGGCCGCGACGCACGCCCGGAGCAGAGCCGGAAGGCAGAGAAGGATCTCGCGCTCGACGACGTCGGCGAAGCGCTCCACGCTGACGGCGGCGTCGGCGGCGTCGTCGGCGTCGTCGTCGCCCACGGCACCGAGCTGCACAGCCGCGGCGGCGTGAACGTCGTCGCCGTCACCGGCCCGAGGCAGCGGGCGTCGGAACGGGGAGGAGGGGGTCTTGAGGGGGCTGAGTCCGGTGACGAGTCTCGGTTCGTCGGCCGCGGCGACGCTGGAGGAGGAGGAGGAGGAGGCGACTGACTCTGCGTCGGACGACCCGCGACGGGCCGCGCGGGCGGTCCGTGTTGCCGCGGCGACCCTGGAGACCGCCGCGCGGAAGGCCGTTCCCATGTGCTGGCGGATGAGAGACGAGTCGTCCAGGCCGGAGCGGCGCGCTGTGCGGATGGCTGCGGAGAGGGCGCGGCGCTTGGTGTCCCGGTGCCGCTGGCTGAGGAGGAGCATGGCCCCGGCGACGCCGCGGGACTGCCGGCGAGCCCTCTCGACGATGAGCCGCACCGCGCTGTCGGCCTCGCTGAGGGCGTCCCGCTCGCTGACGGGGAAGACGCCGAACCCGGCCTCGCCACGGAGGCGGGCGCGGCGGGCGGAGCCGCTGCCCGGGTAGCGGGCCGACCCGTCCTCGCGCCTGGTGGCGGAGCGGGTGGCAGCGGAGCCGCCTGCGACGGTGCGGCCGCCAAAGGCCCCGATGTGGCTGCGGAGGACGCCGCTGCGGCCGGCCAGGGAGCCGCGGGACTGCGAGGCGGGAGACTGCGGCTCCGCCGCGTCTGCGGCCGCGGCCGCCGCCGCCGCCCGGGGCCCCGAGCCGTCGCCGAGCATGACCGCGGCGTTGCGCACGGCGAGCGTGAGGGCGACGGCGAGGCGGGACGGCGCGGTGGTGACGCGGGCACCGGTGCCGCGGCGGCCCGTGAGGCCGGGGAGGGCGCTGGCCAGCTCCCTCGCGCTCCAGACCTCCCTCACCTCGGGGTGGTACATCGCCGCGAGGAGCTCTGCCGACGCCCTCGTCTCCTCGAGGGAGGCGAGGGTGGCGGCGCCGCCGGTCAGCGATGTGGTCAGGGTGTGCTCGTAGGCCTCCGCGAACTCCGAGGCCATGACGGCTGCCTGCGCCTTGGCGTCCTCGCAGGCGAGGACCCACCACTCGGTGCCCGTGGCGGTGCGGAGGGCCTGGCGGCCGCGGCGTCGCTGCCGGGCCCGGGCGCGGGCGACGGCGGCGGGCGCGGATCCGCCGGGGCCGCCGGACGACGCGCCGCCGTTGCCGCCCCCAGCACCGCCGCCCGACCGTGCCACGGCGACGGAGAAGTCGACACCACCGCTGCCGCGCGCCGCTGCCCTGAGGCTACCGAGGCCGGAGTACTGGCCGGCGGCGCCGGCGGAGTTGGCGGCTTCCCATGCCGAGGGGACCCCAGCGAGGGTCGCGGCGCCGGAGGTGGTGGCGCCGAGCCCTCGGCGGGCCGAGGAGGCGGCCCCGAGGCGGTCGAAGCCCCCGCTGACGGCCTCGACGCGAGAGGCGGACAGGGCGGCGGCGACGTCGGTGGTGGAGGAGGCGGCACGGGTGGGGGCAGCGGGGGGAGCCAGTGGGTCGGCGGGGGGCAGGGCGGCCCTGCCGGTGCGAGGGGGCGCGGCGCCGCGAGCGCCGGCCGACGGGCCGCCCTGCGGGGACGCGGCGCCGCGGCGGCGGCCGCTGGCGATGCCGCGGGCCGAGCGGGCGACGTGGGCGAGAGCGGCGCCGTGGGAGCTTCCCTCGCTCGAAGCGCGGGCGAGGGTGCCCGACTCCCTGGTCGACGTCGTCATGAGCGACGCGACGGCGTCCGCGGCGGCGCTGGGGTCGATGGCGGCGCCGCCGTCGCTGTCGTCGCTGTCGTCGCCGTCGTGGTCGCTGCCGGGGCGGCCGGCGTCCCCGGCCGGGCCCCAGCCCCCATTCCGGGCCTCGTTGCCGGTGCCGTCGCCTTCGTCGTCGTCGCCGGCGGACGCGGACGCGGACTCGGCGCTCGCGAGGCGGACGAGGCCGACGGCGGCGGAGCGCATGACGTCACGGGGGCCGAGCCGCAGCACTCCGGCGAGGACGGCGGCGGACGACGCCTGTCGCTCCGCCTGGGCGAGGGCCCGCTCCGAGGGACGGCCCATGCCGTGTGTGCCGGCGGCCTCCCTGGCTAGGCGGGCGGCCTCCCGCGCCGCGGCGGCGCCCTCGTCTTCGCCCCGCGCCCGCGCGGCCCTCGCCGCGGCGTCGACGAGGCGGCGGCGGCGCGCTGCGGCGACGCGGATGGCAGAGGCGAAGTGCCTGGTGCGGGAGGCAAGGACGGAGGCGAGGCCGACGGCGCGGAGCCACGCCCAGTGGGCCTCGGATCGGTGCCCGGTCCCGCCGACGCCGTGGCCCCGGTGGAGGGCGGGGCCGAGGCCCCAGCCGGCGCCGCGCCAGCGCGCGGCGAAGACAGCGGGCGGCACCACGACGCGCGCGGCGGTGGGCGGCCGGGCGGGCTCCCCCGCCGCCCCGTCCCGCCGGCGCGCCACCATCACCGCCTCCATGAACTCGAAGAGGGGGTTCGCCGTGAGCAGGGCGCCGGCCCCCGAGCTGACCACGTGAGCGGCGGCGAAGGGGGAGTCGGCCGAGGCGAAGGCGCACAGGAAGGTTAGGCAGCTGTTGAGGGTCTGCCCGGCGTCGGCGGCCCAGCGCGCCGTGGCGGGGTCGGGGCGGCAGATCTCGTGGCGGAGCTGGGCGAGGGCCTCGGCCTTGGCGCTCGCGTAGGCATCGTGGGCGCGGGCGACGACGACGCGGTCGGTGACGACGACGCGGCCGGAGCCGGCGGCGTTGGAGGCAGGGGCGGCGCCGGCCCCCGGGCGGGCGGACCGCACGGCGTGGGACGCCGTGGCGCGCAGGAGGTCCGAGGCGTGGTCGATCCCGGAGGGGGCGGCGCCGGCGTCGGACGCCCCGCCCCGGCCCTCGGCCCCGCGCGGGCCGGCGCCCTCCCGTCCGGTGAGCGCCGCGTCGCCGTGGAGCCCGAGCTCCCTGACGCGCCGGGCCCACCAGGCGGCAAAGGCGGCGTTGTGGGCGGCGAGCTGGACCGACGTCTCCCGGGCGCAGGCCACGGCGGCGGGGACGACGCCCATGGAGCAGAGCGCCTCGACGAAGTGTGCCGAGGGGAACCAGCGGCCGTCGCAGAGGAGGGAGGTGACGGAGAGAGCGACGTTGAGGAGGTCGCGCTCGGTGCGCGTGGTGGCTGCGGTGACGCCGACGAGGAGGCCGGCGGGGGGCTCCGGCGGGTCCAGGGGCGGGGAGGCGCCGGCGTCGTCGGCGGAGCCGGGGACGGTGGGGTCCGAGGCGTGGCGGCGGGCCCAGCGGACGAGGTCGGCGGGAATGGCGGGGCGCGCCGCAGCGGCGAGGCCGAGGCGGAGGGCGTGGGCGGCGTGGGGGAGGAGGCGGCGGCCGACGACGCGGAGGAGGAGGACGGCGCGGCGGACCTGTCGGGGGGATAGGGCGGCGTCGCCGGTGGAGGCGTCACGGTCGAGGGCGCGGTTGACGGAGCCGCGGCGGACGCCGGAGCCCGCGGCGAGGACGGGAGAGGAGGGCACCGACGCGGCCTCCCGCCCGTCACGACGGACGCTGAATGACACGGCCCGCCGGACCCGGCCCCCGAGGCTGCCCGCGCCGTCCGCGGCCTCGCCCCCGCGCTCCCCCCGGCCCGGTGCGACCTTCCTGCGGGGCGACGCCCGCCCGCCGGACGCCTCGGCCTCGTCCTCCGCCTCGTCCTCGGCCTCGTCCGCCCGGATCGCCTCTTCGAGCGAAAGCTCCTCCCCCCCGGCCGCCTGCTCCGCTGCCCCGCCGTCCTCCCACGTCCCCTCGGCGACCGCGGCGTCGGCGATGCCCGAAAGCGCCGACTTGACGGCGCTTAGGAGCTTGGCGCAGGCGAGGAGCAGCGTCTGCCGGATCCTGGAGCACAGCTCTGCCAGGGCGAGCGTTGACGAGGGCGAGGACGCCGCGGCGACGGAGCCGGCGGGGCCGAGCGCGGCCCGCACCGCGTGGGTCGGCGGGGCGGCTTCCTCGCACCGGTCTGACACGGTGACGCACGCGAGGGTGGTGTTGAGCAGCTGCTTGACCAGCCGGTGCACGCCGGTGCGGGTGCCGCGGTGGGAGGTGTCGCGGCGGAGCTCGTCGCCGCGGAGGCCGGCGTGGACGGCGGACACGGCGGCCTCGGCCATGGCGAGGGTGGCCCGCGCGGCTGTGACGTCGTGCACGGAGCAGCGGAGGAGCCGCTCGGCGAGGATGACGACGGCGACGTGGGCGGGGGGCGCGGCGGCGGCGTCCTGCGGCCTGTAGCTGGGCGTGTCGAGGCCGCGCATGACGTCGTGCCGCCCGAGGGCGGTGGTGGTGAGAGCGCTCCACGCGCGGAGCTGGAGGGTCTGAGCGTCGAGAACCGACGCGGCGCAGTTCCAGGCCGCGCACGCCCAGAGGAGGCGGAGGCCGGCGCGCAGCGGGGTGGCCGCGGCGGCGGAGCCGTCGGGGGCGGCGACGGACGAGGCGAACCGGCGGCGGAGGGCGCGGTCGGCGAGGCGGGCGGGCACGGGGACGGCGTCGGCGGCCGCGGTTACGGCGCCCCGGAGGTGCTCGGGGGTGGACAGGACGTGCCTGGCCTGTGCGGCGAGTGCCTCCGCGTCCCTGACATCGTCGCCGTACGCCAGGGAGCGGAGGCGGCGGGACGCCTCCCACTCCCGCGACAGCCCGATGTGCTCCGCCACGTCCCGCACCGCGATGACGAAGCTCTCGCCGTACTGGCTCGCGCGGGCGTCGACGTCCGACCCGGGGCCGAGGCCGGAACCACCGCGCGCTGCCTCCCCCGCGCGCTCCGCTGCCATGGCAGCGAGCGCCCACGGCTCCACGCCGGCCCCGGCACCCACCGCGGCGCCGGCGGCGCCGTGCGCTGACGACGCCACGAGGGCAGCCGCGCGCTGCAGCGACGCCGCGGCCGAGGCCGCCGCGGCGCCGCCGACGCCGCCCGCCGCCTCCGCGGCCGCCGCGGCAGAGCCTCTCGCCCCCGCGCTGTCCAGCGGACGCAGGAACGACGCGAGGGAGACGCCCGCGGCGCCCGCGGCCTCCCGCAGCTCCCCGTCAAGGGCGGAGCACGGGCTGACCACCGTCGCCGCGCGGCAGAGCCAGAGCCAGGGGGGGAGGCGCTCGGCGCCCGAGACCCGGCGCGGGCCAGGAGTGCCTACCGGGACGGTTCGGGCCCTCTCGGCCGCGGCCGCTTCCGCTCCGGGGGCGCGGAAGGGCTCCTCCCGGGACGCCGCGGCGGCAGACTCGGACCGGTCGATGCCCGTGGCGGCGTCGAGGGCGCCGAGGCCGTCGGCGACGGCCTCGAGGACGCCCAGGCCCGCGCGGCCGCCCGCGCGGAGCGCCGTGGAGGACACCTGGAGGTCCCTGAGGCGTCCGAGGAGGTGCCGCGCGGCGAGGACGCGGGAGGGGAAGTGACCACCGAGGGCGTCGCAGGCCTGGTCGTGGGCGGCGCTGCGGCGCTCCGCGGCGTCCTGCTGGCCCCGGGAGCCCGGCTGGAGGAGGCCGGAGGAGCCGCTGGGACCGGGGCGCTCGAGGCCGTCGGGGGCGCCGGGCGGGCGCTCGGGCGGGGCGTTGGCGTCGAAGAACTGGGCGAGGAGCTCTGCCGGGATGGCCCCGCGCGGGGCCGACACCGCCAGCTCTACCGTGAGGATGCGCATCGCGACGGCTCTGCAGGCGGTGCGGTAGCACCAGAGGGACACGGCGGCGGGGCTGAAGCCGTCGGCGCGACGCTCAAAGGTGGCCTGCCCGGCGCCGCGGGCCGCTGCGGTGGCGGCGTCGGAGCCCTCGCACGCGTCAAAGGCGGCGTCGTCGGCCTGCCAGGCGATCTCGCGGTCCGAGCGCCGGCGCGCGGCCTCGGTCGAGGCCGCGCCGAATCCCTCGGCCGGCTCGTTGCCGGAGCGCGTCGGGATGAAGGGGGGGAAGGGGGGGGTCCGCTCTCGGACCACGTCCCCCACGGCGGTCCAGAAGCCGGGCAGGCCGCGGACGGCGCGGCAGGCGGCGTTCATGTGACGGTGCGGCGAGGCGCCGGCGTCGCCGCCGCGCGGGGCGGGGCCGGCGGCGCCGCGGGGGCCGGGGCTCGCGGCCGCGTCGGCTTCGCCGTGTCCGGCGGGCGCGGTGTCGCCCCGCGCCGCGTGGCCTCCCTCCCAGAGCTGGAGGATGGCTGAGAGGGTCACGCAGAGGCGGCGGGGGGCCTCGTGCCAGGTGCCCCGCCAGCGGAGGACGCCGCCGACGAGGCAGTGGAGGGAGGAGGCGATGCCGATGCCGCTGGCGGGGACGTAGGCCTGGGCGGTGGGGGCGGTGCAGGGCGGGGTGAGGTGACGGACGGCGCTGGAGCGGCGGCGGGAGCGGCTGGGGGTGGAGGGCGCGGCCGAGGCGGGGCTGCGGCTGGCGGGGTCGTCGCCAAAGGTCACGACTCTGTCGGTGCGGCAGCGCGCCTTGCCGGGGGCCGGGGCCCCGGAGAGGCGGCGGGGGCCGGTGACGTTGAGGAGGAAGGCTGCGAGGTCGCCACCCTGGGCGATGCCGGTGCGGGTTAGGTCGAGGATGGCGCCGTGGACGGACCCGACGTCGTCGTCGACGCCGCCGGCGCCGGTGCCCTGGGGCTCGGGCTCGAAGGCTCCGCGGGGGAGGGCGAAGTCCCGCCGGGCGGTTTCGCCGCCCTCCTCCGCGGTGATGGGGGCGGCGATGACGAGGGCGTAGGGCGACCGCGCCCTGACGCCGACGACGCGGTGGAGGGGGGCGGGGAGGAAGAGGAGGTGGCGGAGGCGGCGGGACCATCCGCTGAGGGCGGCGACGAAGGAGGGGCCGCGGGCGGAGAGGGCGGAGTGGAGGTCCCCGCGGGCGTAGGTGAGGCAGGCGGAAGCGGCGCGGAGGTCGCCGGCGGCGAGGGCGCGGCGGGCGGCGGCGGCGAGGAGGAGGGGGGCGTCGGCGCCGGCGGCGGCGAGCGCGGCGTCCGCCCCTGCCTCTGCACTGAGCGGGCCCGAGGGCGGGGGCGGGGCGGCGCCGAGGCCGGTGGCGGCGGCGCGGCGGGCGGCAGCGGGGCCGACCCCGGCGTCGGCGGCCTCGGCGACGATGAGGTGATGCGCGGCGGCGACGGCGGCAGCGCGGCGGCGGCCCTCTGCCCTCGTGGCGTCGACGACACGGGCGTGGACGGCGAGGAGGCGTGCCGCGGCGGCGGCGAGGCTGTCCCTGCGGCCGGGGCGGAGCCCCTCGGCCCTGAAGCGGAGCAGCTGCGCCACGGCGACGAGGGCAGAGGCGGTGTGGCCCGAGGAGGCGGCGGCGGCCGAGGCGGCGGCGGACGAGGCCGAGCCGGCGGAGCCAGACCCCGCGTCGTGCACGGCCCTGCTCGCTGCCGCGCGCCCCATGACACCACCGACGACCATGGCGCCGGAGGAGCCGTCGGCGTCGTCCGACGTGGTGCCCACGAGACCGAGGGCGGAGAGGGAGGAGCGGGCGTCGACGTCGTCGGAGGAGGGGACGGGGAGGAGGCGCGCAAGGACGGAGGCCTTGGCAGAGCACTCCCAGCGGAGGCCGGATGCGACGTCCTCGGCCATGGCGGCGGCCGCGGAGGCCCCGACTCCCCCGCCCGCGGCGCCGACGGCCGAGATGTCGCGGCCCCGGAGGGCGAACGTGGAGAGGAGGACGGGCGCGCCCGACGCGAAGGAGTCCGAGGAGGCGGCCGAGGGCGCGAGGGGGACACCCAGGGTGGCTGCCACCCTGGAGGCGACGTCGCGGGCCGAGGCGGGGCCCTCGGTGTTCGCGGGGTCCTCGGCGGCGGCGATGAGGGAGCGCACGGCGTCGCGGGCCGAGGCGGAGGGCGCCCCGTGGAGGGCCGATGCGGACGCCGGGTCGAGGAGGGACGAGGCGGCGAAGGGGCGGGCGGAGAGGACGTCGGCGAGGAGGCGGAGGGAGCGGCGCGTCGCGAGAGCCAGCGCGCGCTCTGCCGAGGGGATGCCGCGGACGTCGACAGCGACGCCGGCCTCGTCAAAGTCGCATCGGAGCCAGCGCTCGGAGCGCAGCGCCGCGCGCTCGGCTGTCTCGGCTAGCGCGGCGCCCTCGGCCGCGGCTCGGACGTCCGCCCCGGAGGTGTGGCGGAGCTGGCTCTGCTCCTCCAGGAAGTTGGCGAGCTCTGCCGCCTCGTCGTCCTGGGCGTGGGCTCTGCCGCGCTTGCCGGCGGCCCTGCCGTGTCCGGCGCCGACGCCCTCACGGAGGGTGGGCTCGCACCGCATCGCGGTCGCGGGGACGAGCGTCGCGGCGGTGACGAGGGCGGGGAGGAAGGCTCTGTCGGCAAGGGCCCACCGGAGGAGGTCGTCGCGGACGGATGGGGGCGGGGCGGCTGCGGCGGCGCCGCCCGCGAGGGCGGACTCGAGGAGGGCGGTGACGCGCGCCGCGGGGCCGGAGCGGTCGCGGAGGACGAGGCGGAGGACGCGGGTGCAGCGGGCGGCGAGGATGTGGCGAGAGGCCGGGTCGGCGTAGGAGGCGTGGGCGTGGGCGGCGAAGACGCGGGTGGCGAAACCGGCGACGCGACGGAGGAGGGCGGTCTCTAGCCGCACGGCCTCGGGGGAGCGGCCTGAAAGGGTGCGGAGGGCGATGGCGAGGCGGGCGGCGACGGCGGCGGCGGCGTCGACGTCGCCGCGCATCGAGGCGATTGCCGCGGCCGCGCCGGTCGCGACGGTGGACCAGCGATCGGCGGTGGAGCGGGCCGTGGCGAGGACGGCGCGGGCCCTGGCCGAGGCGGCGCCGCGGGAGGAGGAGGAGGCGGCGGCGGCGGCGGAGGGGCGGGGGCGGGAGGCGGCGGCGGCCGAGGTCAGGACGGCGATGACGCCGTCGCCCGCCGCGAGGGCCGCGAGCTCTGCCGGGGAGACGTCGCCGGACCCGTCGGCGTCGAGGAGGGAGGTCATGGCTGCGGCGGCCTCGGGCGCGATGCTCCCGAGAAGGCCGAGGCGACCGAGGGCGGCGGTGACGGCGGAGCAGGGGATGGCCGAGGCGGAGGAGGGGACGGGGTGCCCCGCCGAGGTGGCGGCCGCGGCGATGACGGCAAAGGCCCCGGCGGTGTCAAGGCGCGCCCTGGAGCGGAGGACGGCCCCGACGACGGCGGAGAGGAGGCGGGAGGCGGCGAGGGTGACGGGGAGGCGGCCGGAGCCGCCCTCGACGCGGGAGAGGACGGACTCGGCGGCGTCGATGGCGGGGAAGGTCGGGGCGGGGCCGCCGGGGGAGGGGTGCCACACGGCTGAGGCGGCGAGGTCGCCGAGGGGGGAGTAGGCGGCGGAGTGGGCGGCGGCGCCCGATGACGTGGCGGTGGCGGAGGGGACGGGGCGGGGGTCGGCGACGGCGGCGACGACGCTGGGCGCGGCCCCGCGGGCCATGGCGGCGAGGCAGGCGAAGGCGGCGGCGGCGAGGCTCTGGGCGGCGTCGGAGGCGTCGGCCCGGGCGGCGGCGAGGGAGGCCGCGTCGGCGGCGAGGTCGTTCATGGTGTCCGACACGGTCGCCTCGGCCGCGGCGCCCGATGCGTGGATCCACTCCGCGGCGGGGCGGGTCACGCCCGCGGCGGCCTCGTTGGCGCCCATGGCCGAGGCGAGCGCCGCGGCCGTCGCAGCGAGGTTCGCCGCGTGCCGCGCGACCCAGTCCGAGACGGCGGCGCGGGAGCGGAGCCGGGAGAGCCGGCGAGAGCCGGACCGTGACTCCTCGCGCCGGGCCGCGGCGATGACCTCGCCTGCGGCGCCGCCCACCGCGCCCCGGACGCCACCCGGGGTCGCGGCGACGTGCCGCGCGACGGCGGTCATGAGGGCGGGGCGGCGGCGGAGGAGGCCCGCGAGGAGCCGGAGCGTGGCGGCGGCCTCGTCGGCGCCGGCGCGGCCCACCGCGGCCATGCCGCCCGGCCCCGCGGCGGCGTGGGAGGTGGTCGCGAGGCGGGAGAGGAGGATCACCCAGGAGGAGGCACGGTGCGGGAACAGGGTCACCACAGCGGTTTCGTCGCCCTGGCCGGGGGAGGCGAGGGGCTCGGGACCCCCCGCGACGGCGGCGACGGCGGCCTCGGCGCCGTCGACGAACCGTGCGCCGCCCTGCGCGCTTTCGTCGTCGTCATCGTCGTCGTCGTCGTCGTCCGGTGGGGCCTGCCCGCCCGCAGACGACGGGTCGGCGAGCCTCGCGGCGCGGCGGCGGGCCGCTGACGCCCGCTGGTGCGCCCTGGCTGCGCGGGCGAAGGAGGGGCCGCCGCCCGCCCCGCCGGAGGAGGCCGGCCCCGGGGCCGGGGCCGGGGCGGGGCCTAGTCCCGCGACCGTGAGGGCTCCGCCGTCGCCGGGCGGCGGGCCGAAGAGCAGGGTCTCGGCCCGGGCCTGCGCGCGGCTGACGAGGCCGAGGGCGACCGTGTCGACGACCAGGGGCGTCCCCGCTGGGAGGTCGACCCCCTGCCCGGGGAGGCGGAGGGGCCGTGTCAGGACGCGGCTCGCGTCGGAGCCGCCGACACCAGAGGCGCCGCCGGGGACGGGGGAGGACCGGACGCCGACCCACGCGGCGCGGACGACGACGCGGACGGTGGGGGCGGTGCGTAGGAGCTCGTGGACGCCGCGGGCCGCGGCGGGGGAGCGCGAGGCGGCCGGGCCCAGGAGCGCGGTGAGGCCGCGCGGCTCT
>Ga0136560_1000712_pt1 | contig 16760 bp, 23 predicted proteins | sample AntRauMeHopE1497_FD_104925 | JGI IMG/M metagenome (GOLD analysis project Ga0136560, IMG submission 104925) | Saline lake microbial communities from Rauer Islands, Antarctica - Metagenome Hop E1 #497 | ecosystem: Environmental > Aquatic > Non-marine Saline and Alkaline > Saline | place... | reverse complement strand
CTATTTCCAAGTATGGGTATAGCAAGCGGCAAGAGGGCATTGCGGCAAAGAATAGGCAGCGCATGCAGCTGGAACGTGACGGCGTGGCAGGCTCGATGGTGGGCATAGGAATGTCAATGGATCAGCTCACATCAGGGCACACGGCAGAATTGACGGCAAATAGTATGCTGCATGCTGGGTCAAGTTAGAACTTGAATTCACCGTCGTTTGCTAGCGAGAAGAGCGAAGCTCACTCTATGCAACTCTCAGCTTCCACAGTACCGCACGTACAACTCGACATTGCCTAGATATCTGCCGCCATCGACAAAGGCGATGCATAGGCGCAGGATATAGCTACAATGTCTCTGCTACAATCGGCGAACATAGAGCTTTCTAACCCGATGCTGTCTTCCGAAGACATTTCATTCCTAGCTGGACTGGCCCAAAACGCTCGGGTGCTGTCCTAGCTGCCTATGCCAGTGCTTCGAGCGCTATGCCGCTGCATGAAAACGAGAAAAATCCCTGGCAGCAAGGTCGTATTCAAGCAAGGTTCTCGATCTGACGATCTGCTGTACATTATCGTGCAAGGCAGTGTCGATGTGCACATGCGGTTTGACTCCCGATAGTCGAAGGCAAGGAGCCAAGCTGCGACGCACGCTGCCATCAAAGCAGCACGCAAATGGGCTCGAAAGGTACGGGAACGAGCTGCATAGCGGCAAGCAGATGCCCAAACGCGTAGAGGATCAGCAGTGCTGCCCCGATGGACGAGTTCTGTCATGCACGGCGATGGGGCTAGCAAGCAATCGTTGCAGTCGCCGTCTTCGCCGCAAAAGCGCTCGCTTTTGCCCCCGCCGTCTGAGCTAGCATCAGGGACAGCTGGCGAATCGAATGATGATGGGTCGGTTGAGAGTAGTGATAGCGATGTCCCAGATGCAGCTTCCGACGTTCACATGCTGTCTGAGATGGGTGGAAGTAATACTGAGCAGGGTGAGGACCCAAGGGGCACATTCGTTGGAACATTATTCGCTGGCGAATCGTTCGGTCAACTCGCCCTCACGGAGAATTCCGGCCGACGGTCAAGCACCCCAGGACTCACTGGTGAGGACGGCAGCGCGAGCGACGTGGACCCATCGCAAGCACAGAAAGCAAGGTTCAGGCGAGTTACTATCAGCACAAAGGACGAATCTTCCGTATTTTTGGTACTTTCTCGAAAGCAGTTCAAGAGGACTCTAGACACGATGAGAAAAGCAATGCTAGACACCACCAAGCGATTCCTTCGTAAGCTGGCTCTGTTCGAAGCTTGTTCAGACGAAGAGCTGACCCGAATTTCCGACACGTGTGAACACAGGAGGTATCGGTCGGGGCATGAGGTCATTAAGCAGGGAGTAAGACTGGAGGGGATCGTGTTGATACGAAGGGGAAGATGCCTAGTGAAGCAGGTGGTCCGAACTGCAGCAAAACCAAAGGCTCGCAATGAGGTAGAGGCGTTAACAGGTCTTGCAGAAAGCCAACCTAGCCCAAGAACCCCGAGCATGAGTGGAATCACCAGCTTCGATCGCGATGCAGCGGAGCCTGCAACCACATACTAGCTACCCCAGGCCTTAGGCGCCCAAGTTTCTCGCTAGATCAATATGCCGCCAATCCCCGGAAGCCACGCGCAACTTTAGGCTCCTAGTGCGAGGCAAGGGCGAGGCAGTATTCGTCCTTCAAGGAGGTTGCAGCAGTATGCCAACGCTGTAGATACTGCCATTCGAAGGAGACGTAGATCTTCGTTGAACGCAGAAGTTCTGCTCCGGCGTGCATCAGCAGCTGGAATGATAGACCTGCGGCTTCGGGACCGCCCTAGGCTCGCCGGTTGGACAGATGCTGATGCTGCCACTGCAATTGTGGGGCCGGTGGTAACGCAAGCTGATGGAACAGCTGTAGAGCCGTCGAGCGTGCCGCAGTCTTTAACTCCGTTTGCACGAGGTCTTCAACCGAACACCCCGGAAGTTCGTCGTGTGCATCGTCCCGTTATGCATCCAGCACCTCCTATGCGGAAGCCGCCTCCTCCCTTCAGGCTTGAAGCACCAAATCGCGTCCGGCGCGGTTCGAAAGTCACGAAGGCTGAGGTTGCTCTGCTCGGTGTCGCCGATTCCTCCGAAAAATCGCACAATTGGACACCATTTCGAGAAACCTCTCGCAGGAGGCGGGCATCGATCGGGATCGTACCAACTTCAGGTCAATCGCGCAGGGCTCTGGGCGACGAGGAGAGCGTTGGTGCTAATAAACCTGCGAGGCGACACCAGATGCTCAAAAAGCAAGCAAGCTTCACCGATAGGCATCAATCGACCAAGGAGCAGCTTCAGCGGCTGTCAATTCAAGCAGCAACTGGTACAGCCACCATAGAAGCCGATGAGATGCCTCCGGTCGTCCCACCGTAGATACGGGATGCGCCCAAATCTCGTAACGCGAAGACGAGAACGATCAGACGTGGTTTCCACCCCGTCGTTCAGCTTGTATCGCCACGAGCGGGCCATAGACCATCGTTTGCTCAAGAGTTGCTCGGGCTCGATGATTAGCGCTAGCTCCTGAAAGACATCGGCGTCGTGCAGTCATCGCACGCAAGCGACAATTCCGACGTGCATGATGAGATCTCTGATGAATCTGCCGATGCATCAGGGCTACGTAGTGGAGACGGTGAAGCTCTGGAAGCAGCCCTTGTGGATCCCTCTCAAGCAGAGCAGGATATCAAGCCAACTAGAGTCATGGCAACGCAGCGCAGGGGCTCGGTGCTCGCTCTAGAGAGTGCCATGATTGCGGGGAAATCTCCGGCGAAGCCTACGAGTAGAAACACTGCAGGGTCTGCAAGACACCCTGGTAGCAGATTGCGATCTGTAGGCTCCAAGGGTAAAGCTGCAACCAGAGATACCGCGGCTGGGGAGAAGGTCCAAATCATGGAGCTCGGCTCATTACTTCCAGGCGATTATGTCGGAGAGGCCGCGATTCTCAGCGTAGCGCATGGAGTGTAGAAGCTCGACATGATGGCCCTAGATGCAGCTGGAGCCTCTGGTACCAATGGGAAGGGACGACATAATGGACGGGGCAGCGCTTCAGGCGGGTAGGCGCAGATAAATCCCGAGGCTAGGCGCAGGGCGGCGCTGCGGGAGGTGCTAGAACAAACGGCCCCAGCAAGTGTTGTTGCTGATACCGCGGTAGAAATCGTTCTTATTCGTCGCGATGTGTTCTACCAAGCCGTGAGTTTCGCCACGAGGCAGTGCATGCGAGAAGCTGCCACCAAGGCGGCCTACGATCGTGGAGTCATTACATCAAAGATGCGCGTGCAGTGGACCCGGTACTGCAAACAGCTGCGCAACGAGGTTTTGGCGGGGACCTCGAGGATGAGAAAGGTCCTAGGTGGCCTTCGCATGCCGAGAAAACTCGAGGAAATGGCTGCACCTGCGGTCCCTGGCAGTGGAGATCCATTTACTTTGGCAATCGATGCTCACGACCCAGGCCGGTAGCACGACAAGCTGTATGACCCGCTTGAGAGGTCAACTTTCGTGGAGTAGACGCTGTCAGGCATGAAACGACAGCCTTTTGTGATCAGGAATAAGGCGAGTAGATAAGTACGGTAGACTACCGTAGCCGAATCGATTGAGGTGTAGCCCTTGTTTTATGCATAGTTCGCTGGCACGATGACATGTGTCGACAATCTTAAGGTGGCTTGTACGAATCACTCTGCTTTCAGCAATTCAAATCGAGTATCTGGACCCACGGTAGCCACTGCACACCTTGGCCACATAGAGTCTACCTTGAACTACAGTACCGTGGATTCTCGCGCAGCCGCTTCGGCTGACCCACTGTTCGCAAGGGGTAAGCTCAATATGCAGCCGAACTGCACCAAGCGTTGCTTGCAATCTGCTTCACCTGCAAGCTTAGTAAGCCAGCCCATTGTTCCGGCCTGCAGCGAGAGAAGGTTCAAATCTGATTTTGATGGAGATACGGCTCCAGCTCCCGAACCCGATGCGGCAGCGGAGGCACCCTGCTGCTCTGTGAGTGCCGCAAGAACCCTCTCTGTTGGAGTCATGCCAGCAATACTGCTACTATCGCTGCTTACTGCTGCCCCTGCCAGACCAAAATGAGGCTTAATGCAGCTCGTAAGGAGCATGCTCTCAGAAGCTATGGGAATTCCGCGCTGTTGACCAGCAGATTGAGCCCCGCTTCGTTCCGAGTCAGCACCTGTTCTACCCCCACCCCCGTCTTGATCCTGAACCTGTGAGCACATCATGCGCATCTATTTGCTGACACGAGGCCCCAAATCTTCATAAACAGGACGAATGCCTATGCACTCCGCTACTGGGACCTCCCCGAGCCTGTCCAAGACGAAGGTCGCATCCCCTGCGACCAATGCAGCACTGGCTGCCAGGTGTGCAGGTCCCATACGAGCCCCTTCTCGTCCGGAGGAATGTGAGTCATCAGTCTTGCTCTCGGTAGCCGCGCCATTAACACTGCTGTCACTAGCTGTCGCCCGTTCAGCTGCCAAGGAAGCTGCTTCTCTCGCCTACCTCAATCGAATATCGCGAGCAAGCCATCGCCGCGCAGTAGGAGACATGGAGAGTCTGCCAAGCGGTACTTTGAATGGGCTTGGCATGCGTTCAGCCTACCTTGCCATTGCGGCAGCAGCACTACCGTCGATCGGTCCCACACCCTCCTCGTCCTCGTCCTCGTCCTCTTGGTCACTTACCCGATTGATCCAAACTGGAATTCGGCAGGGGCCCACGCGAAGGGTGGCAGCATCGCCTGGCAAGAACCCACAGCGCACGGCAGAATCTGATGAGACTGTCACAGCCAGGGCGCCATCCGGCTAAAGAATCACCCCCGAACTCCCAGTCGTTCCGAGCTGTGCATCGCTCTTCAAGCCCGGACTTGATAAGGCGTTTGTCTACCAATCAGGAAACCGCTCGGTGTTTAGTGTACCTCCAGCAAGAGCATGCGCGCCGTCTGTTCCAAGCAGCTAAAAATCGCCATTCTCAAGCTTTCTGAACACCACGAATTCTGGGGATTGGAACGTCAGGCCAAGGCCCACACATTGTCGGAATGCAACCTCGAGGTGTTGCAAACCCATAGATCCGTATGCAGACACAGGAAGCACGAATCCGAACTTATCTGCCTATGCTTCAGCGCGCTCTAGGCCTTCTTGCGGCACTGCAAGAACGGCCAACTTCCCGTCCAGGCCCTTAACCATGTTGGAGAGCTGCTCGAAGGCCGCATCCGAAGCTTCGTTCTACACACTAGAAGCAACACACACAATGCTGGCTTCTCGAAACGCCTCTTCGGTGGTGATTCGAATTCGCTGCTTGGTCGTCAAAACATCAGTCATTTCTCCCACTTGAATACCCATCTACTGGGCTTCGAGTATTACCTCATCTACCTCCGATTCGATTCGTACGACTTGACCGCCGCATAGCTATGATATGATGTTCATGAGAGCAAACTTGTTGATACAATTGGATGATGCTACCACAGCAATGGTAAGCTTATCAAATCACCCCTCCTTGCCCACGAACGCCCAGCCGCGAACGAACCTTCACCGGTTGCGACCACAGGCGGGCCGCCAGGCCGTTCGGATAAAGCGCCTCAAGTAATACTAGAAAGTAGGGTAACGTAATATATACAATCAGCGATGGTTTCTCATTCAATCAAGGTCTGGGTCTCCCATTAGGAGCGCGACCCCGCGCATCGCCCACCGCTCTGGGGGACTATCACGTGTCGTCATTGCAACGGTTGCAACCAACATGTCCTTCCCTCTGGCAGGCGACTTATAGAGCGGACACAGGTACGAATAAAAGGGACTACCACCAGAGGTACTACCGGGTGGGCCAGCACCAGAGATGTCCGCCCTACCTCCTCCACGCCTGACTCCAACACCCTCAGCACCACCCCCTCCCGTTGCTACGGTAACGTTCCCCTCTCTTCGTGTTCTCCCCGCCTGATCTAGACTGGATGCGATGACAGCAATCAAAGGGGCCCGCACTCTATGCGTCCTCCCACGGGCAGCAAGGTCGCTCAAGGTGCGCTCCTCCACGGACCACTGAGCCGCCTCCATGACGAGCCCGCTTAACAAAAGGCTGCGTGGAGGAAGCGTGCGAGCGTCCGCCTCATCGAACGCATCTGTTGGAACTGAAACGAGCTAAAGGTCCACTAGTGTTAGCCGCCGGCTCGATGAACCCGCAGGCACACTTCCGGCTCCGAATCCGCCCCGGCTTCTCTCCACCTCGAGCGACTCGAGTGCGTCCTGCTGAAGGGCCGACATCATTGCCTAAGGAGAGAAGATAGCCGAGGCCCAGACTGCTCTAGGAGCTCCGTCTCGAAGCCAACCGCGAGCCTATTCATCTCTTGCAGCATGGGCTGCGAGCCACCTAGCCAGCGGAACAGAACCCAGGTCAGAACCGCTCCCAGCAATAACTGCGCTCCTGGATCGGTTGCACAGTCCGCACCCCCCCTCGCCCAAAGATCCCTCCAATTGCAGCCATGCAGCAGGCGTACTACCCGCCTGGAAATCGGCACGGAGTCGTGATAGGAGGGACTATGAGCCGACCACAGCGGTTGTCGATTCATCCGTCTGAGACTCGGCGCCGACTATAGCCCTAAAGTCCGCCGCGACCAGCTCCACCGATGCGCGCACCAGACCGCTCAGCAGAGCGACACGCTGCGCTTCTGCCAGAATGAAACGAGACATATATGGCTACCCGGTACGCACTTCTAGTCGCCGCGACTGATCTATCGCGTCATCCAGGCGCAACGCAGCAGGAGGTAACATCGCTAGGAGCGCGGAGAGCCAAATCGGTTGCGTAGCTATACCAGGCGCAGATTTGATATCTCCAGCTGCATCGGATCCCTAAATACGAGCTCCAACTACGAGAGCTGTAGCTGTTGTCTGTGAGGACGCTACCTTGGCTGAGGCCGCATCTTCAGCAGCAGCATGATGCAATCCCAGGAGCTCAGGGGGATCACGATCCGGTAGGTTTGACACCTCGCTACGAAGAGCTGCCATGTCGGCAGCGATCGATACCGGGTACAGCTATGCATGGGTCCCTGAATCAAGACCGCTCGGGCTCCCGGGCCAGTCCCTACCACTTGGATCACCCATAGGTGTGCTCCCCAGCGGGTCTGCCGAGTCATCTGGGAGGAACGAAAATCCGCGTTCTAGGATGGCAGGGGTGATCCACTGAGATGTCATTGCTTGGAGAACCTCGGTATCGGCAGATTCTGACACCCTACCTCCGAATTGAATGGCACCAACAACGTGGCTCAAGGAGCTCCACGCTATTCCACCGGCGCCGGCTCGAGTGGCAACCGCAAGCACGCCAGCCAGTGGCTACGCTACGGAGGCAGGCGCTTGATCACGGGCTCGAGTATCCCTGCCCCGAGCTGAGTCGAGCCCGTCTTCAGCCATTCCTAACAGCTTTTCGGCCATGGCATCCTCAGGCAGTGCAAGCGCGCCAGCAGCTGCGTCCTGTCGCTGTTCTTCGAGCCGCAGCTCGCGCCGCCGACGCTCATCGGCTAGTCGAGCAACTCGCAGGCGCTCTGCGCATGCCTCTGCGAGCCCTGTAGATACCTGCAGGAAGTCAAGTGCTGATACGAGGTCAGACGACTGGAACGAGTAAGGTGCCTACCACCCGACGGGACCAAATCGACCTCGCTCCTGGAGCGCTGCATGCGTGAACGCGAGGCTGTAGATGGTGGCCAGGTACACTCGAGCGTAATCGTCGTCCCCGCTTTCTTCTGCGTAGTCTAGAGTATCTCTCGAAATGGCACCGCCATCGCCGGTTGCAACCTGCAGTGCCGCCCGGACGCCTTGACGGACACTAGCGGACGAGACGACGCACAACTCGACGACCTCTCTCGGCAGCATGCCAGCGGAGGACGTAGTGAGGAATAGTCGGAAGGAGGGGTGCACGGTGTACTCAGAGCGCTGCTTGGTGTCATCTTCCTCGACGTCAGCTGCGTCCCCAGATTCAATGTGCTGCCTCTCCCAATAATCAAGTGGAGCAAGCAGACTCGACGGATCAGGTTCGGACTGGATCTGCACTGCTTCCCGCCGCTGCAGTTCATCCCCTTCTGACGAGTCTGACAATCTAGGTGCTCCGGCGATCTATTTGAGTATCGGAATCAAGCCTGCAGTGGAAGCTGGATCCAGATGGCAGTTCTCCAACAAGAGCCAGACTCCCTCTCGAGCTGCTCCCTTCACCAACCCACTCATCTCGCTTGCACTCCCTCCACCAACAGGTGCAACGAGGAGAGTCGATTGAGCCTTACGAGCTGCTGTTTCGAGCGAAAGGCGAGGGTTCTCTGACCCAGGGGGCAAGAGCACAAGGACGGGACGGTAGCTACCCGCTTCGGCAGCGAGCACAGATGCCGAACTGATGGCATTGATCCGGTCTTCTGAGACGGTATCTGCTCCAATACCAGGCATAGCTGTGCTTGGAAGCAAGGCGTAGCCCATTTTTGCTTGCATTTCGACGAGATAGCTATCCTTCGGGATAGCCCCACTAGAGGTCCCGGTAAGCGTTACCATCTGTGGAGTCATGAGAGAAGCTGCTGCCAACGACCCGCCGGCTCCGTCAGTCTCGTCGAGTTCAAGCACAGTGAAAAGATCAGGTCCTGGCGACTTGGGCAGCTCGCCTGCCTGTCGATTCTGCAGTGGACCTGGCTTCCCGCGCAAGCCACCTAGAACTGTGAGCACTTGAGCCTCTGGCTGTAGCGCAACTCGCCGCAAAGGCTTGATCCACGCTAGGTTCCGGCAGCACTGCAACACTGCAGCTTCCATACGATCAGGACGAAGGGCCCGAGTCAGTACTAGCCTGTGCACGCTGGCCTCAGGACCAGACTGCCTGATGAATCGCTCTATATCGACGTCTGGTATTGGCTCAGCTTCTGGCGAAGGCAGCTGCATCCAAGCGTGCCAGTCTGCTTGCATCTAAAACATGCTGTTTCGGAGCGCTGCCAGACCAGCATGGAACCGTGATAGAGCCAGTACAGAGGACCACACTGAAGTGGGCACCCAAGACCCGGGGGATTTCGTCGATGGCTGTGCCTGTGATCTGCTGGCTGAGATGCCAGAAACCGGTGCATTTGACGTTGATTCCTATCTTAGCAAGAATGTTGCCGTCGCCTGCGATATTCTGCGTGCCTCCAGCAGTACTGAGACAACGAGGGCTAGCTTGACACCCTCCCTGTGCGAAGGAAGGGACATGCGCAGCATTCGGCCAGCTACAAGTTGGGTAAGAGCGTGGCATATGCTCTACACGCGTCGCGACGTCGAGCCGGCCGGTGCTATATCCGATGTAGTGTGCGTGCGCGACTCGCTCACGCTAGATTGCGACTCAGAATGTGTTGCCAATGCGTAGTAATGACTGTCAAGGAGAGTCCCAGGAGGAACGCCGATATTGCCTTGAGCGGAATGCACCTCCTCGCCAAACACAACTGATTGCACCTGCTACACACTTCTCGCTGCAATCTGCCACGTGCCTACCCAAGTTACACCTGATACTACGCCTGCCGCTGTTTTGGGCACCTAAGCATCCCTACGAGACGCATCCATGGACTCTGACGGATGTAGCGTACCGGCGTCGGCGTGCTTCAACTATGACTGCAGGCCAGAATTCAGGGTTTGATGGGCCCTGGAGATAGCCAAAGCTTCCTAGAATGTTCCAAAGAACGACTGAAGCCTAGAGCTGTACAAACCTTTCGTGAGCCCGGCACCCTCGAGCTTCTAGGTCAGCGTATACAGAGTAACGCCTCGTCGTGCTAGCGGCCGGTATAGGTTTCGCTACGTGTCAATCTCCGATTCAACATCAGCAGCTTCTTTTAATTGTTGCTCAGCCGCTGCAGATTCCTTTTTGATCCCACGCAACACACTGACGAGTCGGTCGTCTTCCAGCAGCGACTATTTGGACTCCGCCAATCGCTGAAGCAGTTCTTCGTCGAGTCGCGCGACTGACGCAGTACTATCGGCAGCAGATTTGCGCGCTGCAGCCAACGAGGCCTCAAGGTGTGGCTCCTCGCACGTAACACTAGCAGCCACCAGCTGGTCTTCCAGCCCCTGTGATGTTGTGGCCATATCCACTACGTTGATTAGTCCTACGAGCGTAGATCCAATAACAGGCTTCTGTGAGTCGCAGTGAAGTACAAGGCGGAATCGCTTATGGACTAGGCATTCGCGGCCATCGCCAAGATCTGCGTAGGTGTGACCTCTGGTAAGGCGACCTCCGGCCAACAGACTAACCAGGCACTATGGAACACCACCTGATGATGCAAGCTGTGCGTTTCGCTATGATCTTTGAGCTTGCTTGTTCTTCGAGTTGCTTCTCCCTGGCGCAGCCCGACCGTCAGAGAATCCAGACACTACGAGGACACAGCCGAGTTCCATTGCCAGCGCGAGTGCATCTTCAAACCTAGGATGCCCAATAGCAACCGCAGCAAAAAGAATCTGTGCTACCACTCGGTCGATCGCATTGGAACTTGAGCCCTGCGTTGCTGGATGCCCCCGCTATGCTGCTGCTTGTGTCCCGTCCAAGAGTCCAGTCACATGCGCCCAAGCTGCGTGTTCGTTGGAACTAATAACATCTTCGGCCTCAGATTGCTTAAACGGAGGCATGCCAAGCTCTTCCCTTTGCTTGGCATCCGCCCTCATAGATTCCAGACGATGGTTGACTGCAGCAACTTGCCTTTCAAACTCCGAGTCCACAGCTCTCTTAATCCATTGCATAGCTTGCATGTCCGGATCCACAATGAGTGGGAACCTTCCAATCCGCGTGAAAGTGAATTCTCCTTCTGAGGTTAAATGCAAATCTTCGAGGTCCAAACTCTATTCACCCTACGACGCCCTGTGCTCAGTGTCCGACGGTAGCCTCGCGATTGCAAGGGCCGGCCTATCGAACGAGGACTTACATATGGTGGAAGCTGCGTAGAGTGTGCTCGCCTCGATTGAAGCTGCAGCGTCGAATGTAGCACTGTCTGCAGGGACACCGAGACTTTGCATAGTCACTGATGCGTCTGGACCGCAAAGGAGTCGTCGAGACGCTGACTCATCAAGCGCCGTCTCTGAAGAAGGGCAAAGGCCAAGTCGGATCGCCTGATGAAGCAATCCACCGGATACGAATCCGTCGCTACTAGACTGGAAGAAACCACTCGGCTTAAAATCTCGAAGCGCCTCGAGGCCTGACGTGTCCAACTCACCCTTAAGTCCAGATGCAAGCTTAGCGCAACGCTTCAACGCTTCACCTGATGCTGCTACAGCTTCCTGTTCTCCAATTCCAAGGGTAGCTTTGCGGGCACTGCCTGGCAGCGCAGAGGCATACACTACCAGAAAGGCAGCGTTCGAGCAGTCAGCGACCAACGACGCTTGGTGGAGCGCGCTAGATTGCATCCCGTCCGTCCACCGCTTTCTTTCCCCTCCCAAGGCATCAAGGAGCCCCTGCGCCTTAGATGCTCGATCTCGCAATGCCTGTGCGCGTATTTCAATGGTAGTCTTGCCTTCCATCTACTTCTCGTAGTTTCTTTGCAGCTGAGCAACCTCATCTTCACACGCTCGCAGGCGCTTCTCTGCGCGCGACAAAGCCACCTCAGCAGACGACAACCGCCCCTCAGCTGCCTTCAAAGCAGCCAGCTTCGGATACACAATTTTTGACTCGATGTAATACCTTCGCATAGCTCTGGCCCACTGCAGTAGCCCCAAGGCTGCAAATGATGCGTTCCTGGTCGCAGCATCGTCCAATGCACTCAACTCAGTGTATGGTTCCAACAATTCGATGTCTTCGTCATTAATGCAGTCACGATTCTCGTGACTTACAAGCATGATGTTGCGGAGGAATGTAGCGCGCGCGACCATACCGCGCTTGTGCACCTCAAAGGAATCAGCAATGTGGGAGATGCGAGCAACATCCCCGCGCCCCACGCCGATTTCATGAATAACCGGTATAACTGGAAGAAGTGGCTCACGCAGGAGGACTGCAACCGCATCTAGTACAAGGCGAATAGCGGATTTTGGGCTCTTGATTGCCCGAAGCTCCTAGATATCTTGAGGCCGGATGGAGTTGACAGCGTCATTGGCCGCATCGAGGAATGGCTTCGCCCTGGCAAGATCAGATTCGGCCGCATCGCGCTCCCCGCTAGTCCGCGCTCTCCTTTCTTCGCAGTCCTACCGAACCCGTAGAACGTCCTAGCGCTCTCGTTTGGCCTCCATAGTACGTTCTTCAAGAGAAATCAATACCTCGGCACACGCTTGATCGGCTTCAGCGAGCTCCTCCTCGTCCCTTTCGAGCTACACCTGCAGGGCACGCAGCCCCTCGGACGCTTCTCCCAACTTAAGGAGTCCGACGCGCATCCTCTCTCGAGCAACCATACCATGAGCCGATTCCCTCCGCAGAAGGTCCAAGTATAGGCTCAAGAAAGCAAGATAGGTCCTCGGGGTGAACGCGAGCCATGATCCATTCTCACTCGTTCGAGCGGCAACAACAGCTGCGCTGTGGCACCTAGCTAGCAGCTGCGATACTGCATAGACGCCAAGCTCTAGACCTGACAGCTGGACGCTGGCGCGTTGAGTACCGGCGCTTTGATCTCGCTGCGTACGCGTGATGGCTTTCTTCACTTGTTCGGGGATCAAATCACCTGCAGATTGGATGGAGAGCCCGATCTCAAGCGATCCAAAGCATCCATCAATTATAGCTTCCGATGCAATCACGCACCGGGACTCCGATGACCAATCTTGAACTGCAACAACCTACGACATCCTTATTATGCCTGGGAAACCAACAGCAAGCTCAGAAATGCTGATGCTTCCAGCAGCAGATCGCACCGATGCGCAAAATATCAGGTGCAGGTTTGCCCGGATTCGACTGCACAGTAGCTCCTCTGCCTCGCCCGTGAGGCCCTCGGGAGTCGAAAGCGCTTTTGTCGCTCCCTGGGACTCCCCCTCTGAGTAATCGCTGTCAGACATCCCATCCGTGCCTATTCCATCCGGAGACGAGTCATCAGATTGAACAGAGCCCCTGTCATGATTGGCGCGGCTGCCATCCATGCCGTCTTCTGCCAAGTGCATGGGGCTTCCTTGTGACGAGAGAGCAGCTCGAAGCCGGGGGATCTCAGCTGATGCCTCGGCGACCATTGATGCGCGCACATCTCTTGGCAGCATGGATAATGGATCTGCTGTGAGTAACCTAGCCAACTGCTGCAAGATACGCTTGCCTGCCTGCCCCTCAGGCAAGTCCGAATCAGCTGCTATAATGGCGACACGTTGATTTGCCAAGCATGCCAACCGAATGGCCCGAACGAAAGCTGCGTCCCAAGTTGACCCAAGTGCCACCGCGGCAGCAGAATCCTGCGAACTCTCGCTATCGACTTCAACAGCCGGTTGTACCACGATGCATCCAGCTGCGTAAGCCGCGAGGGCTCCAAGGGATCGCCTCCCCGACCCGCCTGCTCCCGCAACGATGGCATGCCCATCGGTCAAATTCATCAACCGGGCCAGCTTGAAGACCTACAAAACAGCATCATCGAAAAGAATGAGCGGGTTTACCTTCAATATTGTGTGGGGATGCCCTATTCCGTCCTAAATATCGAGCAAGAGCGAGCGAACTCTATCTGCTGAGAATCTTTGAGCAGAGATCTAGTCTTCAAAATCCACTCCGTCCTAGTAGTCTTCCAGCACGGCGGTAACCCTGACATAAGGGCTTCCCGGAGCGACGCCAAACTCTTCGCAGGCTTCTGCGTGTCCTACGAGCTCGGATTCGTACTGCGACGGCCCGTCGCTGACAGCTGACTTGTGTACACGGTGGTGTTCCGATGGAGCCAACATAAAGCTGCTCCACAAATCACTGGGAATCGAATGTAATTTCGCGCTGCCGTTGCTGTCAATGTGCGCCGACATGCTTTGCACAGTCAATGACTCGGACTTATCGTCAAGATCGAAGGCCTCTTTGATAACAGTGCTGATGGAGGCCATCATATCGCTGCTTCCTCGAGACTAAAGCATCGGCATGCACATCCAACTTCCAACATTCGAAGCGTCTCCGCTGCTTTCGGGGGATACACCACCAGCATCAGCTGTAAGCCAAGTACTTCTGAGTTCCGCCAAGGGTGAGCCATACACTTGGTCGGATACTTGAATTGATGATGCCGCCCGACGTGCAGCAGCCGCCCTAGCCCTTCTACTAGATGTGCGATCTGATTGTATCTCTGCCTGCAGGGCAAGGATTGCTGCCGAGCGGATGCATTGCTGATGGGAGGTGGCATCGAAGCGATCTGCGAACACTCGCTCGATTTCATGCACCCACAGGCTTGTGAGATTGTAGTCGGTCTCAACGACAACATACTGCGACCTCTAGTTTTGGACCCGATCCGACGGAAGTGCAACTTTGCACACGCCCGAAATTACCCTACTGATATCATGTAAGCCAAAGTTTAACGCAACGGAGAGCCCTTCAGTACCAGAGCTGTGCCGACGGCGGGCCCATTCCCACACACGCAAGGTGGCAGGCAGTAGCTTGCTAGCAATCGATGACATAGATGCGACAACTTCGTCTTCAGACCCTATGTCGAACCGAGCTCGCATGATCGGATTGAACACATCGAGGGCTTGCGCCGATGTAGGGGCCGCAAATCCTAGCATTACGAAGTGCCGCAGCAGCCTTGGAGCCACCCAAAGCGAATCAGAAGAAGCGGACCCGCCTGCCCACTAGCCTCTCCCAGCCCCTGGTGCCCCGCCTGAAGACGAGGCTTCCGAGTGGAGCATTGCGTGACCATCTTCCTCTAGCGTGCCAATGAATCCATTGCTTTCGAGCTACGCCTGCTTTAGCCCGAATGATGCAAAAGACGGCACCCCCGTTGCGTCCAGAATGGATTCCCCGAAACTTGCAGGAAATCTGCCTTGAACACCTGGGGCGACGACAGAACCGCTTGCGTGCCTATGGACAGCTAGGGGATTGAGTGTTATCATAAAAGACATCCCATCGAGGTCCATGTGCGAACCTGCTCGATCATTGTCTAAGAATGGCATCGATCTGTCCTCTATGACTTCTCGAAGGATCTCGGCTGCTGGAACATCTCCCCACTCATCAGAGCTTGAAGCCTATAGATCATCGATCCAGAGCCACATTGACGTGCCTGGGCCTCCCACAGGCCCGTACTTTCTGCCGCCACGCTTCTCTAAGCCGCTCGATAGAATTGCCTGTGCTGTAGATGCCGATTCAATGCTGGCGAAGCTCGACGATCGAAAAGTTGTCTGGCCATCTGACTGGTTCTGGCGAGCAGACATAGAGCTGTCAAAGCCAATTTCGCGCAAAAGACTGCCAGAAGCCCACTCGTCCGCTTTACCGAGCTCTTCTTCTAGTGACTGCTGGGTCAGCTACCCATCTTCACCGCTCCCACTGTTGATGACAGCCCGTGTCTCAACATCCTGCCGGTGAACCAGATAGCCGTCTGTCGTTGTCATGCATGGTAACCCACCGTACAGGTCTGACGAAGCCCGATGTCTGCCTGCTCCGTCATCAGCAGCTCCTGCAGTCGACATGGCCAATTCACGCTTCGCCAGAGCAATTCTGCTGGATGCGAGCGAAACATCTTGCATCATCAGGGGCTATTTCTGCATTGACTTAACGAAAGCTTTCAATGCTGTAGATCGCCCACTACCTGTTGGTCCAACTGCCGCAATAGGGGCAGATGCTGCAGCTGCAAGTTGCAGAATAAAGACGTTTCTAAGGAGCTCTGGGGTTGGTACCACAACACCATCAGTGCTGAAGCCTCCTACCTGGCCGTTCGGACCTGTAGGAAACAGTGGAATACCATGAACCTCCTATGGGCCTGCTCTGTCCAGATTCGATTCGGCGCCTAGCTAAATTGTCTGCGGCATCGGCGCTGGTGGGCATTCTTGGACCCAACTCACCCATGCGAGTTTCGGAGCCGCCTGAGTTGTCGGCTTCAATTCAATCGAAGTAGACTCGCCATCTTGAGCCCCGGTGTCTTCATCTAGTCGCGGTGAGGGCGCTGTGTGTGAAACTGCAACTCGTACGTCGGGATACGAATGGAAGTAGCTCTAGCTTGCACCTAGCGTGGCTTGCGAGAGTTGTCCCCCGGCTGCACCTGGTCTCATGGCTCCTAACGCAAACAAATACCCTTCAAAGAGAGGCTGGCCTCGCGTCTTGTCCAGATGCGAACCAGCAAGATTTGCCAAGAACATTAAAAAGTACGCCTCAAGGGCATCCAAAGCGGCAGACAGCTCTGCAGGCTTAAGCTGCCGTGCCTAGTTTCCCTTGGAGGCAAACTGAAACCTTGTGGCGCCTTGCTTTGGAGCTTTCCCTGAGCTGCCATTGTTTTGCAGAGCCGACTAAGACACATGGGCAATGTCAGGTTCCTTGAGCAGCCAGTTGAGGACTGGGTGACTTTCAAGAACCGAGCCTAGGAGCGTGACTAAGCTATTCACGACCTATATCGGATGAAGTGCGAATGGCATGTGGCAAAATCGCTGCAAGAACAAGAAGATAGCCCCACCTCGTGACGTAGCCAGCTGCTTAAGAGCAGAGATCTTACCTTCGTTCACGTCAGACAGCATGCTAGCTCTATTCCCAACGGCTCTTTGTCTGCGCCTCCGCTGATCACCGCCTGGTGTGTGTTCTCCACACAGTGCAGCAGCTCTAGCTTCTGCTGTTGCCCAGGAATCAGCAGCAGCATTGCCTCCTATCTGCAGCCACTTCTGCGTTGTTATCTGGGTATGTATAACGTTCTCGTTGTCGACATCGCCT
>Ga0136560_1000710_pt1 | contig 16766 bp, 5 predicted proteins | sample AntRauMeHopE1497_FD_104925 | JGI IMG/M metagenome (GOLD analysis project Ga0136560, IMG submission 104925) | Saline lake microbial communities from Rauer Islands, Antarctica - Metagenome Hop E1 #497 | ecosystem: Environmental > Aquatic > Non-marine Saline and Alkaline > Saline | place... | reverse complement strand
CGCGGCCTCCTCCTCCGCCGCCGCCACGGCCCGCTGCCGCCGCCTGCGCAGCGCCTCGGCGCGCTGCCGCGCCCCGCTCGTCTTTGGCAGCCGCTCCGGCCGTTTCTGCGTGTCCATCGTCTTCCGGACGCGTCGCAGGCGCTTCACGATCCGATGATTCTCCTCCCACACCCCGTCCGCACGGCCGTGACGCCGCGGGAGGCGGTTGCGCGACAGGAGGAAGGCGCCCTCGGACGCCCAGGTCCACTCGCTGCCCGTCCAAACGCGCATTCGCGCCGCGTTTTTGGAGCCCTTGGCCCGGCCCACATCGCCCTGGCGCTTCGCGCCGTCGCGAAGCCGCCGAGCCAGGGCGCGGTTGGCCTCGTCGATACGCTCGAGCTCGGCGGCGGTGAACGTGGAGCGCCCGGCCGCCGAGTTGGACGGCGCCGCGCGCAGGATCGCGTCCGCTGTCGCGTCGGCGCGAAGAGCCGCCGCGGTCGGAATGAACGAGTCCGGCGGGACGCGGCGGACCTGGCGGGGCACCCCCGGCCTGCGCAGGATGTCGGTCGACGGCGCGTCCTCGACCACGACGCGGGTCGTGCCGCGGCGCCGGGACGAAAGCCTCGAGCGTGACGCCCCGCTCGCCATCGACGACGCCACGCTGGGGGCGTGAGGGGCGCGCAGCGCCCCTGTCCTGCCGCCGGCCGTGCGCCGGCCCGGGGAACCCTCGTCACCCGAGAACAAAAACGACCCCTGCGACCGCGGGGAGCCGCCCCGCGGCGAGAATTCGCCGCCCACAGTGACAGTGGCCTCCGCCACACGGTGTCTCAGCGCCACCCTGGGGCGGAACACGCCCGGGCCGGCTGAGCGCCCTTGCCCAGCAACCGCCCCGCCGCGTGCACGGCCAGCGGCGCGCGGGCCCTCGGCCCGGCCCCTGACGCCCTCCAGCCCCGCCTCCGGCGCGCTCCTCGCAGAGATGTCGCCGGGCCGGCGGCTGCTCAGAAGGCCGGGAAGCAAGGGGAGGCTGGGGCCTGGCACTCTCGGCGGTCCTCGAAGCACCGTCAGCGACGCGTCATACCCATCCACCCCGCGGGGCAGGCCCGTGCGAGAGTCGTACATATCTGCCTGGATTGCCGGGTGCGATCGATACGGGCGCAAAGCCCCTCGGTCCCCGGCGGGGCGGCCTGTGGCCGCCGCCTTGTGACCGGCTCGGAGCGCTCTGTCACGGGGCGGCCGCCCCCTCTCTCCTCGCGCCGCTACGCCACCCTTCGGCCCGCCGTGCGGCCCAGATTGAGCCCACACTTGTAAACGTACGACTGGGCCTCATCGTCGCGCCGGACAACTCGGCCGCGTGACCGGCAGTCGATTTTGAGGCTAGGCCCATGGCCGCCCCTGGGAACCCCTTCGCGGGCGCGCACGACGCGCGTCCCGGGGACCCATTTGCCGGCGCATCGGCGGCTGTGCCGTCGACTTCCGGAGGCGGGGCTGTGCAGCGCCCCGGGAACCCGTTCGGGCCGCAAGCTCAACCTGGGCCCGCTCCCGCCGCGGCCCTTGCTCCCGCTCGCCCTCTCCCTGGGTCGCCGCGGGATGCTGCCGGCGCGCGGCCGGGTTACCCATTTGGGGCGCCCGCAGGGGGCTCGTCGCCCGGAGGCGGAGCGGGGGCTGCGCGGACGCCGCCCCCCCTGTCGGCCCCGCGGGCCACCGGCGCCGCATCGCCCGGCGGGCGGTCCGGCCCGGCATTCCCCGTCGCCATGGCATCGCCAGCCGCTGGGGCGTCGCCCCACGCGTCGGCGGCGGGCAGGGCTGGACACTCGGCTCCCGGGGCCGCCGCCGGCCCGGCGCCATCCCAGCTCGAGGCAGCCGTCGCGATATCCCTACGGCTGCCCGCGGCGGGCGTGTACGGGGAGTGTGAGAAGATGGGCGGGCGTGGTTCGCTGTTCTTCGGAAAGTCACGGAAACAGCGTTTTTTCGTCGTCGACGCCGGCGAGGTTCGCTACTACTACACGGCCGAGGCCGCCAGGGCGGGGAGGCGGTGCCCCTGGGCGCCCGTCCCGGGGGGAAGGTACCCCCTGGAGGGTGCGGTCCTGGAGTCGGCGTCGGCGGAAGGGTGCGCCGCGGCGCTGACGCTCAAGAGCCCCGGCAAGCCAGACGAGACGTTTTTCTTCGGTTCGCCGGCCACGGCGCGCCTGTTCGAGGAGAGCGTGCGCAACACGACGCGCATGCTTGCCGAGACGGCGTCCCGAAACAGACCTTTCGGCCCCGCCGCCGCCGCGGTGGCGGCTGCGGCGGGGCTGCCGCCGGCAGGGACTACGGGCGCCGCGCCGCGCGGCCCGCAGCCGGGGAGCCCCGCTGCTGCAGCGCAGGCAGGCGGCCCGGGCCCCGCCGCCGCGCCGGCAGCGGCAGCGGCGCCCAGGCCACAGCCCGCGCCGGCCTACCCTCGCGTTGTTGCCGCCCCGCGCCTCGCATACCCCGTCGTGGCGGCCCCCGCGGCGGCAGGCGGCGCGGCCAGGTGGTGAGGAAGTCATAGTTTAGAGTGTTGGGCGGAACGGCGCGCCTGCCAATTCTGGCTTAACCTGCACGGCGGCTGCGCAAGCACACTTTGCGCCGTCCGTCCCGCGGTGGTGCGATCCGAGCCCCAGCCCAAGCCGAAACAAGCATGGCAGCATCAACGACAGCCGCGACCAAGAAGGTCCGCGCCGACGCGCCGGTCTTCACCGAGGGCGAGGCCGGCCTTGACGCGGCCTGGCTCGGCGGCGTGCTCGGCATCGACGACATTGAGTCCGCCAAGCTCGAGGACTTTGGCCCCAGTGGCGGCAGCGCGGGGCACATGCGGCGCATCGTCATCGCGCGCAAGGGCGGCGCCGAGGGCGGGCGCTTCCTCCTCAAGACCACGACCCCCGGCGGCGAGGGCGCGTCGAAGGCCCTCGGGACCTTTCGGGAGTCCCTCTTCTTCCAGGAGTTCGCGCCGGAGCTGCGCGGCATGCTGCGGCTGCCCGAGGTCCAGCTTGCCCACGCCAACGCGGACACCGGCTTCAAGGCCCTGATCATGGAGGACCTGACGGGGTGCATCGAGACGGGTCTCCTGTTCGGCCCGTTCTCGCCCCTGAACGCTGGCCGCGACCTCGAGGGGGCGGTCGAGAGGTCCGGCGGGGTGACCCCGGCCCGCGTTGCGGCCGCCACGGCGCTTGCGGGCGCGCGGCTGCACGCCAAGCACTGGGGCGACGCGTCCCTGACGGCCCGCAGCTGGCTGCGCGGCAGCCAGTGGGCGCTCGGCGAGGGGCGCGAGGCCTGGGAGGCGTCGCAGGGGCACGCCGCCGCGATGTGGACCAAGGCCAAGGGCGTGATCGCAGCCGGCGGGCAGCCGTGGTGGGATAGCCGCGTCGTCGACATCCTCGACGCGTCCTTCGCCAAGGTCTCCTGGGCCGATCAGGTGGCCCGGATGACGTCATCGCCATGGACGCTTGTGCACGGTGACTTCCACCCGGGCAACTTCATGTGGGATCCCAGCGCCACCGGGGCGGACAAGGCCGACCCGGCGGGGCGGTCGCTCGCCGAGCAGGCCGCCGACGACGTCGGGAGGCTCGTGGTCCTCGACATGGAGGTGGTCGGGGTGGGGTCGGGGCCGCAGGACCTGGGGCAGTACGCGGTGTCGCACGCCGACCCGGCGGCGCGCCGGGGCTTCGAGGACGACGTCGTGGCGCTCTACCACGCGGAGCTGGTGCGCTGCGGGGTGGACGGGTCGTCGTTCGGGCTGGAGGCGTGCCGGGAGGAGTACGTGCGTGGCGGGTCGGAGCGCTGGATGTGGCTTCTCGCGTACATCGCCGGAGTGTGCCCGGAGCCCCTGACCCACTTCCTGCACGACCAGGTCCTGGCATTCTGCCTGGACCACGGCGTGACGCCCGAGACGGTCGGCCAGCCGAGGTCGTGAGCGGGGCGTCGACCAGCCACAGCGTCGCCGCCGGGCGGTCGTCTTTCCAGCTCCGCTCCCGGCCCGTAAGCCTTGGTCGGGACTCTGGAGGCGGGGACGCTGCAACTGCCCAGGCGTTCATGCCCGTGCCATCAGTGACCGGCACGCAATCGACCCGCAACCCTGCAGCCGCGATCGCTTCGCACACTCGGCACGCACCGCCTCCGGCCGAAATGGCCGATGGTCGCGCCGAGCTTGAGGGCCTGCTCTCCGAGCTCATGATCACGGGTGCCGGGGCGCCGGCCAATCTGTCCGGCCCTGACCTCAAGGTGTTCCGGCAGCACGGTCGCATGTTCCGGCTGCTCGGCCTCTTGCCGGCAGCCGCGGACGAAGGTCTGGAGGACGCGTGGAAGACTCTGGTCGCCCTGCTTTTCGATGTCCGGGGCGTCCTGGCCGGCGCGGTGAGAGTGCGGCCGGGTTGCGGAACGGCCCTTGTGCACCCGGGAGCAGACCGCGCGACCACCCTCGGGCATCTGCCGCGTTGGTTTGCGCAGGACGAAGCATCGCTGACGGTGCGGATGGAGCTGGACCTGAGCGGGGTCCCAACCACGTCGCGCGTGAGCGTCGCCGAGCTTTGGACGACGCTGCTCCCGCTGGCTCTCTGGCTGCTCAGGCAGCTGGACGAGACAAGCACGTGCGCTCCCCTGCGGGCGGGAACGCGGCCCGGGCGCCACCGCGTCGTTGTTGGGCTTGCCGGCGCCGGCGGCTCCGGCAAGACGTGGCTCTCGTGCGTCCTGGTCCGGATTCTCGGTGCGCTGGTGGCGCTCCCGTCGGCCCTCACGGGCGTGTCTGGCCTGGGCGCTTCGGCGGCGCTGTTTGCGGCAGTCAGCATGGACGGGTATCACTACCCGAACTCGCGGCTCGACGCGACCCCCTGCCCGGCCGCCCTGCTGCCCGGCGGACCCGCACGGGCCGGTGGTGGCGTCGACACGGCCGCGGCCGGGGAAGGGGGCGGCGCGGAATCTTTGGCCGGCCCCGCCTCCCCGTCAGGCGAGACCCTGCGATCGATCAAGGGCGCCGTCGCGACGTTTGACGCGGCGGCCTTTGCCGCGGACCTCGCCGCCCTGCGTGGCGCGGCCGCGCCGGTGTCCCTGCCCGTCTATGACCGCTCGCGCCACGACCCGTCGCCCCGGGCTCTCGCCGTGCCGCCCTCCTGTCGCCTCATCCTCGTCGAGGGGCTCTACCTCCTCCACGGCGCCGGGGCGGAAGCCGCCGGCACGGAAACGCTGCCACCCGCCGGCTCCGCCGCCGACCCCGCCGACGCCTCCGACCCCTGCCCGCCCCCCGCGCCTGCCCGGACCCGGGCGCTGTGGGCAGCCGTCCACGCATCCCTTGACGCCGCCGTCCTCGTCGACGTCCCCGCGGCCCTCTGCCGGGCCCGCATCGTCCGCCGAAAGGCCGCCGCGGGCGTCAGGGCGAGCGACGCCGAGAGCCGGTACGACGCCGTCGACCGGCCGGTCCACTCGGCCGTGTCAGCCCGCTGGCGACACGCCGACGCCGTCCTTCGGTACGCCGGCGACGGCGGCCTGGCGTCGATCGGCGTGCGGGCGGAGGCCCCCGGTGGCGTCGAGCGGGCGCCGACCTGGCCGCGACCCGTCGGCACCGAGGGCGGCGGCGTCGGCGACGCCGGGGCAGGGGCCGCCCGCCCCGCGCCCCGCGGCCGGCTCTGCTTCCTGGGCCTTAACCCTGCCCTGCAGCGCACGGTGGTGATGCCTTCGGCGGCGGACCTGGGCGGGACGGGTGCCGGGCCGTGGCGCCGGGGCGGCGTGCACCGCGCTGTGAGGTGCGTTGTCGGGGTGGGCGGCAAGGGCCAGGCCGCCGCGGCCGCGGCCGCGCGGGTCACGGGGGCACGGGGGACTGTGTCCGTCGTGCAGCCGCTGGGCGGGCACGAGGGCGCGGCGCTGGCAGAGGCGCAGCGGGAGACCCCGGGCGCGCCGCCGTCCGCGCTCCGGCCGCTTACCTGGGCGCTCACCGCGCCCGGCGCGCGCACGCGGACCTGCATCACGCTGGTGGACGCGTCCGGGGCCGGCCCGGCCTCCGAGGCGGTGACGGAGATCATCGAGCCGTCGGAGCCACTCTCCGGTGATGACGTCAGCGGCATCGCAGACCTCGCCCTCGCCGCGATCGACGGCAGAGCCGAATCCGGCAGAGCCGAATCAGGCAGAGCCCCGCCGGCCCTGCTCGGGCTCGGCCTGATGGGCACGGTGCCGCCGGGGTGCGAGGGCGTGTATGCGGACGCGGCGGCGGCGGCGGCTGCTCTGCGCCTCCCGGGCGGCAGCACGCTCGGCGGCCTGACGGACGGGTCGCCCCCCGTCCTGCTGGACGGCTACAAGGGGGAGGGCGTGCTGCGGGCGCTGCGGGGGGGCGGCGTGCACGCGCTCAAGGTGAACGCTGACGAGCTGCTGGCCCTCGCTGCCGAGGCCGGGGCGGGCGCCGGGGACGGTGATAGCGGTGGCGGTGACGGTGCCGGTGCCGGTGCCAGTGGCAGTGACAGCGGCGGTGACGGTGGCGGCATCGCGGCGGCGGCCCAGGCCCTTCCGGCCGATGGGCCCGGTCGGCTCGAGGCAGTGGAGCGGTGCGCGACGGCGTGTCACGCCGCGTTCGGGGTCCGGATCGTCGCCGTCACGGACGGGCCGAGCGACGCGCTGCTATTCGATTTCCGGCGCGCGGCAGCGCTCAGCGGCGGCCTGCTTGAAGCCGGCCTCGCGCGCCAGCGCGACGAAAACAACGGCAGCAACGACGACGACGGCGACGATGACGGACTATGCCGCAGCGACGGCGCGCCGCTGCGCCCCCTGACCCCGACTTCGGGCGGGCGCCGCCCCTCGGCCGCCGTGGCAGCCCTCGCCGCGAGGCACAGACTCGCCGTTTCTTCCCGCTCACCCGGCAGCCCGCGCTCCGCGCCCGCGTCCCCCGGCTCCCGCCGCGCCACCAGGCCCGCGCCAGAGGACGGGCCGGTCGCCGGCCGCGCCGGCGGGGCCCTTGTTGCAACCCACTCCTTCCGCCTGCCCGCCTTGCCGTACCTCCCTTGCCTCGCGGCGCTGCAGAGCCCCATCGGGGCCGGGGACGCGTGCGCGGGCGTGTTCCTGCGCATGCTGGCAGACGGCGTGCCGCCCGCTGACGCGTTTGCGCACGGCCTGGCGGCGGCGTCGGCCTCTTGCGAACACCTTGAGAATGCACGTTTCGACCCCGAGGACGTCGCGGAACGCGTCCTCCCCAGCGTGTCCATGACCACGTGGCTGGAGGCGGGCGTCGGAGCCCAGTCGCTCGCGGGTTCGCTCTGACCTCGGAGACCCCAGCCGCGCTGCCTGGCCAATACGTGGCCGCCGCAGGCAGCAACGCGGAGCGCCAGGCGGAGGGGGAGGACCCGGACACGCTCCGTCATCCGAGCGGCGGTTTGTGATTTGCGTGACGACGCGATGCTGCGCGCACGCAGCGTGCGTGGCTGCGGGAGCGACGTCATGGCAGGTCGGAACAACGGGCAGCGATCGAGCCCGCCACACACACGGCACATTCGTTGCACGCCGACACGGCAGGTCGTGACTTGCCGCCCCCCGACAGCCTGCGGCCGGGGTGTGGGGCCGCCTCGGGCCCCGACACCGGTTATGACCACAGCGCTGACGCAGCGGGCGCCGAGCCCGCGCCCGCTGTCCACCCTCCCCGGGCATGCACGGCAATGCGCGCTGGCGTCAGAGCTCCTCCCTGTCGGGGTGCGGGGGCGGCGGCGCGCCCTCCCGGGCGCTGCTGTGCACCGGCCGGAGAGAGATTGTGGGGACGACGATGCCGCGCGCGCAGGTCTCGAGGACGGCGTTGACGCACGTGTGGGAGAGCCGGCTCGCGCCCGTGCCGGTTCCGCCGTCGCCGCCGCCGCCGCCGGCCGGGGGAGCGATGCTGGGCGTGGCGGAGAGATGCCGCCGCTGCTCCTCGGTCAGCGCGTTTTCGTGCTCCTCCCGCTCCAAGAGCAGGTGCTCGGCGATGAGCTTGGGGTACGGGAAGCACATGGGCCCGCCCTGGGCGCAGAGGAGGCTCTCGGTGCCGTCGACGCAGACTTTCGCGGCGAGCGTCTCGGCCTCGTGGAAGCACGCGTGGCTCGTGACGCCCGTGGCGTCGCAGACGGCGCACATGCGGGGAAGAGGCGGTGACGTGGCGTCGTCCCGGTGGGCGAGGACATGCTTGAGGTGGTGCGTCGCCACGCGCAGCGACGTCACCGCCGGGTCCTCGCCCTCGGCCGCCTTCATGGCCGTGTGCTGCTCCTCGGACATGGGAGGCACGTGCGCGAAGTGGCCGGGGGGGTGCGCGACCTCCTCGCGGGAGATGGAGCCGTCAGCGATGCGCTGGCGCCGCATCTGATCCAGCATAAGGTGCTCGTGGCACCACGTGTGGGGCAACTGCATGCACAGCACGTCGTCGTGGGTGAGGCCTCCCTGCTCGAAGTGCTTGGAGATGTTCTTGAAATCGCACTTGGCGTCGCACCACGCCTTGGGGTCCTGGGCGTAGTTGGCCGCGGCCGCGGCCTTGAGCTCCTCCGCCGACATGCCTTCCGCGCAAACGCTCGCGCGGACCGACTCCAGCGCCGCCACGCATGACGGGGACGGCGCGCCCTCGTGGCACTCGAAGCACTGCCTCAGGGCGGGCGCGTTCAGCTTGACATCGGGCGACACCGGCATCCAGCCCGTGACGTCCCAGCTGCGCGGGGCGGACGGAGAAAGGTGTAACAGATGCTGTGGCTCAGCGTGGTCGAGGCAGGACGCGCTAGCGCCAGCCCGGGAGGGCGCTGTGTTGCGGTGGGCGCCGCGCCACGTGTGGGCAACCGGGCAGCGTGGGCTGTGGCAACCGGCCTCGTGGCTCGGCAGGCTCCGCCCGCGCCCCGCAAACGGCGGTGTCCGCGACCTTCGCGACACCCGCCAGTGCCGAGGGCGCGCGGGGAGGCGCCCAGCGGCGGGTGCGGGCCTGAGAGACCCGAAAGCGGCTCACACAGCGTTCCCGTCGACGGCCGTGATCCGGCCGTCACCGTGGAACTTGAGCACCGGCTCCGCGAAGGCGGCAGCCGCGATGAGAACGGCCGCATACACGGCGCGGGGCGCCATGGTATGCGAGATCGGGAGTGGCACCGCAGCCTCGGCGCCGTTGGAAAATCTGCCAGCGGTTGTTGTCGCTCGGCTCAGTGTGCGGACCGAAGTGACGCCCCGGCGCCCGCGCTTGCTTCGCCCACGGTTTAATATGTACCTTTCGTGAGCTACTCTGGGCGCGATTCCGGGTCCTGATGCCGGCTACGGCCTGGCGGGCGCCTGGTGACCCGTGCCCCGATGGCTCCGCGACGCACCCCTTGTTACGGGCCCGGTGCGGGACGCCCGCTCGCGCCAGATACGTGTGCGTCCGCTCATTTTCGAGCTGCCGCCCTGCTTTTCGCGGCGGGTCGGCCTTGGGTCGCGCGGGGTCGCGCTCGACCGACGACCATCCCGGACCGTCACGTGCCGCGGCAAGAACGAGGGGAGAGGTGGCGGGGTGGCGTGCGGAGCTGACGCACCGGGGCAACGAGCCGCTGGGCGCGAGAGGCCGGAACGTGGGCCGCGGCGCCGCCGCGACGAGGCTGCCCGGCGACCATGCAGACGACGACCTGCCCGACCCTGCCAGCCTGCATGAACCTGCATGGTAAACCAGCTCCCGCGCCCGCCGGCGCCCGCACTCGTGCCGAGGCCGGCTGCCGACAGCAAGGCAGCTCATGCCGTTGCTGGCGCGGGGCCGAGCGGCCGCCCCGCCGCGCCGCCGCGCCATCCCTCGCGGAGCAGGCGCCGCCTCTGGCATGGCCGGCTGGTGTGAGGCTGCGTGGCCGCGGTAGGAGGGCCCGGGGCGTTGCAGAGCTTGCCGGCGCCCAAGCCCGGAGCTGCCCCAAGCCCCGGTCCTGCACGCCCGTGACCCCTGGTTGCCCGGCCCGCCACTTCCTGGACTGCATCGGTGCTGTCCGGGGTCCGGAGTCTCGCGACCGTCCGAGCAGAGTAGTCGTTAAGCGCGGCAGCCGTTGCGCTCCCCCGCCGCCCCGCAACGCGCCGTCGGCCCAGGCCTGAGCGCACCCGGGTGCTATGGAGGAATCAAAGACCGCCGAGGACACGGCTGCTGGCACCAAGCCGGTAACCGCCGCGGAAACGGCCAAGGCCGCCAAAGCCGCCGCTAAGGCCGAGAAGGCCGCTGCCAAGGCCGAGGAGAAGGCACGCAAGGCCGCCGAGAAGGAGGCTGCGCGCCACGAGAAGGACCTGGCGAAGGAGCGGAAGGCGGCGTTCAAGGACTGGGCGCGGGGGCTCAAGTCCAAGGCGCCCGAGGACCTCGAGCGCGCGGCCCTCGCGTGCCGGCACCGCGGCTTCATGGTCGAGGGCGGCGGCATCGACGCCGTCGTCCGCCTTCTCGCGGCCAAGGACCCGGCGGCGTCCGCCGTGGCGGTGCGGGCTCTGGCGCAGTTCCTGGACCCGGCCGAGCGCGCCGTGTGCGAACCCGGGGCGTGGCGCCGGGACGCCCCCGGCCCCCGGGCGCGCGCGGACGCCCTCGCGGTGCTCCGCGCGTCGGCCGCCCTCGGCCGCTGGGAGGGCGCGGCAGCCCTCGCCGCCCGATTCCGGGACCCGGACACCGCCGTCGCCGCCGCCGCCGTCCGCGCGTTCGCGGCGCTCTGGACCGCCGTCGCCGCCCTCCCCGGCGGGCACAGGGAGCGCCTCCCCGGCCTCCGCGCCCTGGCGTCCGGCGGGGCGGCCGTCGCCGCGCTCGCTGACCTCCTCGTCGACTACGGGCAGAGCCAGGAGGCGCCGGCAGAGCACGCCGACGCCGCAGGCGCGGCGGGCGTGGCCGTCCCGGGGCCGGGCCTGGCTGCCGAGGCGCTCCGGGCCGTCAGGGCGGTGACGGCGGAGGCGGTCTCGGGCGCCGCCGCGCCGGCGCTGCCGTGGGTGGAGGCGTCGACGTCGGGCGCCGACGTCCGCGCGGCGGTGGTGGCGTCGGCGGTTTCGGCAGTGCGTCGCGCCGCCGAGGAGGCGGCGCGCCGTCGCGTCTTCGAGCGGGCCCGTGACGGGGGGGCCCCGCTGGGTGGCGGGTCGCTGGGGGCCCTCATGCAGCCGTCGTCGCTGGTCCGGTCCACCGCGGACCCCGAGGGGGGCCCCCCGGCCGATCTCATGGCCGACCGGTACCTCGTGGGCCCGTCCGTCGTGACGGCGGAGGCGTCGTCGATGGCGTCGGCTTCGCTCGGCGGCGCGGGGTGGGGGGGCGACGCCGCGTCGCTCGCCGACGACGGGGAGTCGCTCGCCGACACGGAGGGCGCGGGAGGGGGCGAGCAAGCCGCCGACGGGACCGCCGCCGCCGCCGCCGCCGCAGCCACCGTGGGGGGCCCCCTGTCCGAGGAGGAGCTGTCGGCGGCAGCCGCGGGCCGCCTCGCCCGGCCCGCGGACCTCGACAACGCCGAGCTCTGCGGCTCCCTCCTGGAGCTCTGCCGCCAGGCTCTGCCCGCCGACGTCGCGGCCCGGCTGCGCGGGGACCCGCTCGCCGCCGCGTCTTCCCTCGCCCCGCACCACCCTCTCCGCGGCCCCGTGGCCGCCGCCCTCGCCTCCGCCGGGGGCCTCCCCCACCAGGCGGCGACGCTCCGCGCCGCGGCGGCCGCGCGCCCCGGCCGGAGGCTCCCCTGCGTCGACGTCTTCGACGCTCTGCTGCTCTGCGCCCGCCACAGCCCGGCGGCGTCGCCCCAGCCGGACGGGGCCGAGCCCGGCACCCTTGCCGCCCTGCGCCGCGAGGCCGCGGCGGCGTCGGCGGCGTGCCGACGCCTCGCCGCGGGCGTCGTCCGTGACCTAACCTGGTCCGACGCCCTGAGGCGGCGGCTCCTCCGCGCGGGGGCCCTGCCCGCCATGGCGTCGGGCGTGGAGGCGCTGGCGCTCGACGCCGCCGCCGGCCTTCGTGCCGCCGCGCAGAGCCGCGCGGGCGGGGTGAGCGCCGCGGCCGAGGCGGGGCGCCGCCTCGCGGCCTGGCGTGACGGGGCGGTGACGGTGGAGGCGGCGCCCGCAGCGGCGGGGTCCGCCGAGGAGGAGGAGGAGGCGGCGGAGGGGGCGGAGGCGGGCGGCGACGCCGTGGCTGGTGCTATGGGCGGCTCGCCGGGCCCGGCGACCTCGGCCGAGGCCGCCTCCCTGGCCCGGCGTGACGCCGTCAGGGCTGCGGCCATCGCCCTGGGGTTCGAGGGAGGAGCCTGGCCGGAGTCACTGCAGGACGGGGAGGCCGAGGAGGACGAGGAGGCCGGGGCACCGGCGTCGGCGGCGGGAGGTGTCGGCGCATCGGCGGGCCTGACCCGGGCGGTGCGGCACGGGCCGCCGACGAGCCCGGGCGCGGCCGCGGAGCTGGAGGGCGAAACCGCGCACCGGCTCTCGTGCTCGGCGGTGGTCGACGCGTGCGGGGCGCTGGGCTGGCTGCTGTCGTCGAGCGATGTCGTGGCACTCGCCGCGTCCGAGGCGGAGGGGGAGGACGCCGCCAGGGCGGCGGCGAGGCTTGCCGAGGCCGAAGCCGAGGCGGCGGAGCGACGGGCCGAGGAGGAGGCGGCGGCGGAGGCCGAGGCGGCGGGCAAGGCGCACCGCCCGAGGCGGCGGAGCCCCGAGGAGGCGGAGGAGGCCGCGGCGGCCGTTGCGGCGGCCGCGGCGGGGGCGGCTGGGGCGGCGAGGGAGCAGGCAGAGGCGGCCGCCGACGCCCCCGCGGCCGTCACGGCGTCGGCCCGACGGCTGGCACAGGCGCTGTCGTCCTTCCTGGCTCTGCCGGGGTCGTCCCCCGCTGCCGTGAGGTCGTCAATGGCTGTCCTCCGCCGGATGGCGTGGGGCGCGGCGGGCGACGGCGGGGCCATCGCGGCCGGGCCGACTTCGGCGTACCGTGACGGCGCGCTCGCCGGGGCCCGTGAGGCCGCGTGCGGCTCTGCTCTGGCGGCTCTGCTCGCGGATCCCGGGAGCGTGGCTCCGGTGGACGAGGCCGGGACGACGTCGCTGCGGGACGAGGTGGAACGGACACTTCACCTCCTCTTCCTGGAGCCGGTGAGAGCCGGCGGCCGCGGCGCGAGCGTCGGCGGCGGCGGCGAGGATGACGACGGGCCCGACCCCTGGCAGGAGGCGGCCGAGGCAGGGGCCGCGTGGCTTGCGGGGGGGAAGAGGCCGGGTGAAGCCGCGGCGGCCTCCCGGCCCGTGGGGTACGGGCCCGGGGCCGCGACTGCGGCCGTGGGCGGCCCCGTGCTGGCTACCGGGGACGACGACGCGATCAGTGCGGCGGAGGGGGCGGTGGCGGGGCCGTCGGAGGGCGGGTGCGGCACGGCCTGCGGCCTGGCGGGCGGCGCGATGACGCCGACGCCGTCGACACAGCCGACGACTGCGGGCGGGGGGTGGTGGGCCGGGTGCGGAGCGCTCGTGTGCGCCGAGGGGGCGCTGTCTGCGGCCGCCGGGGGCGGAGTTGGGGGCGGGGACGGGCTGGAGGAGGCGGAGGCGGAGGCGGAGTCTGTCTTCTCCCGGCTCGAGGCTGCGGCTGCGGCGGCCGCGGCCGAGGAGGCGGGATCGGACGGCAAGAAGAAGGACGCCAAGGGCGGCAAGAAGGCCGACGCCAAGGCGGGCAAGAAGGGCGGCAAGAAGGACGCCAAGGGCGGGGCCGCGGACGACGCCGAGGCAGCGGCCGAGGCCGAGGCCGCCGCCCGTGCCGCCGTCGTCGCCGACGCCCTCGCGGCCCGCGCCTGGCGCTCCGGCGGTTTCGCCGCCCCCGCGCGGCCCTCTGGAATGGACGCCGACGCCGCAGCGGCGGACGAGGGGCCGGGCCGCGGCTGCTTCCGCCCCGCCGCCGGCCCGTGGCTCTGCCCCGCCGACGTCTCCCGGCTGACCGGCGCGACAGCCCCCGTCGGCTCTGCCGCGGCGGCCCTGTCGCCGGAGCTCCGCTGGCGTCGCTCCGTCGCCGGCATCGTTCGCCGCGCAGCCTGGGCCGTCGTCACGGCATCCACCGCTCCCGGGCCTGGCTCTGCCCTCGCCGCGCCGGCCGGCTCTGCCCTTTCCCACCCGCTGGTGACGTCGTGCCGGCTCCCCGGAGCGCCCGCCTTCCCTGCCCCACGAAAGCCGTCGGGCGAGGAGGAGGAGGAGGAGGACGACGACGACGCCGGAGGGGCGGCCGCTGCGGAGCCAGCCCCGGCGGCTCTGCCGGCGTTCGCGGGTGGGGCGTGCCTGGACGTCGGCGCGTGGGTGACGGCCCGTCTCTCGGCCGCGGAGGCCGCGCTGGCCGCCGCGCTGGAGGCGGCAGGGGCCGGCGGGGCGGACGACGGCGGTGACGACGGCGCCGCTGCCGCTGCCGAGCCGGCGCCCGCTCCGTCGTCGAGGGCTGCGGCGGCGGTTTCGGTGGTCGACTGCCTGGTGAGCGCCGCCGCGTCGCTCGCCGCGCCGTCGCTCTCGTGGGAGTCTGACGTCATCTTCCCCCTCGCCGCGGAGGCGGCCGCCCGCGTGACCGCCGCGGCGGCGGCGAGGGCCGAGGCGGCCGAGGCCACGCGGGCTGCAGCGGCCGAGGCGGCGGCAGTGGCCGAGGCGGAGGACGCGGCGGCCGCGGCGGGCGGCAAGGGTGGCAAGAAGAAGGACGCCAAGGGCGGCAAGAAGGCAGACGCCAAGGCGGGCAAGAAGGGCGGCAAGAAGGACGCCAAGGGCGGGGCCGCGGACGATGACGACGACCAGGCGCGGGCTCTGCCGGCGAGGATGGTCGGCTCTGCCGTCGAGTCGCTCATGGCTGCCGCGGAGGCGGACCGGTCATGGCCGGCGGGGCGGGCCGCCGCTGCCGCCGCCTGGGGCTGTGAGGTGGACGGTGCGGCGCCCGCCGGGGCGGGGGAGGCGGAGGCGGGCGCCGCCGCCGCCGCGTCGTCGTCGGCCCCGGCCCCCTCGCCGTCCAAGGGCGGGGCCAAGAAGGCCGGCGGGAAGGCCGCCGCGGCCGCGGCAGCCGCGGCCGAGGAGGAGGCCGCCGCGGCCGCCGCCGCCGCCCCCGCCATCCCGGCCGCACTGGAGCCCTCGGGCCCGTGCCGCCCCCCCTCGGGCGCGGCCGTGGGCCCGGGTCCCCCCGGGCGCGCCGCCCGGGCGTCCGAGGACGACTCGGCGCTCCGCGGGGCGCGCCTCCTGTGCCTCCTCCTCGCCACCGCATCGCCGGGCGCGCCGGGCCCCCACGGCGCCGGCTCTGCCGGGGCGTCGCTCGCGTCGCTCGGCCTCCTCCCCGCCGCGGCGGCGGCGGTCGTCCGCGCCGCGTCGCTCGCGCACGCCGGGGCCCCCGACGGCTGCCCCGACGTCGTCATGGAGACCTGCGCGGCGGCTCTGCAGGCGCTGACGTCGGCGGCGAGGACGTCGGCGGCTGCGGTCGCGTGCCTGTCGGAGCAGGGCGCGGCCGTCGCCGAGGCGGTTTCGCGGCTCGCGCTGCACCGCGGGCCCGGCCCGCTGCTCGCCGCTGCCGCGCACCCGCACGCGCGCGCCGCGGGGGTGTCGGGCGGCGTGCGCGACGCGTCGGTGGTCGACGTGGCCCTGCTCGCGACGGCTCTCGCAACGGCTCTCTGCGACGCCGCGGTATCGATGCGCGTCGTGACCGCGGCCCCTCCGGCGGGCGTTGCGGCGGGCGCGGAGGCCGGGGACGGCGACGACACCGATGCCGAGGCGGCAGAAGAGGCCGTCGCGGAGACGACAGACCCGCTGAGGCTGGAGGCGGCCCCCGCCGGGCCCCGCGCCGACGGCTGGAGCCCCGCCGGTCGCGTCGCGATGGCGCTCTGCTCCCGCTGCGGGGAGGTGGCCGACGCGGCGGCGGACGCGGCGGCGGCGGCGGCGGCGTCGCTCGGCCTCTCGGCCCGCCGCACATCGCTGCTGCGGCTGCTAGCGTCGATGCTCCGGGTGCCGGGTGCGCTCGAGGGCGCGGCTTCGCGCTCGCTCGCCCCGCTCGACGCGGCGTGGCGGGAGGCCGCCGCGGTGGAGGCCGCTGCGGCGAGGGCGGAGCTGGAGGAGGCGGAGGAGGGGGCGAGGGAGGCGGCCGAGGCCGCGGAGAAGGCCGCCGAGGGGGCGGAGGGCGACGCGGCGAGGGAGGCGGCCGGGGCGGCGGAGGGGCGGCGGGCCGCAGCGCTGACCCGGGCATCCGCTCTGCTGCTGGCTCTGCCGAGGGAGGCCGAGGCGGCGGCGGCGGCTGCGGAGGCGTCGTATCCGCTGCTCGGCGCGCTCCTCAACGCCGCGGTGGTGGCCGCGGCGTCGGGCTCTGCCGACCCTGCCGGGGCGTCGGGCGGGGAGGACGACGGAGAGGAGGAGGAGGAGGAGGAGGCCACGGCGGGCGGCGGCGAGGCGCCGGGCGGGGGACAGGGCTTCCCGTCGGCGCTTGCGGTCTCGGCATGGTTCGGCCACGCGGCTTGCGGGACGGGGCGGGCGCCGCGGCTGCCGGGCGTGTCGCCGCGCAGCGTCGGGGTGCGTCGTGACGGGGGCTCCGTCGAAGCCCGCGCGGCAGGGGAGGCCGAGGCCGAGGCCGCCGCGGCGTCGGCATCCAAGGGCAGACCCGCCAAGTCGCCGAAGAAGGGCGGCGGCAAGGGCGGGAGGGGCGGGGCCGAGGCAGACGAGGCGCCGGCTGGGCCGCCGCCGCTGAGCGACGCGGCGACGCTCGCGTCCCCGCACGTCGAGGCGTGGGAACGGGAGTGGTGGTCTCCCGCGGCGCTGGCGCCCGCCGAGGAGGACGAGGACGCAGCGGCCGCGGCGGGCGGCAAGGGTGGCAAGAAGAAGGACGCCAAGGGCGGCAAGAAGGCAGACGCCAAGGCGGGCAAGAAGGGCGGCAAGACGGACGCCAAGGGCGG
>Ga0136560_1000709_pt1 | contig 16778 bp, 5 predicted proteins | sample AntRauMeHopE1497_FD_104925 | JGI IMG/M metagenome (GOLD analysis project Ga0136560, IMG submission 104925) | Saline lake microbial communities from Rauer Islands, Antarctica - Metagenome Hop E1 #497 | ecosystem: Environmental > Aquatic > Non-marine Saline and Alkaline > Saline | place... | reverse complement strand
CTCCTCCTCTTCCTCCTCCAGGATCGTCAGCGCAGCCGTGCCCGCAGCCTTCTGGCCCCGCCCCGGCCCCGCGTCCATCGCTCGGAGGGCCGCCCCCACCGCCCCCGACGCCCTCCTCAGGCCCGACAGGTCCCCGAGCCCGCGGCCCCGGCGCGAAACCGCCGCGGGGGCGCTGTCCGCCGACCCCTGGGAGAGGCTCGGCGGGCCACGGCCGAGCGGGGAGGCCGAGGCCGAGGCCCGTGACGCCTGGGAGGGCGGGGGCCCTGCCTCGATGAGCGCCGCGTCCTCGGGCAGGCCGGCGTGCAGAACGCCTCGCCTGGCCAGGGCCCTGCAGCGGTTGACGTCGGCGCCGCTCGCGGCCAGGTCCGCCGCGGCGTCCTCGGCCGCGGCGCCCTCCGCCGCCAGCCCTTCGTGGCTCGCCGCCACCACCCGGGCGAAGGGGACCCCCGCCGGGGTCAGCGAGAACACGTACGGGCTCCCACGGTGCCGCACCAGGCCCTTCCCCTCCAGGGAGCGGGTGCTAGACATGCCCGAGTACTGGTGGAACGCTCCCGACCCGCGGGGGCCTCGCCCCTCCGTCATCGACACGCGGGAGAATGGGGCCGCCAGCGCCGCCAGCCGCTCCCGCGGCACGTGCGGCTCTGCCGAGGAGGGGAAGTCGCCCCAGCCGGACCCCTCGGCGCAGTGGTGCAGAGCCAGCAGGACGGCGTAGGCGGCAGAGCGGAACTCGAGGCGGTACTTGAAGTTAGGGACACCGCAGGCGAGGCCGGCCGCCTCGGAGACAGACGCGAAACGGGCCTCGAAGGCGACCACTCGGCGAGCGAGGGCGAGGGGGCCGGGGGGCACCCAGCCGGCGTCGCCGGGCGGCCGACGCGCCGGGAGCGGCGCCGGTCGTCGCCGGCGTCTCGGGGAGGTGCCCCCCGGGGTCGTCCCGGCAGAGCCCGCGGTGAGGGACGGGGAGGTGACGTCAGACAGCGAGGTGGACGGCGGGGGGCGGGCGGGCGGGCGCGGGGGCACCCTGCCGCCCGCGAGAGCGACGCTGCGCCGCCCCCTCGAGACGGTCCCGGCAGCTGCCGCCGAGGAGGAGGAGGAGGAGGAGGAGGAGGGCGCAGCGGCCAGCCCGAACCCGCCGCTGCCGGGGGGAGCCGCAGCCGAGGACGACGAGGACGGCGACGCGGCGGCGGCCGGGCGCGGGGCACGGGCGGGGGAGTTGCCGGTCAGCGCCGCTTGCTCCAGTGACTCCAGGATCCCCTCCTGCAGAGCCGACTGCCACGCGTCGTCGTCGTCGTCGTCGTCGTCCTCCCTGAGCCCGTCGTCTCCGCCGCCGAAGTCGTCCATGCGACGCCGCGCGGCACTGACGAGCCGCCGCCGCCACTGCTCCGACGGGCCGCCCGGCGACGCCTGCCCCGCCTCGCCGCCGCCGAACCCCGCCCCGTGGGCGCCGTACGCGGGCGACCCCGCCACCGAGTGCCCCTGGGACAGAGCTTCGAGCATCGCAAGGCCGCCGGACGGGGACGACGGCGCCGCCCCCTGCGACGCGCGGCCGAACGACCCCGACCGGACCAGCTCCCGCATCCGGCTGCCCTGAGCCGGGCCCACGGCCTCGGCATCGTCCGCGACCCTGGCCCGCTGCGCCCCGGGGCGCGCGATGGACGAGCTCGAGCTGCGGGAACGCTTCCGCGCGCCGGCGGGCGCGTTGGCGGCTCCCACCGCCGCACGGGTGGCCGCGGTGGCCCCACGGCCCCCGCTGCTCCCGCCCCGTCGCGGAATAGCGCCTCGCTGCACCGGTGAGCCCGGGCCGGCGGCGCCGCGGGGCCCGGGCGGCATGAGCGGCAGTTGCCCGTCCCCGAAAACGCCCCTGGACCTCAGGAACACCGCCGCCTTGTATGCAGCGTACCGTGACACCATGGGAAGCGATTCGGCGTCAGCCATGGAGCGCACAGACACGCGCGTCCCCGCCGTGGAGATCCCCCGGCGGATTGACAGGGCGGCATCCCTCAGCTCCCTCAGGCCCTCGGCGCGGAACAGGTCCTGCAGGTGGTGTGCGACTGTGCTGTTCGAGACGCCCCCGGACATGGCCGGGGTGTGCGCGGCCGCGTGCGGGTCAGCGGGGCCTCAGCCCTGCCCCGTCCCGGGCTTGCGGCACTCTCGGATGGAAGAGTGGACATCGCTGGGCACGGCCCTGTACGCCCTGTATGTCGTCTTGACGACGGTGCTCTTCATCGCTGGGGGTGAGCCCGGCCGAAGCCGTGCGCCGAGATTCGGAGCCCCCTCACCGCCCATGCCGGCCCCTTATCTTCTGCCGCGTCCCTCGTCCGCGCAGCGTGGGTCGGGCTCTGGTACGGGATCGTAGGACGGGTCAAGACGCTCCGCTACATCTTCATGGGTGAGGAGGAGGCGCCAAAGAAGGGTCGCAAGGCCTCGAGACGGCGGGACGACTGACCGGCGCGCGCCCATTCCGTCGGTTTGCGATTGGAAGCAGTGACTGTTGTGGCCGGGTGATGCGGGCGCGGCGCGGCGCAGGGATGCAAAAACACGAAACGAATCTCGCTCTCGGCTCCGGGCGCTCACACGTACGGGTTTCTGTTCTTGTAGGGAAGGGTCGACGTCAGGTGGCGCTCCCTGTCCTTGCGCGCCTGCTCCGCGCCGTCGTGCACGACGATGTGCGGGCCCACGGTCTCCTCGTCGTCGTCCGGGAGGTCCGGCAGCGCCGCCCGCTCGGCCATGCGCCGCTTCTCGCGCTCCACCATGGCCGTGAGGCTGCGCTTCGAGTGCACGTGCCGGGCAGACGACGCCGAGGACAGCATCGAGTCGGCGACGCTCGCCGCGTCGTCCGACGGCCGGCCCGCCCCCGCCGCGCCCCCAGCCGCCAGGTCGAGCCCATTCCCCGGGCCGGACACGCCGGCGTCCCGCCGCTTCCGCCGCCTCAGCCTCCGTCGCGCGGGCCTCGCCGCCGCCGCCGCCTCGCCGTCCTCCTCCTTCCCCTCCTCCTCCCCCGCGCCCGCCGCCGGCCCCCCGGGCCCCTCCGTCCCCTCCTCCACCCACTCCCAACCCTCCCCCGCCGACGCCTCCTCCCCCTCCTCCCCGTCCGCCCCCTCCTCCTCCACCCACTCGTACTCGTACCGCGCCCTGGCCCGCTTCGACGCCTCCTTGTGGTCCCGCTCCCGCCGACCCCGCTCCGCCTCCAGCGCCTCCATCCGGCTCCGCACCACCTCCAGCGCCGCCCGCACCTCCACGTCCCCAAGGTACTCGTCAAGGTCAAGCCCCTCGGCGAAGGCGAGCAGGTCGTCCGCCTCGGCGTCGTCCGCCTCCTCCTTCTCGCCCGCGGTCATCGCCCACGCCGGCTTGGACGCGCCGCCGCCCTTGCCGCCCTTGGCCGGACCCGCGGCGTCGCCGGCCGGGGCCGAGCGGATCGTCGAGCGCTGGTCCTTCTGCTTGGACTTGAAGCGCTGCTTCTTGGCCTCGGCCTCGGCCTCCAGCCTGAGCTTCTCGGCCTCGAGCTCCTTCTGCTGCGCCGCGAACTCCTTGAGCCAGGCGCGGTGCTTCTGGAACACGCTCGGCTCCTTGGAGCGGTTCTGCTTGACCAGCGCCTTGGACATGGCCCGGCGCCCGTCCGCGTCCGGATCGTGGCCCGTCGGGTTGACCCGCTCGGGCTTGAGCCCGGCACGGAAGTTGGCGCTCGGTGAAGGGCCGCCGATGCCGGCGCCGCCGGCGCCACCGCCTCCCGTCGGCCGCTGGCACAGCATCACGCCCTTGTACTGCCCGATCGAGGTAGGGCCAGCAGCAGCTGCCGCAGCGCCGCCCCCGCCGCCCCCTCCGAACGACGACCCGCCCGCGGAGGGGCGCTCCGCCATCATAACGCCTTTCATGCCGTCCATGGCGTCAACCGCTCGCAAACGGCCGCGCTGGCCGGCTCTGCGGGCCTTTTGCTCGGATCAGCCCCCACAAGCAGGGCCTGGTGCGGTCGGACGAACCCGGCGGTGGCGGACGGCGCGGACCGGGATGGCGCGCGAGAGCCGCAGCAACCCCAGCCCCCGGCTCTACCGGCTCGGGAATGGCTGTGTGCGGCTCCCCCGGCCCGCGCCCGCGCGCTCGGCACTCCCTCCCCGGAAGAGCGCCTGCTGCGCGAGTTGCTGGAATGGCTGCGGCCTCTGCGACGCCGGATGCGGCCGTGCTCGAGTCGAAGCTGTCGCTCACCAAGGCGCACATGCGCATCGTCGGGAAAAAGGCCGCCGTCGCCGCTGCTCTGACCGCGGCCGTGGAGGGGACCGGGGCGCTCGCCGACGGCGTCAGTGCCGACGTGGGGCTTCTCCTCTTCACGCTTGCGACCAAGCTGCAGCCGTCCAAGGCGCACTTTCTCCCCGTGATCGGCTCGCGCGTCGTTTCCGGCGCCATCGACTCGTCGTCCAAGCTGACGGCGGCGCTCAGCTTCGCCAAGGCATCAGTGGGGAGTTCCGTGGACGAGGCGGCGCTCGACGAGGAGGCGGGCGTCGGAGTGCACGTGGACGCTGACGAGATCGCGGCAAGCGTGGGCGCGCTCTTCGACGAGCACGCCGCGGAGATGGCCGAGCAGCGCTACATCTTCAACGCCTCGACCCTGCTGGTGCCGATCCGCGCCCGGTTCCCCCGGATCCGGTTCGCCGACGGCAAGGCGGTCAAGAACGAGCTGGACGCCCGCGTCCTCGCGCTCCTCGGCCCGCGCACGGACGAGGACGACGCGGCCATCAAGGAGGCCAAGAAGGCCAAGAAGACCGCGGGCAAGAAGGCGCGCAAGGACGACGAGGCGGCCTCGGACGGCGCCGCGACGCCCGCCGCCGCAGCCGCCTCGGCCTCTGGCGCCGCCGACGACGCCGACAGCGAGACGTCTGTCCGCGCCGCGTTCGAGGCCCGCGACCTCGCCTCGGCGGCCAACTCCGACGCCCTCCTGGCCTCCCACGCTGCCGTGACCGGCGGCGTCCTCCGAACCCGCTTCCCCCCCGAGCCCAACGGCTTCCTCCACATCGGCCACGCCAAGAGCATGAACCTGAACTTCAAGCTCGCCTTCGCACTCGCGGGCCGCAAGGAGGCCGGGGACACCATCTTCCGGTACGACGACACCAACCCCGAGGCGGAGTCCCAGGAGTACATCGACTCCCAGGCCGACAACGTCTCGTGGCTCGGCTGGGCCCCGTGCAGGACCACGCACTCGTCGGACTACTTCGCGGAGCTCCACGACCTCGCCGTGCGCCTGGTGCGCGAGGGGAAGGCGTACGTGTGCCACCAGACGGCGGAGCAGATGGCCGCCTGCCGCGAGCTCCGCAAGAAGGAGGACCCCGCGCGCGGCTGGGACAGCCCCTGGCGCGGCCGCTCGGTGGAGGAGAACCTCGCCGAGTTCGCCAAGATGCGGGAGGGCCGGTACAAGGAGGGGCAGGCCGTGCTCCGCCTCAGGATGGACTGGGACAGCCCCAACCCTAACCTCTGGGACATCATCGCCTACCGCATCAAGTTCCACCCGCACCCCCGCACCGGCTCCGCCTGGTGCATGTACCCGTCGTACGACTTCACCCACTGCATCGTGGACTCCCTGGAGCACATCGACCTCTCCCTCTGCACGCTCGAGTTCGAGCCGCGCCGCGACTCCTACTACTGGCTCCTCGAGGCCCTGGGCCTCTGGCGGCCCCGCGTGTGGGAGTTCAGCCGCCTCAACATCGCCCGCAACGTCCTCAGCAAGCGCAAGATCCTCAAGCTGGTGCAGGGGGGCACCCTCCGCGGCTGGGACGACCCGAGGCTGCTCACCATCAACGGCCTCCGCCGCCGCGGCTACCCCGCCGAAGCCGTCAACGCCTTCTGCGACGACGTCGGCGTCACCCGCGCCGCCAACACCATCCGCCCCGAGCTCCTTGAGCACCACGCCCGCGCCTACCACGACGCCTGCGCCCCCCGCGCCCTTGCCGTCCTCCGCCCCCTCCGCGTCGTCCTCACCAACCTCTCACCCTCGGACTTCCACGCCGTCGAGGCGCCCGTCATGCCCAAGGACCCCTCCGCCGGCACCCGCACCCTCCCCCTCAGCCGGGTGCTCTACATCGAGGAGTCCGACTTCCGCGACGCCGACGAGCGATCCTTCTTCGGCCTCGCGCCCGGCAAGACCGTCGGCCTCCGCTACGCCGGCCTCATCACCTGCGACGACGTCGTCCGCGACGCCTCGGGCGCCGTCACCGAGGTCCGCGCCACTTACAGCGCCGAGCGCACCAGCAAGCCCAAGGGGAACCTCCACTGGGTCTCGAGCCCCGCCGGCGAGGAGCCGGTGCGGGCGGAGGTTCGGCTCTACTCGGACCTCTTCTCGGAGGACTTCCCGGGGGAGAGGACGGGCAACTTCATGGACGACCTGTGCGCGGACAGCGAGGAGGTGGTGGGCGGCGCGATGGTGGAGCCGGGCATGCTCTCGGCGCCGCCCCTGCAGGCGTTCCAGTGCGAGCGCCTCGGGTACTTTGTGGTGGACCCGGACACCACGGACGGCCGCCTTGTGCTCAACCGCACCGTGACGCTGCGCGAGTCGACCAGCGCCAAGGCCGTCAAGGCCTGAGTGAGCCATGATGCGAAACAATACGGCTCGATTGCTCGCCCACAAGCACACATTTGCACACATGTATCCGCATCAAGGCTGCGGGCGCGTGTCGCTGCGGTAGCCCGGCGGCCGCTCGAACACAAGGCCCCCGAAGGCGATCGGGACCTCCGCACGGCGTCGCTCCATCTCTATGGGCTGCACCGGCCCGGCCGGCGGGCCGTCGTAGCCGAGGAGCCACGGGGGTCTGGTGTCCCCTGGCCATGCGAGCCCGGAATCTGTGCGACCGTCCTCGAACGCGTCCGGCAGGGGTGGCGCGCGGCCGTCGTTCTCGTCGCTGTCGTCACCGCTCGAGAAGATCGCCGAACGGATCCGAGCCCGCAGGATGTCGACACCGGGCACGCTCGCGCCGCCTGCCCTGCCCCCTGGCGGTCTTGGGCCCTCCTCAGTGCCGTTGGAATCAGCACCGTCGCCCGGCACCCAGATCCTCCTGTCCGCGGGCTTTGCGCCGTGCGGGTCGGTGCTGTCCCCAACGATCCCTTCGCCAAAAGCGGGGCCCGAGGCACCGGCGCCTGCGGTGGGGGGCTCAGGGCCCGGCGGCGACTCGGCTTTGCCTTCGGGAGGCGACGGCTGGGAGGCCGTTTCGCCTGTGGTTGGAGAAGCCGGCGTACGAGGCAGAGCCGCAACGCGCCGCCTGCTCGGGGGTTTACGCCGTCGAGGCGCAACAGTCATGACGGCTTCCGGCCCCTGTGGTCGAAGCTTCTCGACACGTGCCCGGGAATCCCTCGGTGGCTGCTTCTGCCCCATGACAAGCGCCGACGAGCCACGAATCCTGGCCTGCTTGAGCCGCAGCCGCAGCACAGCCTTGGCCATACGCTTCTCTGCGGGGGGCAGCGAGCGGACCGCCGCCGGCTCCCCGCACGGACAGCACCGGCGCCAGTAGTAGCGGCGCCGGCATCCGGCTACGAGCGCGGCACAGGACCAGCTGCTGGCCACCTCGCGGCGAGAACCCTGTGGCGGCGCATCTGCACTCCCTGCGGCCGGGACGGCTTTGTCCTTAGCCTCCATGCGCGCGAGCCAAAGGCGCTCCTGTGGCGAGAGCTCGCTGAGCTCCTCCTCGTCGGTGAGCTCGGCTGCCGGGGCGACCCAGCATCCAGCGCAGGAATGGCGGCCTGCTACGAGCGCGACCAAAACCACCAGAGCTACGAGGCTCCCGGTCAGGAGCTCCTTCACCATGCCCGGCCTGGAGCCCGCGTCGGCCGGCGAGGCCATCGCTGGGAGCGAGCATCGCTGGCCAAGCCACCCGGGAGCGCAATGACACCTTGGGACATCACTGGCAGCGCTTCCCCCGCTGCAGTTCCCGTGGTCGCCGCAGTAAAGCGCCGCGCACGGGTCCTCGGCCGCAAACGCCTCCCCGAAGACGTCCAGCCCCGAGAGGAACAGTGCGCTCGACTCGTCGCCGGACCCTGCGCTATTTGGGCCAGTCGAGCGGATCCGGATGAAGCGCACGGCGAAAGCACGGCTGCCATCTCGTGCCTGGAAGGCTGCCTCCTGCTGGTGAGTCGCAACCGTCGCGTCTCTCTCCCGCCGATCGAGCAGCTCCCATTCGTCCTGCTGCGAGGCCCTGCCCTCCAGGACCCACGACCGGACGAATGTTCTAAGCGGCGGACGGGAGCCGTCGCGCAAGGCGTACCCGGAGATTCGGGCGCGAAGAACGTGGAGGTCCACCTCCCACCACGCGTCGTTGAGCTCCGCCGTCGGAGTGCTGCACGACCCCGGGAATATGGAGAGGATGCACGCCGCTCCCAGGCTGTTGTTCACAAACGGCTCCCCGGCGGCGGATGCCTCCACCCCCCACCGCGCAGAAATGCGGAACGGCACAGAGTGCGCCTCGACGCCGTAGCCGGGCAAGGCATCCCTCACGACGCGGCCCACGATCCCTGTGCCAATGTATCCGGCGCGAGGGTGTGCCGAAACTGGCACAGACAGCACGAGCTCCATGGCAGCGCTAAGCTCGCGCGGCTGCGACGACTGGCCGAGGCCGAACACCGCGGACAGTCCGTCTCCGACGGCTGCAAGCCGCTGCCGGAGGGTCGGGTCTCTGGACGCGTTGGCGAACGCTGGTGCCACCGGCATGCTTGCCCCGACTTCGCCGGTCAGGGAGCCGTTGGCGTCAGCCAAAGGCACTGGCAGGACAACTCGTCGCTGGGTCGGGTGCACGAGGCAGTTTCGGCCTGAGAACCCACCTGCGCAGCGACAGAGCGCCCCCTTCACGCCCGAGCCAGCGGTCCCGTGGACCGTCACAACGTGTGCCGACCCCGCCGGCACACGGACACATGTGCCGTTCCGAGGTGCTCCGCAGCTGAGCGCAGCGCACGGGTCCCCCGCGATGAACAGCTCGCCCACCAGCTCCAGCCCCGCAAGGCTCATGAACAGCGTGCCTCTGGAGTTGGGGGCGGTCTGCTGCACGCGAAAGCTCCTTGATGACGGGTGCTCGCCCATGTCTTGGACCAAGCCTTCCTGCGGGACGTCAAAGGCCGCCACGCTCTGGCTACCCGCCAGCTGTAGGGCCTCCTCCTCGTTCGGATGTGATGCGGCCACCAGCCACGTCCCGTTCCCGGCCTGCCTCTGCAGCTGCCACGAGACCATGTGCTCCCCGAACTCGTCCTCGCCGTCCCTCAGGGTGTAGCCCACGGGCCTGAACCGCAGGTGCGATGGAAGGGCGACGCCCCACCACTCGTTCGGCGTGCTCCCGGTATAGCATGGCGCTGGGCGCCTTGATGCGATGCAGCTGTCCGAGTCGGCGACAAACCCCTTGGAGGACCGTTCGGCAGCAAGGCACCAGGCGCCCCCCCCGTGCGGGTGCGCGCTGCAGAGCTGCGCCTCGGCAGGATTGGTCCATCTTGCTGTGCCTCCGGCCGACCCGAGATGCTTGACGATGCCCCCGCCTGCCATCAGCCACAGGGACCGCAGCTCAAAGCGCACCTCGAGGACGTTGGACCGATGACTGCGTCCACCGGCCAGCCGTCCTGTCGGCAGTTGCAGGGAGACCGACGGCCAGCCTAGATGCGCAAGCGGGGGCAGGGAAAGCACTGCCACACAGGCCCTGCCCGGAGCAACCTCTTCCACCGACGTGACGGTCAGGTTGACGCTGCCCCCGTTCACGGTTGCGACAAGACCGACGGCTGCAGCCGCCGCGAGGTCTTTGACTCGGCCCGATGACTCTATGAGCACGTGAAGAGGGCGGAGCCCGTCGTAGCGGCAGGGCCAGGCCGAGGCACCCTTGGCCATCAGCAGCCCAGCGGCACTTCCGCCCTGCCTTGCAGCCCGCGACCGGATCACCGAAGTTGACGCGCACGACAGCCTTACCACGGGGCGATAGCGAAGTGTCAGGGTGTTGGAGGCCTTGGAATACATGAGAGCGTCGTGGGGAAAACCCACCGTGAGGTCCGTCGGGGCGTCTGGGTCGGTGGGACGCACGGTCAAGTTCCACGCGCGAAGCGGCGCGGACGAATTGGGAAATGCGATGGCAAGCGGGCTGTCGGGACGCAGCATGAGCCCCGGCGACAGCGAAACCTGCAGCGGCGACCGGAACGCCCGGTCATACTCCGTAGTGGGCCGGCGAAGCACGTCAAACCCGCTCGAGCGGACGAGCACGACCACGTCCGATGCTCCGTCATGCTCTGGCACACCAGAGGCAGCAAAAAGCTCGGGCGATGCCGGCTCGACTTCGCAGAACTCTCCGTAGTAGCTCGGTAGGGTCTGGCACACGCAGACGCCGTCGACACATTGACCATGGGGCCCGCACGATATCCCATCGCACAGGTCAAAGCCTGGGGGGCCGGTCGTCACCACCAGCCGGCCGCAGGCGGGGTCGGCAAACCACTCCCGCGGGAAACGGAGGGCCGATGATGTGGTGTCCCGCTGCCACCCCGCGACGCCGTTGGCGAGCAGCACAGAGTCCCTCCACGAGCGGTAAACGACTTGTACCAGCGGCGCGCTGAGCCGGGCCGTGACCGTGACAGATAACTTGGCATCGGTGTCTGCAAAGTTAGCTAGGCCGTCTACGGAGAGCCGCAGATGCCGCAAACCGCCCGGGTCCAGGATTTCGCGGGAGCTGCGCTCGCCCGTGTAGTGGACCCACTTGTCGCACCACAGGCACAAAACCGGCAGCCGGTCAAATGTGGCAGGGAAAAACGCTCGTGCCCAAGGGAGCGGAAGCTCGTTCTGCCGCCCATCCCAGGTCTCTGTGGTCAGCTCTCGAAGAAGGGAGCCGGGGGCACCTTGCTGCAGGGGTTCAGCGATCGAGTCCGGGACGAACGCGACGAATGCAGACGGCGCGTTGAGGTAAAACCGCGACGACTGCGCGCCAAGCGCTGAGACGTTCGGCTGCCCCACCGGGCCGATTCGGTGCGCCATTTCCTGTGTGTCGAGGAATTCGTTGCGATTCCTGGGCCTGGGGTACTCCCCGGCCACCAGGAAGGCGTCCCAGCACTGAGCCCTCGCCTCGACGCCCAAGCCCGAAACGTTTCGAGACCCTGCGCGCGGAGATCATGACGCGTTACAACGTCATGGGCCATCGCTTCCCAAGCAAGCGGACGGCGGCAGGCTCAGAAGCAGGTGCCAGGCTCACAGAGCAGCTTCCCGACTTGCTGAGCGTCGGCCCCCGTTGAGACGAGGCTGAGCGCTGCTAGGGGCACCAGCCATGTACTACGACTCGCAGCCATCCTATAGCATGCCGTCCTGCGGGTGCAGCATCTGTGTCGCACTGTGAATGGCCCGGCAAGGCTTTGCCGCAGTTCTGTCACTCGTTAGCATACACCATGCAATGGGGCACAGCGCCAGGCGGGCGCGAAAGGCCCGTGCAGCAGACGTCAGCTGCAAGCTGCGCCTGCGCCCCCTGGGACTGCCAGACTCCGCCCGACACCGGCTCCAGCGGGTCGTGGCAGCGGATGGCCAGCCCGGGCCTGAGCAGAATCGGGCAGCGGCCTGGTCGGGCCCAGAGAGGGACGATGTGGTCCCATTGACGGGCCGTTGGCGCTGGAGCCTCCAAGCCGTTTCTCGCTGATTCGCTCAGCGATTTGTGTCCAGGCTACCGTTCCTGGCCTCTTCCGCCAAAGAGTAGATTCTCACGACCGCCGCCCCAGCCACGCGCGCTGGTGACGGCTGCCGGTCCCGTCCCGCGGCGCGCCTCCGCGGGGGCGCAACCCCCCACCACGGGTGGTGGCGCTGACCGCTGCTCCGGCCGCGCCCGTCCCCCGCTCACACCATCGCGGCGTCAGCGGGGTGCCCACCACCGAGCAGCTTGGCTCGCTTGGACGCCCCCCTCGCGCCCGCGGCGACCTCGGGCTGCTCCTCCGAGCCGCGGGAGCAGCACGGGCACAGGCAGCACCGCAGCAGCAGCGGCCGGCGCAGCGCGTAGCACACCACCAGGGCCACCACTGCGACGGCGGCCATCTGGAAGTACATCACTACCTGGGACAGGACACGGGCGAGCAGGTCGCAGTCCTGGAACCGGCCGTTCCCCTCCTCCCACACAATCACGTTGCCGTATCCGCTCCAGCAGAACAGGAACGCGGCGCCCGTGCCGAGCATGCACCCCACCCGACACAGGCAGCCCTGCCTGTTGCGCGCCAGGTCCGAGCCGCACAGGTACATGAACGCGAGCACAACAATGACAAGCGCCATCGCCGTCCCGACCGCAGCGTCCACCACGAGCCAGACGCCCAGCTCCAGCCCGAGCTCCAGGTCTCCGTTGCAAAGCCCTCCGGGGTCCTGGAGCTCAGACCTCACGGCCTCGCCCAGCAGCGCCGTGTAAAGCCCAAGGCCGACCAGCGCAGTGGTGAGAAGCAGGGACTCCCCGGTCCGCAGGCCGCAGCAGCGGAAGCGCGCCCATGCCGGGATGCACCCCCGGTTCTGGCCGGGCATCTTGCCCTGCACCAGCGGAGTGGTCTCGAACAGGCGAATGGTTCAACCGCGCCGGGATGCCTGGGCACGGCGCCCGCCAAGTCGGGAGCGCCCGGTCGCCCGGGATCTGCGAGCTCCCTTGCGCGGGCTGACGGAAGCGAGGAGCGGGTCGGCACCCACGGGCTTGCTCCGCAGCTCGGCCGCAAGGGTGGTGCCGCGAAGCTTCCGCCTCGCCGCTCTGCCCGCCGTGGAGCGCCTGGAGGGCAGCCGGTGGCTTATCTGGCCGCGACCAGGTGCCTGAATAGCATGACTGCTTGCCAGCAGCGCCGGGTTTTGGTGCGTGAGCGGGCTCGGATGTTCAGTCACTACGATTTGCTTCCGGCGGCGGCCACGGCGCCCATGGGCCCCGCGCGCGTCCCACGCACAACATATTCAACAGGCCTCCGAAGCAATCCCATCCGTGACTCGTGCGCCCTCTCGAGCCGGCATGCGCCCGACGAAGGTGCTTCGCAGCGGGTCACGGGCGGAGCGAGCTCTTGCCAGTCTAGCCGAGGAAGCGCTGGCGCAAGGTCCCGCCGTTGATGGACTTGCCTGCCATGCGCTCGGACGCGTGCTGCCCGCAGCCGGAGCACAGGGAGTGCGCGATTCGTCTTCTCATGACGTAGCAAGCGCAGACTCCAACGAATGTGAGCAGCAAGAGCTGGAACACCACCAGCCCGTTCCCGAAAACCTGCGACCGATAAATGGGGCCGAAAGGGGGTCACAGGCGGTCGAAGCGGCCCAAGGGAGGCGGTCGGGCGGCGACTGCAAGTTGGCCAAGCGGTCCGCGGCCGGAGCTCGACCCGATGTCCGCGCGCGGGCGTGCCGGACGCCTGACCTTTGTGAAAACGCTGCACCTCTGGAAGCACCGGAGCGGGTGCCACACGAGGACGGCGCCCACCACGGTACACGCCAGCTCGACCACGAGCGCCGTGGCGCCAAACACGGCCAGCCGCGCCCTGCACCCGGACGACAGGGGCTGCGGCTTCTTGGTACACCTCGTGGACAGGCAGACCCCGATGCCCGCCCAGCAGATGCTCAGGCCGACGGCTGCGTCCGCGATGAGCCAGATCCCGAACTCGTAGGCGCACGGCCCCGTGCCGGAGCAGATGCCCTCAAGCCCGGACTGCCCCGCCGCGAGCCCGCCCAGCACGGCGACCGTGGTGTAGGCCGCGATCCCAGCGGCGGAGAAGCACACCACCGCGAGCTCGGCGAGCCCCAGCCCGAGGCAGACCTGGCCGCACATCCATGGACCGCGCGGGCGCCGCTACCGTCCTCCTGGTGGCCCCTGGGTCGGCTCCAGGGCGGGCCGGGGTGTCGCGCGGGACCAAGGTGGTCGGCATGAGGACGGTTTTCCGGAGGCGGTCTCTGGGAACGTTCGGCCGCAGAGCGCGCATTTGGGCCATCGAGGCGGCGTAGGCAATGCGGCCACCCGCGACCGCTGCTCGCGGGCGAGGGGCCGCGGAACCATGGCGTTCCAGTTCATGATGTGGGTGCCCGAGGTGGCGATGGTGCCCAAGGGCATGCTGGTCGACCGATCCGGCGAGGATGCGGAAGATGGCAAGACCGTGCCTCGCCCTTCGGAGGCTCGCCCCGAGGACGACGACGAGGACATGCTCATGCCCCCCATCCACGAGCTATTCTCCGGCCGTCCCACGGACCTCGTCAAGGTCCGCCTGCTCGCCCTGACCAAGCTCGTCCTGGCGTCTGAGCCGGCGTTTGCCCAGTACTCGTCCGCCCGCCTCGTTCACGACGTGCACGTGCTCGAGGCCTCCGCGTGGCCCGGGCTCGCCCCCCGCCCGTCCCCTTCTATCGAGGCGCCCGCGGACAGCAAGGCGCTGCCGTCGCCCGCAAAGACGGCACCCGTGATGATGCCCGTCGACCAGAGCCTCGGCGCCGCCTCGCCCAAGGTCCCGGCCGGAGCGGGCAGCCCGAGCGCGGGCCACGAGGTCACGGCCTCGGCGCCTCCCGGCGCGGTGACGGCCTCGGCGGTCGCCAAGCCGCCGTCCGCGGAGGCGTTTGCGCCCGCCGCCCCGCCCGTGCCCGCCGCCGGCGTCATCGAGGTGATCCCGTCGTCCGAGCGCGTCGATGCCGACGCGCCCGTCGAGGTCGGCGGCGCCGCTCCCGCCGCTGAGGCCGCTGGTGCCGCGGCGCCCGGCCACGGCGCAGGCGGGCCGAGCGAGGGCGGGCCGGGGGCGCCCCAGAGCGCGCCCGCCGCCGGCGCAGCGCACGCTGCCGACGCCCTCGACGCCTCGGCAGACGTCCGCCCAGCCGTGACCCTCTCAGGGGTCGATGACGACGCCGCAGAGCCCGGCTCGGGCGAGTTCGCCCCCGACGGCGGGGGCGGCTCTGCCGACATCGGCTCTGCCCAGTCTCCCGACGTGGTGCCGTTCGCGCCGCCGGACGACGACGACGCGTCGGCCTTCGTGAAGCCGCCGGCGGCCGACGCGAGCACGGGGCGCGGGGCCATGATCGTGTTCCGGACCGTGCCGGGGGAGGCCGACCACGTGCTGTCGCTGCTGGCGGAGCAGCTGGGGATCGGCCGGGACGAGCTGCCGCAGTGCGGGACGGTGTCGATCATGCCGGTGGAGCTGACCAAGCCGCGTTCCGCGATGCTCGCGCCGGTGGCGGAGGACGAGTCCGAGGACGGGGCGGGCACCGGGCCGGACGGCAACGCGGGGGCCGAGGGGGTGGCGGGGGCGTCCCGCACGGGCAAGGCGGGCGGCTCGGTGGCCAAGGGCCTGTCCTCGAAGAACGGCGAGAAGGGCCACAGCCGGACCAAGGTCCGCGCCCGTGTCCTGGTCGACAAGATCCTAGACCAGATCGCGCAGGGCGCCGCCCTCAGCTTCGACTACGTGGCCATGGTCAGCGTGGCCTCCATCCTCGCGGGCGTCGGGCTGGCCACCAACAACGCCGTCGTCATCGTCGCCTCCATGCTGGTCAGCCCGCTCATGGCCCCGGTCCTGGCCCTGACCTTCGGCCTCTTCATCTGCGACTGGCGCCTCGCCCGCCTCGGCTTCTGCACGGAGCTCGTCGGGCTCCTCCTCTGCGTCTTCTTCGGTTTCCTCACCGGCCTGGTCATCGCCCCCCTGGCCGAGTTCGACGACATCACCGGCGGGGTCTGGCCCACAAGCGAGATGACGTCCCGCGGCACCGACCTGGGCCTCATCGTTGGTGTCGTCGTCGCCCTCGCCTCGGGCTGCGGCGTCGCCCTCGGCATCGCGGGGAACAACGTCTCCGGCCTCGTCGGCGTCGCCATCAGCGCGTCCCTCCTGCCCCCCATCGTCAACGCCGGCATGCTCTGGTCCTACGCCCTCAGCCTCCTGTGGCTCTCGGGCCCCATCGCCGACGTCGCCCGCCCCAACTGGCCCCGCCTCATCTCCATGGGGGGATTCAGCCTCGCCCTCGCCCTCGTAAACATCGTGTGCATCATCATCGCCGCCACGGGCATGTTCATGGTCAAGGAGGTGGCCCCCATCGCGGGAAAGAGCCTGCTGTTCTCCGGCACCACCGCCGCCGTGCGGCGAATGTTCATCGCCCGGTCCTCAGACCAGCCGGGGCAGGGCGGCGCCGACGCGGCGATGGCCGCGGACGCCGCGGCAGGCGCGGCGCTCGGTGCCGCCGCCGGCATCACGGGCCCCGACGGGACAGCCGCGCCCGGCGCGGGCGGCGCCCCCGCCGCCCCGCGCAAGCCCCGCCCCATCGGCATGGAGCGCGCGATACGCCTCGTCGTGGACTCGGGCTGGCACCGCGAGATCGCAAAGGGCCGGTCCGACAGGAACCACCGCGGGGGCGGCTCTGCCGGGGGCATCCCGGCGGCGGTGGTCGGCCTGGCCGGCTCTGCCTCGGCCGTCGCGGCGCAGGCCAAGGAGTCCGAGGGGCGTCCGGCCGCCGGCCACCGCGGGTCGGCCCACCGGACGTCAGCTGATGGCTACCACGCGACCGTGGGGCACGGGGCGCGGGGGTCGGCGCTGTCGGGGCTGCGGCGGCGCGCACCGCGCACGCAGCCGCGGCGGGCCGCTGCGGTGGAGCTTGCGAGCGGCGATCGCTTCGGGATCCGGGCCACGGGGGGCAGGCGGCGGCGGCGGCGGGCGAGCGAGGTGGCGGGCGGCGCGGGGGCGGACGGCGGCGACGACGACGACGACGAGTTCGACACGTACGAGGTGACGCGGCAGCTGGACATGAGCGACATGGGGGGTCGCTCGATGTGGGGCGGGAAGCCGCAGACGCTCCGGGGGCAGGTGGACGCGTCGCTGTCGGCGGTGGCGTCGGGCGGCGGCGGCACGGCGGG
>Ga0136560_1000707_pt1 | contig 16806 bp, 6 predicted proteins | sample AntRauMeHopE1497_FD_104925 | JGI IMG/M metagenome (GOLD analysis project Ga0136560, IMG submission 104925) | Saline lake microbial communities from Rauer Islands, Antarctica - Metagenome Hop E1 #497 | ecosystem: Environmental > Aquatic > Non-marine Saline and Alkaline > Saline | place... | reverse complement strand
GACGAGGGCGCGGGGCCTCGAGGCCTGGAAGAGCCGGCGCAGGCTTGCGACCACCATGACCCATGCTGGCTGGTCGAAGCGCGGGGCCGCCTCCTCGAGGAGGACGCGGAAGCAGGCGACGCCGATGCGGGCGAGGCCCTCGATCTCCTGGTCCGCGCACGCCTCGAGGAGGGAGAGGAGGTTGGGGAGGAGGGGGTGGAGGCGGCGGAAGGCGTGGGCGTGGAGGCGGACCAGGGCGGTGAGGGCGGGCATGCAGGTGGTCTTGAGCCAGGAGTGGTCGAGGGCGCCGGGGGCGCCCGACACGGACGCGCCGGTGGAGGCCGACGCCACCGAAGCGGCGCGCTCGTGCCTGCCCGAGGGGGAGGCGGCGGCGCCGACGCCGAGGGCGTCGGGCCCCTCCGAGGCGTCGGGGGCCTGCGCGACGCCCGTCTTGCGGGCCCGGGAGCCGCCCCCGGCGGCGCGGGCGGCGGCCTGGGCGACGCTCTGCCGCGGGGCGGGGGCCCCCGCGGCGCCGGAGCGCGAGGAGGCGTGCCTGACGTCATCGAACATGGGGAGGAGGACGCCGGAGTGCACGAGCTCCCAGAAGCGGGCGTCAAAGGCGGGCCCGAAGCGGCGGAGGAGGGCGAAGAGGGCGTCGAGGGCGCGGGTGCGGACGGGGAAGCGGGCGTCCGAGACGGTGCGCATGAGGCCGGTGAGGAGGGGCCACCAGGCGGCGGTGTGGGCGGGGGTGTCGGAGAAGCGGCGGGCGACGCCGACGACGGGGGCCACGGAGGCCGGGGCGGGGGCGCCGGGGATGGCGGGGGGGGCGGCCGCGTCGGCGCTGGGGGCCGAGGCCGAGGCCGCGGCGTCCTCTCCGGGCCTGGCGGCCTCGTCGAGGCGTGCCTCCTCGCCTATGTCGACGAGGCGCGGGTCGAGGGCGGCGGAGGGGTCGGTGCGGGAGACTCCGGACCAGGCGCTGGTCATGAGGGCCCGTGCCTGCCTCTCCTCCTCCTCCTCGTCCACCTCCACCGGCTCGCCGTCCGAGACGGCGGGGGCCAGGGCGCCGGCCGCGGCGGTGGCCTCGGCGACGGCGGCGCGGACCAGCTCGTCGTCGTCTGCCCCGATGGGGACGAGGCCGCGGGCGATCATGGCTCCCACGTGCACCAGGTGGTCCACCGCCCGCATGGAGATGTCCTGGGGCGCCTCGGGGTTGGTGGCGAAGGCCACGAGGCAGTTTGTCATGTCGGCGAGGGCGCCGGCGACGGCGACGCCCTGGCAGTGAAGGCGGACAATCCAGTCGACGGTGGAGAAGGCGAGCTTGACGTGCTCGGGGGAGGCGTTGGCACGGCCGGCGGTGGAGTGCACGGTGAAGACGGTGGCCCAGCCGGAGCGGAGGCGGCGGTGCTTGGAGCGGACGAGGAGGAGCGTGACGTGGAGGATGAGCTCGCGGACCTCTGGGGAGGAGCGGGGCTGGGCGTCCATGATGGCGGCAAAGGGAGCGAGGAACATGCGCTGGAAGTGGAAGGCGCCGAGCTCCCGCTTGGAGAGGAACTTGAGGGAGAGCTGCTTGAGGCTGTCGACGGCGAACATGGCCAGGGCGGTGTTGGAGTGGCACCCGACGAGGGTGAAGAACTGGGAGAGGGTGGCCCAGACGCCGGACCAGGTGACGCGGGAGCGGACCTCCAGGTTGAAGTCCGCGCACTCGACCACCTTTTGCAGCGAGAAGACGCGGGGCGAGGACGGGCCGTTGCCCTGGCGCCCCGCGGCCGCGGTGGCGGGGCCGCCGCCGCCGCCGAGGCCCGACGGGATGCCGGAGCCGCTTGCGGAGAGCCTGAGCTCCGCGAGGGAGACGGAGCAGAGCGCAGTGACGAAGTCGACGATGGCGGTGGAGGACAGCTGCGCCGAGGCGGCGTACACCCGCTCGATGCGGCCCTCGGCGATGGAGGACTGCACCATGGCGGCGTTGCGGCGCTCCGCCGCGGCGGCCTCGGCTGCCGCCGCGGGGCTCATGCGGTGCCCTCCCTGGTGGGGGTCCCCCAGGCCGTGCGCGACGCCGCGGGGGCCGCCGGGGGCGGGCCTGGAGGAGTGGTCGGGGAAGAAGGCGGCGTCCTCCCGTGCGCCCTTGGCCTCGACATGGAGGCGGGCGAGGACGGAGAGGCAGTGGAGGACGGTGGCCCAGGCCGAGCCGAGGGCCTCGCCGTCCTCCACGGCCGTGTCGACGACGGCGCGGCACGCGAGGACGTTCTTGGGGGACATGGCCCCGGGCACGCCAAGGGCGGTGAACTTGGCCAGGGCGGAGACGACGGCGTCGCGCTCGGTGGAGAGGCCGAGGCGCCCGGCGGCGCTGATGAAGTGGCGGATGCCGCGGAGGCAGGACCCGACCACCCGGCCGTCGTCGGAGCGCTCGAGGAGGACCGAGACGGCGGCGGTGAAGGGCCCCCACAGTGTCGAGAGCAGCGGCGAGAGGACCTCGCTGAGGCCGTGGCGCCACTGGCGGAACTCCGCGGCGTCGGGCTCGGCGCCGGGGTCGCCGCCCGCGGCGGAGGACGACGCGGCGGCGGCGGCGGCCGCGCCCACGGTGTCGCGGCGCCGCCGCTGCAGGCTCTGCGCGGTGCGCTGGAGCATGTCCGATCGCTCCTTCTGCCTGGCCTCCTCCCACGCCTTGGCCGAGCCGGCGGCGGCCTGGACGTCTCGGCGGGCCTTGGCGTCCTCGATCTCCTTGAGGGAGATGGGCTCCGCCTTGATGCGGTCGTAGATGCCCTCGAGGAACTCGCTGGGGAAGTCGCCGCCGCCGGTGACCACGCCGCGGTTGTTGCGGGTGAAGCCCTCCTGGGTCATCTTGCGCTCGGGGGCGATGTTGGGGTTGTGCAGGTCGGTGGTGAGCATGATGACCGAGTAGGCAAGGACGAAGGCCGAGTCGGCGTCGGGGAAGACGGACTGCGGGTTCTGCTTGGTGTACCGCTCGGCGAACTTCTCCATCATACGGTCGATCTTCTGCGCCTCGCCGGGGAGGCGGAAGCCGGCGAGGAAGGCGCGGATGCCCTCCTCGAAGGGGAGGCCGGTGAAGTCGATCTGGTCCACGTAGGCGTGCATGACGGCGACGTTGAGCTCCTTCTCGCCGCCGAGGTAGTCGCCCATCGCCGTCTTGTCCAGAACGTCGCGGAGCTCGTGGAAGCACCGCGCGATGCTGTCGGGCGTCTCGTCCATGCGCCCGATCTCCTGCAGGTACGCGATGCCGGCCTTGGGCTTCATCCGGAACTTGATCGCAGCCTTCTGCATGATGGCCCGCTCCCGCCGCGACTCCTCGAAGCGGCCCGCGAGGCTGCTGCGGCCGGACCGGCGGCCCTCCTCGTCCTCCTCGTCCTCCTCGTCCTCCCCGCCGTGCCAGTTGTCGGCCTCGTCGCCGTCCGCCTCGGCCGCGGCGGTGATGGCCTCGTCAGCCGCCGCCTTGCCCGAGGTCAACCCCATGGTCTCGTCCACGGCCTTGCGCACGCCGTGCACCATGGCCAGGAGGCCGCCCAGGGCCTGCAGCTGCACGGCGGCCGACTGATCCGCGGTGCGCTGCGACGCGTTGAAGGAGGCGGAGGCCCGGCCCTGGGCGATGGCCGAGAGGGTGTTGGCGATCCGCTCGACGATGTCGGGGCGGCCGTCCTCGCAGTCAAAGTTGGCGAAGAGCTCGATAAAGGCGGTGGAGTCCTGCGCGAGGGCCTCGATGACCTGCAGGAGGACGAGGCGGAGGTCGAAGGAGGCGGTTGGGGAGTCGAGGAGGGCGAGGAAGACCTCCTGGACGAAGACCTCGATCTCCTCGGACAGGTGCCGCCGGAAGGACGTGGAGCGGACCAGGCTGAGGAAGATGCGGAGGGCCATGTGGACGACGGGGGGGTGCGGCGCGAGGAGGTTGCGGAGCAGGGCGTCGCTGAGGCGGGACTTGATGGCGGTGCGGAAGTGGGGGGACGACCGCAGGGCCTCCCCCGCGTTCTCCACGATGTCCGCGAGGAGGCGGAGGGCGAGGAGCTTGGACTCCACGAGGACGGTGGAGGAGGACGCCGCGGCCTCGCCGTAGCCCTTGTCGCTGATGTCGCACAGCGCCCGGAAGACGTCGAACGCGTCCACGTGGTACTGGGAGGGGAGGCGGGGGTGGTCCGCGCCGGGGGCCGCGGCGGCGGGGGCCGCCGACGCCGACGCCGACGCCTCGCCGCCGGCCTCGGCCGCGGCGGCGGCCTCGCCGTCCTGCTTGCCCTCCTCCTCGGCGCCGGCGTCCTTCCCCGCGCCCCCGGCCTCGGCCGCTGCGGCGTCCTTGGCCGAACGCTCGGCCTCGGCCGCCGCCACGGCGTCGGCGTGCGTCTGCTTGGTCCGCGGGGCCGAGTCCTCGGGCGGCGGCAGCAGCGCGGCGTGGGTGGGCACCGGGGCGCCCGCCTCCCTGCGCTGCTCCCAGACCTCCATGCGCTGGAAGACGATGCCCACGAGCTGCTGGAGCGTGCCCGACGCGGTGCGCTTGTTGTCGGCAGCCTTGGACTGCGGCGGGGGACGTGGGGGAAGAACATGGCCGGGGTGGCTGGGGCGGGCGGGCGTGGCGCACCGTGGGCAGCGAGTGCAGCAGCGGCAGCGGGGGTCGGACAAGGGGCGGCCGGAGCGGCGCCGAGCGGTCAGCGGCGCCGAGCGGTCAGCGGCCGGCCGAGTGCATGCCTGCCTCCGGCGTGGGCTCCGCGGCCCCTGCCCGCCGGCGCCTCACGTCGAGGAAGATGTGGAAGATGGAGCCCACCGCGGTCATGAGTGCGGGCCCCTGGACCACGCAGGTGTTGGACGACACTGCCGTGAGGAGAGCCTTGATAACCTGCAGCTGCACTCCGGCGTACGGGAAGCCCCTGCTGGCCGCGATCACGTCGATGACGTCATCCACGAGGGACGGCACGCCCTCCACGGGCGGGCCCACGCGGGAGGCGCCCTTGAGGTAGCTCCATGCTGCGGGGCGACGGAGCGGGGAAGGCGGCGGTCACGGCGGCGGCTCGGCCGGCGAGCCCGCAGGGCAGGGTGGGCGAGCGTCAGCATGGCTGGCGCTGTGCGCGCATTTCTCACTGATGAGCTTCTGGATCGCGTCCAGCGCTTCGGTGCGGATCTTGGCGTCCTTGTGCATGGCCGCCATCTTGAAGGGCGTGAAGTACCGTGCCGCGTCGTCATCATCGCTGCGGAGCAAAGGCGAATCAGCAACGCGAGACGACGTTGGGCACCGGTCGCGCTGCGCGGGCTGCCGTGGTCGCGGCAGGGGCGCGGCGCCGGCAAGCTCAAGCGGTCGTGCCGGCGAAGCTCACCGAACGCCCTCCGACCGCCGCTTGTTCAGCGTCGCTGCGGATCAACGAGACAACGGGACGCGTGGGGGGCGCGGGTCGAGGATTGCGGCCGCCCCGACACCTTGCGACAAGGTACCTTGCAGTTCGGGCGCCCGGCACCGGCAGCTGCAGCCGGAAGGCACGCGAGCGCCAGGAGGATCCGCTGCCGCGCACGCCGGCATTGCCCGCGTGACGCAGCAGGCGAGCGGGCCGCACCAGCTCAGTGCAGCAACCGGACGCGCGCGCGATGATCCCGGAGCGTGCGGGAGGGGCTCACCGATGGCCTCGTCGCCGGCGGCCCTGAGCTCCCCGTCGGTCCGCCCTGCCTGCCGCATGATGCGGGACAGGCTCTCCTCGATGAGACGCTCCATCGTCCACGAAGCCCCTTTCGCCTGACCCCGGGGTGGGGACAGGTCCGTCCCGCCACGCGCGTGTGACCAGCACCTGGCCGGGTAGAGCTTGGCCCCGAACGGCGTGGCTCCTGCGCTGGCTGCACGCCAGAGGAGGACAGAAGCCGCGGTCAGGAGCCTGGCTGGAGCATTGTCGACCATTGAGGCCGACCGCAGCCGGCCGCCGGCCGAGCCTGCCGAGGGGGCCGGGAAACATGCCGCGCCTCACGGCCGGGGAGTGTCGGAGCTCAAGCGGTCTATGTCCGTGGCTGACGGCATGACATACCGGCCCTTGGGCAGGAGGGCGGGCGGGAGCGGTGCCCCGGGGTCGGGGTTGCGGGCCGCTGAGGCGGAGGACGACGCCGAGGCCAATGTGGACGCCGAGCTCGGCGCACGGGCCTTCCTGGTGGGGTCATTCGACTGGGGCAATGCCAGGTACCCCGCCGACGATGAGGCCTCGCTCCTTTCGGAGCCGATGCCAGCGGTGGCGGTGGAGCTCCCGTGGCACCTCGAGCAGTGCATCTGGCTGGGCTTTGCGAGCGCTCTGGACCACACGCTGCATTTCTTCACGCTCCTCCCGATGCGCATGGCCATGACCATAGCCAAGGCGGCTTGCACAGTGGCGAGGGGGCCTTGCGGTGACCGGTCGTCGCGGGTGCCACGGTTCAGGCGCTCGCACGTGTTCGATGCGCTCCGCCTGGCGACCGTGGTGCTTGGCGTGTGGGTGCTGTCCCAGTTCGAGGTCAGCTGGCTGTACCACTCTGTGAAGGGGGAGTCCGCGCCGATCAAGCTGTACGTGCTGTTCAACATCCTCGAGGTCGTGGAGAAGCTCTTTGCCTCGCTCGGCACCGACATCCTCGGGTCGCTGCACCGGGCGGCGGTGGGCATCCCAGGGCTCTCTGTGGAGGGCGACATAGGCCACGGGGGAAGCGTGACCACGTACCTCTTCTCGCTGGTGCCGCAGGTGGCGGGCGCGGCCGTGGTCACCGCGCTCCACGCGGCGACGATGTTCGTGCAGATCATCTGCCTGAGCGCGGCGCTCAACGCGCACAACAACGCGCTACCGGCCCTGCTCGTCTCGAACAACTTCGTGGAGCTCAAGGCGTCCGTTTTCAAGCGGTTTCAGGAGTCGCAGGTGTTTCAGATCACCTGCTCGGATATTGTCGAGCGCTTCCGCCTCGCGCTCTTCCTCGGCCTCGCCGTGGTGCAGGAGGTCGGCTCCGCCGACGGGGTGTCCGGCATGGTGTCCGGGGCCGCGTTTGTCTTCGTGATGGAGATTGTGGTCGACTATGTCAAGCATTACTTCCTCTGCAAGTTCAACGGCCTGGACCCTGCCAACTACGACCTCAGCGCCGCGACCATCTCCTACGACGCCGTCACGGCCCGCAACCTCCGCGCCCTCGTCCTGGACCCGACCCACAACCCCACCCGGCGCCTCGGCCTCGCCACCCTCCCCCTCACATGCGTCATCGTCCGATTCCTCTGGATCCGCTTCGGCGACTCGGCCCTGCCCCGCCTCCTCACCCCGTCCGGCCTCGCCCTCGCCGTCTCCTCCTGGCTCGCCCTCCTCGCCTTCAAGCTCTTCCTCAACACGGCTCTGCTCGCGTACGGCCGGCGCTATCACCGGCTCCACGTCCTGCTCGAGGAGGCGGCAGACCGGGAAAGGCAGCTCAAGGCCAAGGCCGCAGCCCAGCCCAGGCCCGCCGCCGCCGCCGAGCGATCGGCCCGCCGATCCCAGCCGCCACAGAGCCGGGGCGGCGTCGCTCCGCCCTCGGTGCCCCGCATGAGCGTCCCTCACGACGTCGCACAGAGCGGTGCCCCCGGGGCCGGCAGCCAGCACCCCTCCTCCGACGGGTTTGTCATCAGCGGCAGCCGGAACGCCAGCGGCCCTGCCAGGCCACACCACGCCGCGCAGCAGGGCGGTGTCGCGATGCCCTCGGTGCCGGCGATGCGCCGCGCGAGCCCGCCCGCCCGCGTGTCCCCTCTCGCCGTCAGCTCCGCCACCGGCATCGTCACGCCGTCGGCGGTGGGCGGGCACGGCGGGATGCCCGGCCCCCCCAGCATGGACCTTCCGCCGAGCGCCATGCCCCGGCCCCGCTCGAGGGCGGGACACTCCCCGACGAACTCTCAGGCCGGGCACAGCGGAGGCGGTGCCTACGGTGGCACGCCGAGGCTCACGCCAGTCCAATTTCCGATGCTGCCCCCCGGGAGGAGGCGGAGGCAGAGCCCCGCGACCGCGCCCAGGGCGCCAGACGATGACGCGCGCGTCAGCGGGTTCGGAGCGAGCCTGGGCGTCGGGGAGGGTCGCGGCGACGGCACCGGGCTGGTCAACAGCAGCGCTGCCGCCCTCGTCGGCGCCTCGAGGCGCAAGCTCAAGCGGCCCAGGCGGCACCGGGCCCCAAGCGACGATGTCGGCGACGCTGCGGCGGGCGGCGGCGCTGCCCTCGTGTCGCCCCGCCTCGGCGGCATGCGCTCGCCCGGACGGCTTCACCCTCCTCGGTCCAGGTCGGCGGGCCAGGCGGGGCTCCGAGTCGCTCGGCCGTCGCCCGCGGTTGACGCGCCGTCCGGCGTGTTTGGCGCAACGAGCGGTCTTGCCAGGCGGGTGAGCGACGCGCTGGCCGCCGCGAGGTCGGGAAGCAGAGCCGAGTCGGGAAGGAGCGTCGACCCCTCCGACACGGCAGAACCGGCGCCGCGATCCCACCGGGCGTGCCGGACTTGGTCGCCGCGCGGGCCGGCACCGGAGGGCGACGAGGCGCCCCTGGCCCACGACGACGGCGGGGGGACGACGCAGGCCCAGGAAGACGACACGGACCTGACGGAGGACCTCGCCTCGCCGGGGACGGACAGCCCCTCGGAGCCGGGCGATGCCACGCGCCAGGCGGACATGCAGCGGATGCTGACGCTCGTGGAGACGAACCGGTACGAACTACAGCCGGGGGCCAAGCGCATCCCGCAGTAGCCGGTGGATGACGTGCCGTCGTGTTTGAGGGCAGGCACGAGCAGCACCGCCGTGTTGTCGCGATTGATTGGGGCTGCAGCTTGTTGAGCATCCGGAAGCCGCGGAGCAGTCAAAACGCCAGAGCATGGATCACAAGACTGTGTGAACTTTCCTGCCGCATACTTCGGGCCAGGCTCGCGGATGGCAGAGCTGTAGCTCTGCCCGCCGTGCTGCTGGGCTCTACCAACAGAGCCTTATTTGCCGCACTCCCTACTCCTGCACTTAGCACGGAAAAGCTCACGGGCCAGGCTCCCCTTGCCCCGAGGAGCTAGTCGCGATCAGGTGCATGACCTCTCGATGGTTTCACGTTTCTTACCCCCGTCGACGTAAGCTGCCAATGTCGTACCACTGGCTATGGCAGAACTGGGTTTCGGACGCCGTAGGATGGCACAGCATCGTGAGCTTGCATGCGGGTGCGAAACTACTACTTCCTGGCTGGATCTCATCCGTAGTAAGCCACGGGCGAGGTCGCACGAGGGTGGCCGGAATGGCATACAACACGCCGTACAACCCGCCAGCGAGGAAGCTGTCGCGTTGTTTCCGTGCTTCTGTGTTTGGCCGAAGCGCTGGATGGTGTGGCGGACAGCTTACGGCAGGGCTTGGTGGCCGACGGAGGGTGCACGCGAAGGCGTCGCCACAGCAACATCGGCTTCATTTTGCGGAGTGTGGCGCAAACACCTGGGCGTGATCAACTTTCAGCGAAGCCGGGTCGGCACCTGCCTTGGCGTCACGCAGTATTTCACACCGACATACAAGTCTTGAATGTCTTCCGCTTACCGCAGCTGCTCGCATGTGGCTTCGTGACAAGGCTAAGCTACGTGGCGGCGGCACTCACGCGGCTGCAGTAGTCACGGCGCCAACCCCGACCGCCCGTGCCATGGCCGCACATGCATCCCGCTGCGAGTCGTCCAGGCCTGAGGCCTCGTCGCCCGCCCGCTCTGCCAGCCACAGCGCCGCGGCCGCAAGCCACGACCCTAGGCGGACAGCCCTGTTGCTGGCCTCGCCGCAGGCGAGCACGGACGCCTGCGCGTGGGCGGCCCGCAGCGCGGCGGCTGCCATGTGGGCACACACTATGGCGCCGGTCAGAGGGGGCAGGTCGGGCCGTGCGCCCTCTGCCAAAGATGGGCTGGTCGCCGCTGTGACGTCAGGCTTGCCCTCGCTCCGCCGCGCGGCGTCTGCGTGCTCGCGCCGGCAGCGGCTGGCCGCTGCGATGCGCCCGCAAGCGGCGGCATGGCCCTTCGTCGCCGTGGCGACGGCCGTGGCGGCTGCGGCTGCGGCGGTGGAGGGGTCAGGCTCTGCTGCCGCCGCGGCGGAGGCGAGATCAGCGCTAGCGAGGAACGCGGCTTCGGCCGCCCTGGCGGACCGCTCAGCCGCGCGAGAGGCGAGATCGTCGAAGCGCGCGAGGAGGCTGGGGCGGACGCGAGGCAGGGGCGGGACGAGGGCAGAGGGGACGGGAATGAGGCGGGCGGCGAGGGCGGCGGAGCCTTCGCGGGACGGCGAGGCGGCGTCGTCGCAGACCGGGTTTGGCACGTGCAGGGCTCGGGCCCAGAGCAGGTCAGCGGCGGCTGCGGCGGCCCGGGCCATGGGGAGGAGGCCGGCGGTGCCTGCAGCGGCGGCGGCGGCGACAGGCGGGCGCGGGCGGAGGGTGAGGCCCGCGGGGAGCGGCGAGGCGTCGGGTGCCGAGGCGTCGGGGGCGTGGGCGGAGGAGGAGGGGGGCGTGCCGGGGGCGCGCTGCTGCTGCTGCTGCCCTCCCGGCCGGGAGCCACCTGCCGACGGGGAGGACGACGCCGACACCGACGCGCCGGGCGCCGACACGCTCCCGCGGTGCCGGGACCGCGACCCCTGCATCGGCGTGGGCGCCCCCGCCCCGTGGCCGTGCCTGTGCCGGTCGTCCCGCGGCCGCAGCTCGCGCAGCGTGCACAGCGAGGCCGTCCCATCGCCGTCGGCGCCTCGACCCGGGCCGCCCTCCCCCGCGCACGCCGCGTCGGGAGCCTCCGTCGTGATGATCACGCAGCCACCAGCCTCGGCCAGCGACCGGCGCGACGACCCGGTGGAGCTGCCCCCGCCCCCGGTGTCGTCGTTGTCGTCGAGCGAGCCGCCGTCCCCGCCTGCGCCGGGCGAGGAGTGGCGAAACCGCACTAGCTTGACGGCGCCGAGGGGCGGGTCCGAGTCCCTCGCAGGGTCGCCTGCGAAGACGCCGAGCGTCGAGGCGGCGCCCCGTGCGGCGGCGGCGATGGCTCGCATGGCGTCGTGGGGCGCGAGGGAGGCGTCAGCGCGGAAGGGCTGCCGGGGCCATTGCAGGCGGGCGGACGAGCGGCGGCGGGAGCGGGTCGACGCCACGCCGGGGGAGGCGGCGGGGGCGCCGGCGGGGGGGGAGCGGCTGCCCGTCGCTGTCAGTGCCGAGGCGGAGACCCCGGGGGCGTCGGGGCTCCCGGCGTCGGCGAGGGCGGCCGCGGGGGGGAGCGCGGGGGGCGTCGGCGGGTCAGAGGCTGCCGCTTTGTCGGTGGTGCCCGGGGCGGGTCGCCACCCCACGTGCCTGCCGTCCGCTCTGGCTCTAGCCGCCGTGCCTCCCTGCCCCGCTGCCGCCGCGGCACCCGCCGAGGCCTCGGCCCGGCCGCCCGCCAAGGCCGCGCCGCCCTCCCCCCACGCCGCCTCGGCGGGTCGTGGCGGCGGCACGGCCGCGGGCCCTGCCGCTGGGCGGGGCACCCCAGTGACGAACGGCGATGCCATGAGCTCGGGCACCGTGATGCGACGCGCCGGGTCCCGCTGGAGGAGGCCGTCGAGCAGGGACCGCGCCGCGTGGGAGGGCACGATGCCGTCGGGCATCGGCGGCGCCCCGGGGGCGGGCGCCGCCTCGATGGCGCGTAGCAGGTCCATGGGGTTGGAGCCCGAGAACGGGGCACGGCCGCCGATCAGCTGGTAGAGCACCGCGCCGACGGACCAGAGGTCGCACTTGGCGTCGTAGCGCTGGAAGCGGAGCAGCTCCGGGGCCATGTAAAGCGGGGAGCCGCAAAGCGTCTCCGCCATGTCCGTCACCGCCAGGTGCCGCGCGAAGCCGAAGTCGCCAAGCTTCACCGTGTCCGCGGGCACGGCGGCGCCCCCGCCGCCGGCCGTCACGGCGCCCTCGGCGGGCCAGGGGGTGCCGAGCAGCACGTTCTGCGGCTTGATGTCACGGTGGATGAGCCGCCGCGACCACAGCGCCTGCAAGCCCGCCGCAAGCTGTGCGAAGATAATCCTAACCTCGTGCTCGGGCAGGCGCCCGTGCGGGCGCGAGGCCATGACGCCGGAGAGGTCGCCGCCCGCAGCAAACTCAAGAACCAGGTACACCCAGCGCGACGACCGCCGAACGTCGACCAGCTGGACTGCGGGGCCCGGGGATTCCGAAAGTGTCACGTTATGGTCGAGCGCGCGAGGTGCCGAGGGCACGCACAATGGGCGCGTGAAGCCGAGGGCGAGGCCGCTCACTGATGTTCGGGTGCCGGACCTGCCTCAGGATGGTGATCTCGGCCTCCAGCCCCTTGAGGAGCTTCGGCGAGAGCCTCGACAGCTGGATGGCCTTGACCGCGCGCACCTCGCCGGTGGTTCGGTGGACGGCGCGGAACACCTGCGCGAACGAGCCCGCGCCCAGCTTTGCGACCATGTCAAACTCCCCGAGCGGCATCGGGCCCCGTGGGAGGGCCATGCCGCTTCGCGCAGGCTTTGTGTCGCGGACAATGTCCCGGGCGAGTGCGGGGGTGAGCGCCGTCGCGGCAAGTTCTGCGCAAGCAGGGCGCCGCCGGGCCGGCTGCGGACCACACTCAAACACGGCCGCGCGGGGCCCAGCAGCGCTGGCGCGCAGTCCCAACCATGGTGCGCGTGCTACCACGATTGCGCGCCTCTCCCGAGCCAAAGCGCAGCTCGCGCGAGCAACCGTTTCTGTTCGTGCGTCCCCGCGCCGCTAGTCTCGCAGTTCTCGCTCTTGGCGGCGCTGTATGACGAGTGCACGCGCAAGGTTGAGGTGCGCGCCCCGATCGTCGGACTTCCGGCCGCAGGCAAGTCGACGCTGCTGGAGCAGGCCAAGACGATTTTCCCCAGCGACGTGAGGGCAATGCCGCTGTCCACGATCCGCCCGACGATCGGGATGAACATGGGCAAGCTGACCGTCGGCGGAGCGACGCTGGTGGCGTGGGACGTGGGGGGCCAGATGGAGAGCCTGTGGCCGTCGTATTTTGACGGCGCCCACGCGCTCATCTTTGTCGTCGATGCCTCGGACACCGGCTCGTTCCCTCGCGTGGCCGCGGCGCTTGCACGGGTGCTTGCGCACAGGTCCGTGGCGGACCGCAGCGTGCTGGTGGTGGCGAACAAGCAGGACCTGCCGGACGCGCTGCCGGCGTCCGCGGTCAGGAGGCGGCTCGTGCTGCCCGCCGCGGAGATGGCCGTTGCGGGGGCGCCGCCCATCAAGTCGTCGGCGGGCGCCACGCCCCTCGCGGCGGGGACGGACGAGGCGAGCCTGAGCCCGGCCGCGGCCGCCATCGCCGAGCGGGTGAGGGTGGTCGAGGCGTCCGGGCTCGCCGGGGAGGGCGTGGGGGACGCGGTGCGGTGGCTGGTGGCCGCGGGCCTCGACACCGCGCGGGCCTCGGCCTGACAGCCCGCCCCCGGGCGACCCATTCGCACCAAGCCTTGCGTGTGACAGAGACGACCTATCAACACCTAGCCTAGCGTGCGGCGGTAACTGGTACGCGGTCGCCAAACACAGCACGACCGCTTCGATCCGGCCGCGAGCCACACACCCGGGCACCACGGCGCGTGCACGGTCACTCAGAGCGGCACCACGGCGCGTGCACGGTCACTCAGAGCGGCACCACGGCGCGTGCACGGTCACTCAGAGCGGCACCACGGCGCGTGCACGGTCAATCAGAGCGGCACCACGGTGCCCGAGCTGACCCCGAGGGCGCCGCCCTTCTTGCCCCCCGCCGCGGTGGCCGCCTGCCTGGAGCGCTCGTGCTTGAACGCCTCCTTCATGTCCTTGCGTGCCTCGCGGCGCACCCGCCGGAGCGCCTTAGCGGCCTCCTTCCGTGCCTTGCGGGCCTCCTTGCCCTCCCCGCGCTCCCTCGGTGCTGCCGCCGCCTCCTCCAGCGCAGCAATGTCAACGGCCTCGCCGTCCTCGTCCTCCTCGTCGTCCTCCTCGCCGTCCTCGCCGTCCTCCTCCGCCACGGCGGCGTCGACGGCGGTCCCCCTGGACTCGGGCACGGGGATGCCCAGCCGGCTCGACAGCTTGATCGTGCCAGTCACCGGCTCAGCGTCAACCACCGCCGGCCCGCCGCCGCGGCGCCCACGGGCCTTGCCGGGCCGCCTGTCGTCGATGACCGTCGGCCGGTGGCTGGTCGTTGACAGGCCCGTGAGAACGGTGGCGCAGTCGCCGTCGAGCCGCCTCCTCCCCAGCAGCGGGGCCATGTGACGGCGCATCTCGCGGTCCCCCGCCGTCGGCACCGCTGCCTCCCCCTTGGCCGCCCCGGGCACGTTCACCTTGAAGGCAAGCGTCGACGTCTCCGCCGCCTCGGCCGCCTCGGCCGCCCTCTTCCTCCTCGCGTCCACCCGCTCCCTGGCGGCGATCGCCGACGCCTCCTCGGCCGCGTCACGCTGCGCTGCACGCTCCGCCAGCCGCAGCGTCGCCTCTCGCACCTTCCGGGCCGCCTCCAGCGACACCGTGTGCCCCTCCCCCAGCAGCTGGTGCCGCCGGGGCATCACGTCTGCCACGCTGGCGCGCACGACGGTGCCGTCCGCCGCCGTGGCGTCCCGCAGCACAGGGATGTCGTCCACGGTGAAGAAGCCCTCCTCCTCCCCGTCATCCTCGCCCGCGGCACGGCCTGCCGTCGCGGCCAGCAGCGCCGCCACGTCCACTGAGTGCTCCTCCTCCTCCTCCTCCTCCTCGCTGCCCTCCTCCTCGCTGCCCTCCTCCTCGCCCTCGCTGTCCGGCTCCTTGTGCTCCGACGCGCCACCCGTCGCCCCGTCGGCCGCGGCGGCGTCCTCGCCCACGGGGAGCTGCTCCGCCGCGATGGACTCCGCGGTCATGCGGAGGCGGCGGCGCCTCCGCCCGCCCCGCCTGACTCCCGGGGCGTCAGGGATGCGCGGGTCGCGTGAGAGCTCCTCGTGCTCTGCCGCGGCGTTGAGGGCAGGGATGCGCACGGCGACGCGGGCCGAGTCGATCCGCTCGGCGATGCGCTCCGCCGCCTCGATGGCCACCTGTGCCATGGACTCGGCCACGCTCCTCCCGCCAAGGGCGCTCCCGCGGGCCACGGAGCCGGCACCCTGCCGCCTCGTCGGCCCGGCGAGCGACCCGAGGTCGTCTTCGTCCTCCTCGTCCTCCTCCTCGTCCTCCTCATCGTCCATCTCCATCTCCCCGCCGAGAGCCGCGAGCTGCCGCCTCCGCTCGTCCGACGTCGCCGCCGCCTGCAGGATGCGAAGCTCCTCCTCCGCCTCCGCGTCCTCCCCCGGGTCGCCCAGGTACTCGTCCCCGAACTGGGCCAGGACCACGTCCACCTCGTCGCGCAGGTCCGTGATGCGGGGCAGGCCTGAGGCCGCCACGCCGCCCTCCTCGGCCCCCTCCCCGAAGCGCACGCGCCGCCCGCCCTCGCCGCCTAGCTCCTCGTCCTCGTCGTCCTCGTCGTCCTCCTCCCCGTCCTCGTCCCCGTCGGCGCGGTTGGCCTGGGCGATGAGACGTTTGAGGTGAGCGTCAAAGTCAAACCCGTTGGAGGCGTCAGCCTCGTCCGCCAGCCGGCCGTCGTCGCCCACCGCGACCTGAGCCTCCCACCCGGCACCCACCGGCGCGATGCCCGCGGCCATGACCACGAAGTCGTCGTTGAGCTCCTCGAAGCCATCCACGCCGCCGCCCCAGGCGCGCCCGCCCTCGCCGTCCTCGTCGTCGTCGCCCTCGTCGTCCGTCTCCGCCTCGTCCTCCGCCGCCTGCATGGCCGCGATCATGTCATCGTCCAGCTTGTCCACCTCAAGCGTCACGCTCTCAAGCATTCGCTGCGCTCGCATCCCCTCCCCCGGCATCACAACCGCCCCCTCCTCCTCCTCCTCCTCCTCCTCGGACTCCGCCCCCTCGTCCGCATCCTCGGCAACGGCGCCCATGGCCGCCGCCGCCGAAGCCCCCGCCGCCGCGTCCCCGGCCGACGGCTGCGACGACCCGTCCGGGCGGATGAATCGCCCCCCGCCCACCGTGGCCATGTGACGCGAGTAGTCGTACCCGTCGATCGGGAAGCCCATTGCATCCACCTCGCGGGCCTCAGGGGCGGCGGCCTCGGCGGCCTCGGCCAGACGGGCCGCGGCAGCTCCGCGGTCCTTGTCCATCACCCCAGAAAGCACCGCCTGCGAACGGGGGCGAAAGGCGGGGCAGCGAGCCGGTGACGCGCACGGCTCTCACGCAATGGGCTACCGTGAGTGCCGCACCGACGCTCACCTCTTCGGCTGCGGCGTTGGTAGGCATGAGCACGAACTCGCTTCCCTTGGTCCGCGACCGCTCCGGGTCATGGGATGCCCGAGGGACCACGCTGAAGCTCAGGATGTCACCATCCTTGGAATTCTTGCCGCGGCGGCGGGGCTGCGACGCAGGCATGGGGAGCGAGGCAATCGAAGGGGTGGGCGGTGGACCATCGGAATGGCAGGCGAGAGAGAAATACGATTGGGCCGTTTCCCGGCTCCCAAGCGATAACGCACCATATTGGAGCGGTTTGCTTGCTTGGTGGCCGCTGGGATGCCCTGTGGGGGGGAAAAAGTGCAGGAAGGCCCGCTTCATGCAGAGCCGCACGGCCACCCCCACGCTCACAATGATGGCCCGAAGCTATTGTCCCGTAACACTCCTCCAGGGGCTGAATCTGCGCAGGTTCGCCCAAGGCTAGATTGGAGCGCGATGGCGTCGAGCGCATCTGCCTCGGCGGAAGCCGTGGCTGATGCGCCGGGTTCCGCAGAAGCCGGAGCTGACAGGTTCAGGCCGTTCCTCGACATCCTTGCCGACCGGGAGGGAAAAGGGTGTGCGCATGAGTCCCACGAGCACGTCCACGAGGTGGCAGCGCGCGGTGTCGCAGCCGGCTCGGGCCGTGGGCCGGTCAGGGTCGTCATCGACGGCGAGCTT